>JAESGP010000149.1_pt1 | contig 35067 bp, 27 predicted proteins | sample 9269741 | NCBI WGS metagenome assembly JAESGP01 (sample SAMN15720684, study PRJNA650882) | algae metagenome | isolation source: Desmonostoc vinosum HA7617-LM4 and co-occurring heterotrophs from cave wall | place: USA: Waikapalae cave, Hawaii | collected 2011-05-27
GAAGTTGCCAGACTTTAACTAGTTTATCTGCATATCTTCTTCCAGTTTCTGCTTGGCGAGCAATTTGTTGAAATTCCTTATCGAGAAATTCGTGTGGGCGTTGCCAATCAATGAATGCTGCTGTTTGGGGAAAGAAAAATTGCATCGCTTGCGGAAAGTATGCTTCTAATACTTCTTTCCACGGTGAGTCATTGTCTGCTCTTTGGAGTTCCCTGGTCATTAGTTAATTAGTAGATGGTATGCCTGTTCTGATGCGTTGCATAATAATACCTACAAATTTGAGCTTAAACCCAAGCGAAAAGTAAACCCAGGACTGTAGATACGATTAACGCGTTCGTATTGTTCGCCTAGTAAATTTTCTAGGTAAACTGTTAGTCCTAAATTGCTAGTTAAAGGTATGCGACCACTGAAATCTAAATTGACAAAAGATGGTGCAAAATCTGTAGTTCTTTCGCCAGGTCTGTTAAAGAAGGCTCTACGAGCGCCACTATTGTAAGTAACGTATAAATTAGCCTGCCAGCCGGAATTTTGATAACCTACACCTGCCTGGAGTACAGAATAAGGAATTAAACCTAACTGTAAACCTCTTTCTGTTCCTGTTTTGATTTGGGCATCTGTATATGTGTAATTGAGAAAAGTTGACCAACTAGGGGTAACTTTTAATTGCAGAGCTGCTTCTAAACCATTGGTATCAACTAATCCAATGTTTTCCCATCTTCCAGCGATAATTCCTAAGCGATCGCTAATACTACTGCCGAAGTATGTGAACTGTCCAGTCAAATTATCTGAAAAACTGACATCGACTCCCGCAGTCCAAGAAGAACCAGTTTCGGGTTCTAAATCTGGGTTTGGCTCCCAACCATGAACTGTATCATAAACATAGAGTTGATCTAACCCCGGATTACGCTGTCCTCCTGCCCAACTTCCACGTACAGCAAGCCTTGGTGTCAAAGCATAACGTAACCCGGCACTAGGATTAAAATAACTACCAAACTGGGCATCAAAACTCTGTCTTAATCCTAAATCTATTTGAAAATCATTATTTAAATTGAAAGTATTCACAGCAAATAATGCTGTATTAAATACACTTCTATTTTCAGTTTCGTTATTGGCGACTCTACTAGGATTTGTACTTAAAACATCACCGATTAAATCGGTGTTTTTTAAATCTAATCCCCAACGTAATTTATTATTAGGCGTAACTTGCCAATCATGATCCACTCTGGCTGTGATTTGTTGTGTATCTAAAACCCCTGTACGATAGAATTCTCTCCCACTAAAAACTGTAGGGCCATAAGTACTAAAATAATCTTGATTGTAACCAATCGAGGTTGTTAGATTAGAGCTTTCCCCATTACCTAGTCGAGTTTTCCAAGATAGACCAACGTTAAAACCATCGTGGTCTAGTCGGTCTCTTTGCAGAGGGAATCCAAAATAAACTAAGCCACGACGACTACTAAGTTTAGTAATATCTAAATTTAAAGAATTCCTTTGATTTAAATCAATCGCCAAGCTACCAAAATAAGTGCTAGTAGCTGTATCTGCATTCGATAAGAATCCTTGAGAATCACGATTTGCTGCACCTACCGGCACACGGTAACGGTTATCGATAAAGAATCTTTCAAAGCTAAAATTATATCTAACAGCACCGACCGAACCACCATAGCTAGCTTGTTGATTATTTAAACTCAATGAGCCAAACTCTACACTACCTGTTAATTTAGGCGTACCATAACCTTCTTTGGTGATGATATTCACCACTCCGCCAAAAGCTGAGGAACCGTACAAAGCGGAAGCTGTACCACTATACAATTCCACTCGCTCAATAGACTCGACGGGAATACTGTTTAAGTCAGTACCACCATGATAGGTGTTGACATCGTTGTTAATTTTTCTGCCATTAATCAAAAAGACAGATTGATTAATTGATGCTCCCCGATAGTATGTACCTGTATGAATATCTGCACCATGACCTGCATCATTGATCGCAAAACCAGGCATTTTTTTTAAGACATCGGCTAAGCTGCTAGCACCTTGTTTTTGAATTTCTTCTTTTTCTATGACATAAGTCGGCGTAGATTGAGGTAAAGTATCTTTTTCGCCGATCGCTTCTATATTAATATCTGCTTCATCAGTAGGAGTTGTTTCCGTTTGCGGCGGTTCCTCCGGCTGAGTTTCTGGTTGAACTTCAATCGGTATAGATTGTTGAGTTAGAAGTTCAGCATTATTGGAGGGTAGCTCAACTTCATTTAAATTAGGAATATTGGAATCAGCAAAAGCAGGAGATACTATCAGCATACTCGGTAAAGCAGCTGACAGCAAAAGCAAACATTTATTCACGTTTCTCTCACACCCAGTAAAAACAAGAACCTAGTGTATTTTTCCTATTACGAGAAGTAAAAGTCAAAAGACAGGCTGTCGTAGTTTTGGGGATTGGGGACTGGGGGGACTGGGGATTGGGGATTGGGGACTGGGGACTGGGGATTGGGTAAAGAAAGTTAGAGATTAAAATTTCAAGCTCAACGTTCAGGCTTAAAGGCGCAACATTCAGGCTCAAAGGCTCAACGTTCAGGCTCAAAGGCGTAACATTCAGGTTCAAAGGCTCAAACCTCACTGTATCTCCCGATCACTGAGCGAAGTCGAAGTGCATCTCCCCAGTCCCCAGTCCCCAGTCCCCAGTCCCCAGTCCCCTTCATCCAATTTCCAACGTATCTGCTATTTCCTGTTGCAGACTCTTAAGTAAATCTAAAGTTCTTTCGTAGGCAATGCTTTTTCCTTGGTGTTGAAAGTACTCTGATGCCTTACGTAAGTCAGCGTAGATGCGAACCAGTTTGTTACCAGATATTGTCCCTTGATGATACCCTAGACGATACCGAGCTATTCCCCTGTTAACAAAAGCTTGAGCATAACTAGAATTAAGTCTGATGACTTGAGAAAAATCACGTACAGCACTCAAGTCATCTCCGCTTCTACCGTAAGCACAACCCCGGTTAAAGTATGCTCTGTAATTATGAGGGTTAAGACGAATTGCCAAATTAAAGTCAACAATTGCTGCTTGAATATCTTGTGAGACTAAATACGCTAAACCTCGGTCATTGTAGATATCTGCAACCAGTAAATTTTGAGACTGCGGAGTTTGAGTTAAGGCTATATCGTAGTCAGCAATAGCTTTTGCATAACTCTTTTGGGCAAGGTAAGCTAAACCTCTGTTGTAGTGAGCGCGAAAATCATCGGGTTTAAAGACGATCGCTTGGTTATAATCAGCTATGGCAGCTAAATAATCTCCTTGTCTGTAGTACACTAGCCCTCGGTTGAGATAAGCCTCAAAGTAATCAGGTGCAAAATTGATAGCTTGCGTACAATCTGCGATCGCTTGGTGGTAATCTTGTATTTGGAGATGAGCAACACAGCGATCGCTATAAGCTACAGCAAAATTTTCTTGGAGTTGAATCGCTTGGTCAAGATGTGCGATCGCTTTTTGGTAGTTACCTTGCTCCATCTCATCCACGCCTAACTTTAAAAAATCGCCTGCTGTCACTTGAGCATAAAATACTGGCGATGAGTGTGCAGATGGAGTCCAAAAAATCACAGATAAAGCAACAATCACGCTGAGAAATAATCGCCAAAAATCAGTCATAAGAATCATATTTGACAATTTCAGCATCAATGAAAGTAGCGGTTTTTCGCATTAATATATGAGAGGCGACGAGATTCCCGATTTTTAAAAAGTCGGGAATCTGATCACAGTTAACCACTCAAAACTAATGAGATGAACTACTAGCGGGACAAAAAGCCCCGCGAATAGTTAGGTTTTTTTGAAGCTACACCTTAGTTTACTTCCAATCTTTATTAGCTTCATCTAAGACGTATGCAGCTACATCTTCAATTTGGCTGGGTTTTAAACGTCCTTGGAAAGCAGGCATAGCATTTTTACCTTTGGTAACTTGGGCAATAATTGCCTCTGCTGAATTCATGCCATACTTTTCTAAGGCGTCTTTCTTCAAAGTTTTTTGAGCTTGGACTAAATTCTTACCACCTGCGTGACAAGAGGCACAATTAGCACTAAATACTTTAGCACCACTCACAGAATCTCCTGCCAAAGCTGGACTACTGAAGGCAAAGGTGAAGATTGTTATGCCTAACAGTATGACTGCAAAAATTCTTTTCATTTCGTGTTCTCTCTGCAAAAAAAGCTTACTCGTGCAATATCCTTCCTAATTTTCATTTGAGCCGCTGTCTTAGTCAAATGACAAGCTGTCATACTTCGCCTTAAGAATTCCTAAAAAATCACAATCCCTAGCTTTTCAAAAAGTTTAGTAGGGTGCGTTAGTCCAAATCATGTCTCGGTTAAGCTCAAGTTCTCTCAACTGACGCACCCTACATTGAAGCTTGATTACTTACTATTTACGGCTAAGTGTGAATTAAAAGCTTTAATTTTGTAGGGTGCGTTATGGACGCAAGTCCTAACGCACCGAAGATCTGGATTTAGGGTGAGAGTATTGACAAAATCATTAAAGTTTTAATATCTAATTCACGTTCTTTCGTTATTGGCTAATTGCATCATTGTCTCTCCTGTAACACGACAAATTCGCCAATCATCTAAAATAGACGCTCCCATGTTACGGTAGAATTCTTGTGCTGATTCATTCCAATCTAAAACACTCCACTCTAACCGACCGCAATTTCGCTCTACAGCTATCTGGGCTAATTTAGTAAGCATAGCCTTACCAATACCTTTTCTGCGATATTTTGGTAAGACAAATAAATCTTCTAGATATATTCCTGGCTTAGTGAGAAATGTAGAATAGTTATGAAGAAATAAGGCAAAACCAACAGCTTGACCTGCATATTCTGCTAGAATTGCCTCTGCATATCTCCGTGAGCCAAATAGATGCTCTTGAAGTGCCAAGGCATCACCAGTAACGGCATGAGATAATTTTTCATACTCTGCCAGCCCTTGAATTAATTCAAACAATACACCACAATCGGATGGTTCAGCAAAACGTAAAATTAAATCGTTATGCAAAGTCATTAGTTATCCCTTCGACTTCGCTCAGGGCAAGTTGTCATTTATTATTAGTCCATAATTGATGGTTAATAGTCAATAGTTATGGACATCTTGACTGATACTTCAGATCTTGCACCTTTCAAACTGCCAGTTGCAAAACTTACCTAATTGTTCGACTTCGCTGATGTCCGCCAGCCAGCCAGGGATTGTAAATCCCTGTCTGATAGCAAAAGTCCATTAGAAATGGACTAAATGCACAGACAAATAGATATGTAATTTTTATCACTTTATTGCGGCAAACTCATTATTTTCACTGGCAGGTGCAAGATGTGAGATACTTCTCCTGTCGGAGACGCTACGCGTAGCAAGATCCCGCAGGGTATGACTTCGCTTGGTACAAGTAACTGTTTACACCAACCAACCTTTTAAGCGTTTTGCAATGTGGGGACGCCGTAATTTCCGCATGGCTTTACTTTGAATTTGTCGCACTCGTTCGCGCGAAAGATTGAACATGTTACCAACTTCTTCTAAAGTGCAGGGTTCGCTGGTTGTCAATCCGTAGCGTAGAGAAATTACGTCTTTTTCTCGTGGGGTTAGCACATCTCCCAATACATCCCAAATCTCCTGACGCATCATGTTTTCGTTCATTTTTGCTTCTGGAGATAAGTTGTCCTCGTCCTCTAACAAATCCATTAATTCCGTGTCTTCTTCTTTGCCGACGCGATGATTAAGTGAAAGTGCTTGACGGCGTAATTGTTGCAGTTGGCGTAGTTGTTGTACTGTAATTTCCAACACTTCTGCCATTTCAGCCTCGGAAGGATTGCGTGAGAATTTTTGTTTGAGTTCTCGTTGCGCTTTTTTAAGTTTGTTAAGTTTTTCTACAATATGAATTGGCAAGCGAATTGTTCGTGCATCGTTAGCGATCGCTCTGGTAATTGCTTGTCTAATCCACCAATAGGCATAGGTAGAAAATTTATAACCTTTGTCTGGGTCAAACTTTTCTGTAGCGCGATTTAAACCCATTGCCCCTTCTTGAATTAAATCCAGAAAAGGCACTCCCCGATTTAGATATCGCTTAGCAATTGATACTACTAATCTCAAGTTCGAGCGAATCATTTTGCGTTTCGCCACACGACCTTGATATAAGCGACTTTCTAATTGTTTTTCTGTCATTTCTAGCTCAGCAGCTACTTGTGCTTTGCTAGGATGCTCTCCTAATTTGGAGTGTAATAAAGCTTGCAAATCTTTGACTTCTTCTAGAAATCTGACTCGCTTTGCTAACTCTACCTCTTCATCAGGTTTTAGCAGCGGATAACGCGCCATCTCTTTAAAAAATGCGCCTACGGCATCATCATGCTCGGTCTTGTTATATCCTGAAGGACGAGCTGCTGCCATCTCATCGCCGTCGCGTTCTTCTGATGATTCGAGATTTTCTATAATTGAAGGATCTTCATCTGCCACCGGATCTAAACTATCGAGTGATGGTTCTTCATTCTCAGCAGCATTATCCAGTATTTCCATTTTTCCCAATTCAGCAAGATTCATAGTTTCCTTTAGGATTGTTGCTTTGTTTGGTACATAATTTAGTGACAGATGCTCATTTATGGCTGGATAGTTACCCTCAAGGATGCATGTGCCCATTTACATAGCAATTTATTAGCCTGAGCTAATTTCCTTTGAGTAATGAAATTCAGGAGCTACCCAGCCGTTCCCAAATTGCGGTTAAATGCAACCAGTAACTAATAACACCCTTCGCACCCAACAAAACTTTTTTTCCAGGCTCCCAACATACATATTCCTCATTTTTTTCTTAATTACTAAATATGTCAAACATCCTCAAACTTTCTCAACCTTAACAAATATAAAAATTTCAGATCAAAGTAGCTAAATCTTAAATTTTCATATAGTTTTCTTAATTTTTTCAATGTTTATGCATTAAAAGTCATTGGATAAACGGAAAACTTAATACTAGAGTTACGTATTCCTGATGGGGTTGCCTTTATAATATAAATTACGAAATTTACAGCTTAATTTCCGGACAATCTTGTTTGTATAAAAGCATCTCATATACACAAAGGCTTGAATATCTATCGATGGGCGTAAAAAGACTACTCCCTATTTAGTAGATAGAGAATAAATCTCCGCAAGAGGCGAGATAATTTTGTTTAGATGTAGACACCAAATATTTATTGCACGTATTGTTAAGATTAATTTGTCTAGTAGATTACATAAGCAGAAAATTATCAAGTAATATAGGAATTTGACTTGATTAATGAAATTATTTGCTTAGGTAGGGAGTAGGGAGTGGGGAGTAGGGAATGGGGAATCAAACTTTTCGATGTGTACGGAGTTTTTTAAACATCAAATATGGGTAATAAAAGTATTACGAAATACACTTTACGAGAATGAAAGTAAAACGTTAAAGTTTAATGAGCCAGGTTGATTTTGACCAGCTAGGTGAAGAAAACATCTGTCTATAAAGTCCGAACCTATGTATATTAATGATGTAAATTTATCTCCTATAGTTGTAGCTGAACCTGGTAAATCATATGGCTCGCAGACAGATATAAATAAATGGATTGAGGTATTGGTAGACTGCCCAGGTAATCCAGGATTATTTACTTACCGATTACCACCTCAGTTAGAAATTAAGCCGGGGGATATATTGAGTGTGCCATTTGGGGCCCAACAACTAGGAGCGATCGCCATTCGTTTGCTGGCACAGCCAAATATTGATATCCCACCAGAAAAAATCAAGGAAGTAGAAGATGTCATCAGCGTAGGGTTTTTCCCAAGTGCTTACTGGGAATTACTCAATCGAGTAGCCGCATACTACTATACACCCTTGATTGGGGTGATCCGGGTAGCTTTGCCACCAGGTTTACTGGGGCGATCGCAACGTCGTATCAGGCTTGTAGGAGGGAAACAGCAACTAGGAGATTATTTACTAGCATCACCTCATCCGGCAACGTTTCTCACTCCTGTAGCACAACAAGTTTGGCAACTTTTACAAGCGCAATCAGTAGGGGACTATAGTTTCGCCTACCTCCAACAAAAAGTTAAATCAGCTCATCGCGGCATTCGTGAATTGCTGCGATTTGGCTTAGTAGAAAGCTATCTAGAACCGCCCCGACTAACTCGGCCAAAACTGCAAAAAGCAGTCACATTAATAAATGCTACCGATCGTGATTTAACCACTCGCCAAAGAGAAATTTTAGAAGTTTTGCGGCGGCGTGGTGGTGAGTTATGGCAAAGTGAATTATTGCAAATTTGTCATGCCAGCCTCTCTATCCTCAGAACGCTAGCCCAAAAAGGTTGCATTGTTATTGAAGAAAGAGAAGTATTACGAGCAGAACAGGGGCCAGAATTGGTAGGCGACAGTGCGAAATCTCTAACTACTGCCCAAGCTAGTGTTTTAGAGATAATACAATCACTAGATGGATTTGCTCAAGTTTTGTTGCATGGGGTGACAGGCTCCGGAAAAACAGAAGTATATCTCCAAGCGATCGCACCCTTACTCAAAGTCGGTAAATCAGCCCTGGTTCTAGTACCCGAAATTGGACTCACACCCCAGTTAACAGACCGTTTTCGCGCCCGTTTTGGCAACAGAGTGAGCGTTTATCACAGCGCCCTTTCCGATGGCGAACGTTACGACACTTGGCGGCAAATGCTTACAGGAGAACCCCAAGTCGTCATCGGTACACGCAGCGCCATTTTCGCCCCCTTGCCTAACTTGGGTTTAATTATCTTAGACGAAGAACACGACAGCAGCTTTAAACAAGACTCCCCCATCCCTACCTACCACGCCCGTACCGTTGCCCAGTGGCGAGCAGAGTTAGAAAATTGCCCCCTAATTTTGGGTTCCGCCACACCCTCGTTGGAAAGTTGGGTGAGTGTGAGAGAAGAAGACACAAACAGGGGGAGACGCGGGGACGCGGTGAGTCATTTCCCCGCGTCTTCTTACTACCTCTCCCTCCCCGAACGCATCCACTCTCGTCCACTCCCACCAGTAGAAATAGTGGATATGCGGCAAGAGTTGCAGCAGGGAAACCGCTCTATATTTAGTAGAGCGCTGCAAGAAGCTTTACAGCAGTTAAAAGAAAATCAACAACAAGGAATTTTATTTATCCATCGCCGGGGACACAGTACTTTTGTCTCTTGTCGCAGTTGTGGTTATGTCTTGGAATGTCCCCATTGTGATGTGTCGCTAGCCTATCATCACAGCGAAGAAGGCGCACCGCAATTATTGCGCTGTCATTACTGTAATTATGGGCGATCGCATCCACAATTTTGCCCCGACTGCTGTTCCCCTTACCTGAAATTTTTCGGTAGCGGCACTCAGCGAGTAGCGCAGGAATTAGCCAGACAGTTTCCACAGTTGCGCTTGATTCGTTTTGATAGCGATACCACCCGCAACAAAGGCGCACACCGCACCCTGCTTACCCAGTTTGCCAATGGGGAAGCAGATTTATTAGTGGGTACACAAATGCTCACCAAAGGTTTAGATTTGCCACAGGTGACACTAGTTGGTGTTGTCGCCGCCGATGGATTGCTGCATCTATCAGATTATCGCGCCAGCGAGCGGGCATTTCAAACCCTAACTCAGGTAGCTGGACGCGCAGGTAGAGGTGATGATCCGGGTAGAGTCATCGTGCAAACCTACACACCAGAACATTTAGTGATTGAGGCAGCACGAAATCACGATTATCATTCCTTCTCCCAAACTGAGTTAGAACAACGCCAAGCACTCAACTATCCACCCTACGGACGGTTGATTTTGTTGCGCTTGAGTAGCCTTGATGCCGTACAAGTGCAGAATACAGCACAAATCATCGCTACAGCTTTGAGTGTAGAAGAAGGATTTGAGATATTAGGGCCAGCACCAGCCAGTGTTTTACGCGTAGCTAATCGTTATCGCTGGCAGATATTGATTAAATTTGCCGCCGATGCCTTGCCACAAATACCAGATTGGGAAGAAGTGCGATCGCTCTGCCCCCAGTCTGTTAGCTTAACGATAGATGTAGACCCTCTAAATATCATGTAATAATCCCAAATATCTGTAAAAAGTCTTTTTTACGTTTCTGAAATTACGAATTATTCTTATGGGTAAAAAAGTAGCGATCGTTGGCGCTGGGCCTTGCGGAGTTTTGCTTGCTTATTATCTATTGCAACGTGACGATAAATACCAAGTGGATATTTATGAGCGTCGTAGTGATCCTCGAGCGGTTGCCTTTTCCAAATCTAGAACTTTTCCTATTTCTCTCAACGAAAGAGCAATGAGTGCTTTCAGAAAAATTGAGGGCTTGGAAGAAGCAGTTAAAGCCATCAGTTTAGAAATGATAGGAACCATTTTTCATCAAAAGAATGGCAAAACACGAGTTACAACTAGAAAAAAACCTCTATTTACCCTCGACCGTACTAGTTTAGTAATCTTGCTATTAGAAAAAATCACCCAAAAATACAATAGTAGTAGACTCGATATTCATTTTAATTGTCAATGTACACAAGTAGATTTAGTAGAAAAAAAGGTTAAATTTCAAAAAAATCAAGAAGATATACCCACAGAATTAGAAGAAAAATTCACTGTGAGTTATGACTTATTAGTTGGTGCAGATGGCGCACGTTCTATGGTTAGAGAAAATTTGCTTTCTACAGAATTATTTGAGTGTGAACAGAAGTACGTTATTAATGACTATAAATCTATTGTCTTACCTTACCCTGATGAACAACTGGAAGTAGGTAAAGTCCATTCTTGGATGGTAGGTGACGACACGCTCATAGTGCTATTGCATCAACTAGACAGAAAAATGAGCGGTGTCATCTTATTTCCTCATAATAAAAATCAGATAACTAATTTATCTAGCAAAGAAGAGGTAATCCAATTTTTTCAAGAGAACACACCAGAAATTAGTCAGCTAATGCCAGAATCAGAAGCTGAAGCTTTTCTTAATAGGCCGATATCGAGAATTTTAACGGTTCGCTGTAACCGCTATCATTTTGAGGATCATGTACTATTATTGGGAGATGCAGCTCATGCAGTATCATCTTCCATAGGGCAAGGTTGCAATGCAGCACTCGAAGATGTAGTTTTATTTGATCGTCTTTTAGATGAATATGCCGATAATTTAGCTGAGGCGTTAAACCAGTTTACTATTCGCCGTCAGCAAGACGCCCATGCTTTAGTAGAGCTTGGTGATTATGCTTTTCCTGCATCTAGGAGATTATTAATTGAGTTTGTCTTTAGAGAGTTGCTAGGCAAAACCTTGCATCAACTCTTTCCTCGAAAATTTGCACCTTCTTTATCTGAGTTAATATTTGAAACCACAGTTCCCTATTCAGAAATTCTGAACCAATATCAAAGTTGGATATCCAAAGTAAAAAAGTCAAACGAGAAGTTTTTAACTAACTAGTGGTTAGCGGTAATTAGATCCCCAACTTATTGAAGAAATTGGGGATCTTGCAGACTCTCAGGTTTTCCATATCTAATCGAGAAATTCTGCTAACGGTGGTGCATCTTGTAGCGATTTAACGCAGCAGTACTGAACGTCTAAACTACTGTTGCGTATAGGCTAGACATAATATTTGATTGCATATAAGTTAATTCTGTACTTTTATTTATTGAGCTATTTATGGCTAGCATCAAAATTGTAGATTTACCAACCACCTACTCAGATGAGGGATTGGAGTTTGTAGAACTAAATGATGAGCAATTAAGCCAAATTACTGGGGGAAGTTTTGTTGACAGTCTTATTCAGCAAGTTGTGGGTACTGCTCAAAATGGAATTCAAACAGGAGTGCAAATAATAGAACAATTTCAAGCAATCACAAGTCTATTTATTATTTGAGGTTTATTAATTAGTTCCGTGGGTTTAAGTCCCCCAGTTCTATAACCGACAAGTTTTGTGTTGGGGTCTGTTTGATAAAGTTGAGGCAGTGTGATCTTGGGGAGCCACTGCGTTGGACGGGTTTCCCGAATTGAAGCAAGTGGCGTGGTTTCCCCCTGGTGACTTGGCGCTAAATCCCCATTACAAAACTTAATTACGAATTACGAATTACGAATTACGAATTAGTAAGCTGTTCCACATATAACTTGCATAATTAGGGCGGGCAAGATGCCCACCCCACAAGAGTTTTATTTAATTTGATTATGTAATTTAGATGTTTTTTAGCTTAACCCTGTTTTGTCAGTTTGGGAGAAGCCTATCGCTGAAAGCCTTTTGGAGCTTTAGTTTTAAGCTTTTGGTTATAAATTTTAGTTACTGTTAGAAAATAAAGGCTCAAAGCTAGATTGGATGAAAGTTTCAGAATCTTGCTTTGATTATTACTTTCCGAGAGTGACATAAAAGGGTTAAGTAGGAAGGCTAAATTAAATCTCACCTAGATTGCCGAGTTTCGACACTTCGACAAAGCTCAGTGATCACTCCGCTCAACCCTCGTATTCTCAAGGATCGAGCATTGAGCGAAGTCGAAATGCGTCTTACAAATGATTACTTCAAACTTATTATACCCTTATCCCTCTGAAAACAGCAGTATTTGAGAGGGTAATTTTTAATTAAAACAAACAAGAAAAATTTCTCCACAAGTGAGTTATTTATGTCACTCAAATTCAAGTTTTTTTCAAAAAAATAGAAGAGGTTAACGCAGGTCGCAGGTCGTTTTTGTAACGGGGATTTATACCCCGCTCCAAAAACTTTTCGCCTTCAAAGGTGTTAGCGTAGTGGGACGAAGTCCGGTTTTAGACCTGATTGTTTTGATAACTGTATGCCTTGAAAAAACAGTTATTTGTGCATCAAGTTGGATTACAAAAACTAAACTATTTAAGGTACTTTTATCACTATTAAAACTCTTGAAAATCTTGAATACATTGGTGAAGATATAAGCAATAAAAGAAATAAACGCTAAGTTTTATTTCCAATAAATAAATCAAAATCTGAGGATTTTTCAAATGGCTAGTATCAATATTTCCAACTTGAATCCTGTTGGTTCTGAATTATTCATGGATTCTGAAAGTTTCATGAATGAGTTAACCGAACAAGAACTTAACGCTACCAATGGTGGGCTTAGTCCTATAGTAATTTGGGGTGTAGCGATCGCCTCAGAATACGTTATCGGTTCTATGGCTGCCGGTGCTGCTGTTGGTGCTTATACTGCTCTTAAGAAGATGAACTAAGTATCGCTCACCACACTTGTTGACGTTTAACTGACAAAAACCCTAGAAACTAAAAGAGTAGATTATGGCTACAATTTGCATTCAAGATTTACGCGCAGGTTTTGATCTAATTTCTGATGAAGAAACCTACTTAAACGAGTTTACTGATGAGGAATTTTCTGCTGTTAAAGGTGGAATTATACCCATTATCATCACAACCATAGTTGCTTTCTCAGCTAGTGCCGGCGCATCTTATGCCATCAGTCGCATATTTAGAATGAACTAACTTATTGTTGACGTTCGACTGACACAAATACTAGAAGCTGAAAGAGTACATTATGTCAACAATTTGCTGAACTTGATGTCAGGCAATACGCTTGGATTCAAGATTTTCGGTAAAAATTGTTGAACTGTAGAGATGTTGCATTGCAACATCTCTACAAATATTTCTATCTTAACCCAAGCGTATTGTGATATTTGTTAGTAGGCGTCTTTAGAGGATGTTTGAAAAGTTTTGGGCGAATATAATTCGCTACTACACAAGCGAAGTCTACCTCCTTTGGAAAACACGGAAAATCGAGTTCTTGAAACCCACGGAGGTGGGTTTTGTCTGTATAGTCGCGATTTCTAATCGCCGGGGTTAGTATTAATTTAGACTTTTCAAACAACCTCTTACATCCTCGTAACAGAATTGGTATTACTCTTCACACCCTCTTACTCAAAGCTACACACTGCCTGGAGTGAGAGGGTGATTTTTAATTAAAACAAACAAGAAAAATTTATCCACAAGTGAGTTATTTATGTCACTCAAATTCAAGTTTTTTATTTAGAAAATAGCAGAAGATAACTCTATACCTTGAAAAAACAGTCATTTATTCATCAAGCTAGATTATAAAAACTAAACTAATTAAGGTACTTTTATCACTATTAAAACTCTTGAAATCCTTCGATCTGTTGGTGAAGATGTAAATAACAAAAGAAAGAAACACCAAGTTTCATTCACAACAAACAAATCAAAATCGGAGGGTTTTTAAAATGGCTAGTATCAATATTTCCAACCTACAACCTGTTGGTTCTGAATTATTCATGGATTCTGAAAGCTTCATGCATGACTTAACCGAACAGCAACTGAGCGCTACCAATGGTGGGCTAGCTCCTTTAGTAATTTGGGGTGTAGCGATCGCCTCAGAATATGTTATTGGTGCTATGGCTGCTGGTGCTGCTGCCGGTGCTTATTCTGCTCTTAAATAAGCATAACTGACACAAATACTAAAAAATGAAAGAGTTACATTATGGCTACAATTTGCATCCAAGATTTACGCGCAGGTTTTGATCTAATTTCTGACGAAGAAACTTATTTAAACGAGTTTACTGACGAGGAATTTGCTGCTGTTAAAGGTGGACTTATACACATTATTGTGACAACCATAGTTGCTTTCTCTGCTAGTGCTGGCGCATCTTATGCCATCACTCGTATCTTCAAATAGTTTTTATCAACATTAACACTGTGTTGAAACCTATTTAGGTCAATAACTTTATATCGAATCAAATCGTATAAAAGTTAATTATGTAGCCTTTCTAATGCTACATAAATTCTGAGATTGACCATAGAATAGCAAGGATATAACTATGCCGATAGAGACGTTGCAATTCAACGTCTCTATAAACGTTTCTATCTTAACCCAAACATATTTTTGTTATCTGGCGGTGCGTTATACCAATTCACAAAAATCCTGATACACATCAATCTTTCGTAGGGTTTTAGCAATGCTAAACCCAAACCTTTACCTCTAATGAAACTTTTACCCCTTACACCCTCTCAAAGTATTGCTGTTTTGAGAGGGTAATTTTAAAACAATTGCTCATGATAGGATTCCACAACCAAACGCGAAAAAAGTTCTTACCCCACTCCCCACTCCCAACTCCCTACTCCCTACTCCCCACTCTCAAGACAAACAAGAAAAATTTATCCACAAGTGAGTTATTTATGTCACTAAAATTTAAGTACTTTATTTAAAAAATAGTAGAGAGTGACTGTATACCTTGAAAAAACAGTCATTTGTTCATCAAGCTAGATCATAAAAACTAAACTAATTAAGGCACTTTTACTACTATTCAAGCACTTGAAATCCTCCAATATGTCGGTGAAGATATAAACAACAAAGGCAAGAAACACCAAGTTTCATTCCTAGCAAACAAATCTAAATCGGAGGATTTTTCAAATGGCTAGTATCAATATTTCCAACCTACAACCTGTTGGTTCTGAATTATTCATGGATTCTGAAAGCTTCATGAATGAGTTAACCGAACAAGAACTTAACGGTACTAATGGTGGACTTAGTCCTATAGTAATTTGGGGTGTAGCGATCGCCTCAGAATATGTTATCGGTGCTATGGTTGCTGGTGCTGCTGTTGGTGCTTATTCTGCTCTTAAAAAATAAGCATTAACAGAACTTTTTGACGTTGAATTGACACAAACACTAAAAATTGGAAGAGTTACATCATGGCTACGATTTGCATTCAAGATTTACGCGCAGGTTTTGATCTAATTTCTGACGAAGAAACCTACTTAAACGAGTTTACTGACGAGGAATTTGCTGCTGTTAAAGGTGGAATAATACCCATTATTATCACAACCATAGTTGCTTTCTCAGCTAGTGCTGGCGCATCTTATGCCATCACTCGTATTTTCAGATAGTTTTTATCAACTGTAAAAGGGAATAGGGAATAGGGAATAGGTTACTTGATATCTAATTCTCAATTCCTAATCCCCAATCCCCAATCCCTTTTACTAAAAGCAGGTATAAAGTATGCAACAGAACAATTCTCATCTTACTGATATAACAGCTATTCTCTATCTCGTATTAGGAGTTTCTCATCTAGTTGCTAGAGAATATCTTGCAGGGATTGCTTGGATATCTCTAAGCATATCGCAATTATTAGTTCAAAATATCGGGTCTTGGTCTTCTAATATGTTTCGCTTAGATCGACCAGGAGTAATTCTTGCTTGGATTACATACCTAGTGTTTGCTTTCTTGATTTTGCATTATGTAATTAATTTAGTTACTAGAAATAATTGAAGAATAATTCAAGTTTGAGTCCATTATCTTATTGAAAATAATTTCAGCAGAAACATAATGTCTTTTACAATCAGTTCACAAAATATTATCGATTATCTAGCGGCTCAAAAACTCTGCTCTGGAGAAGAGAAAAATCTGTTTAAAATTGAGCCAAAGCCAGCCAAGAATTTTAATTTGTTACTGACTTTGCCTGAGGATCGCCAACTCTTAGCTAAGCAAGAACGTCATAATCAAGAGGGAAAAACTGCTGGTGAGTTCTTCAGCGAATGGCGGTTGCATGAATTTTTGCAACACTTCCCACAACTGTGTCACATGCGCTCATCAGTCTCAGAAGTGCTGCATTTTGATGCTGAACATTCAATTATTGTTTTTAACTATCTCAGTAATTATCGGGACTTGGCGGATTTTTACGCTAGAGAGAATGTATTTCCAACTGCGATCGCCACTGAAATTGGAGCAATTTTAGCTCAAGTTCATCGCAGCACTCTAGACAATCAGGAATACCAAGACTACTTTTCTCAGCATTCCGCTCATGTCACCACCTCTTACACTCCTAACTTTGGTCTGGGGCTAGAACGGATTGGTACCGAGGTTTTCGGTTTAGTCCCCGCCGAAGGACTGAAATTTTTTGCTCTCTATCAACGTTACGACAGTTTAGGAAAAGCGATCGCTGAACTTGCTACCGCTTTTGAGTCTTGTTGTCTAACACATAATGACCTGAAACTGAACAATATTCTTTTGCACAACAATTGGGAATCAGACACCTCAAACGAAAGTAGAGTCCGATTGATTGATTGGGAGCGTTCTGCTTGGGGAGACCCTGCATTTGACTTAGGGGCCCTAATCGCCAGTTACATGCACATTTGGCTCAATAGCTTGGTAATCAGTAAATCTATTGACGTAGAAGAAGCTTTGCGCTTAGCAATGACTCCACTCGAACTGCTCCAGCCTTCCATGAAGGCCTTGACTGAAGCTTATTTAAGTAACTTTCCAGAAATTTTACAGCGTCGTCCTGACTTTTTAAAGCGAGTTGTGCAGTTTTCTGGCTTTGCCATGATTCAACAAATTCAAGCAATGATTCAGCACCAAAAATCCTTTGGCAATGTAGGTATTTGTACGCTTCAGGTCGCTAAGAGTTTGCTGTGTCGCCCAGAACAATCAATGTCAACAGTCTTTTCTCAACTAATTCGTAATGCGTAATTCGTAATTCGTAATTAATTAGGAATTGGTATTACTCAGGACTCAGGACTGCATAATACTAGATCTGAGTCCTGAATAGTAACTGAGAATCCCAATTCCACTATCCACTCCTTACTGTCCGTGAGCTGAGCGAAGTCGTTCGCGCAGCGTCTCCGACAGGAGAAGCCCACTGTCCACTCCCCACTCCCTACTCCCCACTCCCCATTCATATAAATATGCAATTATTAGATTCTCTTTCTAATCAAGTACAAACTTCTGCACCAGATCAATTACTGGATTCTCTTCAAGATATCGTTACCAATCTGCAAATCCAGTCCAGCTTTTGTATCAGCCATCCTGCTTACAAACCTCTGGAGATTCCTGCTGAGGTGGTAGCCCGCTTTCAGCACATACCTTTCGACCTGAAAAATAAGTATTTGAGTCTACAGCTGCAAAGCTTTCTCTACGGCATCTACTACAATGGCTCTCTGCAAACTACCCTAGCACCGGAGGCCGATTCAGTTGGGCCAGCACCTTACCAGAATCTAGAAAACAATACCTTCTTAGGAATAGACCTAGAATTTTACGACCGACTACACCAAAGCAATAGCGGTAAAGGTTATTTTGATCCAGGTTGGTCTGTAGTGCGACAAGAAAGTGATGGTGTTCTCGCTGTTAACAAAGGTGGGCTGACATTGCACGTTGAGCGCAAAGAACTAGCAGATCAATCTGCAATGGTGGGAGACTCTGTTGCTATCCTCATGCCCCGAAATCTCATTCAAAATGGATTTTACATGGCAGTTAGCGACATGGGTTTAAACACCGATGATGAGCTTGTGAGAATCTACTTTAATCTCAGTCCTGAAGGTGCAGTTGCTGTCATGGCAAGTTTAACGCAGCAACTCAACGAAATCAAAATCCCCTTCAGTTTTAAGGTGCTGTACAATCCCTCTGACTATAAACGCCACGATTCAGGGGTTCTGTACTTTGCAAAAAGCAACTATGAAGTAGTTCGGCAAGTACTTACAACTGTTTATGCAGAACAGCGATCGCATTTTCGCATGGAAGTACCCTTGTTTACCAAGCAGCTAGCCCCAGGACTGGCTTTAGCAGAGGAACCAGATCAAAAATTTGCAGCTTCGGAGAGTTTTGGGATGAACCGCTGCCAAATTATTGCCAATGGCTTGTTGGCAGCTTGGCTATCTGGAGACGACTCTCCAGAGAATCGCATGGCATCTATCCGCCAAAACTTTTCTCTGCTGGGGATTGATTTACAACGTCCTTATTTAAACGCCAACTCTCAAGATATCTATACAGTAATTCGTAATTCGTAATTTGTAATTCGTAATTAATATTAATCGAGAAAGTCCTGCAACTTCTTGTTTGTCAAACAATACTTGCTTTTACACCTATGAAACTAATTGATCTGGCACCACCTCCAGAAGTCATAGCTAGCGAAGTCGGTTGTGTAGAGGATAGATTTCCAGAGTCTGATTTACCGTTTTATCGCAAACTGGGACGGACTGATTTAACTGTCAGTTGTCTTGGTTTGGGTGGTGGTGGTGGTATCTCTAGTGAGGATACCCTTTATGCCTTCGATAAAGGAATTAACTATTTCTTCTACTCTAGCGACCTGCACCACTACATCTACAGTTCAATGTCTGGAGCGCTGCGTCAACTGTGTGGACGTGGTTCATCGGTGCGTGAAAAAGTAGTATTGGCAACTGTGACTTACATTAAAAATCCAGAAATGGCGATCGCCGCTTTATTCGATCAATTCGAGGAGTTGGGGATTGACTATATTGATGTGTTTTTCTGGGGCTGGATTGGTGCTAATGATGGGTCAATCTTACACGATTGCTTGCAGCTTTCTCCAGATCTGAGGGGTGCTAATAGCGTTTATCAGCGCACCATCGAAAACATGTTTGGTGTTTCAGAACGTTTAAAAAAAATGGGTGCGGTGCGCTACATTGGCGCTTCTTTCCATGACCTTAACCTTGCTCAGCAGTGGTTGCATAGTCCCTTATTGGATGTGGTGATGGTGAGACACAATGCAGCTCATCGTTCTGCCCAGAGTCAAATTTTCAATCAAGTAGATGCCCAAGACCCTTCTAGACCGGGCATTGTTACATTTAAAACTGCTGGTTCTCACACAAATTTGCTGTGGCAAGCGCCTGCTGGTTTACCACAAACTTGCTGGTTACCCACTGTTCCTGATTTATATCGTTATTCCCTAACGCAAAATAGCGTAGATATCTGCTTAACAGGCGTGACTCAGCGTGCGGAAATTGATGCTGCGATCGCAGCAGTCCAACAAGGTAAACTCACCCCCGCAGAACTTGAATACCTCAGTCTCTACGGCGACTTACATGCTTGCAAACTGAAAATCCAAGAAATCCCACCAGAAAAGCTACTACACCACAGTAGAGTGCAAACAAGACAGTCCCCCACGGGAAAATCTCACAACCAAACATGAAAAGCTTTCTTACCCCACTCCCTACTCCCTAACCCCAAGCGATGAAAGAAACTCTAGAAAAAACCGAGTTACACCTTTTACATGAATCTGCATTGCCAGAACTTTCTCCAGCAACTGATGCAGAGATCATTACTTACCTGCGTTATTCTTGCCAAATAGTTGAAGTTGCAGCCAAAGCTGAATACGACGCCCTCATTTTAGCCATCTGTGAACAGTTCAATGTCACCGTTTCCGATGAGGAATTGCAAGCAGCCGGAGATACATTTCGTCAAGAACACAAACTATTGGGAGCCACTGAAACCATTAAATGGCTCTCTGCTCAGCGGATTAGTATAGAAGATTGGTCGAGTGGAATTAGAGTAACTTTACTGACGAAAAAATTAAAAGAACTTCTTTTCGGATCAAGTGTCGATCATCATTATATAAACAATCGTCACCATTTTAAAAGTGTGGCTTTGTCTCAGATTCTTGTGCGTGACCTAGCAAATGCGCTTAAGATAGTTCACGCTATCAAAGAAGAATCTGCTTCTTTTTGTGCTTTAGCGCTAGAACATTCAAAAGGTAGGCAATCCAAAGAAAATGGGGGTTTTGCTGGTATTCGCTTTCTTTCCGAACTAATGCCACAGATAGCAGAAGTTGTTTCCCAAGCAAAAGAAGGGGAATTAATTGGGCCAATTCAAACAACACTTGGCTATCACATTATTAAAATTGAGAAGTGGTTTCCCAGCGAACTGAGCGAATCAGTAAGACAAGAAATTTTGGAATCACTTTTTCAAGCCTGGTTACAAGCAAAACTAAATCCTGTAGTTCACAACGGTAAGTCTTATTAGTAATTAAAAGAGGTTAGTTCATGAAACGTTTTGAATACCGAATCGAACAAATAGTTTTTGATAAGCAAGAATTACGAGATCAAAAAATTCTCGATTTATTGAATTACCTTGGTCAAGAAGGATGGCGCGTTAGCAGCCTTATAGTAGAACCACGTATTGCAACTAATGAGAATCACATTAAGGTGTTGCTAGAAAAGGAAGTAAATCACGAAGAATAATTTACTTAATTTTAGTTCAATACAAAATTAGATGCACTTACCCTGAGGCGAGAACTATTTTATTTGTGTCAACCCGCCTTCGGGAACTGCTGGTAAAAGCTGACCATACTTGGATTCAATAGCTTGGACAAGTTGTGGCGATGGACGAAACAAGAATGGTTGAGAATTACCTGAAACCAGAGATACAACATTTGCTTTCTCTAAATTAGGAGGTTGACCAAAAAATACTAAACGTACATTGTCATCTAATAAATAACTCAGAGAAATTAAATCTCCTAAATTAGTCCCGTCATAGCCACTATCACTAAATAAAACTGGCGACTCAGTAGCATTAATTCGCCGTGCCATTTCTGCATTAAAGTAGCTGGGAATATTACTCCACCATGTATCATAAAAGGCGCTCACAGTACAAGAAGCGATGCTACCAGCAATTAGAATTACCATGACACCTTGCCATAAGCGGCGTAAATTAATCAGTTGAGTTGCTAAGAAGTAACCTACCGCCAGTTGTACCCCAGGAAAACAAGAAATTAAGTAACGGCTGACCGCAGACCGCCGCATTCCTAAAAGTAAATCAGACACAGCCAAAATCAAAAAAGGTACAAAAATTGCAGTCAGAATAAATAACCAAGTTTCTCGATTTGTGTGACGGCAAACTGTGTAAATAGCAACTGCAATCAAGACTAAGAATGGCAGTCTGAGAAGATAAGTTCCGGCATTATCGAAGCCAACATCTAAATCAAAAAATAGAGATGTAAAGCTGAGAATCCACAGTTTGACTACGTAAATTATGTCTCCGCCTTTTGCCCAGTTTGTAGTATCTAAAACTCGTTGATAACTGGTTTTGATTACAAATAACCACGGACTGTATAGGATAATTGAGGCAGCGATCGCTAAGCAAAACTGTAAGGTGGTAATTCTTGGTCGATTTTGAGTCTTTCTATCCCAGAACTGCATTAGCAGTATATAAACCACATGACCAATCAGCGTCAGTCCAAAAAAAGGATGGGTATATAGACCAAGTGCAGTTGCTAAAGCATATAGACCCCAATTGTACCAAGTTGGCGAACGCCAAGCTTTTACCAGAAAAAAACTACTACCAATCACCCAGACTGTCAAAAAACTATACTGCCGTGCAATTTGAGCAAACAAAATATCAAAAGGCGATATAGCTAACAGTGCTGTTGCTAGCAAGGCTGCTGTGCGCGAAGCAAAAAGTTCGCGCCCCAAAGCATACATAAACACTAACCCCAGCAAGCTTAATAAAGCTGGCAAAGCCCGTGATGCTGTGCGAGAACTACCAAACACCTGCATCCAAAAGCGAGCCAATAAGAAATATAGCGGTGGATGTTGCGCGTCTTCAACTGCTAGAGAGTTGATTGTATCTGCTGCTGTGCTTCCAGGTTTTAAACGCTGGTACTTTTGTAACTCCTTGGCTGACATCACCTGATTTTGAAAAATTTCTGCACCGATTTCTTGGCCTGTATACCCAGCCGCCCGGAAAGATGTATAGACCTCATCATGCCAGTAAAGTTTGTTTTCCAGATGAAAGAACCGGAAGAAAATACCCAATACCAGCATCAAAACTATGAAAAACCGCAACCAACTTGGAGCCAGTTTGAGATCTCGCATAACTAGGTTTTACAATAAGTATCCAGAAACTAAGTTAATCTCACATTCTATGTAGCGTTCTGTCAACCATCTATAGTAGTTTGCTTTGATTTTTCACTTCTAAGTATGGGGATTGCTATAGTCTCTAGGGCGTGTTTTCAAACTATAAACGTAGGTTGGGTGAACGTAGTGAAACCCAACACAGCAACTTCAATGTTGGGTTTCGTTCCTCTCATGGGGAAACCACGCCATTCCCACGCGCACGGGGGTGGCTTACCAACCTATAATTAAGCCTAAGAAAGGAGTTTGAAAACAGTTACTAGCCCCTCTTAAAGCTTCTTTCGGCTAACCAGGTGAATAATATAATCCCACATAAATCAGCAGCTAAATCTGTTAAATCAAAGCTGCGATGGGGTGTAAATAGTTGAATTATCTCATCGACTATACAAAAAAAAGTGACAATAAATGGTGCTAATGGCAAAGAAACATTCAAAATTTTAATCTTGCGCTTGTTTAAAGCTAAATGACTGAGAAACGCCGCAATTCCTAATAAGAGAAAATGTAAAAATGTATCATAATATGGAAATTTGGTAATTTCCGTTGGAATAAATTTTAGATATGCTGATAAAGAAATGGACATTAAAATTCCCAAGTAAACCCAAAATGCAAAAACCCACGGTTGATTTGATTTCATGTCGGTAATTTTAAAAGATATTTTTTATGTCTACAAATTTTGAAAGAGCATTCCGTAATCGAGATGCTCTTTTTTGATAAATTACGTCTGATGTGAATTAGGAATACCGTTGATGAATGCAACAATAGCACTCATCTCCCAACCTCTTCTCCTAAGCGTGGGAGAAGAGGAGCAATTTCAAAGTCCCTCTCCCAATTTGGGAGAGGAATTTAGGGTGAGGGCAAAGATTTATGACATCAGCAAGACCAATTTTTCCTAACTTAATTCACATTAAACGTAAATTATATTTGCTTGTTCTCGGACAAAATCAGCCATGGAGATTCGCTTGTTCTTGCAACCATGGATCTACTGGTTGCCCATCTTTACGACGCAATTCAATTTCTACTGCTATCACTGCTTTTGAACCAGGAGGAGCAGGTTTTTTATGAAAAATAATGTCGTAATCTAACGGATCGTGATTGCGTTCTTTCAACCATTCCTGCACTTTAGTTGTAGCAAAGAATGATTGCCCTTGCTCAAACATCCGGGTAATCTGCATTTGTAATGTGTAGGGATTTATGCGACCCATTTTTTACCGCCTTTGTCAGGTAATTAAATAATTCGTAATTCGTAATTCGTAATGACGCGACGCTCCTGTGTCGCTCTAAGCGAAGCTATGCCGTAGGCTTTACGCTGACGCTCGTACCTCGCTACCGCTTCGCTAACGCTAACGCTATCGAGGACTCGCTCTAAGCGAAGCTATGCCGCAGGCTTTACGCTACGAAGTGCGTAATTAAGTTTTGTAATGGGGATTTAGCGCAAAGTCACTCTTTGGGTTTCCTCCGAGATGACGGCAGTTGTTCATGGGGGAAACCACGCCACTTGCGCGGCTGCCGGGAAACCCGAAGGGCGCAGTGGCTCCCCAAGATCACACTGCCTCAACTTTGTAAGACAGACCCCAACACAAAACTTGCCGATCATACAACCGGGGGACTTAAACCCACGGAGCTAGTTAACTTAATCTTATCCTCTTTTTGATTTTTTCTTAGTTGCACCAAGATGACTAATACGATACATTATCATATTATATGTACTATTTTTAACATATATCTACGGGTTTGTAGCCTCCTGTCTGGTATCGTACTCTTTAAATCAAGAAGAATCCTACTACTATGTATCGATTCCAGATTATTGCATATACCCAGAAGGGTGAATCCATTGGTATTGTTGGTTCTAGTCCTGAGTTGGGGCTGTGGGATATCACTAAATGTATTCGCCTGCGTACAAGTGCCGATCGCTATCCTTTATGGTGGACAGATACAGAAATTAAGATTCAGCCATCTATTGAATTAGGCGATTCAGCAAAATTTGAGTATAAATATATACGCTTCGATCCAAAAGGTAACGCTCAATGGGAGAGCTTTCTCGGTACAAACCGCTGGGTACCGCTCAATCATGAGCAGCATCCTAGCACTGTAATTGTGGATGATGGCGCATTTGGTTATGTACAGCCTCATCCGTTTGGATACATTGAGGAATCTGCTGTCAGCAATTCCCTAGATCAAGTACCTGAAGGGCTAAAAATCTTAGTTATTGGTAGTTCTGTTGCCTTGGGTCATAAAGCTTGGCTATTAAGGAATTGGGTCTGGTTTTTGACACAAGCTTTACAGCAAAAATACGGACACCAAATTGTAAATGTCTCGGAGGTAGGGGCGAATGTCAGTAGAACGATCGCCCGCTTTGAGTCAGTTGTCACACCAGAACAACCGGATATCGTCATTATTGCCTTGTCTTTGGGCAACGAAGGGTTAGCTTACTGTCCTCCCCACGAACGACGCGCAATCCAAAGGCGGTTTGAAAGCGGCTTGCAGCAGTTGGTAAAAATGACGCGGGACATAAGAGCAATACCAATGCTGGGTGGAGTCTACCCTCATGGCGATTATTCCCCTGAGCATCACTGGTTACTCAATGATACACATAAACGGATGCTGAGTTGGGGTATACCAGTGCTGGATTGGTTAGCAGCAGTAGACGACGGACAAGGACGCTGGAAAGTGGGGATATCCTTCGATCCGGCTCATCCCAATACAGCCGGTCATCACCTCATGTATCAAGCGATCAATCTAAACCTATTTGCGATCGCCAAAGACGAATTAGATCAACAAAAACAACGCTGGCAGCAGCCGAATGAAGTTCCCGTCTACAGTGATGGTATGGGCTTCCATGTCTGGGCACACACCACGCAAAAGCATTTGCGGATCGTCAATTCATCAAAATTATATAGTTATACTATTGCTCCTTATTGGCAGGAACTACAAACTGCACTGCAAAGTAAAGCAGGATTATTACCAGGTATCTACGTTGCCAAGAATACCCAACCAGGGATACTCCCCTTCTTTGCTGTACAAGAGAATGGCCAAATCGAAACCACTGTGGAAATCTCGCCTGGTGCAGACTTGGAATATAGTGCTGCCTTTAATCTCTTTTCACCAAACAACTCACAGCTTTTGTTCTATGACGGGCAATTAGGAATTTTGCAAAAGGATGATTGCCACCTCTGGGTGGTTAACGAATCAAATAACGAATACAACATCCAACCCATGTGGCAGGAAGTACGCCTAGCACTCAAAGCCATGCCATCAGGTGTTTATGAAGATCCGCTACACCCCGATGTTCCCTTCCGCACCTTGATGATTGGCAACGATGGCTTAGAAAGCCGGGTGAAAGCACCGCCCAGGTCTGCTATATTATTTCAACACAAATGTCAATTATCAGACATCAGTCGGGTGGCAATTCTTCCCCTTGGCGATCGCTGTGCTGTCCGCATGATGCTGTATAAGATGGAGTACGATGGGCCCGCTTTTCCCTTTGATCTAACCCGCACCACCAAAATTGGGGATGTTGCAGATGCGATCGCCAATGGTTTTTATGACATGTGGAACCCTGCCTTCCTGCACTATAGTCCTGACGCAGGCAGAATCTACCACAGCAAGTGGACGGGTTTGTCCTTTGCCCATGAAGTTGAGGATACAGACGACCCCATCAACGATATGTCTGTTGTGTATGAACGGATGCGCGTTCGCTACACAGCGCGTTCTGAAAGGTTTTGGTATGTACTCAGGCACTGCGATCAAGTGCTTTTTGTCCGTACAGGTATCGCCGACCGTAGTAGTGTGATTGACCTGGTCAATAAGTTAGAAAAACAATGCCAGGGTAAGCCATTTCAACTTTTGCTGCTTTCTCCCCAATCTGACCATGAGTTTTTAGACCTGCCTCAAGTCCTGCACTACAATGTAGAGTTTAATCCCGATCGCATGTATGACGATTTGGGACACTGGATGTACTGCACAGAGGTGATGCGAGGAATCCTCGAATCTCTGGGAATATCGAGCAAAAACCTCTTTTGGTGTCCGCCCAAAATACCAAAGCGGTGAGAAACTAGGTAATATCATGTCCGTTTAAAAACTTATGATTTGGCTGACGCGGAGATAGGGAGACGCAGTGAGACAGCGAGTAAAGGAGGGTTTCCCTCCGCAGGCGACTGCGTTAGCGCAGCGTTAGCGAGCTTGCGAGCGTCACCCGAAGGGGGACAAGGGAGAAATTTTTATGATAAGTGATTAGCCGGACATGATATAAATCTCACAAAAAGCAGAGATTTTAGTCCACTTAAGTGGACTTGACCTAATAAGAGCGAGAATTTATTCTCTGGCGGGAGATTGGGCAGGTGCAAGATCTAGGTAAAAAGATGTCTCCGGCTCACTACGGACTGATCTATTATACAAAAGGTAGTTTAATGGTAAAAATAGCTCCTTGACCTTCACCAGAACTATCGGCTTGAATAGTACCACCATGCAATTCTACGAGATGATGAGCGATCGCTAAACCCAATCCTAACCCTCCTTGCTCATGAGTGTGATGTCCTTGATGGTAACGTTCAAATACGTAGGGTAAAAACTCAGGGCTAATACCGATACCCGTGTCAGTAACAGTAATTTGAGCATAGTTGTCAGTTGTCAGTTCGTGACCACTCACCATTGACAACCGCACCTCGACTCGTCCACCAAATGGGGTAAACTTGATCGCGTTCGAGAGTAAATTTCCCAGCACTTGCAGCAAGCGATTGTAATCACCAGCAATGGTTGCCATGGAGTCGTCAAGTATCGATTCTAGAACGATACCCTTGGCGTTAGCAGATGGATAAGCTGTCTCAATCGCTAATCTCACAATGACGGCTAAATTAACTCGATTAATCTCCAGCTTCAGTTTGCCACGAATGATCCGAGACATATCTAGCAGATCTTCTAGGAGTTTGGCTTGAGATTTGGCGCTGCGTTCGATGGTTTCTAAGGCATTGTTAAAGGTATGTTGATCAAATTGCCGAGTTCGTAGCAGTTTTGCCCAGCCGAGAATGGCATTCAGCGGCGATCGCAAGTCATGAGATACCATAGCCACAAACTCATCTTTGGTTCTGTTGGCTGCTTCTGCTTGGGCGCGGGCGACTTGCTCTAATTGTAAAAGTTGGTGACGTTCAGCTTCTAGGTGTTTGCGATCGTCAATATCTGTACTTGTGCCAAACCACTTAATAACACTCCCTTGGTCATCTTTAATTGGTACAGCCCTGGCTAAATGCCAGCGATAGATGCCTTCACGGCTTTTGTAGCGCATTTCTTGTTCATAAGGCTCCCCTGTGCGTAAGGCTTCCATCCATCCTTGGATAGCTAAGTGAACATCATCTGGATGTACGATTTCTGTCCAGCCAAATTTCATTGCTTGGTCGATTGTTTGCCCAGTAAATTCATGCCATCGCTGATTGACATGCTCATATTCTCCATCCAAATTGCAAATCCACACCAGTTGCGGCATGGCATCAGATAAGTAGCGATAGCGTTCCTCGCTTTGGCGCAGGGCTGCTTCTGCATGTTTGCGTTGGGTGAGATCGAGAACAAAGCAAACGCTGTATCCTTGCGTCTGTCTGCCTTCTATTTGTGCAACTCCCAGGAGGATCGGCACACGAGTACTATCTTTGCGGATATATTCCTTTTCAAAAGGAGTGCAAATTCCAGAGGTTTGCAGTTCTTGGATTTTTTGTTGATCGATGGCTTGATATTCTGGCGGTGTCATGTCATTCCAGTGCAGACTTCCCGCTGCTAATTCGGCGCGAGTGTAACCAACTATGTCTAAAAAAGCATCGTTGGCCTCATATATGCGTCCGCTGAAGTCACCGAAGTAGATACCGACTACATTTGATTCTACAACCCGGCGGAACTTAGCTTCGCTTTGGCGTAGTGCAGCTTCATCTGATTTGCGATCGCTAATATCTGTGGTACTGCCAACTGCCCTAACTGCTTGCCCATTAGCATCTCGCGTAATTACTCCTTGATCCAGCACATACCGATATTGCTGATTTTTGTGACGCACTCTATACTCAACGCTATAGTGATTTTGATTGGCAGCCATTACCCGAAAGTAGTCACTTAAACTACTCTTATCTTCTGGATGAACTAGTTCATTCCACCATTGCTGATTTGCTTGTGTTTCTTCCAAAGAGTAACCTAAGATGCGGGTGATTCCTTCGGTTCTATCAACAGTGTTTTTCTTGATATCCCAATCATAAATCAAACAATTAACCGCAGCTGCTGCTAGTTGGAAACGCTCATTACTTAAGCGTAACTTCTCCTCTATTTGCTTGCGTTCTGTAATATCAATGACTGTACCTACAATCTGATGTAGTGACCCGTCAAGATTTCTGGTAAATATAGTATCTCGACTAAAAAACCAACGCCATTCGCCGTTGGCATGTCGCATTCGATACTCATTTTCGAGAATTGCACCATTTTCAGCTGATGCAAATTGCTGGAATTTAGTATGAAATTGAGCAAAATCTTCAGGATGCATCAAAGTGTGAAGTAAATCACCGCTCAAATCTGGAATTTGCTTTTGGGTATAGCCAAGTAGTTCTCCCACCTGATGATTAATATAGACATTTTGCTGTGTAACCAAGTCGTAAACATATAATAATCCTGGTGTAGTATCGGCAATGCGGGCAATAAAATTCTGAGTTTGTCGCAACTGTTCCTCTGCCTGTTTTTTTTCTGTTACATCCCGCCAAGATGCAACTAAGCCATCTCCCATTTTGGTAGCGCGAATATCAAAGACTCTACTTAATTGGGGTTTGCTATTAAAGATAATCGATTCTCTAACTAAAGATTCGCCAGTTTCTGCAACTTGGCAATATTCATCAAACAGACCACTTGTACGGTAAGCAGGTAGGATTTCACATAGTCCTTTACCAAGATGTTCTTCTTTATTGAGTTGATGACATTCACAGGCTACTGCATTCATATAATCAATGCGAAAGTCTACTATTTCCCCCGTTTGATTCCGCATGGCTGAGTAAATGCCAAAGCAGTCAAGCATGTTTTCTACAGAAGTGCGAAAACGCTCTTCACTGCGTTGTAGTTCCTGGCTCAGTTGTGTATTTTTGATTGCTGAGTAGATAGTAGAACACAAACCCTCTGCTGTCGTTTGTCCTTTAACTAGATAGTCATGCACGCCACTTTTCATTGCTTGTACAGCGATGGTTTCATTGCCATAGCCTGTCAACATAATTACAGGTGGTATAATTCCTTGGTGCTGCTGTTTTAATTGCGCGATAAATTCCAGCCCATCTAAGTCTGGGAGCAAAAAGTCTAATAAAATACCATCAGGCTGAAGCTGCCGACATAATGCTAATGCTCCCTCCCCCGATTCTTCCTCGAAAATTTTGTAGGTATGTTCTTGGTCTTGCAGCAGATAACGCCGATAGACCAGGCGGTCTTCAGGACAATCGTCAACGATTAAAACAGTCAGCGGTTGAGCCATGACTACTTGCTAACAGCATCTGGGAGAATTACAATATCCAGCCAATAATCTATGAAGCACTGAATAGTTTGCACTAGTCTTTTGATATCGATTGGTTTAAGAATATAACTAGCGACGCAGTATCGGTAACATATTTCAATATCTCTGGGGTTAGAAGAAGTGGTAAAGATCACCACAGGTATATTTTTTAAGTCTTTACTTTGTTTGATTTGTTCTAAAACTTCTCGTCCATCGGTTCCAGGCAAATTGAGGTCAAGTAAAATCACCGAGGGACGGGGAGCAATTTGAGGATCTGTATAAGACCCAGTGCGATAAAGAAAGTCCAGTGCTTCATCACCATCGGTACAGCGGAACACAGGATTAACTACGGCTTGTCGCTGCATGACTCGACGCAAAGCTTCATAATCTTCGTCGCTGTCTTCAATTACCAGTAACGGTTGGGCGGTCTTACTAATCATCATCTATTCAGTCCACTCCTTGCAATGTGAAATAGAAAGAACTACCTTCACCATAGGTAGACTCCACCCAGATTTTACCGCCATGACGCTCCACAATTTTCTTTGCAATTGTTAATCCTGCTCCTGTACCACCGCCATATTTACTTGGGCCGTGGAGTCGTTTGAAAATGCGGAAAATAGCGTCAAAGTGTTTTTCACGAATACCCAAACCGTTATCGCGGACATAGAAAATTATCGGTGCTGTTGGATGATCGATATAGCCAATTTCAATCCATTTTTCGGGTTTGTCGTTGTATTTGATGGCATTAGCGATGAGGTTATTGAAGACTTCGCCAACTTGGATGCGATCGCAGTACACTGTTGGTAATGGTCTAGGAATCCGGATCTCTACCTTCATTTCCTCAACCCGAGCGCTCAGCAAATCCAAATTTCGATGTACCACACCATTGAGATCAGTGTCCTGTATAGAAAGGTCTACCCTTCCTAAACGAGAAAAATGCAGTAGTGAATCGATTAAATCTTCCATCCGCTGAGTCAGACGTATCAGCGTTCTTAATTTATTCCTACCTTCCTCGTCTATGGTTTCGCCGTAGTCTTCTATTAAAAAATTTGAGTAATTGTGAATTCCCCGTAGCGGTTCTTTCAAATCATGAGAAGCAATATAAGCAAAAGCATCCAATTCATTATTACTCCTTGCTAATTCAATATTTAGCTGTGCCAATTCATCTGCTTTTCGCAATACTACGCCAATAATAGAGCTTCTTAACTCTAACGCTGCACTCACCTCGCTGGGTTTCCAGGGATAAGACTTCAACAACACCGTTTCTTTCCATAACTCAAAAGATTTACGGGGTGATAGGTGTATACTGCCATTTCCATCTACTTTTATCGGCTTATTTGGGTTCCCCCCCCAATTAACCGTTTGTACTATTTCTGGACGAAACCATAAAACACAGTTTTTCTGAGTTTTAGAAAAAGAAAGCGCCATCAAACCACTAGCTACATCCCGAATTTTCTCCGCTTGGGGATAAACTGACGATAAACTATCAGTATAAAAAATTTCTTGATGGTGATTTTGATAAATCCATTCCACCAAATCTTGAATATCCTCTTTTGCTGGGATGTTACCAACGGTTAAGCATTCTTTGTCAAAACAGATTGCTGCACCTTGAGCATTCACAAGATTGAGTAAATTAGGTTGATGTTTGATTAAACCTTCAATAAAGTTTTTTTCTGCTGACATGTACTCAACTAATTTACTATGGATAGATTTTAGCTGGATTTTATATTCACTATCTTCACTATCTTCTCTAGCACCCAATTCTAAAGATGTCATTTGTCCTAAAAATTCACAGGCATTACGAATTTCATAAGGAATATATTTGGGTGATTGATGATGACAGGCAATTAATCCCCAAAGTTGTTTATCTTTAATAATTGAAATCGACATTGATGCTGTCACACCCATATTGTGAAGATACTCAATATGGCAACGCGAGACACTCCGCAACACCGAGTTGCTTAAATCCAAAGGCTGCTCATTTAAAGGATTATTTTCAGGTAATATTGCTACTGGTTGGTAATTAGCATCGGGGATGATTCTCAACCAGTTTTTACTAAAAAGTTGTCTAGCTTGTTTGGGAATGTCCAAAGCAGGATAGTGTAAGCCTAAATAAGCAGGAAGTTGCTCAGCTTTTTCTTCAGCTATCACTACACCGCTAAAATCAACGTCAAACTGATAGAGCATCACCCGATCAAAGTTGGTAATTTTTTTGATTTCTTTGACAAGTATTTGCCCTAGTTCAGCTATATTAGCTGCACTTTGCAGTTTAGACATCGCTAGTTTAACTAGGTGATAAAATCTAAAAAAAACATTATCTTTTTCTGAAAATGCAGGCTCTAACTCTAAAATTAGTGATTGATCAGAACGATGAATTATACCATCAAAATGTACAATTTTGTTATGTGATTTAATCGTTAATTCAATGGGATTACTTAGTTGTAATTGTTCTGAGGATGAACAATCTTTCAAAAAGTTGATTTGATCTGCTTCTAATAAATTACTTAGAGGCTGATTGAGTAGTGCTTCAGGAGCTACACCCAAGAAAGAGTAAGTATTCTCACTGGTTTGTATAATAGTTAGCTCTGGTTCTTTTAATACTAAAAGCAATCCATGGGGTTGAATCGAGCCGGGGATGTGGATTGGTTCGTATTCACAGTTAGTAATATCAAATTCAAAAGAAATAGTAATATCGTTATCGCTCACTTATTGGTACCAATAAATACAAGTATTTTTATCATCAATATATATTTAATTTTTTGCGATATTTTGATATTATTCTCTATCTAAAGAGATATATCTAAAGTTAGATGTTGACAGATACAAATAAAATTTTCTCATTAAATATACTATTTATTAACGGAAAATTTATAAATGTCAATAAACCTCAACATAGATGAAATTAAATATAGATAAGCATGACAAATATAGGCGAATAATTAGGAGAGAATTTGATTATAGCTAGAGAAACTGAGTGATTTTCTCGAAAAAAATTGGTGCGATCGCATTCAAATCGCCAATGATATAGTTATCAAGGGAAAAGAAGAAGCTTACTCAAGATAATTCATTATTTCCCAAAGTTAATGGAGATATTATGCAACCTTCTCTACCTCTTGCGGGCTTAAATATTCTGGTAGTTGATGATGATGATGATAGTCGTTTTTATATTACTACTGTATTAGAAGCAGACGGAGCTAACGTTATGACAGTTGCATCCGTAGCAGCAGCACTAGAATTACTCTCAAAATTGCAACCAGATATCTGTGTTTGTGATATCGCTATGCCTGGTGAAGATGGCTATAGCCTAATTCGTAAGGTGCGTAGAATGCAACCAGATAGAGTTGGAAAAGTCCCTGCCATTGCCCTAACTGCCTATGGTGACAGCGAGGATCAACTACGTGCTTTAGAAGCAGGTTTTCAGACTCATGTTGCAAAACCTGTTGATCCAGGAGAGTTAGTTACAATTGTGGCAGATTTGGTAAGTACTTTTCAGAGGGTGTAGGGTATTGCTTCTCCTATCGCAGACGCTCTTGCTAGCTTGCTTCCCCGTAGGGGTACGACTTTACTCAGCAACCAATACCCATATATCCTAGTCTTTGTAAGATTAATTACGAATTACGTTAGCGCAGCGGTAGCGAGTCCTCGATAGCGTTAGCGACGCAGGAGCGTCGCGTCATTACGAATTACGAATTATCCATTGGGTATTCGTGAGAAACAAAGGGAATTTCTACTATTTCACCTTCTGTCTCTCCAACTTGAACTTTTAAACCCGCACCACCAGCTTTGGTGCGAATGTAACCCAAACCAAAGTAACCATCAGTAGTTTCTGTATAGCTTGTAAGTTTACCAATTTTTTCGTCTTGAATGGCGATCGCACTGCCAACTTCCGCAGGGGCACGGAGACGAATTCCCCATAGGTGTTGCTTTACACCTTTGTATGTATTTAACCGAGCGATGGTTTCTTGCCCAATATAACAACCTTTGTTAAACGAAATCGTCTGCCATAAACCCACTTCTAGCGGATTATAATCGTCTGTTAGTTCTGCATCTGGAGTTGGGCGTCCTTGTAATATTCGCAACACATCCCAACCGCGATCGCTCAACTCTAGTGCCCCTAATTGTAAAATTTGCTGCCATACCTTCTGTCGAGCAGCAGCTGGCAAAATTAACGTATACCCAGGTGAAGCTAAGCCGCTACCCACAGCAACGCGCACATCACCGTCAACTAAAAGATGATTAGCGTAGGGTTGACTAATAATTGCCCCTGCACCTAACTTTTCTACAACAGCATCACTTGCTGGGCCAATCAGGCTGAAGGTTGCAGTTTCATCAGTAATATCAGCTAGTTGTACCTTGTCAGCAAAAAAGATATAACGATCAAGCCATTGCATCACAAACTCACGACGACTGGGCGAAACCAACAGTAGCACCGCATCATCGAGAACGTAGCTACTCACCAAGTCAATCGTGCGAGCAGTAGATGTCACCATTACAGTATCACAGCCTTGTCCTGGCTTGAGACTTTGGAAATCGTTAGTACTTTGATTGTGTAAAAATCGGAGACGCTCATCATCATAAACACGGATGCGTCCCCAGTGCGAGCGGGAGCATACAGCAACCCCCACTGTTGCGGCTTGGATAGCTGCTGTGTCTTTACCGTCAATTGCAGATGTTGACATGATAATGAAATCGCCCTGTTTCAATGGTTCCGCATTGGGAATTCTAGCAAAAAATCAAGCCCTATCAATTCACCAACAGTATTCAGATTTTTGACATACCTCCTCGCCCTAAAAGTGCGAGGATTCCCAAGAATCACTTCTTGAGTTTTCTGCTTCGGCCCGTGCCAGCTAGACTGACGTTACCGTTAGTAAGAGCCGCATCCAGTTCACAGACAGTTTGTTTTACTTCCAGGTTATGCCCTAACCCAGAACTGGAAATTAATTCCAACCCGCGATTTCTAATTA
>JAESGP010000150.1_pt1 | contig 32250 bp, 27 predicted proteins | sample 9269741 | NCBI WGS metagenome assembly JAESGP01 (sample SAMN15720684, study PRJNA650882) | algae metagenome | isolation source: Desmonostoc vinosum HA7617-LM4 and co-occurring heterotrophs from cave wall | place: USA: Waikapalae cave, Hawaii | collected 2011-05-27
CTAAAACTTCTCAACAGCAGGTCTTAAATCAAGTTCTAGCGTCCAAGCGGTAGGATCTTGTTGATAGAGATACCAATAAGTTTGAGCGATCGCTTCTGGTGAAAGCAAGGTATAAGTTTCTTTCTCAATACCCCTTGCTTTTACTTTGGGAGTATCAATGATGCCATCAATCACAATATGAGCAACGTGAATTCCTTGGGAACCAAACTCTCGTGCGAGAGATTGCGCCAATGCTCTCAACCCAAATTTACCCACTGCCAAACCCGCAAAACGAGCAGAACCTCTCAATGCAGCAGTCGCACCCGTGAACAGAATAGTACCTCGACCCTGCTCAATCATTTTTGGTAGAACCTGCTGCGCTGCTAAAAAAGCTCCAAAACAATTGACTTTCCAGCAGCTTTCAAATTGTTCCGGTGTGAGTTCTAGAATGCCAGCAAATTGAAAAGCTCCGGCATTATACACCAAAACTTCAGGTGCATCTAATTGAGAAAACACCTCTGCAAAGGCAGTTTTCATCGATCCCTCATCGGTGACATCTGCTGTCACTGCTATAGCTTTACCGCCAGTAGCAGCAATTTGATTTTGAATTTGAGTAAGTTGATCAGCACTTCTGGCCAACAGTGCGACAGCAAAGCCTTCATGAGCAAACCGATGAGCGATCGCACTTCCTAATCCCGGCCCAACACCAACAACCACCGCAACCTTTGCTTGACTCATATCATCTTGCTCCTACAAAGCTACATTTGTAATGGGGATTGGGGACTGGGGATTGGTGTTTGCTATTTCTCCCTCTGCTTACCCTGCCCCTCATCCTTTCAAGGGTAGGTTTTTCATATTCAGTCTGAAAAACCTATTTTTTCGTTCCGAAATCTTTCTCCGCGTCACCCTTCGGGTGACGCTCGCAAGCTCGCTAACGCAGTCGCCTGCGGAGGGAAACCCTCCTGTAGCGCTGTCTCACCGTGTCCCCGCGTAAGCGCGTCAACCAAAACGCGAAATCTAAAAAACCTACCCATAAGAGGCCCCCTCATCCCCCGGTCACTGAGCGTAGCCGAAGTGCATCCTCTCACGTGAGAATCGCTATATCATTTAAAGTAGGGGACTAAATCTTTTCATTTTTGATCATTTAAGGATTGACGTTGATTCGTCCACGACATTTTAGTTTGCCTGGGAGCAGGGTTAGTTCTTGAATATCAACATCTGAACCAAGATCTATGTTGTACGCATAGTTTTCTTCTGTGAGCGTTTCTTGATTGTGTTTGATTTGAATTTTGGTCAGTTGTAATTCATGACCACTGAGCAACTGTAAAGCCATACTAATCTCCAGGGGTGTTGTTTCACCATTAGCGACTCGGATGCCGCACAGTATAATTTGGTTATTTTCAAGGAGAATTTTTTGCCAATTGATTGGCTGGAATTTTGCAAAGTTTTCTGGTAAGAGTTGAACCAGTACATCCTTAAAAGCATTGGATAATAGGTCAGATGAGAGAGAATAATTCAAATCTTTCTCGTCTACGAGCAACTCCCCAACCACTGGTACTGTTTCCAACAGTCGTAGAGGTTGACCTTTAAGTACTGAGCCGACATTTATCTGAATATTTTCTGCCGCTATTTGAATTTGGGTAATATGGAGACCTTGATAAACTGCATGAGTAGCAAAAATCGAGACTGCGGGGATGCGTCCAGAAAGAATTTGGCGATCGCTAGCTTGAATTTCCACTTCCAGTTGGGATACCTGGCTGACTTGCGATCTCAACCAAAGTTTTAGAGCTGTTGTCAATACCTGCGTAATTATACGTATCTTGTTTGCTTTTGTGGAAAAATTTTGCTCTGGCATTTCACAACTCTGTCTTTGAGTATCTACTTGACAACAGACAAAACTTAAATAAGCCTTAAATTTAACATTTCTGCTTACTTACTACAAAATGCAAATATCAAATATCATTTAACTGTTAACAAAAAATCAGCAATTTCCACATGGAGGCACGGTTACAAAAAATTCTCGCCCAATGGGGTATCACTTCACGCCGAGAAGCCGAAGAGATGATTAGGCAGTCGCGTGTGCAGATTAATGGAGTATTGGCACATTTGGGTCAAAAAGTTGATCCCCAAAAAGATGCGATCGCTATTGATGGTAAGCCTGTGTCTAGCAGGCAGCGTCCAGCTTTAGTATATTTGTTGCTACATAAACCAACGGGAGTAGTTTCAACTTGCTACGACCCCCAGGGCAGGCCAACTGTCCTAGATTTATTACCAAAAGAATTGCGAAAGGGTTTAGGTATTCACCCAGTTGGGCGTCTAGATGTAGACTCTACAGGAGCAATTATACTTACGAATGATGGAAACTTGACATTTAAGCTCACTCATCCACGCCATAGTATTTCTAAAACTTATCGTGTGTTGGTCAAGGGACATCCTCCAGAAGCAGTGCTTTGGATGTGGCGTCAAGGCGTGGTTTTAGAGGGTAGAAAAACACGACAAGCCAGGGTGCATCTGATAGAACGGTTTGCTGAGCAAAGCAGTTTAGAAATTGTTTTGCAAGAGGGAAGAAATCGCCAGATTCGCCGTGTAGCCCAACAGTTGGGATATCCCGTAATTAAGCTGCATCGGACTGCTATAGGTTCAATCCAATTACAAACCTCAAAAGAACCCTTTTTAGATGTGGGTAAATATCGTTCTCTCAAAGATCATGAGATTCGTTTTTTGCAAGAGCATCTCAAGCAACCTATTAAAGATTCAGCTGAGTTAAGGAGTGTGGAAAGGCATGAAATGGCTAAAGAAGCAAAAGAATAATCAGGTGGTGCCGTCATTAGAACAGCAAAGAGCCGAAAAATTGACCGAAATGGGCGCTCAGCTTAGGGCATTGCGTCAAGAGCGGGGTTTTTCTTTAGAAGAAATGGTCATGTTGACCAAGATCCCCAAACGATTATTGCAGGCGATCGAAGCAGGTAATTTAAACGACCTACCAGAACCAGTATATATTCATGGTTTAATCAGACAATTTGCTGACGCGCTGGGTTTGAATGGAGCAGAATTTGCTAGTAATTTTCCGCTCAATTCTCCCAAAGCAAGCCTCCAATCTGGTTGGAAATCTATCAGTATTGCTCAATTACGTCCTTTTCATCTTTATTGGCTTTACATTTTAGTGATTATATGCTCTATAAGCGGTTTATCTCACTTATTGAATAATGCTGGACTGCAAGCAAATAATAACCAAATTCCTAAACCACTCACAGAGTCTGATGCCAAATCAGCGACACAACTCAAGCAGTCGCCAAAAGTTAAACCCGTCAGCAGCATCAAGGCCGACCAAGCAGTACAAATTGGTGTCACCCTAAAAGCATCATCTTGGATTCGCGTAGTTGCTGACGGCAAAACCGAGTTTGAGGGTACACTCCCACAAGGAACTCATCGGACTTGGAAAGCTCAAGAGCAACTCACAGTCAAAACCAATAATGCCGGTGGTGTTTTAATGAGCGTCAATCAGCAAGAACCCAAGAAAATGGGAGAACTGGGAAAAGTGGAAGAAATTAAGATTGCTGCCCAGTCTAGGCAGTGAGGGGGATGAGGGGACGCGGTGAGGGGGAGACGCGGGGACGCAGGGACGCGGTGAGGGGGAGAAAGAATTCTTTGTATCTTATTGTCGTGTTATCTCCCTGTACTTTAAAATTTCCCCGCGTCCCCGCGTCCCTCTGTCTCCGTGTCCCTCTTCCCCCATTCCTCAAGTCGTTTGCGGGGAACGTCCACAGAGTCTGGTAAGATTTTTTAAGCGATCGCCTAATTCCTGAGTTAAGGCTGCGGTTTGATAACGCCACTCCCAGTTACCTTCAGGAACGCTGGGAAAGTTCATCCGCGCTTCGTTTCCCAATCCTAAAATATCTTGCAAGGGAATAATTGCTTGGTTGGCTATGGAACTTAAAGCCAGTCGAATTAAATCCCAATGGATACCTTCGGGGCTGATACAACCTAAGTAAAGCAATAGATTTTGCTTTTCATAGTCACTAGCAGTGTTGAACCAGCCGATGGTTGTGTCGTTATCGTGAGTCCCGGTATAAACGACTGCGTTACGCGTGAAATTGAATGGTAAAAATGGATTGCCGGGATCAGAACCAAAAGCGAACTGTAAAATTTTCATCCCTGGGAATTCATACTTATCTCGCAGTGCTTCCACCCCTGGTGTAATTACCCCCAAATCTTCCGCCATGACGGGTAACTTACCCAACTTCTGCTTAATCACATCAAAAAAAGCTTCCCCTGGTGCTTCAACCCATTCGCCATTAATAGCAGTTTCTTCCCCTTGAGGCACAGACCAAAAAGCATCAAAGCCGCGAAAGTGGTCAATGCGAATAATATCTACATAATCCAGCATGGCCTCAAAACGCTGCACCCACCATTTAAAGTCTTGTTTTTGTAATTCCTCCCACTCATAAACTGGGTTGCCCCACAATTGACCAGTGGCACTAAAATAATCTGGTGGAACTCCTGCCATTTGCGCGACTTCGCCAGTTTCTTCATCTAAGCAAAAGATATTGGGATGTGCCCACACATCAGCACTATCATGAGCTACATAGATAGGGATATCGCCGATAATATCTATACCGCGCATGTTGGCGTAGCTTTTGAGGTTTGACCACTGCCGAAAAAACTCAAATTGGACGAACTTGTAATAAAAAACTTCACCATTCAACCGCCGCTGTACTCTATCTAAAGCTTCCGGTTCTCGCTTGACAAGTTCTGGTTCCCATGTATGCCAGCTTGCGCCCTCATTAGCATCTTTTAGCGCCATGAACAAAGCATAATTGTCTAACCAATAGGCTTTGCTATCACAAAAACCTGCAAACTCTTTTTGCTGTAATGGCGTAGCATTGACTTTGAAATTCTCGCAGGCTTTTTTTAATAAACCAATCTTAATTGATACCACCTGCTCGAAATCTACTTTTTCCTGTGGAAATGCTGGTAGGTGAGCAAAGTCTTCTTCAACTAGCAAACCTTCATCTAGCAGCTTTTCTGGGCTAATTAATAAGGGATTTCCTGCCATTGCCGAGTAGGACATATAAGGCGAATTGCCGTATCCTGTCGGCCCCAAGGGTAAAACTTGCCAATATTGTTGATAACTCTCTTTGAGAAAATCAATAAAGCGATAGGCTTCTAAGCCTAAATCCCCAATACCAAATCGACTGGGAAAAGAGGTTGGATGCAACAAAATGCCGCTAGATCTAGGAAAAGGCATATTTAACCTGAATTATAAGAGGAAGTAACGGTCTTTTTGATGCGCTAGGCGATCGCATCGAATCTATCATGGAACAGGATTTTGAGAGTAAATCAAAGTAAACTCGTTTGTTGTTTGTCCTTTGTTAATGATCAATGACCAATAACTAAATAACTAATGACTTACCGCAATCCTGCACCGACAGTAGATATCATTATTGAACTAGTAGACCGACCTCATCGGCCAATAGTGTTAATTGAAAGACATAATCCACCCTTAGGTTGGGCTATTCCTGGTGGTTTTGTGGATTATGGTGAACCTGTAGAAATAGCAGCACTACGGGAAGCTGAAGAAGAGACGGGTTTACAAATAGATTTAGTTGAGCAACTACTGGTATATTCTGATCCCAAGCGCGATCCCCGTCAGCATACAATTAGCATCGTGTTTTTGGCAACAGCCACGGGAGAGCCAAAAGCGGGAGACGATGCCAAAGATGTAGGAATTTTTGAGCCTTGGCGCGTACCGAGTAATTTATGTTTTGACCACGATCGCATTTTGCGAGATTATTGGCAATATCGGCACTATGGTATACGTCCAAGGTTGGGATGAGGAAGCAGGGGGAGAAATAACAAATACTCACTCCCCACTCCCTACTCCCCACTCCCTACTCCCCAAACCAAATATGACTCGAAAAGTTATTCGTACAGATAAAGCACCTGCCCCAGTGGGGCCTTATAATCAAGCGATCGCCGCTACTGGTGAATTAGTGTTTGTCGCTGGACAAATTGCGATTGATCCCCAGAGTGGTAGTGTGCTGGATACTAATGATGTGGCTAAGCAAACTGAGCAAGTGATGGCTAATCTTAAAGCTATCCTGACAGCAGCAAGTGCCAATTGGGAAAATGTGGTCAAGACAACTGTGTTTCTCGCTGACATGAATGATTTTGGCGCGATGAATGCAGTTTATGCCAAATATTTTCCCGAAGAATCAGCCCCAGCACGTGCTTGTGTACAAGTTTCCCGTCTACCAAAAGATGTATTGGTGGAGATTGATTGTATCGCAGTGATTTGGTAAAAACGCGATTAACAAGTTCCGTGAGTTTAAGTCCCCCGGTTCTATAACCGGCAAGTTTGGTGTTGAGGTTGTCTTACAAAGTTGAGGCAGTGTGATCTTGGGGAGCCACTGCGCCCTTCGGGTTTCCCGGCAGCCGCGCAAGTGGCGTGGTTTCCACCATGAACAACTGCCGTCAGTGAGGAGGAAACCCAAAGAGTGACTTTGCGCTAAATCCCCATTACAAAACTTAATTACGTTAGCGTAGCGGTAGCGAGGTACGAGCGTCATTACGAATTACGAATTATTTAATAAATTGACTTAGTGTTTATACCAATATCAATAGCCATGAATAGCACATCTGGAATTTCTGCCAGCAAGCCCGGTAGATTTTGGAAAAAGCCTAAAGAGGTTGATTTTAGAGAATTTGCCACACTTTTAGGAAAAGCAGCCATCAATCTTGCTTTCAGAGACCAGAAAGGCGTAGCAGAGAACTTATTGGAAGCCTTGCTAAAACTTGGCATAAGAAAAACATCCGAAGAAATTGCTTGGTTGTTGATTTATGGTTCTTTAACACAAGCAATGCTTAACTTAATCAACGAGAAAGAAAAATTACTACTCAGAGAACCAAATGATGATGAACTAGAGCAATTATCAAATCTCCTCAGTCAAAACTTAGACAATCAAGAACTAGTAATCGACCAAGACTTTTTAAGACAGCCCAGAGTTTTACCGATAGTAGAAGATGTCAAAACTACTTTTGCTGAATGGCTAAAAGCTTTTGGCGTCAATCGATATGATGCCAAAAGTATTAGTAATCGCCTACCTGCCTATTTTATTTTTGCCTTGCGTGATCAATGGGCAAAGAATCCTCAACAATATGAAGATTTACAACCAAAAAATACTCCCGTAGATAAGGCATATGAACGGGAACAAGCATGGTTAAATTATTTTGCCTGGTTGCAACAAGAGGTAGATAAACCACTATTTTCGATTGAAAACTTTAGCCTCAAGCAAGTTTATATACCCTTACGTGCGTATTATGTTAAAGAGCAAGATGACCAACAGCAGTTAATTGTTGTTGACTTAGAAAAAGAATTGCAAACTTGGTTAGATGAGCCTAAAGAGGCAATTCGTGTAATTAGTGGTGGCCCAGGCAGCGGCAAATCTTCATTTACTAAAATTTTTGCTGCTAAACAAGCAGAATATGGCAATCAAGTTTTATTTATTCCTCTGCACTTATTCAACCCTCGCAAAGATTTAGTTGAAGCAGTTAGCGACTTTATCAGAGATTTCCGAGGCTGTAATTTACCTCCCAATCCTTTACAAAAAGATAATCATGACGAATCACAACTTTTGATTATTTTTGACGGCTTAGACGAGCTAGTCATGCAAGGTAACGCCGCCGCAGAAGTTGCTCAACAATTTATTGATGAAGTTCAAAGAAGAGTTCTGTTATTCAACCAGCAAAAACCACTTTTAAAAGTGTTATTTAGTGGTCGTGAATTAACAGTGCAAGCAAACAAAGCTATGTTTCGCAAGTCACCTCAAATATTGCATGTTTTGTCTTATTTTGTGGCTGATAACGATAGAGAAAAATACAAAGATGAGCATGGCGTATTAGAGCTAGATCAGCGACAGGATTGGTGGCAATTATATGGAGATGCTAAAGGTTACGATTACAAAAAGTTGCCAACAGAGTTATCAGGAGATAATTTGACGGAGATTACATCTCAACCTTTGCTGAACTACTTGCTTGCATTGGTTTTTGTGGATGGTAAATTTGATATCAAAGATAGTAACTTAAATTCCATCTACAAGAAATTGCTCGAAGGAGTTTATAAGCGAGGTTGGGCAGATAATCAACAACATCCAACACTTGGAGAATTTGAAATTGATAGTCTCAACAAATTTGCTCGGATTCTCGAAGAAATTGCTCTAGCTTGCTGGCATGGGAATGGTAGAACAACAAAAGTTAAAGATATTGAAAATAAAATTGCTAGTAATGGATCATTAAGACAAATTTTTCAAGAATATAAAGATGCAGCAGAGAAAGGTGTAGTCAGGCTTTTAACAGCGTTTTACTTTCGGCAGAGTGATTATCAAGAAGGTGATAAAACCTTTGAATTCACACACAAAAGTTTTGGTGAGTATCTAACAGCAAGACGCATTGTGTCGGAATTAGAACGTATTCATGAAATGAAAAAAGAAAACCGATATGGAGAATGGAAAGAGGAAGATGCTCTGAAGCGTTGGGCAATGCTTTGTGGGTCAACTGCTATGGATGGGTATTTATTTAATTTCATTGTGGATGAAATCGGCTTACAGGATTCAGCCAAGGTTAAAGAATGGCAAGATACGCTATGTCATTTAATTGGTTTTATGCTGCGTAATGGAATGCCGATGGAATGTTTAATACCCAGACCTAATTTTAAAGAAGAAAACAGACAAGCACGAAATGCAGAAGAAGCATTGTTAGTGGTTTTAAATGCCTGCGCTAGGTTGACAAAGGAAGTTTCAAAGATTAAATGGCCTACACTTGATGCTTTTGGTGTTTGGATTTCTAGATTGCATGGGCAAAGATTGGATTACCAAGAAAAAGTTTTATGTTTAAATTGCTTAAGCTTTATAGATTTGCAAAACTGCATTTTAATAAACAAGGATTTTTACAAAGCGAATTTTGAAGGAGCGAATCTTGAAAATGCAAATCTGGGCTGGGCAGACATTGATCAGACGAATTTTGAAGGGGCGAATCTTGTAGGGGCGAATCTTGAAGGGGCGAATCTTGAGAGGGCGAATCTTGTAGGGGCGAATCTTGAGAGGGCGAATCTTGAAGGGGCGAATCTTGAGAGGGCGAATCTTCAAGGGGCGAATCTTGAGAGGGCGAATCTTGTAAGGGCGATTCTTGAAGGGGCGATTCTTGAAGGGGCGAGTCTTAGAGGGGCAAATCTTGAAGGGGCGAATCTTGAAGGGGCGAATCTTGAAGGGGCGAATCTTGAAGGGGCGAATCTTGTAGGGGCGAGTCTTGAAGGGGCGATTCTTAAAGGGGCGATTCTTGAATGGCCAAAGCTTGTACAGGCAAATTTTTAGAGCAAAAATCTAACAGGTGATTTCTAGAAAAGAATTTACCAAAGCCGTTGGTTTCGACTTCGCTCAACCAACTGAATGGTCGAGAGTTGAGCGAAGTCGAAACTCGTCATTAAACTGAAATGGTATGAGTAGTCGAGAGTTGAGTGGACTTGTACTGAGCTTGTCTTGAGCGGAGCCGAAAGGCGAAGTCGAAGTAGTCGAAACTCGTCATCATAGGTATTTTTTTAATTAGAAATCACCTAAACCGATCGCAAAGCTTTTTGAGCCTCAGAGGCGATCGCTTCCACTTCATCGTTCGCCATTGTCTCTAATATAGATTTAGCCTCTGCACCACCCAAATGAGTTAACGCTTGCACAACTCGATAACGAATTTGCCAATCTGGATTAGTTGCATAGGGCACTAACAGAGGCACAGCTTGGATATCTCCCAACTCCCCAAGGGAACTAATCGCGGCAGTTTGCACCAATTCATTTTCTGATGTGAGTGCCTCTTTGAGTAAATCAATCCCTCGCGGATCGCCTAACTCTCCCAACGTAGCGATGATGCTGAATTGAATTAACCACTCATTGGTTGTTTGATAAACCCGTTGCAAATCATCAAAAGCCGCATGTAACTTCAGTGCGCCTAAACAATCTGCTGCTGCTGCTTGCACATCCGCTTCCGAATCATTCAGCAAGCGATCGCGCAATAACTCCAAAGATAAATCTAAATTCTGATTGCCGAGTGTATCAAATTGACTAACAGCTGAGTATCGCACACGAGAATTACTATCGCCAATCGCACTTTGAATTAACTCAAAACCGATCACCGGTTCCAACTCACGGATTTGATTTACTCCACGCAAGCGATCGCCCAAATTCTCGGAACTGAGTAACTCTTTCACAGACTCAGGTGTAACACTCATTTAGTTATCCTTGATTTTCAAATGTATAAAAAAAGCAAATAGTCAGCAGCCAAAAGTCATAAATCACTGAACCACTAACCACTAACAAATGACAAATAACTACTCTTGACTTGCTGCCATTGCCCGAATCACATCACCACGAGTGAGGATACCAATTACTTGACCCGCGCTGTCAAGCACTGGGAGGCGATGAACGCTGCGATCGTGCATTATTTGAGCTGCTTGCTTGAGAGTTTTGTCAGGGGAAATGGTGATCGGATTTTTGCTCATCGCTTCCCCAACAGTTTGTCCTAGTGCTTTGTGCAAATCGCGATCGTAAGTAGCAGGATTTTTTAAATAGATCACGCTATCAAGAAACATGATGTATGCTGGCGGCGTTACGCCTGTTTCTTGCCACATCAAATCAGTTTCTGAGATAATGCCCACCAACTTACCGACATCATCCACAACAGGTAGGCCACTGATGTGGCGCTCTGCGAGAATTTGAATAGCTTCCTTCAGTGGCGTTTCCGGCTTCACGACAATTGGGTCGTGGCTCATTACATCAGCAACTGTTTTAGGCATTTGTTTACTGGCACCTTTTATCAGAGTCCCTGGGATCATTGTAGAAAATAGCGAGTCTTAACCTGAGACGAATTTGTAATTCGTAATTCGTAATGACGCTCGAGGACTCGCTACCGCTACGCTAAGCTGTTCCACATATAACTTGCATAATTAGGGCGGGCAAGATGCCCACCCCACAAGAGTTTTATTTAATTTGATTATGTAATTTAGATGTTTTTTAGCTTAACGTAATTCGTAATTATTTTCTTCCCCTGCCCCCTCATCCCCCTCATCCCCCTCATCCCCCTCATCCCTCCACTCCCCACTCCCCTCGCAAAGCCGCGATAATTTGACTATTCGCTTGCGGAAAGGCAAATTGCTCTAGTTCTTCCAAGCTTACCCAGCGAATTTCATCGCATTCCAGAGGTTGGGGAATACCTGTAACGTGACGACAGTGATGTACCGTTAGAGTGACGCGCAAGTGTGTATACGTGTGGTCAATAGTGATTAAATGCTTTCCTACTTCAATCACTATTCCCAGTTCTTCGTAAATTTCTCTTTGAATACATTCCTCTATTGTTTCACCAGGTTCAATCTTTCCCCCAGGAAATTCCCACAAACCACCCATTGTCCCTTGAGGACGACGGCGATCAATTAATATCTGCTCTTGTTCATTCCAAATTACAGCAACACCAATAATTTTATGAGGCACAGAGGGATTGGTTTGACTCATGGTTGATGATAAGGGAGTGGGGGATAAGGAAGCAGGGAGCAGCACTTCGACTTCTCCTGTCAAAGACGCTAGGCGTAGCTTGCTACCCCGTAGGGTACAACTTCGCTCAGTGACCGGATCAGTAACTGGAGGAGAAATAACCAATAACAAAACTCGGCAAGTTAATTTAAGCTTTGCCGAGTTTGGACTGTTTATGAATGTAGTTTACCGCTCTTAGTATGTCCACGTATCTGTACTAGTTATTCATGAATATGTCTCTGTTTAACTAAAAATTTTGGTTAACGAAAACAGACTTTTTAAGGATATATAAGACTCCTATTTAACCTGTAAAAAAATTTAGTACCAATCAAAAAGGTTTTTCCCTATTCCCTACTCCCAACTCCCAACTCCCTACTTACGCAAGTAATTTCAAAAATCAAAGCGGATTACCATCGCAGAGACTCATTTGTGATTGTGGCGATCGCAATACTTAAAAACCACAAATCTAATATATTGTATGGTTATTCAACTTCGTTGTTATTGGCTTCAGTCCCTTGTAGCGCCAGTTCAAAGTTCATTCTTTGTTCGGCGTTACGCAAGAAATAACCACTGATCATAGCGGAAGCAAGAAGCCTACCCAAACTTTCACGACTGGTAGTAACAGTAATACCAAACTGTTCTGAAGGCAGGTTTCCCAACAATCCTACAATATTTCGTTCCATCACCTGAAAGACTTCTCCAGAGGCAGGTTGAGATAGCTGGGTAACTGTCTCTGGACTCAGTGATTTAACATACTGCCACAAAAGATCATCAGTTTCGGATTCGCTATTAAAAAATTCTGAGACTCGGTTAGACTGGTTACTCATTTTATAATCTCCTTTACTACCACTACTTGTGCGGTAATTCTGTTTTGAAGACTAATGACTGCTTTCGATTTAGCTAACCTATTTAGCCTTCATGTCAATTAATGTAACAAATTGACTCTCTTGTAGCAGTCGGTGTAACCGTACTAAAAACAGGGTGTTTTCTCGCCCGTAGTCATTAGACCTCTTGCAAAAGTCGGATACTCGCCAGAAAATTTATTTTCTGGCTGATAACTCAAGTCGGTTTCAACCGACTAATAACAGTATTTTTAGTCCGTTTCAACGGACTTTTGCTATTAGGCAGAGACTTGAGTCTCTGACGGTTCAAGTATTTTTGCAAGAAGTCTATTAGTCATATAAACTAATGACAAAGTTCAAAGTCTGAGCGTCGGCGCTCAGAACTTTGTAAGAGAGGACAAAAAACTAACTTGCCAAATACTCATCCATACTGGCTTTAGACTTCCGAAGTTTGGTTAAGGCTTCACGCTCAATTTGTCGTACTCTTTCCCGGCTAATGTTTAGGATTTCGCCAATTCTAGCTAGAGTTAAAGCCTGCCCATCAGTTAATCCAAAGCGTAAGGTGATGACTTCTCTTTGTTGTGGTGTTAGATCTCCCATCAAGCGCTCTAAGTCATAAGATAGAGAAGATTGCATGACAAATTCTTCGGGAGAAGCTCCTGGATCTTCCAGCATTTCTCCGAGTTCGGTGTCATAATTATCACCCAACCGCAAATCTAAAGATAGAGGTAAACGGGCTTTTTCTAGGTATTCTCGCACCTGTTTGGGAGTTAATTCTAATTCTTGAGCTAGCTCAGCAGCTGTAGGGGCGCGTCCTAGTTTTTGTGATAGTTGACGCTGCGCTTTCTTAATTTTATTTAATTTTTCGGTAATGTGAATAGGTAGCCGGATGGTGCGAGCTTTTTCGGCGATCGCACGGGTAATGGCTTGACGAATCCACCAATAGGCATATGTAGAAAATCTATAGCCTTTGGTGGGGTCAAACTTTTCTACGCCCCGTTGCATTCCAATGCTACCTTCTTGAATCAAGTCGAGTAAATCGACGTTGCGCTTAATGTACTTTTTAGCAACGGACACAACTAGTCGCAAATTAGCTTCCACCATCTTGCGTTTGGCAAATTCGCCATCTGCTATCACTTCGTTCAACTCTGTTGGCTCTAGCTTTGCCGCTTTTGCCCACTCCTCTAAAGTCGGTTCTCGCCCTAACTGGGTAACAAGATCCTCTCTAGATTCATACAAAGCTGTTGAACGTTGCACTTGTTTGCCATAAAAAATCTCTTCCTCATGGGTTAGAAGTGGTACACGGCCAATCTCACGCAGATAAGTCCGCACGAGGTCTGTGGCTGTCTGAGCGGTCTTCATGGCGCTACTCTTTGGTAATGATGGGTTTGACGGTGGGTCATTAAAGGATAGATGCTTGTTGATGGTACTACCCAGCCAAACTGGGAATCCATGCCATGGTTTGCAATTTACGCGCTCGAGAAACTCGGCTGCTCATAATAATCAAATTAGGACTTCTTAACTGCTAAAAAGTTACAGTTATTTCTGTGCTGACACAAGTATCTACAGTTAGATAATAGGTAGCCTCTTAAACATTTGTTTATGGGATGTGTATTAATAATTGTAACATTTATGAGAAAAATTTGAATATCCAAAAGTAGGAATTTTCATTTATCCTCCAGTTAACGCGACAATTTTATCTGTCTTGGAATTTATTATCTAGTTAAAAAAACTTTCTTACTACTCATATTTGTTAAAATATCTCAATGATAACTATAGTCATTCTCTTCTAAGGGGGGACTGGGGACTGGGGACTGGGGACTGGGGACTGGGGACTGGGGACTGGGAAATGAGTGTTAATTATTTCTTCCCCTGCTCCCTCATCCCCCTCATCCCCCTCATCCCCCTCATCCCTCATCCCCTCGTCCCGCAAATCAAGAAGGACGTACCTCAAAAGGCACACAGTAATCTTGGATGCCTTTGACATCTAAGGTTGTATTTTGCAGTGAACGGATAGCGGCAACGGTGGCTCTTGCTCCGGCTATGGTGGTAATTATGGGAATTTTGTAAGCTAAGGCTGTGCGACGGATTAATCTCGCGTCAGTCTGGGCCTCCTCGCCTGAAGGTGTGTTGATGATCAGTTGAATTTTTTGATTTTTGATCGCATCAAGGACGTGGGGACGACCTTCATGGAGTTTGAGTACTAAATCGACGTTTAGCCCTTGTTCTTGAAGAACTCGGCGTGTGCCCAAGGTAGCCATCACTGTAAAGCCTAAATCAATAAATTCCTTGATTACAGGCACCGCAACAGTTTTGTCGCGATCGCTCATCGACACAAATACGGTTCCTGTCAGTGGTAAACGCTCCCCAGCACCCATTTCCGCCTTGGCAAAGGCGCGTCCAAAGTCGCTGTCAATTCCCATGACCTCGCCAGTGGAGCGCATTTCCGGGCCTAATATTGTATCAGTTCCTGGGAATTTATTAAACGGTAATACAGCTTCTTTGACGGCAATATGAGAGGGAATAATTTCTTGGGTAAAGCCAAGCTCCTCTAAGGTGCGACCAGACATAATTAAGGACGCTAGTTTCGCCAGTGGTACACCCGTCGCTTTGGAGACAAAGGGCACTGTGCGCGAGGCGCGGGGGTTAGCTTCTAAAATGTAAACTTGGGGAGAATAACCTTGAGCGCCGACAACGGCAAACTGAATATTCATCAAACCAACGACTGACAAGGCTTGTGCTAGCTGCACTGTCCAGGTGCGAATTTGATTAAGAACTGCTGGTGATAGAGAAATCGAAGGTAAAGAGCAAGCTGAGTCTCCTGAGTGAATTCCTGCTTGCTCTATGTGTTCCATAATACCACCAATTACTACTCGCCCAGTATGATCGGCGATCGCATCTACATCAACTTCGATGGCATTTTCTAAAAATTTGTCAATTAAAATTGGATGTTCCGGTTCCACCTGTACCGCAAAGGTCATGTAGCGTTCTAATTCTGTATCGGAGTAGACGATTTCCATCGCCCGTCCCCCTAACACGTAGCTGGGACGTACCACCACTGGATAACCAATACGTTTGGCGACAATCAGGGCATCCTCATAACTGCGAGCAGTACCATTCGGTGGTTGAGCAATATTTAAATCCTTGAGAATCTTCTCAAACCGCTCTCTATCTTCTGCTGTGTCGATAGAATCTGGTGAAGTACCCCATATTTTGGGAATTGGGAATTGGCAACTCTCCCCAGTCCCCAGTCCCTGTAGATACTGCTGCAATGGTATTGCTAACTTCAGGGGTGTTTGTCCGCCGAATTGGACAATTATGCCTACAGGATTTTCAGTTTCGATGATGTTGAGGACATCTTCTTTGGTTAATGGCTCAAAGTAGAGGCGATCGCTTGTGTCATAGTCTGTAGAAACTGTCTCAGGGTTAGAATTGACCATAATCGTTTCAAACTCCACCCCTTTGAGGGCATAGGCGGCGTGACAACAGCAATAGTCAAACTCAATCCCTTGCCCAATGCGGTTGGGGCCACCACCTAAAATTACCACCTTTGGTTTAGTTGCGGGCAAGACCTCTGTTTCTTCTTCGTAGGTAGAGTAGTAGTAGGGGGTGAATGCTTCAAACTCGGCCGCGCAGGTATCTACGGTTTTATAAACGGGGGTAACACCTAGTTGTTTGCGGTAGGCGCGGACTTCATCTTCGGTAGTTTTGGTAGCAAAGGCAATTTGGCGATCGCTAAATCCATCGCGTTTGACTTCATACAATTGAGCTTTTGTCAATTGCTTTAAGGGTGTTCGTTTGAGAAATTTTTCAACTTCTAATATTTGCTGCATTTTATCCAGGAACCACGGATCAATACCAGTGAGTTCATAGATTTCTTCGTTGCTGATGCCGATCTGCATGGCATGACGGACAGCGAAAATGCGATCGGGGTTGGGTGTCCGTAAAAGGGCGCGAATTTGTTCACCACTGGGTAATTTTTCCGGCTTGTCGCAACCCCAACCCGCGCGTCCTGTTTCCAAGGAACGTAGCGCTTTTTGGAAAGATTCATTAAACGTCCGTCCCATGGCCATAGCTTCCCCAACTGACTTCATCTGTGTTGTCAGCACCGGCTCAGAACCAGGGAATTTTTCAAAAGCGAAGCGGGGAATTTTGGTAACTACGTAATCAATTGTTGGTTCAAAAGATGCCGGTGTTTTCTTGGTGATATCATTTTTAATTTCATCCAAAGTGTAACCAACAGCCAATTTCGCGGCCATTTTAGCAATGGGGAAACCAGTAGCTTTAGAAGACAAAGCAGAACTGCGGGAAACACGGGGATTCATTTCAATCACCACCACATCGCCGGTGACAGGATTGACAGCAAACTGAATATTAGAACCGCCAGTTTCTACACCAATCTCGCGGATAATCTTAATTGCCATATCCCGCAGCCTTTGGTATTCTTTATCAGTAAGGGTTTGTGCGGGCGCGACGGTAATAGAATCCCCAGTGTGAATACCCATAGGGTCAAGATTTTCGATTGAACAGATAATTACCACGTTATCTGCTAAATCACGCATTACTTCTAATTCATATTCCTTCCAACCAAGCAGAGACTGGTCAATGAGAATTTGTGAAACAGGACTAGCGTCTATACCTACTTGTGCCATTTCCTCAAATTCTTCTTGATTGTAGGCAATACCACCACCAGTACCCCCCAAGGTGAAAGCAGGACGGATAATTAGGGGATAAGTACCAATTTGGCGAGCGATCGCTTTCGCTTCTTCCAAAGATGAGGCTGTACCACTGGGGCACACTTGCACCCCAATTTTTTCCATAGCCTCATTAAATAGTTTTCTGTCTTCAGCTTTCTCAATGGCTGGCAGCTTCGCACCAATCAGCTCAACACCGTACCTTTCCAATACCCCATTTTTCGCCAGAGTCACAGCAAGATTGAGGGCAGTTTGTCCCCCCATTGTTGGTAATAAGGCATTGGGGCGTTCTTTAGCGATGACTTTTTCGACCAATTCCGGTGTTAGCGGCTCAATGTAGGTGCGATCGGCCGTTTCCGGGTCAGTCATGATTGTCGCAGGGTTGGAGTTGACCAAAATCACCTCATAGCCTTCTTCTCGCAAAGCTTTACAGGCTTGAGTGCCAGAGTAGTCGAACTCACAGGCTTGTCCAATCACAATTGGGCCAGAGCCTAACAGCAGAATCTTCCGGAGGTCGTCGCGGCGGGGCATAGTCGTGGCCTTGGGTACGAGAATACAAATCCTGACTATTTTAAAGGTCTTTCTCCCCTATGATGACGTTTATTATCAAGTTTTACAGGTTTGATGACATTGGGGATAAGAAGACGCGGGGACGCGGGGACGCGGAGAGGGGGAGATGTGGTTCGACCCCGCTCACCAACCGGGAGATGAGGAAGCAGGGGGAGAAATAATAACCTCATTCTCTACTCCCTACTCCCCACTCCCCACTCCCTACTCCCCATTCATATGTTTAATTTTATTTAATTATGATGTGAAAAAAATTTTGTTTTTGCGAATATTTACTAATTGATCGAATGAGGTATTTTCAGAAATAGTGTTTTTTTTGGCATACATTACCTTTAGTTATTCAATACAAGTTGATTAACCTTAAATAAAATCTTTCTTGACTAGCTAATTGCTAAAAACTTTCAAAGTTAAATAATATGTTGTTATATTGACTTAAATTAAAATGGCAGAGAGGTCAAAATGCCATTCTCTGCCATTGTTTATGATTTTTTAAGAGCTAGTGATGCCAAGTTTTTATTTAGTCTGGGTTAGACCAATCTAGATAATAAAAGCTTTAGTTGTGGGCAGGTTGGACAAAACCCAGTGTCAAACTGTCCTTGGCAAGGAAGTGAGTCAAATGATAAGCGCGTTCTTCAGTTTTTAAGAGGATTTTTTCGTAGAGATAGCGTGTGCCTCTGTCTCCCAAACTCTCCGCCTGAGCGGCTTGACGGCGAATTAGGCTAACCATTGCTTGTTCTGCTACCAAGTCATTTTCTACCATTTTACGAGAAGAAAATGCACCATCTGCTTCTGGCTCAAAGCAGCATAATTCAGCTAATTTGCTGAAGCTAGCAGCTGGCACACCACCTAATCCATTAAGACGCTCTCCGATTTCATGGATATGGTCTTGCACTTCTTTGTAGCTGTCATTGAAGAACTCATGCAGTGAGTAAAATTCTGCACCTTCTACTACAAAATGATGCTTTTGATACTGCAAGTACAGTGCCTGGAAACTAGCTAAAACAACGTTAAATCCTTCGGTAACTGGAGCAGTTACACTACGATCCAGCAATACTGGATTGTCATACACTTGACCAAAATTTTGTAACACAGTTTGCGTATCAGCCATTGTTCTCCTCGCTTTTAGCAGTCATAGTTTTTAACTGCTTAGTTTTTACATATTAACATTTTAAAAATGAAAGCAAGACCAATCAATATTACATTGTTTGGAAGTTTTCGCAGCTAAAACCCTCATTTTATTCTTTAACGAAATAATGAGATGCCCATTAAGCTGTGTTTACTTCCAACTCTCCTTGACATAAATACTTAAGTATGTGTGCTTCTTCAGGAAGAATTGGGGATGGGGAATTCGTAATTCGTAATTATTTATTCTCCCCCTGCTTCCCCTGCTTCCTCTATTACAGCAGTTATTAGCTGTACAGCAGTAGCTTTTGTCACAATTGCACCTGTGCAGGCAGCTACAAGGTATCAAGTAAAATCTGGTGTCACTCTCTGATAAGAATGATTAATTACAAAGATTTAATTTTTTTTGACTAATTAACTGAGAATTGTTTGCACTTAAGGTATCCTAGTTTATGAAGTGAAACTCCTAAAAATTTTAGAAATAGGGGTTCAAGGTGCGGTAGTTACTGCAAGTTTGTTGCACGTTGAGGGCAATTCTCTTGAAATCGTTTAGTTCAGAAATAGCAGAAAAGCACATTTTAGAGGTGAACTGGTCAGATCGTTGGCAGGTTTATAAACGCTTACAGGAATTAGATATTCCATGTTGGTGTGAAACTAACCAGCCATTGCAAGTTGAAATTAGCAGTCCCATGGCTGTCATTCAACTCTGGTGTGTGATGCGACAATTCACAGCCCCGCGTCAAGACCTAATTTGGTCTCTTGAGCATTGCTGGCACAGTCGCTACAAACAGTTTTGAGATTGTCTGGCTGAACAGCTTGTTGGAGTTAAAGGGAGGTTAAATAAATGGGTGAATTCCACAATACGGAAATATCAGAATTTTGCCTTGAGGGTAGATTTCTCGATTTTGTTATCAAAGATGGCTATAAGCTTAAAGGTTTGCTTTTGGCTACTGCTGAAGGTGAATGTTATGTGAAGTTAGCTAAACATTTACGGGTGGCGTTTGACTTGCGATTACCACCGGGAACTTGGTTACAGGTTGCTGGTACAAAAAAGTACGATTTAAAAGATGACAAAATTACACTGAAAGCTGAGCGTGTGATGGCAGCACGAGGAACTTGGGAGGGTGAGAAAATTTCACCACCACAAGAACCACCATTAGTTAATCAGTCCAAGCCAAAACCAACTAAAACCAAGTCCACAATTTTAGTATGTCAAAAGTCTGATTGTATGAAACGCGGTGGTAAAGCAGTTTGTCAAGCATTGGAGGCTGCGTTGAGCGATCGCGGTTTAGAAGACCAAGTAAACATTAAGGGTACTGGCTGCATGAAAAATTGTAAAGCTGGCCCCAATTTAGTGATGCCAGACAAAACCCGCTACAGCCGAATTCAAGCCAGACAAGTCCCCACAATCATGGATAAGCATTTTGCGGATAATCAAAGGGAAGTAGCGATCGCTGTTTCAAGTCTGGCTGAAGCTGCTACCTAAGTTTTTCTATGTTAATGAAATTTTTTATAACAAACATTTTTCATCTGTTCTTTTAATACTCAATAGACCTTTTGCAAAAAAGTTGCAAAAGGTCTAATTTGATTGAGAGCGATCGCCTAAAAGTATCTGAAACCCCCTGTTCCCCTTCTCCTGTCGGAGACGCTGCGCGAACGGGTGGCGCTCCTACGTCGCTCTAAGCGAAGCTATGCGTAGGCTTGACGCTGCGAACATCGCGCTGGCTCACCTATTCCCTATTCCCTATCATCCTTGCTCAATGATGATAGCGTGGGTAGTAATTTCGGTAGCGGTTGTGATAATACCTGCGGTAATGAATGTACAGAGGATCATAAACTCCGTGGCGGTAATTCTGGTAGCGATTGTGATAATACCTACGGTAATGATTGTAACGAGGATAATAGCCCCTGTGGTAGTATCTGGGGTAATGGTTGTAACGACGATAGTAACGTCTGTGACGGTAATATCTGTGTCGAGGATATGATCTGTAACGATGATAGTATCGTCTATGGTATCTGTGATAACGCCGATATCTTCTGTGTTTTAACTTTTCGGTATCAGCAACTTCGTCTTCCTGAGCCGATGAATATTCTCTAGCTAGAAGTGGCAAGGAATTTATCACATCTTGATTTGTCTGTTTTTGGGTGACTGGTATTCCCAAATTCTCAGACTTTATTGGCATTTGAAATTCATTTTTTGGAGATGCTGTCGCTATCTCAAATCCTAAGCAACTAGGCAATAATAATGCACTGAACACAAACTTCCAAAACACTGTTTCACGCTCCTAATTTTTTGTTCCCTAATTAAGCTAGGGAATGCCTAATGTGAGGCTCCGGCTGAAATAGGATTTACGCAGTGAAACAAAAAAATAAGTCTGTTTTGCTAAAGAAAACATAGGGCCTCTATAAATAATCTACCATACGGAACGTGGCAAATGTACTTATTGGCGATCGCATATTACAGCAATCCTGAATGAGTCACCAATAAAAAGCTCCCCAACTTCTTCAGGAAGTCGGAGATTTGAGGCTCTCGGTATTTGTCAAGCAAATAGGATTACTATAGTTTTTTGGATAATCTTAATTATCTATTTATATTTGTTCATTAACAAGGAACGGGGTTAAGAGTCTTTTGTTATATGACTTTGTTCGGAAAATTTATACCTCATTTACTTGTGAGACGCTGTAGCTAAATTTATTACTAAAGAGAGAGTTTAGTTAAGAAACTACTAATTTTAAATAGAAGATAAATAGGAAAATCTTCTGCTTTAAAAAATTAATTTTTCTTAACAAAAATGAGCTTTTTTAATTATTCAAAACCTCCTTTACGCCGTAAACAGCCAATTGTGGCAATTCCTGAACTAGAAGGATTGTTATATATTAATTGGCACATTGGTAAAATTACGCTTTATTCGACGTTCTACACTCGTATTGATCAGGCTTGTATTCTTTGGAGTTTGCTAATAATAACGATGTTTATTACAGCTCAGTTTGTAAGCGTTAGTTGGAGTTTACAAGCTACTTTATGGTCAATTCTCAGTTGTATTGGCATCGTCGCAATGGTAACTTGGAGTTGGGATTGGGTCAAACTGAAACACATTAGTTGGGTACTATATTGCTGGATAGTGCTAATGCTTTTTGGATTGATATTAACCAATTTAAGTATTTTTATTGGTTGGGGTGAAATATTACCGTATCTATGTCCATTGTGGTTAGGACTAAGTACACTTGGTTACTTGTGTACTGGATTAGCATTGCGATCGCGTGCTTTAATCTTGACAGGCATATTTCACTTGCTAGGAATTCTCATCTTGCCTTACATCGGTGCATGGCAATTTCTCACCACCGGGATTGTGATGGTTGTTTGTTTACTAGTGTTGGCTGAATTTCAGTGGGATTGTGTGTGACTTGCACAGACGCGTTATGACGCGTCTGTGCAAAAATTAAATGTATTGTGATTAACGATGAAAATTGTTATATATGCAAAAGTTATAGTTGCATATATTATCCAAAAACTACCAATATCTGTTTAGATGGTGCAAATAATTGAAAAAATATCGAATATCATCCATACCTTCTCTGAGAGTATTGATATATCTGTAGAAAATAAAAGATTTTGTCTCTACTTTGAGAGGTAAAAATACAAGACTAAATTCTACCCTGGGATTTATGAATTCCTGAGAAATAATGCTTATATTTGGGTACTTAGGTAGACATCTACCTTAATCCGTAAGTGAGGCTAATAATCATGTTAATGAAACAATTGCACGCGAGTATTTTTGCGCGTTAACCAAGGAGTAATAGTATTAAGAAGTTGCTATTACTGACACTGAAATTTGCTGTTAAAAATGTGCTTTACAAGCCACAATCTTCTCCGAACACTTAAATTCACATCTTGTACCAGTTGCTGTATTACAATTTTTGTTAGGCAGGCACTGCATATTCTTTGCTCAAATCTTAATTTTTAGATTCTAGGCAGTGTGCATTCTAATGGTTACTGGCATAAAACTTACAGTGTTCTTTAAGTAAATAGACTACATTAATACCTACTCCTTACTCCTCGTCTCCGTCGTAGTCTAAAAACCTAAAAACTACGATAAGCTACTAGTTAGACCTAGCTTAAAAATAGGGGTTACAGATTAAGGCTAGAGAAGAGAGATTTTCGTACTCTCGTTGTGGACTATTGTCCATATGGGTCTAGTTTTAATACTTGCAATAATTTAACTCATCACTTTGCACAGAATTTTATCGGCGTAGAGCGACTTATATTCGTGGATATTTAAGGGTTAAGTTTTACACCAATTTTGATTAAGCAATTCACATTAATCTTTACATGCCTAATACTCTGACTGAGTGCTTTAGGTAAAACTCAATCGATTAGCAAATTCATGGAGTCTTTTTTGGAAACAAAAAAAAGGGAGCAAGGAGATACAAATAACTCGCTCAACGTAAGTGAGGTTTTTGAGAGAGTGTGAGCGTTCTCCTCTGTTTGATTAACGCATTAATCACGTTAAAGACCAGAGAAAGGTGATTTGAGCGCATCACGCATACCTTTCTCCTCCCCGTTTCATAATTATAGATGATCATCAAGTATGATGATTAATTCTTGAATGGAAAACAAGTATTAATAGAGCTTGCTTTCGTGATTTATTGTCTTGTTTTTTGTTAATTTATTTAGCGATCGCCTGACAAAAATCTAGTTTTCAACTTTGCACTATTCCTCAAGACATATTACCAAAGATAGTTATTTTTACCGCAGAAGGAATTTGCAATCAAGTTATGTAGAATAGCCTGTTAATCGCATCAATTTTGTTAGCGTTTCATAGCAATTAACAAGCAAAAAATTAGATAGCCTAATTCTTGTTTATTGATACATTCACAACAGAGGATGCAATATTGTGAAATCCTTACGACGCGAGGAAAATCATCTTTGGAATAGGTTTAACGAACCAGATCCAGAGCAGCTAAATGCAGTTGAAGCTAACGAGTTTCTCCCTCGAATCAGCAAATGGGCTAACATTGCTGGTGGAGTATTACTGACTACTTTTGTGGTTGGAGTGACTCTCACATCTGTGCTGAAATACAATGTCACAGTCAAAGTTCCGGCAAGTATTCGGCCTGTGGGAGAATTACGAATTGTTCAGTCTGCTATTAGTGGAACTGTGCAAAAAATTGGAGTTAAAGATAATCAAGTTGTGAGCCAGGGAGAAGCTATTGCCAATGTCGATGATTCTCGCTTGCGGAATCAAAAAAGTCAATTAGATAGTACTATTAGCCAAAGTCAATTACAGCTCAATCAAATTGATGCTCAACTCGGTGAAATAGATTCTCAAATTGCCGCACAAATCAACTTAGTTAACCGTACACTCATTGCTGCACAAGCTGAGTTAGGTGGTTCTCAGCGAAGCTATCAAGATCAGCAAATTAAAGCTACCGCTGAGATGACACAAGCGCAAGCAGCTTTGACTCTAGCCAAAGTGCAACGAGACCGATTACAAAGAGAAAGATTATTAACAGTCACAGTACAAGAAGCCGAAACAGCTTTAAGATTAGCCAGAATGCAACGAGACCGCTTGCAGCGAGAAAAATTACTCACAGCAACAGTACAAGAAGCGGAAGCAGCTTTGAAATTAGCCAAAGTACAACGAGACAGATTAAAACCTATAGTGGGAATTGGAGCAGTTTCTCGCGATCTGTTTGAGGAAAAAGAACAAGCGGTGAAATCTGCGGAAGCCAAGCTAGAGCAAGCAAAAGCCAACGCCAAAAATCTGCAAGAAGAAAAAGAACAAGCGGTGAAATCTGCGGAAGCCAAGCTAGAACAAGCAAAAGCTAACGCTAAAAATCTTTTGGAGGAAAAACAACAAGCTCTAACGATCGCTCAAACAAATTTAGAAAAAGCTCAAACCGCTGTTAATCCTAATAATTCTATCGTCACTGTGGCGTATGAACGCATCAAACAAGAACAAGCAAGAGGTGTAGCTACCCTAGCCGCTTTAAAAAAAGAAAGAGAAACCTTACTCCAGCAACGCCTAGAATTTCAAAAACAACTCGATCGCACTCGCAAAGAATTACAACAAGTAGAAAATGACCTGAGCAAGAGTGTAATTCGAGCGCCAATTGCAGGTACAGTTCTGCAATTAAATCTTCGCAACCCTGGACAGGTAGTACAACCAAGCGAAGCTATTGCTCAGATTGCTCCTTTTGGCGCTCCCATCCTAATTAAAGCTCAAGTTCCAGCACGAGATATAGATAAGGTGAAAGCCGGTCAACAAGTCCAGATGCGAGTATCTGCTTGTCCCTATCCAGACTATGGCACTCTCAAAGGGACTGTCACCACAATTGCACCAGATGCTTTACCAAGCGCCAACAACAGTGCTGTAGCCCAAAATACCCAGCAAGCGGCTACCTATGCAGTCACCATCGAACCGCAAACACTGTATGTCGGTAGAGGCGATCGCCAGTGTAATTTAAAACCGGGTATGGAAGGTAGAGCCGACATCATTTCCCGTCAGGAAACAGTACTGCGGTTCATTCTGAGGAAAGCCAGATTAATCGCCGATTCTTAATCCTAATTTGTTCTTTGTCGGTATTAATTGTCTTTTCCTTAATAAACCAAGTCCTTGACTTATTAATCACTAACCAATGAGCAATGCTTTGCCGATTTTGTACATCTTAATTCATGAGTTTAGCAACTATGTTTAATGTGTTCAAACTCAATAAAAATTACCAGTCTGTTCCACAGCTGAGTGAGGAAGACTGTGGAGCAGCTTGTTTAGCTTCAATTTCTAAACATTATGGTCGCTTTTTAAGCATGACCAAAAGCCGCGAAGCAGTAGGAACTGGACAACTAGGAACAACTTTGTTAGGTCTTAAACGAGGGTCTGAGACTCTGGGTTTTAATGCCAGAGCGGTTAAAGCTTCGCCGGCGATTATGGATAGAATCACCGAAATCCGCTTACCAGCGATTATTCATTGGCAAGGCTACCATTGGGTTGTTTTATACGACCAACGTGGTAGCAAATACGTCATTGCTGACCCTTCTGTAGGTGTTCGTTATGTCAGCAAAGAAGAGTTAGCAACTGCGTGGAATGGCGTGATGCTCCTATTAGAGCCAGATCCAGACCGCTTTTCTGATCAGCCTCAAGAAGAAGCGCAAGGTGGTTTAACTCGCTTCATAGTCCGAATCTTGCCTTATCGGGGACTGCTAACTCAGGTTTTGCTGATCAATATCGTCTTGGGTTTGTTAGCTTTGGGTATTCCCATCCTGATTCAACTACTTACAGATGATGTCTTGGTACGCGGAGATACTCATTTACTGATTGTTGTCATCTCTGCTGTGATCGTCATGAGCCTATTTAGTAGTAGTTTGCAATTACTGCAAGGCATTATGATTGCTCATTTTAGTCAACGGCTGCAATTAGGATTAGTCTTAGAGTTTGGGCGAAAAATTCTGCAATTACCTTTGAATTATTATGAGTCTCGACGTAGTGGTGAAATTTCTAGCCGATTGAGAGATATCAGTGAAATTAACCAGTTAATATCGCAGGTTGTGGTGCTTTTACCTAGTCAGTTTTTTATTGCAGTAGTTTCTTTCGGTTTGATGCTGTTTTATAGTTGGAAACTAACACTTGCAGTCATCTTTTTCATTATCTTAATGACTGTAGCAACACTACCTTTTTTACCGATTCTCCAACAAAAAACCCGCAATCTTTTAGTTTTAGGGGCAGAAAATCAAGGTGTTCTGGTAGAAACATTTAAGGGCGCTCAAGTAATTAAAACTACAAATGCTGCACCTCAATTTTGGGATGAATTTCAAAGTCGTTTTGGTCGTCTTGCTAATCTCGCTTTTGGCACGATGCAAATTGGCATTATCAACGGTACTGTTGCTAAATTAATCGCTTCTATCGGTGGTGTTACTTTACTGGGATTAGGAAGTGTTTTAGTAATTCAAGGAGAATTGAGTATTGGTCAAATGCTTGCTTTTAACGCTCTACAAATCAATGTTCTCACTTTAATTGACTCGTTAGTTAACTTTGTAGATGAATATTTTCGTTCTCAAACAGCAGTTTCTCGCCTTTTAGAAGTGATTGACGCGACACCGGAAGTAGTAGGAGGTAGTCAAAAGCCATTTGCTCAAATTTCTAGTGATGCAGATATCCGTTGTTCCCACCTGCAATTTCACCATGCCGGCAGAGTTGACTTGTTAGAAGATTTTTCGCTCAAGCTACCTGGCGGAAAAGCGATCGCTTTTATCGGCCAATCGGGTTGTGGTAAAAGCACATTAGCAAAACTAATAGCAGGCTTATACCAGCTCAACTCTGGCAATATCCGTATTGGTTTTTTCAACATCCAAGACCTTTCTCTGGATTGTTTGCGACAACAAGTAGTTTATGTACCCCAAGAACCCCACTTTTGGAGTCGTTCGATTTTAGATAATTTCCGCTTAGGAGCGCCTTATATCGACTTTGAGGATATTGTCAAAGCTTGCCATATAGCTGATGCAGATGGTTTTATCAGTGAACTGCCGAATAAATATCAAACAGTTTTAGGAGAATTTGGTGCAAACCTCTCCGGTGGACAAAGACAACGATTAGCGATCGCCAGAGGCATCTTAACTAATCCACCTGTACTGATTCTAGATGAAGCCACCGCTGGACTTGATCCAGTCAGTGAAGCCCATGTCTTAGATCGGCTTTTGGAATATCGAAAAGACAAAACCACCATTTTAATCACCCACCGCCCCAGCGTTATTAATCGCGCAGATTGGATCGTACTTATGGATAAAGGTCAAGTAAAACTACAAGGTACACTAGAAACTTTTCTCTCTCAAAAAGGGGAGCATCTAAAGTTTTTATCACTCTAAAAATTAGCTTACAAGTGAAAGATTAAATTATATAAGACTCCTATAGCAATCCTAAATCATTCGTGAGAATTAAAATCCTCGACTTCTTTGAGAAGTTGGAAATCTGGACGCCGCAAATTTTCATATTTGATTCTAAAATGCGCGTATTTACGTTAATATTTGAACGTATTACTATTTATAAATATCGAGATTTTTATAAAACTTTAAAACTCAGAAATTCAAATTGATATTATGTTCCCGACTTCTTCAAGAAGTCAGGGAGCTTTTTATTTATTTTTTAAACAAATAAGTTTTTAATATATCAGTTAATTAAAAAACTTAAACTAAAAATGTTTGTTAGCAAAGACAAAAACCATATTTCTGTCTTTATATAAATGCCCTAAAAATAAAATTCATATTACTAATTTTTATCTATAAAAATGATTTTATTTAGAGAGATAGTTTACAATAAAAACTATAGGTGAATAGCACCTATTTACGTAAGTGAGGTAATCAATCATGTCTGTTCAATCTATTAAATCTGAGTTATTTGTAGAGTTGTCTACAAAGCAACAACAGCACATATCTGGAGGATGCAGATACAGAAAATCATGCCAATCAAACAATGGAAATGATGGAATGCAACAAACTCCTGAAATTACTGTTATAGGACAGCTCTCTACTAAAGGTGGAGAGTGTTTCCCTGTTAAAATTGTTGGCTTTAGGACAGATTCTTAGTTGATGAGCAAATAGGTTATCACTGTTGCAAGCGAGGGGAGAAAAAACCTTAAATAACTTACTCAATATTTAATTAATATTGAGTAAGTTTAATCAAACTCCTATTTGCTTCTGAGGAATAATATCAAGAGTTTGTGAGCCAGAGTTTATCTATTTTCATAGCACAAACTTTTCTACTCCCCTCTTACTTATCAGTATAAAAATTGCAATGCTTCAAGCATTGAATAATTTACCGTTTAGTAAAAACTTTTCTTGTTATAAATAACTATAAATACTAACTTTAAACATTGTTGATAAACTAGCATACAAAATACTAAATATAAAAATGATATGAATGTTTCTATCTGTAATTGGATAATAGTAACTTGTTTTAAGATTTCTAGCCGCAACAATATGTTACATCAGCCTCAAGCAGTAAAATAGTATTTTTTAATTTATAACTTTAGGAGAGTTTTTTATTAAAAAATATCTTTAAAAATGAAAGCACAGATGTATAACATCTATGTGCTACTTATATAGATGTATAACATCTAATAATGTAAGTGGGGTAACAATTATGTCTGCTACAATCATGGGTTCCGATTTAATTTTTGAGTTATCCGTAGAAGAGCAACAGCTTCTATCTGGAGGATGGGGAGATAAATGTGGCAAAGACTACAAAGATGACTATGGCAAAGATGATGATGGTGAAGAAAAATATAAATGTAGAATCTTCAAAATCTGCACAGTCAAGCCCAAACGTTACAAAAAAAGCTGTGGTTGCTAAGTTAGCATAAATTCTCAAGCATAGTAGCTCAATAGCTTCAAAAAAAGCACAAATTTAACAGGTTCAGTTGCAAAAAGATAGATACTTCATACAGTATCTATCTTTTTGCATTTTTATAATCATGTGGCTATTAATATTTATGAGCCAATACAGTGAATTTAAGGTTTTAAACCTAATTGAACTGGATTTATTTATAAGCGATCGCGCTTTAGAAAATCTTAAAATACAAGATAAATCAAAAGCTATTCCTTAACCCCATTAAATAATAAATTTATCATCCACAAGCTAGAAATTTATTATACTTTTTTCTATCTTTAGAAGAGTTTAATATCTCAAAAATATATTTACAACTAAGAGAATAGATATTACATACTTAAGTTTCTAAATGTATGTGTGTAATATCCTACATATCCAAAACTGAGGTAACTGATTATGTCAGATCAAAACATCTCATCCAATTTAATTGTGGAGCTATCCGCAGACGAACAACAACTTCTAGCTGGAGGCTGGCGCGGCGGTTGGGGCGGCGGCTGGCGTGGCGGTTGGGGCGGCGGCTTTAGACGAGGCTGGGGTTTTAGACGAGGCTGGGGCTTTAGACGAGGCTGGTAGTAAATCAGCAAAGTCAAAAGACTCGGTAGTCTCATTGTTTAGTTAAAGTCCTTTGGGTTTAGAATGCAGCCTTGCCCGAAGGGCTGAACAAAAATAATCTGAGTGTATTTAATAATAATCGTTAGCATCAACCAAAAGATATAAAAATAATTTATTAGTTTCTAACTTTAGGAGAGTTTAATCTTTCCAAAATATATCTAGAAATAAAAGCGTAAGTGTTTCACACTTACAAAGTTTTTTGTACACATGTGCATCACATGTATGTACGAAATGGAGGTAACAGTTATGTCAGATCAAAACATTACATCAGATTTAATTGTGGAATTACCCAACAAGGAACAGGAACTTCTAGCTGGAGGCTGGCGTGGCGGTTGGGGCGGCGGCTGGCGTGGCGGCTGGGGTCGTCCCTGGGGCTGGGGCTGGCGTGGCGGCTGGGGCTGGCGTCGTCCTTGGGGCTGGGGCGGCGGCTGGGGTTGGAAGTAAGTTAGCCAATTCTAAACACCAGCTAGTCTTGTAGTGGATTATTTCAGCTAAAATAGCCAACACCGAAGCTATTTCTAGCTTAAGTTGACACCAATGGCATCTTGCCCGTCCGTGGCGGGCGAGACGCCCATCCCACAACAGTTCTTTTTAACAAGTTCCGTGGGTTTAAGTCCCCTGGTTCCATAACCGGCAAGTTTTGTGTTGGGGTTGTCTTACAAAGTTGAGGCAGTAGACCTCTTGCAAAAGTCGGATACTCGCCAGAAAATAAATTTTCTGGCTGATAACTCAAGTCGGTTTCAACCGACTAATAACAGTATTTTTAGTCCGTTTCAACGGACTTTTGCTATTAGGCAGAGACTTGAGTCTCTGACGGTTCAAGTATTTTTGCAAGAAGTCTAGTGTGATCTTGGGGAGCCACTGCGTTGGACGGGTTTCCCAGATTAAAGCAATTGGCGTGATTTCCCCCATGAACAACTGCCGTCAGAGCGGAGGAAACCCAAAGAGTGACTTTGCGCTAAATCCCCATTACAAAACTTAATTACGTTAGCGTTAGCGGTAGCGATAGCGAGTCATCGAGCGTCGGTACGAGCGTCGCGTCATTACGAATTACGAATTACGAATTACGAATTATTTAAGAGTTATTAGGCGTAAATTCTGTCTCTGATTTTGCTGAATCTAATACTTGCGATCGCTCCCATATCCAATCTTGTAAAATCGGATTGACTAACTCCGGCGCTTCATCTTGAGGGCAATGTCCCACCCCTTCCAGAGAAATAAACTTTAGCACTTGGGGGTAATTGGCTAACTCCCTACCCAATTCCACAGGTTCCCAAGGATCAGCTGTTCCCCACAAAATAATTGCGGGACAAGGTAGCAGTGGTAAAAGGTCTTCAGGTAAGGGGCCTGTAGAATAAGAGGTAAAAGCCAAGAACACAGCCACAGCACCCGGATCGCTTGCTGGTGCAGTTAAAATATCTACTAACTCATCTGTCACCACCTCAGCGTTAGCATAGGCTTTAAGGAGAATCTGTCGCACTGTTTTTGGTTTGGCAACTTGATTGAAAAAGAACTCCCCTAGTGGTTTGATAGATAGCAGGCGTTGTAAAATAGGCGCTCCGAAACGACGACTCCAAGGTAGCGTGGCTCGTTTGCGATCGTGCAGTAACCGTAAGGAACAGTTAAGCAAGGCAATTCCTAAACCAATATCCGGGTTACTCACTACTGCTTGCATCACCACAATACAACCGATTGAATTCCCTACTAAAAAAGCTGGCTCACCCACAACTTCGCGGCAAAAATCTGCCACTTGTTGTCCCCAAGTTTCTAGCGTGTAAGCTATTGTTTCACCTGGTTGCGGCTTAGCAGAAGCACCAAAACCGATTAAATCAATGGCATAAACACGACAATTGTCTGCCAAGACAGGAATATTTTTTCGCCAGTGCCACCAAGAGGCTCCAAAGCCATGTACCAAAATAACAGCGGGGCCACTGGTTCCTTGGCTTTGATAACAAATCGATAAATCTTGCCAAATCCAAGTTTTTGTTGAGCTAAGTGTGTTTTTTGAACTAGAGGTTGTCATAGCAAGTAATGGGGAATAGGGAGTGGGGAGTGGGGAGTAGGGGAAGAGGCATTTTCATATCCTTGTTGTGTGATTGATCACACGAGTCTCTAACAAGCGTAGCTGCGAGAAGAAGGAAAAAAACACTCACCCATTTTCTTGACTATCAAATGAAATAAATACTTCTTCTCCACTCCCCACTCCCTACTCTCCACTCCCTATGTTTTGTAATTAATTACTGTAAATAACACAGCAGAATTACTGGAATTTTACACTTTAATTGTCAGGTTTATACAAATAAATCATTGAGAGTAGTGTAAATTGGGATATTAAAACTCAATTTGCAACCATATTTACCTTTAGAGGCTGTTTGAAAAGTTTTGAAGGGTAAAATTTTATGCAAGTCGCCTCACCATGATCCGAATCATGGCAAGGTAAATAAACGTTTCCGATGTTTCGGGTAATAGCTCATAGTCTCTAACTAAT
>JAESGP010000151.1_pt1 | contig 31775 bp, 32 predicted proteins | sample 9269741 | NCBI WGS metagenome assembly JAESGP01 (sample SAMN15720684, study PRJNA650882) | algae metagenome | isolation source: Desmonostoc vinosum HA7617-LM4 and co-occurring heterotrophs from cave wall | place: USA: Waikapalae cave, Hawaii | collected 2011-05-27
GAGTTACATCGTGGAGCGACGGAGGCAAAAGAGCCGTTCTCCGGGGAGAGTACGAAGTAAGCCGTAAAGCCACTGCGCAGGGAAGGCCGGGATGCTCCCGCTGAACCTGTATGCTCGTGTGCGCGTCCTTCTGTGCGCAACTGCACACGAGACCGCGGGTGCAGCGCGCACCCGGTCTTCCCTGCGCCCTCGATTTCGAGAGAGGGCAAACAAAATGCAAAGCTCGGGCAGAACATGCCGCGAGAACGTAGCCTCACATTCAGTCGTCATCCCCGCCTTGTGCGCAATTGCGCACTGGGGCGGGGATCCAGTATTCCAGAGACAGCTGTGATTGATCCGACAAGCCGCGGCGTACTGGATACCCCGCATGCGCGGGGTATGACGGCCGATAGATGTTTCCGGATCGAATCCGTAAGTCGATGATCGAAGTGATATGAGAGACGGGTTCAGCTCACAAATCCTGCCGTGTCAGTCGTCCCTGCGGCATCGTCGATCGCGCCGGCTGCTTCTTCGCCGGCGTCTCCGTGCCCGTCAGCGCCATCACCGAGACCGAGACCACGCGGTCGATGATCGCCTGGACGTCGTCGAGGTCGCATTGCCCTTCCGACAGTTTGGTAAGCCGCTCGCGTTCGCGGATGGTGTGGTGCGACATCGCGAGCGCGAAGTGCAGGCCCCAATAGAGTTCGACGTCGTCGCGGCCGGGCATCGCGCGGCGCATGGCGGCGATGAATTTGCGCAGATGGTCGACCTCGCGGTTCTTGATGCGGCGGATCGGCGGCACCGACTCGATCGAGGCACGGATCATGAAGCGCGCCGCGGTCGAGCCTTCGCTGTCGGGTCCGAGGCAGCCACGCAGGGTAGGGCCCACCAACGCGCGCAGGATGGCGTCGATCGGCGCGCGGCCGCCGCCGCTTTCTTCCGCCGCCTTCAATTCGTTGAGGCGCTCGCGGTTGGTGGCAAGGCTGCGGCTGACGAACAGCTCCGCGATCAACTCGTCCTTGGAGCCGAAATGATAGTTCACCGCGGCGAGGTTGACGTTCGCCTCCGCGACAATGTCGCGCAGCGTCACATCGCCGAAGCCGCGATCGGCATAAAGCCGTTCGGCGGCCGCAAGGATGGCAGACCGGGTCCGATCGCTGGGCATATCAGGTTCCCGTTTCGACAGTTGCAATTCAAACGTCTGTATGAAACTATTGTTTGAAGAGCTGGAAAAGTCAATCCGCGTTTGCGAACGTCTCGCAGTTCCGGCCCGACCCGTACGGCCACCTCCGTCAGCAAAGCCGCAAAATGCCTTGCGGCCACTGAACGCCGGGCGGACAGTGCGGCCCAACGATTGCAAAGCCAGGTGAGGAGCGTCCCATGAACTTCGACATGTCCGAGAAGCAGAAGGAATGGCTGGATCGCGTACGCGCGTTCATGGCCACCCACGTTCGCCCCGCGGTGCCGATCTACGAGAAGCAGGATGCCGAGGGACCGCGCTGGAAAGTGATCCCGATCCTCGAGGAGCTGAAGAAGAAGGCGAAGGCCGAAGGCCTCTGGAACATGTTCATGCCGCCGTCCTCGCACGAGGACGATGAATTCCACGGCGCGGGATTGACCAACCTCGAATACGCGCTGCTGTCGGAGGAGATGGGCCGCATCTCCTTTGCCTCGGAGGTGTTCAACTGCTCCGCCCCCGATACCGGCAACATGGAAGTGTTCATCCGCTACGGCAGCAAGGAGCAGAAGCGGAAGTGGCTCAAGCCGCTGATGGAAGGCGAGATCCGCTCCGCCTTCCTGATGACCGAGCCGGCGGTCGCGTCCTCCGACGCCACCAACATCGAGACGCGCATCGAGAGCGATGGCGACCATTACGTCATCAACGGCCGCAAATGGTGGTCGTCGGGTGTCGGCGATCCGCGCTGCAAGATCGCCATCCTGATGGGCAAGACCGATTTCAAGGCGGCGAAGCATCAGCAGCAGTCGCAAATCCTGGTGCCGCTCGACACTCCCGGCATCAAGGTCGAGAAGATGCTGCCGGTGTTCGGCTTCGACGATGCCCCGCACGGCCACGCCCAGGTGCTGCTGGAGAACGTGCGCGTGCCGAAGGAGAACATCCTGCTCGGCGAAGGGCGCGGCTTCGAGATCGCGCAGGGCCGCCTCGGTCCGGGCCGTATCCATCACTGCATGCGCACCATCGGCAAGGCCGAGGAGGCGCTGGAGAAGATGGTCAAGCGGCTGGCCTCGCGCACCGCGTTCGGCAAGAAGATCATCGAGCACTCGGTGTGGGAGCAGCGCATCGGCGAGGCGCGTGCCGATATCGAGATGAACCGTCTGCTCTGCCTCAAGGCCGCCGACATGATGGACAAGGTCGGCAACAAGACCGCGCAGGCCGAGATCGCGATGATCAAGGTCACGGCCCCGAACATGGCGCTGCGGATCATCGACAACGCCATCCAGGCCTATGGTGGCGGCGGCGTCTCCGACGATGCCGGGCTGGCCAAGGATTACGCCCATATCCGGACGCTCCGCCTCGCCGACGGTCCGGACGAGGTGCACAATCGCGCCATTGCCAGACTTGAACTTCGGAAGTATGCAAACTGACGACGTAATTGAAATAGTGGGGGCGCGAACGCTGCGCTCCCTCAGCCGTCATTCCGGGGCGCGAAGCGAACCCGGAATCTCGAGATTCCGGGTTTGGTCCTGCGGACCATCCCGGAATGACGGAACAATAAAATCTTAGGGGAGCATCGTGGCGGACGGCGTCAGGAAAGACGAAGAGTTCTCGGGCACCAAAGAGGTCGAGGAGCGTCATCGTATCAATGAGGCGAACCTCGATGCCTGGATGCGCGAGCATGTCGAGGGCTACAAGGGGCCGCTCAAGGTCCTGCAGTTCAAGGGCGGACAGTCCAATCCGACCTACAAGATCGAAACTCCCGGCCGTTCCTATGTGATGCGCCGCAAGCCATTCGGTAAACTGTTGCCGTCGGCCCATGCGGTCGATCGCGAGTTCCGCGTCATCGCAGCCCTCGGCAAGCAGGGCTTTCCGGTCGCAAAAGCCTACGCATTGTGCACCGACGACGGCGTGATCGGCGCCGCCTTCTACATCATGTCGATGGAAGAGGGGCGGGTGTTCTGGGATCCCACGCTGCCGTCGCAGACGCCGGAAAACCGGCGCAAGATATTCACCAGCAAGATCGAGACGCTGGCCAACCTCCACGTCTTCGATCCCGAAAAGATCGGGCTCGGCGATTTCGGCAAGCCCGGCAATTATTTCGCCCGCCAGGTCGACCGCTGGACCAAGCAGTACCGCGCCTCCGAGACGCAGCACATTCCGGAATTCGAGAAGCTCGCCGAGTGGCTGCCGAAGACGGTGCCGGCGCAGGCGCGCGCCTCGGTGGTCCACGGCGACTACCGTCTCGACAACATGATTTTCCATGCGACGGAACCGCGCGTGCAGGCGGTGCTGGATTGGGAGTTGTCGACGCTCGGCGATCCCATGGCCGATTTCACGTACCTCCTGATGCAGTGGACCATGCCGGGCCTCGCCAATGCCGATCTCAAGGCATTGAACATTCCGAGCCTGGAAGAGGCCGCGCAGATCTACTGCAACGTCACCGGCAGCGCCGTGCCCGACCTGAACTGGTATTTTGCCTACAACCTGTTCCGTCTCGCCGGCATCACGCAGGGCATCGCCGGCCGCGTTCGCGACGGCACCGCGGCCAACGCCAAGGCGCTGGAATCGGCCGCGCGCACCGTGCCGCTGTCGAAGGCTTCCTGGGAGTACGCACAGAAGGCCGGCGCGACCTGATCTAAGTTGGCCCTCACTCCGAATATCCGCGGAAGCCTGTTGATGGCCGTCTCGATGGCCGTCTTCACGATGAACGACAGCATCACCAAGACGGTGTCGTCGCAGATGAACTTCGGCCAGGTGATGCTGGTGCGCGGGATGTTTGCGATCGTGCTGATCGCCGCCTTCGCCTGGTATCAGGGCGCGCTGCGTCCGCTGCGCACGCTGATGATGAAACCGGTGGCGCTGCGCGTGTGCGGCGAAATCGGCGGGACGATCTCGTTCATGGGCGCGCTGGCGCATCTGCCGCTCGCCAACACGTCGGCGATATTCCAGGCGCTGCCGCTGGCGATCACGCTCGGCGCGGCCTTGATTTTCCACGAGCCGGTCGGCTGGCGGCGCTGGTCGGCGATCACGGCGGGGTTCATCGGCGTGCTCATCATCGTGCGGCCGGGGCTTACCGGCTTCAATCAGTTCTCGCTGCTGGCGCTGGTCTCGGTCGGCTTCTGCGCGCTGCGCGATCTCGCCACCCGGCGAATTCCTGCAAAGATCCCGTCGCTGTTCATCACGCTGCTGACCACGGTGACGGTGACGACCGCCGGCGGATTGATCCTGGTTCCGCTCGGCGGCTGGACGCCGCCGTCCACGCGCTCGCTAGGGCTGCTGGCGCTGGCCGCAGTGCTGCTGCTGATCGGCAATCACTGCATCATCTCGGCGCTGCGCACCGGCGACATTTCGGCGGTGGCGCCGTTCCGCTATTCGGCGCTGCTGTGGGCGATGATGCTCGGCTATGTCGTGTTCGGCGACGTGCCTGATGCGATGATGGTGCTCGGCGCATCCATCATCGTGCTGTCCGGCCTCTACGCCTTCTATCGCGAACGCATCCGCCACCGCGCGCTGGCGGCGGAAAGCTCCGGCCTGCCGCCGGATGGGCTGTGAGGCGTCATGCAGACGACCGTCATCACTATCGCTGTCGAACAGATCACAGATTGGGATAGCTTCCACGCCGTGTTCCAGGCGGCGCTCGGCTTTCCCGAATTCTACGGCCGCAACATGAACGCCTGGATCGACTGCATGACGGATATAGACGATCCCTATGGCGGCATGACGAAAGTATCCGTGGCGCAGGGAGAATTGGTGGCGCTTCGGATCGATGATGCTCCGGATTTCGAGCGACGGTGCCCCGAACAGTATCGGGCCCTGATCGAATGCACGGCGTTCGTCAATTATCGGCGTGCGGAGGTCGGGGAAGCCCCAGCGCTCACCTTGATGCTCGGCGGTTGGTTTCAGAAACGGTCGTAGGTCATGGCAGCCGTCATTGCGAGGAGCGACGCGACGAAGCAATCCATACTTCCGGTGCGGCCTGATGGACTGCTTTGCTTCGCTCGCAATGACGACCTAAACCGGCTTGCCGGTATAGGGCATCGAAGCGGTGAGGCCGCCATCGACCGGGATGGCCTGGCCGTTGACGTAGGAGGCATCGTCGCTGGCGAGGAACAATCCCATCGCCGCGAGTTCGTGCGGCTGGCCGGCGCGCTTCAAGGGATTGAGCTGGCCGATCTTGTCGGAGGTGCCGCGCTCCTTGGCGCGGTCGAACACCGGCTTGGTCATGCCGGTTTCGATCAGGCCGGGACACACGGCGTTGATGCGGACGCCGGTGCCGGACAGCGAATAGGCGGTGGTCTGCACCAGGCTGATGACACCGGCCTTGCTCGCGCCGTAGGGATGCCCGCTGGCGCCGGCCTTGAGGCCTGCGACCGATGCCGTGCAGACGATCGAGCCGGACTTCTGCTTGATCATGTGCGGCATCGAATGCTTGATGGCGAGGAACGGGCCGATCAAATTGACGCGCAGGACTTCCTGCCAGTGCTCGACAGTCTGCTCGGCCAGCGGCACCAGCCCGCCGCTGACGCCGGCATTGGCCCAGATCGCGTCGAGCCTGCCGTATTTCGCGACCGCCTTGTCGATGAAAGCCTTCACGTCGCTCTCGGAGCCCGCGTCCGCCATCACGGCCTCGACGGTGCCGCCGTCATCGCTGACGAGCTTTGCGGTCTCCTTCACGCCCTCGGTTTTGTCGACGATGATGAGCTTCGCGCCCTCCTTCGCGAACAGCAGCGACGCAGCGCGGCCGATGCCGCTGCCGGCACCGGTGATGACGACGGATTTGCCTTCGAGGCGGCCCATGAGATTCTCCCTGTGATGTCTGCGGGTCGGCGTCTGCCGCCTTGCGGAACTTCAAACAAGATTTCAAACGCCAGATCACTTGAGGCGATGACGGCTCTGACGTACAGCGACAGCGAACAGTATTGAAGGGTGTTGGCGATGTCCAATCCAGGCAAACCGTTGACGGTGACGACGCGATGGTGGTGGGTGCGCCATGCACCGGTCCGTGAAGATGGTGGCTGCATCTACGGGCAGAAGGACCTGGGCTGCGACACCAGCGACCGCGTCGTGTTCGAGGCGGTCGGCAAGATCCTGCCGCGCAATGCCGCCTGGTATTCGAGCAATCTCAAGCGCACGCATCAGACCGCGCAGGCGATCTGGGCGGCGGGCTTTCCGAAGCCGATCGATATGCCGCATGTGAACGCGTTCGCCGAACAGCATCTCGGCGAGTGGCAGGGCATGAACCGCGCCGCCTTCCTCGCCAGCCGGCCGGTCGGCAGCCACTGGTTCGCGGCGATCGACGAAGCCGCGCCCGGCGGCGAAAGCTTCATGGACCTCTACAACCGCACCTGCGGCGCCATCGAACGCATCAATGCCGAGCAGGCGGGCAGGGACGTCATCGTCGTCGCCCATGGCGGCACGATCAAGGCCGCGGTCGGTCTGGCGCTCGGCGGCCAGCCCGAGAAGGGCCTGGTGTTCGACATCGACAATTGTTCGGTGACGCGGCTCGACCATCTTGCAAGCGATGGCCACAACGGCTGGCGGCTGCCGATGGTGAACCAGCAGCCGTGGATCGCGGATGCCTCGCACAACGCGATGCATCAGCCGGCGGGTCCCGAGGTCGAGCCGCCTGCGACGAAACTCGCCTGAGGCGCACGTTGTCGAAAGCCGCAAAGGCTGCTTAGCTCACGCCTGAAAAACAACACCGGCATCGCGCTGGATCAACATCTGGGAGAGAGACATGACCTTGTTCGATATGTCGGGAAAAGTGGCGGTCATCACCGGCTCGACGCGCGGCATCGGGCTTGCCATCGCCGAGCGGATGGCGGAGCACGGCGCCAAGGTCGTGATCTCCTCGCGCAAGGCCGATGTCTGCGACAAGGTCGCCAAGGACATCAACGACAGGTTCGGCAAGGGCACCGCGATTGCGGTCGCGGCGAACATCTCGTCGAAGGAAAACCTGCAGAACCTCGTCGACGAGGCCAATAGCGCGTTCGGCAAGATCGACGTGCTGGTCTGCAACGCGGCGTCGAACCCGTATTACGGTCCGCTCGCCGGCATCTCGGACGACCAGTTCCGCAAGATTCTCGACAACAACATCGTCGCCAACAACTGGCTGATCTCGATGGTGGTGCCGCAGATGATCGAGCGCAAGGACGGCTCCATCATCATCGTCTCCTCGATCGGCGGCCTGAAGGGCTCGACCATCCTCGGCGCCTACGCGATCTCGAAGGCCGCCGACATGCAGCTGGCGCGCAACCTCGCCTGCGAATACGGCAAGCACAACATCCGCGTGAACTGCATCGCGCCCGGCCTGATCAAGACCGATTTCGCCAAGGCGCTGTGGGACAATCCGGAGAACCTGAAGGCCTCGACCGCGCGCTCGCCGCTGCTGCGCATCGGCGTGCCCGACGAGATCGCAGGTGCGGCGGTGCTGATGGGATCGAAGGCCGGGGATTTCATGACCGGGCAGACCATCGTCATCGACGGCGGTGCGACGATCAGTTGATCTCACGTCCCCGAAGCAGCGCCACCAATTTCGTCACCCGCGAAGGCGGGTGACCCAGTAGACACCGGCGTCTCGATTCCGATTGATGTCACAGCGTACTGGATGCCCCGCCTTCGCGGGGCATGACAGTCGTGGGTGGGCTAGTCGACAGCCGCGTAGACCAAATCCCGCAGCATGTTGCGGATATATTCGCGCTGGCCGGGGCCCTGCATCATGAACACCGTGAACAGGTCCTCGGCGGGATCGATGAAGAAGAACGTGCCGGCCATGCCGCTCCAGAAGTACTGGCCGAGCGAGCCCGAGAACGGCGCCATGCCCCTGTGCGTGCGAACCGCAAAGCCGAGGCCAAAGCCATGACCGGCCGGCATCAGCGGCGAGTCCACCTTCACGCTCGGATCGAGATGATCTGCGGCCATCAGCTCCAGCGTCTTGCGGCCGATGATCCGGTTGCCATCCAGCGCGCCGCCGTTGAGCAGCATCTGGCAGAAGCGCGCGTAGTCCATCGTCGTTGAAACCATGCCGCCGCCGCCGGATTCCATCGCCGGCTTCTCCAGCATGTTGAAGAACTGCACCTTGTCGCCATTCCAGGGATCAACCGGGAACGGCTCGGCGAGGCGGCCGGCATTTGCCTCAGAGGTGTGGAACGCAGTCTCGGTCATTTGCAGCGGCGCGAGGATGCGTTCGGTCAGGAACGCGCCGAGCGACTTGCCGGAGACGACCTCGATGATGCGGCCGAGCACGTCGGTCGAGCGGCTGTAGTTCCACTCCGCGCCGGGCTGGCAGATCAGCGGCATGCCGGCGATCATGGTGGCATGTTCGGCGTTGGTGATCTTGCGGCTGCGCAGGCGTGATTGCTGGTAGAGCTGCTGCACGGGACCGTTGCCGGTGTGATCGTAGGTCAGGCCCGACGTATGACGCAGCAGGTCCTGGATGGTCATCTGCCGCTTGACCGGGATGAGGTCGAGCTTGCCGTTGTTCTCGACGCCGACCTTCTGGTCGCCGAACTCCGGAATGAATTTCGCGACGGGATCGTTGAGGATGAAGTGGCCGTCCTCGGCGAGCATCATGATGCCGACCGAGACGATCGGCTTGGTCATCGAGAAGATGCGGAAGATGCTGTCATGCGCCATCGGCGTGGCGGCCGCCGGGCCCTGGCGGCCGACCGCATCGAACCAGCCGACCTGGCCGCGCCGCGCCACCATGATGGTCGCACCGGGGAGCGTTCCCTTGTCGACCTCGCGCTTGAAGGCATCCGACATCCGCTGCAGGCGGGCGCCCGACAGCCCGATCGTTTCGGGCTTCGCCTGCGGGAGTGAAGGGGTCTGCGGGGCGGATGCTGGCCGGGCGGCGGTCTGGGCGTTCATGGAGTCTCCCGTTGCTCGTTATTGTTGTGGCTGACATCAACTCTGGCCCAGAAGCCGCGCTTTGGGTAGGGCGCTAGCCCGCTTCGCCCTTGCAATCGGGGCATAGCCTATGCTTGAAACAGCGCGAACCGACGCATGCGCCGGTTCCCTGCAGGAGTGTAGCTCAATTGGTAGAGCACCGGTCTCCAAAACCGGGGGTCGCAGGTTCGAGCCCTGCCACTCCTGCCATCTTTTCAATGACTTAGCGAAATCTCGGTGGGAAGCTGCCACCGCTCACGTGGCGGTGGATGAGCCGCGCAGTAGCGTGGCCGCGTTCGATCAGTCCTGATCCAGATCAGGCTGCGAGAATTTCTTGTAGATCCAGCGGCGGCCGTCGTGGCGGCGCCAGACGCGGCCGCGCACCAGCCGTCCGGTGATGGATCGGCGCGGAATGATGACGGTCCACAAATGCCAGAGGCGGGTCCAGGCTGGCATTCCTTTCGATGTGATTTCGGCGTGGCTCGGCAAGGTCATGTCACTCTGCGCGGGATTGAAGCCTTGATCCCATTATTCGCGGGTAGAGTGACGGCGGGCAACCAAACTCGCTTGTTAAGCTGAATGTCGGCGCTCCCGGTTAATTCCGGAACTGGCGCGCTTCGCGGCAAGTGCGGTTAACGGGCGCCGCCCGAGCGTTAAATTGCGCGCGGCAGTTTGTACCGGACGCTCATCCCGAGGCCGTTTCGGTCCTGCACCACGATGTCGCTATCCCTGAGTTCCTGCTGCATCGCCTCGCAGCAGGCGTTCAGCCAGGCTGTTCCGGCGCGGACGGAGCGGCAGAGATCATGAGACGTCATCGGCAATTCGGTTGCACCGGCGGCTGCGGCTTCGCGCAACTGGCGGCGCAACTCGTAACCAAAATGATCGACCGAAACCATGTGCGACGGGCCTCCCAAAGCCTGCTGATCCCAAGGACGGTGTTCGTAATCCGTATTTGTGAAGCACCTGATAAGCGCTCTATCGGTTTTCAGCATCGCGCGAGGATCGACAGACCTGCTGTCGTTGTCGCTGCCCGCCGACGGATACGGCGTCAAAGGAACCTGTGCCGTGTGACCACGCCTGCCGGTTATCCAACAACTCAGATAATCGCGCCGACCGCCTGATTGCCGGTATCCACTTCGCGCGAAAACGCTATAATTTTGGAATCGCGCACGTTCGAGCACATGCGCAACCGGGAGCGTAGGATGAGGACAGTGCCCGTCGTGGTCTGCCTGTTTGCTGGTTTCGCAATTCAGTCCGGATTGGGGACGGCGGATGCTCGTCAGCGCAGGCTTGCTTCGGAGACGCGGGTCGAGCAAGCCCGCGGCAACATGCCGGTCGGCTCGAAGACGATCGACGGCGGTGGACCGGTGAGGGGGATCCCCGAAGGCGGATCCGGTTCCAGCGCATTGAAGACCGGCCCGACGGCGCCGATCACCTGCAACCAGCAGAACGCATCCTCGCCGGCCTGCTACAGCGCGACCCAGCAGGCACGCCCGCCGGCGCGCTGAAGCGCGCGTCGGCTCGCATCAGGCAAACGCATCGAGATAAAATCCGAAAGCTGCAGTTCTGATCCGGTCAGAACCGTGTATGCGTCACGATCAGTGCGTCGGAATCTGTCAGGCTCAGTTCTTGGTGACCACGACAGGCCCTGCAACGACGGCGGGCGCTTCGGCGACGTGCTGGGGCACGACCGCCTTCTGGTGCAGGTCGAGCTCGCGCATGAACGCGGCGCCGGCGGCCGGATTGGCGAACTCCCAGAGATTGTTCTTCACGCCTTCGAAGATCAGCGAATAGACGGCGAGCTGGATGCCTTCGCGCACCGCGAGCGTCGCGGGCGAGTTCTTGGAGACGCCGATGTCGGCCTGCAGCAACGCATCGACCGCCGCGAACTGGAACGCATTGCCGCCGACGTTGATGGAATAGATAGTCTTGGTGGTGGTGACGGACGCCAGCACGCGCCCGGTCTGCACGCTGACGGCGCGCAGCGCCACGCTGACGATATCCTGGCGATACGAGACGTTGCCGCCGATGCCGAGATAGTTGGCGCCAATGCCGCCGGTGGTCTCGTTGGTGTCGTAGCCGATCACGCCGCCGTCGAGCAGCACGCCGGCAAAGCGCAGCGGCGGCAGGCTCTGGGCGTTCTTGCCCATCAGCGCGGTGCGCGTGTTCTGGATGATCTGCCGCTCCTGCAGCAGCGACTGCAGGTCGGCGCGCTCGGCGACATCGAACCAGCGGCCGCCGCCGGCCTTGACCAGAACGTCGGTCAGGATCGAGCTGCCGCCCTGCGTCACCGCGCGCGAGAACTCGGCGAAATTGTCGTTCGATTTGTTCTGGCCGGTCAGGTCGGGGAAATTGTAGACCGCGACGTCGAGCTTCTGCCGCGGCGGCGGAAGATTATCCAGCACCAGGCCGGTCTTGGTCGCCGGAACGAGCGTTGCGGGCGGCGTGACCAGATCCTTGGACGTACCGGTGATGGCACAGCCGCCAGCCGTCAAGGCGAGGAGCGAAGCGAAAGCCAGCGTGCGAACAGGACCGATCAATTTAACCCCCAGCGCGAAAAATGGACGCACGCGAAACGAAGCAACCCAAAATCGTCAGGTCATTCCAAAAGTGAAAGCGAGTAACGAGGCCGCGAATTGAGCGCTATGGACTGCTCGGTATCGTCGTCTGGCCGCTGCCGCCGATGATGATGACGGGTTGCTGGCTGTTGCCGCCGATGCCGCTCAGGGCGTTGTTGAGCCCGGAAAGGTCAGGGCTCTGCTGGCCCGACTTGGCGCCGTTGCCCTGGGCCTGCGCGGTGGACAGCAGGAAGTTGCCGTTCAACGCGTTGCCGCCGAATGTCGGGCTGACGGGGCGATAAACCTGTTCAGTTGCAAATGCGGAAGAGGAAAGAAGTATGCCTGCCGCGAGGCCGGCTGCGGAAAAACAAACTCTACCCATGATACAACTCCTCTGAAAATTGGAACGCCATTCCACGGCTTGACCAATACCCCCCGGTTGGCAAGCGCATCGAAAAACTGGTGCGGACAAAATTCCGGCTGAGAGTCGTCAGACGAAGGCCCGCTCCATAAACTAGCAAATGCACGTTGGTGGGGCTATGGCGCGCCAGCAACACCAGAATATTGTTCGCGATTGCCACCGCGTTTCCAAACATTCGCGACAATTCGCGGAACAGCGCACCAGGCGCTGCGCACAGAGCGTTGCGTGCGCGCGTGCCGGCGAAGCTTCCTGCGCTGTCAGCGGTTATCGTTTGAAATGACTGCAAGGCCTGCGATCCGATTGTGAACGTGGCGCGCTGATTTGCGCGAGCGAGATTTACGGGTTGGATGGAATGCTCTGACCGCCGATGATGATGGGCGGTTGCGAACTGTTGCCGATGCCGCTCAGCGCGTTGTTCAATCCCGAAAGGTCAGGGCTTTGCTGGCCGGACTTTACGCCATTGCCCTGGGCCTGCGCGGTGGAGAGCAGGAAGTTGCCGTTCAGCGCGTTGCCGCCGAAGGTCGGGCTCACGGGCCGGTAGACCTGTTCGGTGGCGAATGCCGAGGCGGAGACGAGCAGGCCTGCGATCAGGCACGCTGCGGAAAGACCGGATTTAACCATGATGCATGTCCCCCAAGAGCCGGATGAACTATCGCTTGATCAGCAGCGCGCCGTTCGGAAGCCGCGCGATCAGCACGTTGACCGGCGCCGATCCGTTGGGCTGGATCACGCCCACCGAAAGTCCCTGCGTGTTGATCAGGGCCACGTTGGATTTCAGATTGTCGCCGGCCTGCAGCACGCCAACGCTGTTGGCGTAGCCCTTGATGATGCCGACGTTGGAAACGTTGTTGGCGCCGAACTGGCCCTGGAACACCTTGTTGTAGGCGCCGATCTCGAGCGTGCCGGCGAAGTTGCCGCCACCCGCCGCCGCGGCGAGTTCGGGCGCGACCTTCTGGCCGCCTGTCCGCGGCGCCGCGAAGGATGGCGCACCGCCGGTCAGCGCCGCCGACGGCGCAATCGGATTGGCAACGGTTTGAGCCAACGCGCCGGCGGCGGGCAGAGCAGAAATGGCAAGGCAGGCGGCAATGAATTTTATGGCGAAACGCATGAAACGCTCCCGAATTCCTTTGAGTCCAGAACCAGCCGGGCCCGGTAGTGGCCGCGGGCAGATCCGTCCAGAACAACCGTGGTCAGTATCGCGTCCCGATCGGCATCGAGTGCAAACGCCCCGCTCTGGACGTTCTGGCTGGTGCCGGTCGAGCTTTGCTTGAGGATCTCGAAGCGATAGTTCCCGGTCGTGCTTCGTGGACCGTTCGCCACCGCCTCGAGGCGGAGCATGTCGTTCTGCGATGTCACCCGGATCTGGCAGCCAATGGTCAATTTCGGCTCCGCTGCGGGGGAGGTTTGCGCCCGCGTACAGATGGGAAAAAAGCCAACGGAAATCACAAAACCGGTGACGAAGGTCGCGCGCAGGCCCGACATGCCCGTCATCCCCTGAAGGCAAGGGCGGCGGGGGGAATCCCGCCGCCCTCTCTGGGCTTACTTCTGGACGGTCACCGCGTGGTTGCCGACACCGAACTGCGCCGTCACCGAGGTGTTGGTCACGGATGCAGCGCTGGCCTGCGCGGTCAGAGCGTAGTTGCCGGAACCAACCTGAACGGTCGCCTGGGTGTTGGCGCCGATCATTGCCTGCATGCCGGTGCCCGTCGACTGCGCCGCGACCGCGGTGTTGCCGTTGCCGAACTGCGCGATCAGCGAGCCGTTCACCCCACCCGTGAGCGGGTTGGCCACCTGGTCGGTCAGCGCCTTGTTACGCGAACCGACTTGGATGGTGGCGGCCGCGTTCAGGTTTGCCGAAACAGGCGAGTTCGACTGCAGCGTGACAGCGCCGTTCTTCGAACCGATCTGCACGGTTGCCTGACCGTTGAAGCCGTTCTGCTGGCTGGCGAGGGCGAAGTTGTCCTTGCCAATCTGCACCGTCGCCGAGTTGTTCGACGTCGGCAGGATGCTCATGCCGCTCTGGAGGGTGAAAGCGGTGTTGTCCTTGCCAACCTGAAGCGTCAGGGCGTTGTTGTCGACGCCGTGTAGTGCGATCAGATCGGGCGTGTAGAGTGTCGTAGTAACATCGGCGAACGCTGGGGAGAGAATATTGTGCCCATTGTACCCAACCTTATAGATTGACGGAGAGCTGGGAGAGAGGATTGGGAGCTTAGCTTTGCCGAGTTCTGTCGAGAAGGCGCCAGTCCGCTGGCCTTGCGAAACCTGGTTTGTGAAGGCCTTGTTGCCTACACCGAGTTGCAGCGTCGTAGCAGAGTTTACGCCGCCGTTGTACTGCGGGAGCGTAACAGGAATCGACAGGATCGTGTCGGTCCGGTCGATCGGGCCATGGTCAGCCCAAGCAGTGGGAAGTTTAATGAAGCCACTGGAGACCGCCGTCACCGTCGAGTAGGCGCCTGAGGTCGTATGGGTCTTCGTTTCAATGGCGCCCTGCGCAGCCGCACCACCCGTCGACACCTGGTTGGTGATGGCACCGTTGCCCTTACCGACCTGCAACGTGTTCGACGTGTTGGTGGCGCCGTACGCATTGGTGTTCTGGCCGGTCAGCGCGAAGTTACCGAGGCCGATCTGCAGCGTGCCCTGATCGTTCTGGCCGCCGGTCTGGCCCACGAAGGACTGGTTGAACGCACCGAACTGCAGCGTGTTCGACTCGTTCGTGCCGGCTCCAATCGCGCCCGACTGCTTGGTCATGGCGAAATTGCCGACGCCACCCTGGATCGTCTTCTGGGTGTTGTTGCCGCCATCCTGGGTGACGACCGCACCGTTGATACCGCCGAACTGCAGGGTGGTCGATTCGTTGCTCGTGCTGTTGGCCGGCCCGTTGGTCTGCTTGGTGAGCGCGGAGTTGCCGACACCGACCTGGATCGTCTTCTGGTCGTTGTTGCCGCCGGTCTGGCCGGCGATCGAACGGTTGAGGCCGCCGAGCTGCAGCGTGGTCGACTCGTTGGTGCCTGCGCCGCTCGCGCCGCCCTGCGTGGTCATGGCGAAGTTGCCGACACCACCCTGGATCGTCTTCTGGGTGTTGTTGCCGCCAGTCTGGGTGGCTACCGAGCCGTTGACGCCGCCGAACTGCAGCGTGGTCGAATCGTTGTCCGTGGTGTTGGCCGGCGCGTTGGTCTGCTTGGTCAGCGCGGCGTTGCCGACGCCGACCTGAACCGTCTTCTGGTCGTTGTTGCCGCCGGTCTGGCCGGCGATCGAACGATTAAGGCCGCCGAACTGCAGCGTGTTCGACTCGTTGGTGCCGGGTCCAGTCGCCCCCGACTGGGTGGTCATGGCGAAGTTGCCGACGCCGCCCTGGAGGGTATTCTGGTTGTTGTTGCCGCCGGTCTGGGTGACCAGCGCGCCGTTGACACCGCCGAACTGCGTGGTGGTCGACGTGTTCGCGTTGGTGTTGCCGGACGTGTTGTCCTGCGAGGTTGCGGAGAAGTTGCCGGCGCCGATCTGCAGGGTGCCCTGCTTGTTGTTGCCGTTCTTCTGGCCGACGGCCGAGCCGTTGCCTGCGCCGAACTGCGCGGTGGTGGAGTCGTTGACCTTGCCGTTGTCCTGCGTGCCCTTCTGCTTGGTGACCGCGAAGTTGCCGACGCCGCCCTGGATCGTGGTCTGGGTGTTGTTGCCGCCGGTCTGGCCCGCGACCGACCCGTTGTAACCACCGAACTGCAGGGTGTTGGAGGTGTTGGTCTTCGAACCGGCCGCGTCCTGAAGGGTCAGGGCGCCGTTCTTCTTGCCGGCCTGAATGGTGTTCTGCTGGTTGTTACCGCCGGTCTGGCCGACGAGCGCGCCGTTCTTGGTGCCGATCTGGCCGATAAAAGATTCGTTGCTTTGCGCGGAAGCGAGCGACGTCGTCGCCATCAGAAATGCAATGAATGTTAAATTTCGCATTCGGAAATTCCCATGTTTCCCATTGGTGGTACAGCGACCATCGCTGCCCTCCTGCGCGGATTAACGCTCTGTTAAGCGTGCTTCGCAAGTAGGAACTCACATTTTTGCCCGAGTGTTGCCTTGAAGTTTTTGCGACGGCCGCGCTGGCGTTGCGCGAACACGATCCAACCTGCGGCGCGGCTTCGAGAATTTCGTGTTGTCTACTTATAGGTCGACCGCAGCCGCGTTGCCGCTTCGCAGGTCGCTTGTTGACTCGTAAGTCGACAATCCATGCGCGCTCGGCTTCAGTGCGTTTTTTGAGAAACCGGGATGACCCGAATCATCGCGCGGGTGGGGACGTGCCGAGTCACCTTCGCGAATCAGAGCGCGCGCGTGTCAGCCGTTACAGTGGCGCACGTGTCAGCCATTGAAGTGTCAGCCATTGAACCAGACGCTGCAACCTGACATCGTGCACTGGCCGTCTGTGACTTCCAAGCATCAGACGCCGGATTTTTTTGAGTCGCGTGCGATTTCCCCAACTTAAATCGCGACGATGGGACTAGTCTGTGACGTATATGTCAACGCAGACACGTTCTCGCGATTTTATGATTTGAACCCCGGGCCCGGTTGTAGACGTCATATGTCAACGATCGAAGATCTCGTAGCCTCGGGGGCCATTTCAAGAATCGAAGTGGAGATGACGGGCCGGGAGCAGGCGCAGCGCCTGCTGTACGGAACGCCTGGTTTTATCGAGTGGCTTCGTAAAGTCATGAACGGAGAGGAACCTGAAGGCCGCGCAGGACAGGCAACCGCAGCGGAACAGATCGACCAACTCTTTCACACGTATCTCAGCGGCGCGCCTTTAATCCACCTGCGTCAATTCAGATACATACGCGCCGAAGAAAATGCAGTATGGGAGCTGAAGACCCCGGATGCGCGAATCTTCGGATGGTTTATGAAGCGCGATTGTTTTGTGTGCGTGTTTGGCGATTGGGCCGACAAGGTTAAAGACCACGATCTCTATCGTGGATATCGAATTGCAATCAGAAGACTCCGAAGGGAGCTCGGCGTGGATCATACTTTATGTGTTCAGGGGGTAAATCCAGGTGACGTCCTTTCAGTTTGATATTGGGGGCAGGGCGCGCAATGCCGGTCGTTTCATTGGTCGCGTCAGGGATGAACTGCTGAAGGCGCTTTCGGAGCGGAAGAAAGACGGCAAGCTCACGCAGCAGGAACTTGCAACCAAGCTCGATGTACATCGTTCGCTGATCAATCGGCAGTTGTCCGGAGAGGCCAATTTGACGTTGCGGTCGCTCGCCGATCTCGCGTGGGCGATGGACATGGAGATCACGTTCGAACTGAAGAAGCCGGTGGTCGAGGCGGGGCAGAACCAGCCGGTGACGACATCCACGATCGGCCACGGCCAGATCAAATATATCGACGGCGGCAGGCGTTCCCAGCCTTGTACGTTGGCCGTATCGCCGATGGCGTCGGCCGAGGCGACGGCGAAATCCCTGCGATGAGACGTTACGGCTATTCCATCTTCTGCGACGACATTCGCAGCGAGGCCGGCGGCAAGCTGAGCTTCATCGGCTGCTACAATGCGGTGATGATGACGACGCAGCGGTTTCCGCTCGTGCTGCCCAAGTTCTGCATTCACTTCCACGTCTTCTCGCCGGCGACGCAACCCTACACGTCGGTGACGGCGCGGTGCTACGTGCCGGGCGAAGCCGAGCCGATCGCGCAGGAGCCGATCGAGGTTCCGGGATTGCTGGACCAGCAGAACCTGCTCGACAGCCTGCCGAAGAACGTCACCGTGCCACCCTATATCGTCGTGGCGTCGAGCCTGGTGTTCGCGCCGCTGGAGATCAGGGAGCCCGGCATGATTCACATTCGCGTCGTGATCAATGGCGGGCCGGACGAATTGCACCTGGGCTCGCTGCAGGTGATGTCCGCATCGGCGTAACGGATCGCGTTGCGATCTGTCCTGGAAATCAGCGCCGCTGACTGACGATGGCCTGGTTTCCCGAACCCTGCTGGGCGATGGCGGACAGATTGTTGCCGCCGGTTTGCGCCACCATCGCGTAATTGTTGTTCCCGATCTGCGTGACGGACGACACGTTGGCGTTGGGCGGCAACGTCGTCGGTAGCGTCGCAGGCAATGCGTTCACCTTGATGGGGGCGGCGATCTTCGCGGCCGAGACGGCGTCAGCAAGCATCGACCTGAAATGGCCGACTGACTTTTGTGTGCCCCCGATCTGCGAAACAAAGGCTTCACCCGCCACAGCGGGCGTGCTGGCCCCGATCAGGAGGGTCACGAGAACGACGGAATATGTGCGCATCTTACCTCACCTGGCAGGATGCGTATTCCTATCGGTTTTCCCTTAACGACCCGTGATGACCGAATGCGTGCAGCCGGGGTTGCTGCGTTGCACGGCATGTTCCGCCATTGGGAACAAGAGTTTCGTTTCACAGCGGATTTTTGCTGACAGTACACAATGTCGCAGATGTCGCGTGCGACGCGCCGTCAATGGGAACGCACAGGCTTTTGCACCGCGCAGCGGCACCAGACTGGCGCCTGCTTTGATCTGGCGATATCTTCCCCCGACTTTGGTCAGGCTTCTTTTCTCACCGTCCACGCTCAACACTTTGCCGTTGCCAAGCAATGGATCGAGGACGTTTTTGTCATGTGCAGTTTTGTGATGTCCGAGAATACAAAGTCCACGAATACAAAGTCCAAGAATACAAAGTCCAAGATTACAATGTTCAAAATTGCAGCGCCTGCGTCGTACATCGTTCTCATGGCAATTGCCGCGCTCCCGTTCGCCGCGACGTCGCTTCATGCGCAAGGCCCCAACATCCCGGCTGAGCCGAACCCGGTGTTCGTTCCGCAAGCGGAGCCGGGGCAGGCCAAGAAGGCGCCGGCGCGACGGGCGGCGCCCAAGGCAGCCGCTCAACAAAGCCCGCCGCAGTCGATGGCGCCGGGTGCTGTCATCGGCTTGCCGAACGGTGCAACCGCGCTCAGCGAAACCTATGGCGACTGGACGCTGAACTGCGGCGCCGACAAGGGCGCAAAATTCTGCACATTGAGCCAGACGCAGGTCAACAAGGAAGGGCAGCGCGCCTTTGCCTTCGAACTGCGGATGGCAAAGGACGGATCGGGCGAGGGCACGATCCTGATGCCGTTCGGACTGAAACTCGATGCCGGCGTCGTCCTCAAGCTGGATGACCAGAGCATCGGGGAAGGGCTGCGCTTCTCGACCTGCATGGCGCAGGGCTGCCTGCTTCCGGTGTCGTTTCCCAGCGCCGGCATGGAGGCGATACGGCACGCGAAGTCGTTCACGGTCGGCGCGCTCAACGTGAGCAACAATCAACTCCTCACCATCGGCATCTCGCTCAACGGTTTTGCCGTGGCGCTCGATCGCGCCGTGCAGGTCGTGAGCTGACTACACGGCGCTGACAGCCGCGCGCTCGGCGGGCCGGGCGAGGTCGCCGGGTGCCGCTTCGGGTTTGTCCGCCGACGGCTGCGCCGCGTGGCCGTGCGCCGATTTCTCGACGCGCTTCGACCATGACCGATAATACGCAACCGCCGTCATGATCGCGATGCCGGCGATACCGACCAGCATTTGCGCGACAATGCCGTCGGAGGCCTGCGTCAGGATAAAATGTCCGATGAACGCGAGGTAGATGCCGACGGCAAAGACCTCAAGCGATTGCTGGCCGCATTTGATCAGCGGTTTCCAGATCGCGGCCTGCAGCCCCGGTGCGTCGATCGGGATGAACCGCGCGCCGAGAATGATCACGATGGCAAGATGCAGGAAGCGATAGGGCGCGAGATTGGTCTTGTCGTTCGGATTGAAGGCTTCGAACAGCGCAGTCGGGATCCAGTCCTGCAGTTCCGGTATCAGCCCGGCCAGCGTCATGGCGGCGGCAAACAGCAGATACGCTACGCCGAGCAGGAGAATGGTGTTGGAGCGCACCAGGAAATGCAGCGTGCTGGCTCCGCCCAGCGCCAGCCAGGCACCAAGCACGAAGAGAAGCTGCCACGTGAACGGATTGAAATACCAGACACCGGAGGGATAGGACGGCAGGTTCCAGCCGAATTGGCGGGCGCCGAAATAGAGCGCAACCGATCCCAGCATCACCCAGTTGCGGTGCCTCAGCATCAGCCAGAGCACCGGCGCAAAGGCGCCCATCAGGATGACGTAGAGCGGCAGCACGTCGAGGTTGACCGGCTTGTAACGGAGCAGCAGGCCCTGCGTGATGGTCTCGACCGGGGCGTTCACCAGCGGCGCGACGTTGAACCGATCGATCAACTCGGGTGCGCTGAACCCGTTCGAGAGGAGATGGACGGAAGCCAGATAGAACACGAACAGCAGAATGTGGGCGGCGTAGATTTGCCAGACCCGCCGCATCAGCCGCGTCGTGCCGAACACGAAGCCATTTTCGATCATCCGCCGGCCGTAGACGAGCGCGGACGTATAACCGGAGATGAACACGAACAGATCGGCGCCATCGCTGAAGCCGTAGTTGCGGAACGAAAACCAGGCCAGCAGGCTGGTGGAGACGTGGCCGAGGAACATCAGCCAGTTGGCAAGGCCGCGGAACAGGTCCAGCCGCAAATCCCGCTTCGACGGTGGAAGTGCAAGCTCGACCTTCATTTGCCGCCGGCATCCTCTGACGTGCATCCAAGCCTTGGATACAGCCTTCGAAAGCATAGGGACAGGCGAGGTGAGGCTATTGAGCCATGTCAATCGCAAGGCCGGGTTTGGGGAGGCCGCGCTCAAGCTAAATTTCTGCTTGAGAGATGGAAAAAATTACCAGTTATTTCAATATTTTAGTTGGAATTTTCGAGGCGCGCCCGAAGCTAGGCGAAGAACGCGGAAAGGACCGCGACGTCCGATCGGGCCGGGGTCTCACCCCGCAGATCGGCGTCGATCACCCGCCGGCAGGCATCGATCGTGATGGTGTCGCCGAGATCGTTCGCAGCGTCGAGAACGGTCCAGGCCGTTTCGCCGCAAGATTCGTCCCGTTCGTGGCCAAGCAGAGCCATGTTCATCCCTTCAACCCGTCGATAGTACCCCGGAGGCTAGCAGCGAGCTTTTAAGAACGAGATCGCGGTGTTGTGAGGATTTGAAAGGCCGTGGTACCGGCGATTAACCAAGGCGTTTTCGGCCGGTTTCCCAAGGGCCTCCGGCAAGTCCCTCGCAACGGTCGGTTTGGCGCCCCGCGGCACCCCGTACCTTGACCTTTTGCCCGGCTGGCAGTAGATACCCGCCACCTGCTGCCGGCCCGTTTTGCGGATATCCGGCGCGGCTTTGAATTCCCCCGAACAATCGAGCCTGCTGTGCGGCTCATCCTTCGAGAGAGGGCTGGGCGCAAAAGGGCTGTTCGGATTCGCCTTAAATCATTCAATCGTCTGACGAAGGACGCGGATACCCCAACGATGGCTTTCAGCCCGTTCAAATTCCTGCAGGAAGTGCGCTCGGAAACCGCCAAGGTCACCTGGCCGACGCGCCGCGAGACGACGATCACCACCATCATGGTTTTCATAATGGTGACGCTGGCTTCGATCTTCTTCTTCTTCTCGGATATGGTCATCCGCTATCTCGTTACCTTCCTGCTGGGCGTTCGCTGATGAGCACCGGAACCCAAACGATGGACAAGCGCTGGTATATCGTTCACGCCTATTCGAACTTCGAAAAGAAGGTCGCGGAATCGATCCGCGAGCAGGCGAAACAGCGCGGGCTGGAAGAACTGTTCGATCAGGTGCTGGTGCCGACCGAGAAGGTCACCGAGGTGCGTCGCGGCCGCAAGATCGATGCCGAGCGCAAGTTCTTCCCGGGCTACGTGCTGGTGAAGATGAAGCTGACCGACGAGGCGTTTCATCTGATCAAGAATACGCCGAAGGTGACCGGTTTCCTCGGCGCCGAAAACAAGCCGATGCCGATCTCCGAGTCCGAGGCGATGCGGATCCTGCACCAGGTGCAGGAAGGCGTCGAACGTCCGAAGGCGTCGGTGTCGTTCGAAATCGGCGAGAACGTGCGCGTGGCCGACGGTCCGTTCGCGTCGTTCTCCGGCGTGGTCGAGGAAATCGACGAGGCGCGTTCGCGCGTGAAGGTCGCGGTGTCGATCTTCGGCCGCGCCACGCCCGTCGAACTGGAATTCGGTCAGGTCGAGAAGGTCTGATCGGAAGGCGCGAAGCCGGGTCTTCGCGTATGAAGAGGCCGTGGGAGGAAAGGGTGGTCGCCAACCGCCCTCGATCCGAACCACGAACCTGAAACCGCCGGCTTCAAAACCCGGCACAACAGGAGTGATAGATGGCAAAGAAAGTGACCGGATACCTGAAGCTTCAGGTGCCGGCCGGTGCGGCGAATCCTTCGCCCCCGATCGGTCCCGCGCTTGGTCAGCGCGGTCTCAACATCATGGAATTCTGCAAGGCGTTCAACGCGCAGACGCAGAAGGAAGAGAAGAACACCCCGATTCCGGTGGTGATCACGATCTATGCCGATCGTTCGTTCACCTTCGAGATGAAGACGCCCCCGATGTCGTTCTTCCTCAAGCAGGCCGCCAAGATCCAGTCCGGTTCGAAAGCCCCGGGCCGCGACAAGGCCGGCAAGGTGACCAAAGCGCAGGTGCGCGAGATCGCCGAGAAGAAGATGAAGGACCTCAATTGCGATTCCGTCGAGTCGGCCATGAAGATGGTCGAGGGCTCCGCCCGTTCGATGGGTCTGGAAGTTGCGGGGTAACGGGCCATGGCAATCGGAAAACGTTTGAAGAAGGCCCGCGAGGGCGTCGACCGCGAGAAGCTCTATCCGCTCGCGGATGCCATCAAGATGGTCAAGGAGCGCGCCAAGTCGAAGTTCGACGAGACGATCGAGATCGCGATCAATCTCGGCGTCGATCCGCGTCACGCCGACCAGATGGTGCGTGGCGTCGTCAACCTGCCGAACGGCACCGGCCGCACGCTGCGCGTCGGCGTGTTCGCCCGCGGCGCCAAGGCGGAAGAAGCCAAGGCAGCGGGAGCTGACGTCGTCGGCGCCGAAGACCTGGTCGAGAAGGTGCAGGGCGGCAACATCGATTTCGATCGCTGTATCGCCACCCCGGACATGATGCCGCTGGTCGGCCGCCTCGGTAAGGTGCTCGGTCCGCGCGGCATGATGCCGAACCCGAAGATCGGCACCGTGACGATGGACGTCGCCACCGCCGTGAAGGGCGCCAAGGGCGGCTCGGTCGAATTCCGCGTCGAGAAGGCCGGCATCGTGCAGGCCGGCGTCGGCAAGGCGTCGTTCTCGGAAGAGAAGCTGGTGCAGAACGTCAAGGCGCTCGCGGATGCGGTCTCCAAGGCGAAGCCGGCCGGTGCCAAGGGCACCTATATCCAGCGCGTGGCGGTTTCCTCCACCATGGGTCCGGGCGTCAAGGTCGAGCCGGGCACGCTGCTCGGCTAGTTCGTCGCGCATAACGTGATCAAGCGAGGGCGGAATCGGGTGACCGGTTCCGCCCTTTGCGTTTGACGGCGCATTTTCGTAATCGTCGCTTCGCCGGACTTGCAATCAAGGAAGAAAAAAATGCTCGAGAAAGTCCTGATCTATTCGCGTTTTCCAAAGGCGCAGATGGAGCGCTTCGGCCAGCGCTTCGACCTGCTCAACGCCGCCGGCCAGGCGCCGAACAACGTGTTCTCCGCCGATCAGCTTTCCGACATTCGCGCGATGATCACCGCTGGCGGCACGCCGCTCGGCGGTGCCGCGATGGACCTGATGCCCAAGCTCGGCGCCATCGTCTGCTACGGCACCGGCTACGACGGCCTCGATCTCGCCGCGGCCGCCAAGCGCAACATCGCGGTCGGTCACAGCCCGGGTGCGAATGCGGCTTCGGTTGCCGATATCGCGGTCACCCTGATGCTGGCCGCCACGCGGCGGCTGCTGGTGGCGGACGACTATGTGCGCAGCGGAGACTGGGCAGGCGCAAAGCCGTCGCCGATGATGCGCCCGCAGGCCGGCATGCTCGGCCGCAAGATCGGCGTCTACGGCATGGGCGAGATCGGCCGCAAGATCGCGGCGCGCGTCGCCGCGTTCGAGACCGAGGTCGGCTATTTCAGCCGCAGCCGGCACGACGTGCCCTATCGATATTTTCCGACCCTTGATGCGCTCGCGGAATGGTGCAGCGTGCTGATGATCGCGGTCCGCGTGGGCGCCGACACCAACCACGCGGTCAACGCCGATATCCTCAAGAAGCTCGGCAAGGACGGCTACGTCGTCAACATCGCCCGCGGATCCGTCATCGACCAGAAGGCGCTGGTCGCCGCGCTGAGCGAGCAGGGCATCGCCGGCGCCGGCCTCGACGTCTACGAGAAGGAGCCGCATGTGCCGGATGCGCTGACGGCACTGCCCAATGTCGTGCTGTCGCCGCATATCGGCGGCCATACGCTGGAGTCGCATGTGGCGATGCAGGACTGCGTGATCGCCAATCTCGAAGCGTTCTTCGCGGGCCGGCCGCTGCCGTATCCGGTGCCGCTCGGCTGACGCCTCAGTGCGATGGAACTTAACGGAGAGACGTTTTTGGGCTGTTTCGACGGATTTCAGGACAGCTACGGGGACGCCAACTGGTCTGAATTTTGCTCTTGGCAAGCTGGATAAGAGTCGTTAAACAGCGGCCTCCGGGCGTGCTGGCGGTTGCTGGCATGTCCGTGCTCGCATTCCTAAAACCCGATACGGTAGGAGATCATTCCTTTCAGGACATCCGCATGGATTGCTCGAAAGGAAGGAAAACTCATCGCTTCGGCGGGATGCGGCAGGGGTCTTCCGGCGTGCCGGATGGCCTCGATCCTGTCCGAGACTGCAGGCGCTAACGATGAAACGGCAGTTTCTTCAATGGCTTAATCTTATGGCCTGCATAGACGGGTGAAGACCGGATTTCGCTCCAACGCCGCCTCGAGCGGCGCGATGGCTGATTTGGTTCGAACCTCGACACCCCGCGCCATCTGGTTCGGGAGGGCAGGCTTTTCAAATGTCGTCTGCCCGGCGTGTCCAAAAGACTGGTGTCTAGAGGTCAGGTTAGGGCGAGACGATGGGTGCAACCCGGCGGTCTCGCTTCCTGCGAAGGCCGCCAACCGGAGAGAGCTTGCTGTGGAAAGAGCGGCAAAAAAGGACGCGGTTGAGGCGCTGAACGAGGTCTTCAAGACCACGAGCGTCGCAGTCGTCGCCCACTATTCCGGCCTCACCGTGGCCCAGATGCAGAAGCTGCGCATGCAGATGAAGCAGGCGGGTGCGTCGGTGAAGGTCTCGAAGAACCGTCTCGCCAAAATTGCTCTTGAAGGCACGGATGTCGTTGCCATCGGCTCCCTGCTGAAGGGACCGACCGTGATCGCGACTTCAAACGATCCGGTAGCGGCGCCGAAGGTTGCCATGGAGTTTGCCAAGGCGAACGAGAAGTTCGTCATTCTCGGCGGCTCGATGGGTAAAACCGTCCTGGATGTGAACGGCGTGAAGGCGCTTGCCTCGCTGCCGTCACTCGACGAACTGCGCGGAAAGATTGTCGGCCTCCTGGTGGCGCCGGCGACCAAGATCGCTCAGCTCTCGACTGCGCCCGCGGCCAAGCTCGCGCGCGTCGTCCAGGCCTATGCCTCAAAGGGCGAAGCGGCCTGACCCTTCGCAAATCAAACCTGGTTCGAACCAAACGTTTAAGGAAACTGATCAATGGCTGACCTACAGAAAATCGTCGACGACCTCTCGAGCCTGACCGTGCTCGAAGCTGCCGAACTCGCCAAGCTCCTCGAAGAAAAGTGGGGCGTGTCCGCCGCTGCCGCCGTTGCGGTTGCCGGTCCCGCGGGTGGCGGCGCTGCTGCCGCTCCGGCCGAAGAGAAGACCGACTTCACCGTCGTTCTGGCCGCTGCCGGCGACAAGAAGATCGAAGTCATCAAGGAAGTCCGCGCCATCACCGGTCTGGGCCTCAAGGAAGCCAAGGACCTCGTCGAAGGCGCGCCCAAGCCGGTCAAGGAAGGCGTGAACAAGGAAGAGGCCGACAAGCTCAAGGCTCAGCTCGAAAAGGCTGGTGCCAAGGTCGAGCTGAAGTAACGCGAGTTACTTCGGCGAAATCCCCGGACAAGCGAGGCCAAGGCCGAGCACGATCCGGGGATCTGCCAAGGATAGAACTTGTGCGAAGGGGGAACCCGGAGCATAGCGTACACAGAAAAGTGTGGGGATTCGCGGGGTTAGCTCCTCGAATCTCCACGATTACGCCCCATATCGGAGCGGCAGCAGGAAAATACGGTAGGCGGTGGGAACGGCAGGGTTCCCGGCGTAAGCCGTTGGGAGACAGTCAAATTTCGGGCTTTTTCAGTCCGTGAAGCGATAGGTTGAGACGGGCGGGTGCAGTCATGCGCCCCGCGCGTCGTTTTGCGTTTGGAAGGTCCGGAGAACGAGTTTGGGACTTAATTCCTGAATCTGGGCTTTGTTCCTTCCGAGCGGTTCGAAAATTCAACCCGGGGGCGATGGCAGTCGCGCTCCGGATGGTTCGCCCAAAAGGGCGACGAAAATGAGAGGCCACGATGGCGCAGCAGACATTCACCGGTCGCAAACGCGTTCGCAAGTTCTTCGGACACATCAAGGAAGTCGCCGAGATGCCGAACCTCATCGAGGTTCAGAAGGCGTCCTATGATCAGTTCCTGATGGTCGACGAACCCCCGGGCGGCCGGCTGGACGAGGGCCTGCAGGCGGTGTTCCGCTCGGTGTTCCCGATCTCGGACTTCTCGGGCACCTCGATGCTGGAGTTCGTCCGCTACGAATTCGAGCCGCCGAAATACGACGTCGACGAGTGCCGCCAGCGCGGCATGACCTATGCTGCGCCGCTGAAGGTGACGCTGCGCCTGATCGTGTTCGATATCGATGAGGAAACCGGCGCCAAGTCGGTGAAGGACATCAAGGAGCAGGACGTCTACATGGGCGATATCCCGCTCATGACCATGAACGGCACCTTCGTCGTCAACGGCACCGAGCGCGTCATCGTCTCGCAGATGCACCGTTCGCCCGGCGTGTTCTTCGACCACGACAAGGGCAAGACCCATTCGTCCGGCAAGCTCCTGTTTGCCGCGCGCGTGATTCCGTATCGTGGTTCCTGGCTCGACATCGAGTTCGACGCCAAGGACATCGTGTTCGCGCGTATCGACCGTCGCCGCAAGATTCCGGTGACGTCGCTGATGTTCGCGCTCGGCCTCGATGGCGAAACCATCCTGTCCACGTTCTACAAGAAGATCAGCTACAAGCGCACCAAGGATGGCTGGCGCGTGCCGTTCGACGCCAGCCGCTTCCGTGGCTACTCGACCATCAACGACCTGATCGACGCCGACACCGGCAAGGTCGTGCTCGAGGCCGGCAAGAAGCTCACCGTGCGCGGTGCGCGTCAGATGCAGGAAAAGGGCCTCAAGGCGCTGCGGATGTCGGACGAAGAGTTGGTCGGCAACTATCTCGCCGAGGACCTCGTCAATCCGAAGACCGGCGAAATCTACGCCGAAGCGGGCGAAGAACTGACCGAGAAGTCGCTGAAGGCGCTGAACGAGCAGGGCTACAAGGAACTGCCGCTGCTCGACATCGACCACGTCAATGTCGGCGCCTACATCCGCAACACGTTGCATGCCGACAAGAACATGACGCGTGAAGACGCGCTGTTCGATATCTATCGCGTGATGCGTCCGGGCGAGCCGCCGACGATCGATTCGGCGCAGACCATGTTCCAGTCGCTGTTCTTCGACAGCGAGCGCTACGACCTGTCCGCGGTCGGCCGCGTCAAGATGAACATGCGCCTCGAACTCGACGCGCCCGATACCCATCGCACGCTGCGCAAGGAAGACATCCTGGCCGTCATCAAGACGCTGGTCGACCTGCGCGACGGCAAGGGCGAGATCGACGACATCGACCATCTCGGCAACCGTCGTGTGCGTTCGGTCGGCGAACTGATGGAGAACCAGTACCGCATCGGCCTGTTGCGCATGGAGCGCGCGATCAAGGAGCGCATGTCCAGTGTCGATATCGACACCGTGATGCCGCAGGACCTGATCAACGCCAAGCCGGCGGCTGCCGCGGTGCGCGAATTCTTCGGCTCCTCGCAGCTGTCGCAGTTCATGGACCAGACCAACCCGCTGTCGGAGATCACCCACAAGCGCCGTCTCTCGGCGCTCGGACCGGGCGGTCTGACCCGCGAGCGTGCCGGCTTCGAGGTGCGCGACGTGCATCCGACCCATTACGGCCGCATCTGCCCGATCGAAACGCCGGAAGGTCCGAACATCGGCCTGATCAACTCGCTGGCGACGTTCGCGCGCGTCAACAAGTATGGCTTCGTCGAAACTCCCTATCGCAAGGTGAAGGACGGCCGCGTCACCGACGAGGTCGTGTATCTCTCGGCGATGGAGGAGGGCCGTTACCGCGTGGCGCAAGCCAACGTGCCGCTCGACGCCAAGGGCCGCTTCACCGAAGACCTGATCGTCTGCCGTCACGCCGGCGAAGTGCTGCCGATCACGCCCGACAAGGTCGACTACATGGACGTGTCGCCGAAACAGCTCGTTTCGGTGGCAGCAGCCCTGATCCCGTTCCTCGAGAACGACGACGCCAACCGCGCGCTGATGGGCTCGAACATGCAGCGCCAGGCGGTGCCGCTGGTTCGCGCCGAGGCACCGTTCGTCGGTACTGGCATGGAAGGCGTTGTTGCCCGTGACTCGGGCGCTGCGATCGCCGCCCGCCGTTCCGGCGTGATCGACCAGATCGACGCAACCCGCGTCGTGATCCGCGCCACCGAAGATCTCGATCCCACCAAGTCGGGCGTCGATATCTACCGGCTGATGAAGTACCAGCGCTCCAACCAGTCGACCTGCATCAACCAGCGTCCGCTGGTGAAGGTCGGCGACATCGTCAGGAAGGGCGACATCATCGCCGACGGTCCCTCGACCGATCTCGGCGAACTCGCGCTCGGCCGCAACGTGCTGGTCGCGTTCATGCCGTGGAACGGCTACAACTTCGAAGACTCGATCCTGCTCTCCGAGCGGATCGTGAAGGACGACGTCTTCACCTCGATCCACATCGAGGAGTTCGAGGTAATGGCCCGCGACACCAAGCTGGGACCAGAGGAAATCACCCGCGACATTCCGAACGTCTCGGAAGAAGCGCTGAAGAACCTCGACGAAGCCGGTATCGTCTACATCGGCGCCGAAGTCCGCGCCGGCGACATCCTGGTCGGCAAGATCACGCCGAAGGGCGAAAGCCCGATGACGCCGGAAGAGAAGCTTCTGCGCGCCATCTTCGGCGAAAAGGCTTCCGACGTCCGCGACACCTCGCTCCGCGTGCCCCCGGGCGTGCAGGGCACGATCGTCGAAGTGCGCGTGTTCAACCGTCACGGCGTCGACAAGGACGAGCGTGCGCTGGCGATCGAGCGCGAGGAGATCGAGCGTCTGGCCAAGGACCGCGACGACGAACAGGCGATCCTCGACCGCAACGTCTACAGCCGCCTCGCGGAGCTCCTGGAGAATCGCCAGGGCATCTCGGGCCCTAAGGGCTTCAAGAAGGACACCAAGATCACGCGCGCCGTGCTCGACGAGTATCCGAAGTCGCAGTGGTGGCTGTTCGCTTCGCCCAACGACAAGCTGATGAGCGAAATCGAGGCGATGCGGAAGCAGTACGACGAATCGAAGAAGGGCCTTGAACAGCGCTTCCTCGACAAGGTCGAAAAGCTGCAGCGTGGCGACGAACTGCCGCCCGGCGTGATGAAGATGGTCAAGGTCTTCGTCGCCGTGAAGCGCAAGATCCAGCCCGGCGACAAGATGGCCGGCCGCCACGGCAACAAGGGCGTGGTGTCCAAGATCGTTCCGATCGAGGACATGCCGTTCCTCGAGGACGGCACCCATGCCGACATCGTGCTCAATCCGCTCGGTGTGCCCTCGCGTATGAACGTCGGCCAGATTCTGGAGACGCATCTCGGCTGGGCCTGCGCCGGTCTCGGCAAGCGCATCGGCCAGACCATCGACGGCTATTATCAGAAGCAGGATCTCAAGCCGCTGCGCGAGACCCTGAAGAAGATCTATGGCGACGATGAAACCATCAAGACGCTGAACGACGGCGAGCTGATGGAACTCGGCAAGAACCTGAGCCACGGCGTGCCGATCGCGACGCCGGTGTTCGACGGCGCCAAGGAAGCCGACATCGAGGAGATGCTGAAGCTTGCGGGCTTCGACGCTTCCGGCCAGTCGACCGTCTATGACGGCCGTACCGGCGACGCCTTCGATCGCAAGGTGACGGTGGGCTACATCTACATGTTGAAGCTGCACCATCTGGTCGACGACAAGATCCACGCGCGTTCGATCGGTCCGTACTCGCTCGTTACCCAGCAGCCGCTGGGCGGCAAGGCGCAGTTCGGCGGGCAACGTTTCGGCGAAATGGAGGTGTGGGCGCTGGAAGCTTACGGCGCGGCCTACACGCTGCAGGAAATGCTGACCGTGAAGTCGGACGACGTCGCGGGCCGCACCAAGGTGTACGAGGCGATCGTGCGCGGCGACGACACGTTCGAAGCGGGTATCCCGGAATCGTTCAACGTGCTGGTCAAGGAAATGCGCTCGCTCGGCCTCAACGTCGATCTGCACAATTCCAAGATGGGGCCGGCGCCGACGTCCGAGGCGGCTGAGTAACGCTAGTGATTCCATGTCCGGCCAGGAGCGCGAAGCCCCGTCTTCGCGCAGATCGGCCGGGCATTCGCGCTCCTCTCGGACGTTGAGATGGGCGCGGACTAAAGAGAGTTTCGAATTTGCTGCCGGTGACGATCGGCACGCGAGGAGAAGACGATGAACCAAGAAATTATGAATCTCTTCAATCCGACGACTCCGGCCCAGGTCTTCGACCAGATCCGGATCTCGATTGCGTCCCCGGAGAAGATTCTGTCCTGGTCCTACGGCGAGATCAAGAAGCCGGAGACCATCAACTACCGGACCTTCAAGCCGGAGCGCGACGGCCTGTTCTGCGCCCGCATCTTCGGGCCGATCAAGGATTACGAGTGCTTGTGCGGCAAGTACAAGCGCATGAAGTACAAGGGCATCATTTGCGAAAAGTGCTCGGTCGAAGTGACGCTGTCGCGCGTCCGTCGCGAGCGCATGGGCCATATCGAGCTGGCCGCACCCGTTGCCCACATCTGGTTTTTGAAGTCGCTGCCGTCCCGCATCGGCCTTCTGCTCGACATGACGCTGAAGGATCTCGAGCGGATCCTGTACTTCGAATATTACGTCGTGCTCGAGCCCGGCCTGACCGCGCTCAAGGACCGTCAGCTGCTGTCGGAAGACGAGTACCTGAAGGCGCAGGACGAATACGGCCAGGATTCGTTCACCGCCATGATCGGCGCCGAAGCGATCCGCGAACTGCTGAAGGGGCTTGAGCTCGAGAAGCTCGAGCAGAGCCTGCGCGCGGAGATGCAGGAAACCGAGTCCGACATCAAGCACAAGAAGCTCGCCAAGCGCCTGAAGATCGTCGAGGCCTTCCGCTATTCCGGCAACAAGCCGGAGTGGATGATCCTGACCGTGGTGCCGGTTATTCCGCCGGACCTGCGTCCGCTGGTGCCGCTCGACGGCGGCCGCTTTGCGACGTCGGACCTCAACGACCTCTACCGCCGCGTCATCAATCGCAACAACCGTTTGAAGCGGCTGATGGAACTGCGCGCGCCTGACATCATCATCCGCAACGAAAAGCGCATGCTGCAGGAGGCCGTCGACGCGCTGTTCGACAACGGCCGCCGCGGCCGCGTCATCACCGGCGCCAACAAGCGTCCGCTGAAGTCGCTGGCCGACATGCTGAAGGGCAAGCAGGGCCGCTTC
>JAESGP010000152.1_pt1 | contig 30988 bp, 20 predicted proteins | sample 9269741 | NCBI WGS metagenome assembly JAESGP01 (sample SAMN15720684, study PRJNA650882) | algae metagenome | isolation source: Desmonostoc vinosum HA7617-LM4 and co-occurring heterotrophs from cave wall | place: USA: Waikapalae cave, Hawaii | collected 2011-05-27
TTGTTCAAGTATCTGAACTCCCCAGCCTATAAGAACTTTCCGTATTTCTTCCATTCTTCTGGAATTGACTATTTCAATGGGTTTATGAGTGTCTAAATCTACTAATACTGCTAAATAATTTCCTTGATCTTTCACCAAAGCTATTTCATCTATGCCTAATCTCTTTACTTGATTTAAATTTATATTTAATATTTGTGAAACTTGATTTTTTAACATTGATTCAACTTCTTCATCACTCAAATCATTCCTTTTTGCTACGCTATGAATGTTGCTATTTAATACTTGTTGCACTACATCAACCGCTAGTCTCTTATTATATGCTTTATTCTTTTCAACGAAATCTAGTTTTTCACTAAAGACTTTCTTACATTTATTACATTTGAATTGGCGACGATTTATTTTTAATAAAACTGTTTTTTCACTCCAAGATAAATCATTAATTGTTCGCCAATGATTTTGATGTATACTTTGAGTGATTCTTCCACAGGTCGGACAACTACAATAGTTCACAGCTTTTTCTATTGTTACAACTATTCCTATACCTTCGACCTCTTGACAATCTAACACTTTCATATCGGGAAGATTCAGTATTTCTTCTACAGTAAATTTCATAGCGTCCGCTTAAAATTTTGGTAAGCTACAATTTATATTGTAACATCAGTTCTATTTGATAATATTTGAAAACTTGTAAATTATTACAATATGTAGACTTTAACCATTTTTATATTAAATTGTAGTTGTTAAAATCTAATTTATTTTAATTTTTGCCATAAAATTAGCGGAAGAACCAGAATATATTACTCATCGCTTATTTAAATCAGTAGACGAATTGAAAACACTGCTAGATAAGCTGTTAAATCAAGGCGAGTTAGTAATTAAGTGGCATCGGAAAATCAAAAATAAAGGTAATTTTAGCTATTTTGCAGCTTAAATGCTGATTAGCTTAAACACTACGGCACAATCAACAAAATGCTGCTGTTGACTTTTGAGCAGTATCACAAGGAAAATTGGACTCCTGAACTCAATAGAGCGTGGAAAAATGCCTTAACAACGATTACGCAACAGATGTTAAGAGGTGCAAGAGTCGAATCTGTATCTGAGCCAAAAGTTGTCTCGCCGACAAAAAAAGCAAACATTCGCTAACCTTCAGAATTAAGCACACAAATACCAAGCGAATCTCAACAATTTCAAACCGAAAGATCGCGACAGCCTTTAAGAAGCCGTACCAGATCGAGGAAATCTCAGAGAGGTATAAAAAGCTTACCGCGTAAGGATCGTTATCTGTTATGGCTGAGATCCTTAATTGAAGTTATCAAAAAAATTCCCAAGCAATTAAGCAAGACTTTTTGGACACTACCAACCTGGGCGATCGCACTTGGTACAGTCTTAAATTATGTCAACCGTTTTTATCTTAGCTGATGAACATTCTGCACTGGGAAAACTTCTCGCTGGTGTTGAGGCTAGTAGTGCAAATTTGAGTTATGCAAAACTGGGTTTTGCTCGCTTGAGTCAAGCTAATCTCAGTAGTGCCAACCTGAGCGGTGCTAATTTGATTTATGCAGATTTGAGTCATGCCAATCTGAGTGGTGCTAATTTGAGGGATGCTAGTTTGAATGGTGCTAACTTGGAGGGAGCCTACCTAACTGGTGCTAATCTCAAAAATGCTAAAGTCAGCGATTATGAATTAAGAAGTGCTTTCCTCGAAGGTACGATTATGCCGGATGGTTCAAAATATCGCTCTTTGAATTAGCAACGCGATCGCTCATTCTTGCATCGCTTCGGATAGCAGTCGCGCAAATAGCCGCGCGTCAATCGGTTTTCAACCGTGCATAAATTAGTTCTTTGTCTTTAATAATACATATTTACTTAACTGAGAGTCCAATACTTTATAATTCTGATAGCTATAATTTTTAGGCATACCGAATATAATTCATGGAATTACGGCATCTGAAATATTTTGCGATCATTGCAGAAGAACTTAACTTTAGCCGTAAGGAGTTGCAGTCATGCCCAATGAGGCACAAGCGCTACCTCATCCCCAAGTTGTGTTTATGCCGCTCCTCCATCCCATACACTACGCGCGATCAGCTGCCGTATGGCGGAAAGAAACACCCACTAAATCTTTAGATAAATATCTTAAAATAAGTGACAAACGAGATAATCTCGTTCGTATTGCTTTAATCCAAAGCGCAAGGTTCCTCTTGCCGTGGATAAGCAGCGTTCTTATCCACGGTGAGTTCTTCAAAGCGCAGCGATACACCCGTGGAGTTCGGGCGTGTTGAGCGCTCAAGACTTTAGCGGGTCTGTTCAGCGCCAACGTCGAAGCGATCGAGCATCATCACCTTGTTCCAGGCTGCGACGAAGTCCTTGACCATCCGCTCGTGACCGTCATCAGCGCCATAGACTTCAGCAATCTGACGCAGTTGGGCGTTCGAGCCGAAGATGAGATCGCAGCGGGTTGCGGTGAACTTCGCTGCACCGGTTTCGCGATCGCAGATATCAAAAAACATCTCCCGATTGTCAACAGGCTTCCACTCGTAGTCCATACTTGTCAGGACACGGAAAAAGTCATTGGTCAAGACACCCGGTCGGTCAGTGAAGCTACCGTGCTTTGAATAGTCCCAATTCTGATCGAGGGCGCGAAGTCCGCCGACCAGAACCGTCCATTCGGGCGCGGTCAGCGTCAGGAGCTGCGCCCGATCCAGGAAGATCCGCTCCGGCTTCACCTTATAGCCAACCGCCTCATTGTGATAATTTCTGAAACCGTCCGAAACTGGCTTCAGCCAATTAAACATTTCAACATCTGTCAGATCCTGAGTCGTATCCATCCGCCCCGGAGTAAACGGGACGGCAACAGAAAACCCAGCCTCTTGCGTGGCCTTCTCGATCGCAGCACAGCCACCGAGGACGATCAGGTCTGCTAGCGAGATTTTTTTGCTGCTCGACTGAGTACTGTTAAAGTCCGCCTGAATTTGCTCAAGGGTCGATAGCACCTCGCCGAGTTCCTGCGGGCGGTTCATTTCCCAGTCTTTCTGAGGATTGAGGCGAACGCGCGCCCCATTTGCGCCGCCGCGCTTGTCGGAATGGCGGTGACTCGATGCCGCTGCCCAAGCGGCTGACACGAGCGCCGAAACCGAGAGTCCACTCGCTAAAATCTTATCCTTAAGAAAATTGATATCGGCGGCATCAACGACATCATGATCCAGTGCCGGAATTGGATCTTGCCAGATCAGATCTTCCTCTGGGACTTCCGGACCAAGATAGCGCGTTTTCGGACCCATATCCCGATGGATCAGCTTATACCAGGCGCGCGCGAACGCATCGCTGAAGTAATCGAAATCACCCAAGAAGCGCTGACAGATCTCGTGATAGGTCGAATCGACTTTCAACGCAATGTCTGAAGTCATCATCATTAACGGATGCTCAACGCCCGGTTGATGGGCATCCGGTGTCTTCGGCGCATCAGCATTGCTCGGCTTCCACTGAATCGCACCTACTGGACTCTTTGTTTGTTCCCAGTCGTACTTAAAAAGATTGGTGAGGTAATTGTTATCCCACTGGGTCGGGTTTGGAGTCCACGATCCTTCGATCCCGTTCGTCATTGTATATTCGGCAAACCCAGTGCCTTCAGGGTTCTGCCACCCCAAGCCCATCGCTTGAATCGGCGCAGCTTCCGGTGCTGGACCGATCTTGTCCGGCGAGACCATGCCGTGACTTTTGCCAAAGGCATGACCACCTGCAATCAGCGCGACAGTCTCTTCGTCATTCATGCCCATCCGCGCAAACGTCTCGCGAATGTCTCGCGCCGAGCCATAGGGGTCGCCCTCAGCGTTTGGACCCTCTGGATTGACGTAAATTAGCGCCTGGTGCGAAGCTGCTAGCGGGTTCTCAAGGTCGTAGTATTCCTCGTTCGGTTTCCCAACCCACCGAATCGTGCGAGTGACCATCTCATCAGGATGACCAGGGTGTTCCTTGATATCGTCAACCGGATCGCCGTTCCAGAACTCCGGCCCCCAGTATGTCGCGCGATCCGCCTCCCAGGCATCAATGCGACCGCCACCAAAACCGAAGGTCTTAAACCCCATGATTTCGAGCGCGCAGTTGCCCGTCAGAACCATCAGATCAGCCCAGCTTAGTGCCGCACCATATTTCTGCTTGATGGGCCAGAGCAGCCGTCGTGATTTATCTGTGTTTCCATTATCCCACCACGAATTGATGGGTGCGAAGCGTTGCATACCCTGACTCGCTCCACCCCGACCGTCCGCGATCCGGTAGGTGCCTGCTGAGTGCCACGCCATGCGAATCATTTGAGGTCCATAATTCCCATAGTCGGCGGGCCACCAGTCCTTTGAATCGGTCAGCAGCGCTTTGATATCGCTCTTCAACTGTTCAAAGTCAAGCTTCGCGAAGGCTCCTTTGTAATCGAAATCTCGCAGTGGGTTAGCTTGGGGCAAATTTTGGTGAAGCAGTTCGACCTGAAGTCGGTTCGGCCACCAATCATCGACTTGTGGCTTGGAGCCGAGCGCGCCGCCAATGCGGGTTCCCCGGAAGGGACATTGTGCAGGAGGGGTGGCAGGGTTGTTGTTCATGGGGCTGTTATTCATTCAGTTTAATCCTTCTTCATTAAGTTCAATTCTCTCTAACAGTTTATGTTAGTCAAGCTGTGTTGAGCGCCGCCATTTGTGGCGGTTTGAACGGCAAGTGCCTTCATCCACAGTGTCATGCAACTACTGTGTGGCAAATAGTCTGCATTTTTGATATTTTTGGCGGGTTTGTGATAAATTCGAGCGTAACTCTACTTTGAGTATGTTGACTAACAGCCTTTATGGGATTAGGGGAAATTAAGCTCAAAACCGAGCAAACTATTTATAGTGCGATCGCTGAAGAAACTCCCCTGTATATATGGGAAAAACAGATTCACGGAATACACCTTGTACCAACAAATATCCAATTAGCAGGTACAGAGCAAAAGATTTTCCATGACCTGACCATTGATAACCGTCAACGGCTCAAGTTTGCACTCTCAAATGTACTTGACCAGTATGACTATATTTTGATTGATTGTCCGCCTTCTCTAGGAATACTAAGCATTATGAGCCTAGTAGCTGCTTCACACGTTATTATTCCTGTTGAAACACAATATAAGTGCTATCTTGGCACCAACCAACTGCTAGAAACGATCGCCCGGCTCAAAAAAGGAGGACACCAGAAATTACAAATTGCCTGTATAATTCCAACCAAATACGATAATCGTAATCTTTAAGATACAGCTCACCGTTCGCGTAATAGAATTTGACTTACGAGTTTCTGCGTCAAATCTCCAAAAAACTTTTTACAAGTGTCATCAGTTGCGATTCCAGTAGGAACAATAACTCCTACTCTCCCATCAGATAAAATTAACCTTCTCGTAGTCTCAGCGAAAACAGCATAAGTATTGATATCCCCTATCGCAGTTAATGGAAATCTCCCCGACTCCCGAAGAAACTTACTCTGCGCTTCAGCATCATGTTTCGCCTCTTCAAACGCCTGCGCTAATTCAGGATTTTTCGGTTCTTCCGCTACTTTTATGGCAAAAATTAAAATAAACTAGATTTTAACAACTACAATTTAAGATAAAAAATGGTTAAAGTCCACATATTATAATAGTTTACAAGTTTTCAAATATTATCAAATAAAACTGACGTTACAATATAAATTGTAGTCTACTAAAATTTTAAGCGAACGCTATGAAATTTACTGTAGAAGAAATACTGAATCTTCCCGATATGAAAGTGTTAGATTGTCAAGAGGTCGAAGGTATAGGAATAGTTGTAACAATAGAAAAAGCTGTTAAAAATCAATTTATTGTTTTACCAAATGGAGAAGATATTGTTGATGTAATAGTTGGAAAGCTAGGTAAGACAAGTGATATTAATTTATTTAGAGTCAGGCGTGATCAGTTTGCTCCTCAACAAAAATTTTTAGGGGATAAAGCTTATAAGGGGGATGCGGCGATAGCAACGCCTCATAAAAAGACTAAAAACAACGAAATTACTGAAATCCAAAAAGAAGAAAATAAAGAATTGTCTTCAAGAAGAATAGGTGTTGAGCATCTGATAGGTAGAATAAAAATATTTAAAATTGCTAGTGAAAGATTTCGCCTTGGGCACAAGAAGTACAATCGGGTAATTATGACTGTTTGCGGGTTAGTTCGATTCCGGATGAATCAGGTGTTTATATTAGCTCTTAATAGTTAACAGTAGCTATTCAAAATTAAATATATTTAATTCTATTTTTGGTAAAACTTTTGATAAAAGTGTGACTATTAGCCTTGAAATCCTTATTCACTCGTCAAACTCAAGCCAGTGATCGCCTACCCCAAATAATGGCTCAAACCTATTAATATCATACGTTTAGCATTTTGCGGATAGGTCTAATGAGAGAACAAGAGATGCGATCGCAAGCAGAGATAACAAATCGTTCTACATCCTGCTCGTTCCCTAAAATCTGGTCATATCATGTCCGGCTAATCACTTATCATAAAAATTTCTCCACGTCCCCGCGTCTCCCTATCTCCGCGTCTAAAAATTTACCTGCTACATCTGCATTGCCATTGACCAGTATATAGTTTGCCAGATGTTGTAAATCTTGCGTTGCCCGGTCTTTGACAATTAAACGATAGTTCATCTGTCGTTTGGGTTCTCCATGCTGTTCTGATCTAAAACGGTAGAACGCAAATTTTGCCAATATTCCGGTGTTACTTCCTGCCCTTGGTCATTAATACCTTCAGCTAAGAGTGCTTCTAATTTCGCCTGTGCTTTGCGTTTTTGGTCTTGCTTCACCAAATCTAAAAAATATTCGCCAATGCTACTATTAAGTACCTGTCATCACTTGTGCCTCTACATAAACGCGCACCTCATCAGGTATATCAATACTGATATTCATCGGCACTCTTACATAACTACTCTTATTATTTTAACTGACAGTTTCCATCAATCTTAAATTCTCCCGTCGCTATGAAGCGGTCTTGTTTATTCGGTCAAGCATCATGTATCTAGGCGATCGCCGTTAATTCCAGCATCATTCATTCTGCTATCAACTTAGAATCCCATGTATAAACCCCTATTTCACCAGGTACTCTAGAAAATCTCCCTGTTCTATGTCCCCTGGATAATTCATCTATTAATACAGCAAGCACAGTAATTTCCCTTTCCTTTCACTAGAGCTATCTCATCAATTCCAAGTCTTTTTAAGTCTTCAGGTTTTAAATCACCGTTATCTTCAGATGCGTCTTTTAACATTCTTTCTATTTCATCTATTGTCACTATACCTTTAGATGCCACACTATGGCATAATAAGTCCTGAAGAACCATCATTTTTGAAAATATCGATACGTGGCTGCCAGAGGAATTGCGAAAAATACGAGAAATACAGTATTGAAAACAGCATTCTGCCAAAATCCCGCTGATATAGACAACGAACTATCCAAGATGAACCACACGAGTACTGATACTATCATGGCGTACCACGCTTCACGTTGCCTACGATAAAATGGCCCTATAAGGATGAAGAGTAAACTAATACTCCAACCGACCATTACAGCACCAAGTACGCCATACAAAAATTTAATATAAGAATATACGATTTCATCAAAGGTAGTATGTGCTTGTAAGGGTGAAAAGAACATTGTGTTAAAGAACAACTGCATAAGATCTGGTAAAATAACCAAACTAATGCTAAATATAGTTACTCCGCAAGTAACAATGATTAACCAATACCACCATAGACGAAACCATAAATTCATTATTTAACTCCTGTGTACAGTTTTCAAATAATAAGTAAGTACCTATGCAAAATTAATTGTGTATTTTTCTCCAAAATCGGAATTTTTCAGTTTTTTAAGTAATGCTAGTTCTTCATGCTTTTGCTTATATTCTAATGGATCTGGCTCTTTTGCTAATCCCCTTTTAAATCTTCTTCCACATTTTACTTGCAATAATAGCGCTACCTCGATTCTTAATCTTTCTGTGCTATTTTATAATTGAATTGCCCTGGTTAAGTAAGCAATTTAATAATGCCTCTAGCTCCGAAACTGACTGGAATAATCGATGCGCTATATATTCCTTTGCTGAATGCCATACAAGTTCAATCAAGTTATAGTCAGGACTATAAGCAGGTAAAAAATGCAATTATATATATATTAGGTAAATTTTGCTCAATTTTTTGCAAAAATCTTTCTTTTTATGATATCTAGTATTATCAAGAATAATTAAGATTTTTGTCCCACTAACGTGAAAATCACACTCTTGATTACCTTGTTAAATCCACTCAGATTTTACATACTAATTCAACTTCTCTACTTGCTCATAAAAACCCTCACCATTTCCTTTAACCTTGTAGCAATAAGCTACTGTTTTTCAAAAAACCAAATTTATAACCTTTTAATTTAATCAATAATGTTTCTTATTTTAACTTAGTTTTTATCTTTACCAAAGCAGTAGAAATCTTCTAAACTAGCTCGAAAAGTTATTAGTAAATAATATAATGTTGATAGAGGCCAATTGTTGACAATTTTACCCTGCTCATTTTTATACCAATTAGTACAATTACTACTCCAAACAGTTTTAGCAGCAGCAGCTTGTAGTTTTTGGTTAAATAAATATTGCTTATTGGGCTTAATATCCAAAAATTGGAACGATTTTCTTTGAATTAGCTGAATGCAGGAAATTATATAACGAACCTGGCATTCAATCATAAATATAATTGAATTTGATGTATTAGTATTTGGCCCATAAAGCATAAATAAATTAGGAAATCCTGATATCATAATACCTTTATATGCTTCAGCACCATCTTTCCATTTATCCTCTAATAATTGGTTATTCAGACCAATTATTTTTATAGGCAATAAAAAATTGTTAGCATGAAAACCAGTAGCAAAAATAAGAGTATCTATTGCATATTCGTGGTCATCTTGAGTCAACACACTATTAGTACATATAGCCTTAATACGCCTAATAATAACTTCAACGTTGGCTTGCTGAAGCGTTTCATAATAATCATTTGATAGCAAAACTCGCTTACAACCAACTGGAAAAATTGGCTCTAGGACTGATTGAAGCGTTGCCTGTTTTACTTTTTGATGTCTCTGACGACTAACGTAGGCAGCAAATAATTTTCCCGTAATGCCGTCTTTTTGAAGAATGCCATTCACAAGCAAAAACTCTAAAGTCAGATAAGTCCATAATCGATATAAATTAACTGTTAATGGAAACGTCTTGAATATCCAATGTTGAAATTTAGTAAATTTATGATCCTGCTTATTTAAAATCCAGTTAGCACTACTTTGAAAAATAAATAACTTCTTCACTTCTTTAGCAATTAGTGGAATAAACTGAATGGCACTTGCACCAGTACCTATTACAGCCACTGTTTTACCTCTTAAATTATACTGATGATTCCAGCGTGCCGAATGGAACTGAGTTCCTTGAAATGTATTAATTCCAGGTATATTAGGTATTTTTGGGCGATTCAATTGTCCACAACCACTGATTAAAATATTAGCTTGTAACTTTTCATTGTGATGGGTATAAATACTCCAAATACCTTGCTCCTGTTCAAAAATTGCTGTAATAATTTCAGTATTAAATTGAATATGTTGCTTAATACCGTATTTGTCAGCACAATATTCTAAGTATTCAAGTATTTCTGATTGTTTTGGGTAGTTTTGTGTCCAATTATATTTAAGCTCAAAAGAAAATGAATACAGGAAAGATGGAACATCACAACCAGCACCGGGATAAGTGTTATCTCGCCATGTGCCACCTAAACTCTCTGCTTTCTCCAAAATCTTAAATGAGTTAATACCAACTTTCTTTAGATTAATTGCCATACACAAACCAGAGATTCCAGCACCAATAATAGCAATTTCTAGTTTTTGTTCAGTGTTACGAAAAAATTGATTATTCATTCCTATTAATTTTTAAGATTTCTTGAGAAATTATATCTAACAGAGATTTTTGGCTATTGTTCAAAAACATATGTTTACCAGGAAGCATTTGCAGCTTAAAGGTATTTTGAGTATGGTGAGACCACAGTGAAAGTTGCTTTTCACTAAGAGAAGCATCATCCACACCACCAAAAGCATAAATTGGGCAATCTAGTGGCTCTTGCTCCTTATAGTCATAACTTTGTAGTAGTTGCAGATCCGCTTTAAAAATCTCCATCAACTCTTCAAAAAGTGATTTGTCATTATAAATAGCCTCTGGAATTTCTGAAATCTCCACAAGATAATTTAAAATTTGATTTTGTGAACAATTTTTAATTCTCTTTAAAAAAGAAATATCAGATATTGCTTGAGCGCTACCCAAAAACAAATATTGTGGGTTAATGTTATATTTTACTTTTACAATGTAAGCAAGTTCAAAAGCAATTAAAGCACCCATACTATGACCATAAAAAGCAAAAGGTTTATCAAGATAAGGATGAATCAAGTCTCCTAAAACTTGGATTAAAGCTGCAAAATCTGTAAAAGGTTTTTCCTTTAAACGCTGTTGCCTACCTGGAAGTTGAATTGGTATAACTTCTATATTTAGTGGTAATTCATCAGACCATTTTTTAAAAATTGAAGCACTTGACCCCCAGGGATGAAAGCAAAACAGGCGTAGGTAACTATTAGGCTTAGGTTTATAGTATGCAACCCAACTTGCTCTTTGATTAGCTAACTCTGTAATTTCATTTTGGAAAGATGCTTTCTTTAAGGTAGAACTATCTTGAGTGATTTTTTCAGTAAGCTGTTCTGCTAGTTCGATAATACTGGGCCCTTGCATAATTTCGCCAGCAGGTATAGTTACTTCTAATTGAGCTTCCAATTGATTTTTCAGTTCAATAACACTTAAAGAATCAAAACCTAATTCTAGGATGGATTGTTGTGTATCAATTTCAGACGCATTAATTTGTAGTATTTGGAGTGTTTGCTTTTGTAGATATTGTATTAAAGTTTGTTTATATTTTACTGTAGGAACTGCTTGTAGTTCCTGGAGTAGTTCAAGTTTTTTTACAGATTTATGTTGCAGTAAGGGAATTTCTTCAATGCTAACTTTTGTTAATTGTTGTTGATGTTGTTGAACTATCAGGTTTAGTAGTTTAGGCAATAAATCAACTTCGCTTTGGGAGAGATTTGCGACTGTGCTAAGTTGTTGAGTTAATGCTTTTATATCTCCTTGCTTAATAAGATTAATGATAAGAGAACTATTATTCTCCGATGTAATAGACTGATCTTGATAACGTCCATTACCCATTTCAATCCAGTAGCGCTGACGTTGGAAAGGGTAGGTGGGTAAAACCACCTTTTGACGCAGAGAATCGCCCTCAAATCCTGACCAGTCAATAGCCACACCTTGGACATATAACTGCGCCAAACTCGAAAGCATCACATGCCACTCACAAACACCAGCACGCATCGAAGCCAACCACACACCTAACTGTTTCGGCAAACATTGCCGTCCCATACTCAACAAATGTGGTTGTGGTCCAACTTCTAAAAACACGTCATAACCTTGAGTTGACAAAGTCTGCATACTTTGAGCAAACATCACCGGCTTCAGTACATGAGCTAGCCAATATTGCGCCGTTGTGATCTGCTCATCTGCAATCTCTCCAGTCAGGTTGGATATCAACGGGATTTGCGGCTGATGGTAGGTGATTTGATTGGCAATTACTTCAAACTCTGCCAGCATCGGTTTCATCAATGGTGAATGAAACGCATGGGATACTTGCAAGGGTTTTGTTTTGATGCCAAGAGATTCCAACTGCTGAGAAATTGCTGCAACTGCGGTCTTTTCCCCGGAAATGACTACGCTTTGTGGTGCGTTAATTGCTGCGAGGGAAACTGTGTTTTGATACTGACTCAGCAGTGGTTGCACTTGTTGCGCTGATGCCATCACTGCTACCATTGCGCCCTCAGAATTCAACTTTTGCATTAACGAGCCTCTGGCGGCTATCAGTTTGAGACCATCTTCTAAACTGATAATTCCGGCTATGGTTGCGGCTACGTATTCACCAACGCTATGACCAACTACCACATCTGGTTTGATTCCCCATGATTGCCACAATTGAGCGAGGGCATACTCTAGTGCAAATAGTGCTGGCTGGGTATAGGCTGTTTGATTAATTGGCAATAGACTTTGTGCTTCGCTTGTCGATGGGTAGAGTATTTCTAGTAAAGGATATTCTAATTGACTAGCGAGGATTTGCTGACATTGGTCTATGGCTGCACGAAATACTGCTTGGGTTTGATAGAGTTGTCTTCCCATGAAGACATATTGTGAACCTTGACCTGTAAATAAAAATGCTATTTTTTTTGGGTTGCTTGTGTTAGTGATTTGTCCTGATGTTACCTGTGTTATCTGTTCAGTAGTTTGATATTCATGCAGTTTTTCTGCTAATTGTTGTTTGCTGGCCCCAATTACTGCTAGTCGGTGATTGAAGTGGTCACGTCCTGTGTTTGCTGTGTAGCAGACGTCTGCTAGTTCTGTTTCGGTGTCAGTTGTCAGATATTTGTAATACTTTGTGGCTAACTCTTGCAGTGCTGTTTCTGTTTTTGCTGATAGCGTTAGTATTTGTAATGGTCTGTCATATAAGTTTTTACTCTTAACTTGTTTTGGTGCTTCTTGGAGTACCAAATGTGCATTAGTTCCCCCTACACCAAAAGAACTAACTCCTGCTCGACGAGGAGTACCATCGGTTTTCCATTCAGCAAGAGTTGTGTTGACATAAAAAGGACTGTTGGCAAAATCAATTTTAGGATTAGGTTTTTCAAAATTTAAACTAGGAGGTAATAACTTGTGCTGGAGAGCTAACACAGCTTTAATCAGTCCTGCTACTCCTGCTGCTGTAACCAAATGCCCTATATTAGTTTTTACTGAACCAATAGCACAATAACCTTGTTTGTGCGTACTCTGTTGAAAAGCCTTAGTCAAACCTGCAATTTCAATAGGATCTCCCAGTTGTGTTCCTGTACCATGAGCCTCTACATATGTAATTGTCTCTGGGTTTACTCCCGAGACAGCATGAGCTTCTGCAATCACTGCTGCTTGACCTTCTACACTGGGCGCGGTGTAGCCTACTTTTAAAGAACCATCGTTGTTAATAGCTGAACCCTTAATTACTGCATAGATATAATCACCATCAGCAATTGCATCTTTAAGTCCTTTGAGGAGTACAATCCCAATGCCATTACTTGGTACTGTTCCGTTGGCTTTGGCATCAAAGGCTCTACAGTGACCATCTGGTGAAGCAACTAACCCATCTTGATATAGGTATCCTGGTTCTTGGGAAACAAAAATAGAAACCCCACCTGCTAGCGCCATGTCACACTCTCCATTAAGCAGACTTTGGCAAGCAATATGAACTGCTACCAATGAAGTCGAACAAGCAGTTTGAACACTAATAGCAGGCCCAGTTAAATTTAGATGGTAAGCAACACGCGTTGCTAAATAATCCTTGTCACCTCCTTTAAGGTACACCCGTAAACCAAGGTCAGATTCAGAATCAAGGTTGTTGATTAAATAACTATTAATACTGCAACCTGCATAAACCCCAATTGAACCTTCGTAGACATTTGGATTATAGCCACCCCTTTCTATTACTTCCCAAGCACATTCTAAAAACAATCGTTGTTGCGGATCTATTTCCATAGCATCTTTAGGACTACAGCCAAAGAAACTAGCATCGAACATATCGATATCTGAAGGAGTTCCGCTAGCTTTTACATAATTAGGGTTATTCAAACGTTCAGGCTTGACACCAGCAGCTAGTAATTCTTCGTCTGAGAAAAAATGAATTGACTCTACACCATCTCGGATATTCTGCCAAAATTGCTCAATACTATTTGAGCCTGGGAAACGTCCAGACATAGCAATTATTGCAATATCTTGATTTTCATCAAAAAATTCTTCTTCTAGCTGATACATAAACTTTTCTCCTAAAAATATCTATTAAAATTTATATTTCTTATATTTACTTACGCAATTGAGGTATGTTAACGCACCTATTATGTGTATGTGATGCGTTAGGATTAACGTCCTAACGCACCTTGTGTGATAATTTATTTTTTGGAAGTCCCTGAAATAAATTGGTACTATATCTTAAATGTGTGTATTCATATTTCAACCTATTTCTGATTCCGGAATGTTTTCCTAGTATTTATCTTTTCTTTGATAGCAGTACGTTTTTGTAAACGATTACTAGCAATATTTTTGCCTATTTCAGCAGAATTATCTTCATTGCCAGCAATATATTGACTCAAGGAGTATACAGTTGGGTATGTAAAAAGGTCAACTACTTTTAGTTCAATATCAAATATTTCTTGCAATTTATTCTGCACTCGAATTAAGAGTAATGAGTTTCCTCCGATCTCATAGAAATTGTCATGAATTCCAACTGTTTCTATGCGAAGTACTTCTCGCAAAACAGCGGCAATTTTTTGTTCAGTTTCAGTTTTAGGCGCTGTATATTCAAGGTTAGAGCGAGTATTTTCTTCTGGCTTGGGCAATCGTTTACGGTCTACCTTCCCATTAGCAGTTAGCGGCCAAGCCTCCATAATAATGTAATCAGCAGGAACCATATATTCAGGCAGTTTTTCTTTGAGATATTGACGTAAGTACTTAGTAATAGAATTTGAATCTTGAGAAAACTGAGTGACTCCATTTTGCTGGTCGGCTTTAGCAAGTAAGGGAGACTTTAGCAAGATATATGCTACTAAACGCTTGTTTTGTTGTGAATCTCCCACTGCACTGACCACTGCTTCTTTGATGCCTGAAATTTGCTGTAATGCAGCTTCAATTTCTCCTAATTCCACACGGTAGCCATTGATTTTTACTTGAAAGTCTTCTCGACCTAGAAACTCAATGTTACCATCAGGTAAATATCGTCCTAAATCCCCTGTCTTGTACAAACGCTCTTGAGTCACTGGATGGTTAATAAAACTGGCTTGTGTTTTTTGCTCATTTTTCCAGTAACCTAAAGCCAATCCTACACCGCCAATATAAAGTTGTCCTGGTACCCCAATTGGTCTAATATTCATTAACTCATTCAACACGTAAAAACGTTGATTAACTAAAGATTTGCCGTAGGGAATACTCTTCCAATTAGAATTAACTTGTTCAATGGCATAGCTAATAGACCAGATTGATGCTTCTGTAGCTCCTCCCAAACTGATTACTTGAGCATTAGACCACAGAGACCGAATTTTTTCTGGTAAGTTAATTGGCAACCAATCTCCACTTAGCAAAGCTACTCGCAAGTCGTTAGTTGGTTGTTGTGATTTTCCTGAAAGATATTCCACCAACATTTGCATTAAAGCTGGTACAGAATTCCAAATAGTAACTTGGTGAGTTGTAATTAACTCTATCCAGTGACCTGGATCTTTGGTTCCTGTTGGTGCTGGCATTACTATGGCTCCTCCGGCTGCTAATATACCGAAGATATCGTACACTGACAGGTCAAAATTTAAAGCTGATAGAGCCAAAATTCGATCAGATGGTTTTACTTGAAAGCGTTGGTTGATATCGAGGATTGTATTGACTGCTCCTCGATGGTCAATCATCACTCCTTTGGGTAAACCTGTAGAGCCAGAAGTATAAATTACATAAGCTAGATCTTCTGGAGTTTGTACTAGGTCTAAAACAGGTAGATCTAATGCTGCTATCTCTTGAGTATCTACAGACCAACAAGTAATTCCTTCTGGCCAGCACAGAGATTCTTGCAAGTAACTTTGGGTTAAAACTTGTTTGACTTCTGCTTGTGCAAGTAGATACCACTGGCGTTCTTGGGGTAGTCCTGGGTCAATAGGTAAGTAAGCGCCACCAGACATCAAGATTCCGAGGACTGCTACTACTTGTTCCCATCCTTTTTCCATAACTACAGCTACTAGAGTGTTGGGTTGAACTCCCGATCGCCGTAATTCATTCCCTAAGTAATGCGATCGCCTGTATAGTTCTTGGTAGCTTAGGATTTTGTCTGTGGTAATAATTGCAGGTGATTCGCTTTGAGCTTGTACCTGCTTGATAAACAAACTATGCAATGTTTCCTTAGACAATGAAGAAGTTGTCTGATTTATTTGTGTTTGTAAGGTTAGTTGCTCTGGTAATAACAGTTGGTGATGAGTCTGATTCCAAGGTTCATCAGATGTTGCTAGTTGTTTTAGCCAATTACAGTAAGCTGCAAACATTTGATCGAGAAGATCTTCAGGAAATAAATCTCCGACTGCATCCCAATTCAGCACTAATGCTCCTTTCTCCTCTAACACTTGATGATCAAGCCAAACTTGAGGAGTTTGAGCAACACCATAAACCATCTCTCCTAATTGCTTGAGGCCAAATCCTTCTCCTAAATCTTCATTAGCTAAAGAACCTAACCCTAAAGTACTGGTAAAGACTACTCCCATTGGTTGACTACGTCCGCGGCGACGGAGTTCTCGTTGAACTTCTACTGCGCTGACATAGTTATGCTCTAAATCTTGCCAAAGTTGCTTTTGTAGTTTTTGAGCGCGATTTATAAATGATTTTGCAACTGAGTTATCTACCTCCAGCAAAATTAAAGAGGTAAAATCTCCCACTAGCTGGTTAACTTGAGAATGTATGGGAAGCCGATTAAATAGGGTGAGATTGATGGTAAATTTGGGAGATTTACTCCAAAGATTTAAGATGTCAGCAAAAGCAGTTAACAACAACCCAGAAGGAGTCAAATTCGCCTGACGAGCTTTTTGCTGTAATTGCTGCCAATGAGTTGGAGACAATCTAGCACTGCGACGCTGGAACCGAGGTTGGGTAATTGCAGAAATCGGTTGACTAAGAGGAATTTCTGGGGCAGGTGGTAAGCTATCAAGACGATCAAACCAATATTTCTGACAACGCTGATATTGTGGGGTATCTTTGAGGGCCAACTCCGCTAGTACATAGTCTCGGAATGATAATTCTAAGATTGGAAGCGAACTTTCAGGATCTTTATACAACTGCATCCATTGAGTGAATATCAAATAGATACTCCAGGCATCAGCTATTAACAAATCAAGGCTGATATGTAATCGGGTTTGTTGATTTAAACGAGTAGCTTGGATGCTAAACAAAGGCCACTGGTTTGCTGGTAAAATCTCGTGAGACATTCGCTCACGAATTACTTCTAGTTCAGAACTAATCGTTTGAGGAAGTTCACCAGCCAAATCCAAAACTTTAATTTCGTAGGTAGGTACTTGCTGAAGAACTTGTTGTTGAGCGTCTGCAACTACTACCATCCGCAGCATATCGTGGTAGGTAATTAATTTCTGCCAAGCTTGGTTGAGGCGCTCTAGATCTAAATTTTCACAGTCTATTTCTATGTAGATATGTGTGGCAATATTACCTAAGTCGAAGATTTGTTGACGGCCTAGCCAATAGGCTTGCTGAATTTCATTGAGGGGGAAAGGTTGATAGCGTTGGTCAGAGTGAGTGACAATAGTTGGTAGAGATGCTTCTGACGGAGTTTGTTCGCTTTGACTAAGTTTTTGGCTGATGTCTGCACAGAGACTAACAATGCTGTCGCCTTCAATAAACTTCGTAATAGGAACGTCTATCTCTAATTTGGTTTTAATTCGGTTGCGTAATTCCACAGCCATTAAAGAGTCGATTCCCATTAAGTTGAGAGGTTGCTTAGCATCAATGTCAGCAGTTTTCATGCCTAAGACTTGAGCAATTTCGTTTTGGAGATGAGTTATGAGGATGTTTTCTCGCTCATTACCTTTAATGCGCTTGAGTTTTTCTAGAAGCTGATCGTTTTGATTAACCGTTGTCGAAGTTGCATTTTCCCAGTCTGCTAAGAATGGCCATTTTGCAACTTTGTCTTGCCATGCTGACCAATCAATAGGTACTACGCCAACTTCTGTTGCAGTATTACCCATGATGAGTTCCAGAGCTTTGATTACCTGGTCGGGTGCGATCGCACCCATACCACTTTGTTGCGCTCTAATATCTGCACCTCGCTCGGCTGCTTCTCCAATTTGAGCAACCGCACCCCAATGAATACTTAAACCAGACAGTCCCATTGCTTTGCGATAGTGGGCTAAAGCATCAAGAAAAGCATTAGCTGCCGAATGGTTTCCTTGACCAGGCGAACCTAACAAAGATGCTGCCGAAGAAAACAGTACAAAAAAGTCTAATGGCTTGTTTTGGGTCAATTGATGTAAATGCCAAGCTCCCTGAACTTTCGGAGCCATCACTTTCTCAAAGCTAGACCAACTCTGGTTTTGCAGTACCCCATCTGATAACACGCCAACTGAGTGAATTATCCCTGCTAGTGGGGTAGTTAACTGGTTGATGTTATCTAATACCCTAGCGATCGCTGCATATTCTGATACATCTGCTATTGCTACTATAACTTGGGTGCCGACTGCTTTTAACTGGGCTAATTTGCTTGTAGCAGCATCATCAGGCGGACGGCGACTGACTAAAACTAAATGCTTAGCTCCCTGTTCTACCATCCAGCGTGCCACCAATAGTCCCAAACCTCCCAGTCCGCCTGTAATTAAGTAAGTCCCATCTTCTCGAAACTTCAAAGGCGTTGACGTTGCGTTATTAGTTGGTTGTGCTGTCTGAGTCACTACAATTTTGCCAATATGTTTGGCTTGTTGCATGTAACGGAAGGCGTTGATGACATCTGCGATCGCAAAAATCTTCAATAATGGTGGTTGTAGTAAGCCTTGCGAGAATTTACTGAGCAACTCTTGTAACATTGATTGAATTAACTCTGGTTGCTTTTGAGATTCTCTCACTAAATCAACTACCCAATAAGACACATCTGGTCTCACTTGTGCTACTTGGCTGGAGTCCCAAACTCCTCGCTTGCCAATTTCTACAAACCGACCTTGGTAACTAACTACTGATAGACTCTTGGTGATAAACTCTCCTGATGTCAAAGAGTTAAATACAATATTTACGCCTTTGCCGTGAGTGATTTCCATCACTTGCTCAGCAAAATCCACATTCCGGGAATTCATGATGTGTTTGACACCCATTTCTCGTAGGGCTTCCCATTTGGGTGGACTGGCGGTGGCGAATACTTCAGCTCCAGCAAGCTTGGCTATTTGGACTGCTGCCATTCCTGTTCCGCCAGCTGCCGCATGAATTAAAATGCGATCGCCAGCTGAAATCTGCGCTATATGGTGTAGAGCATAATAGGCGGTTAAGAAATTCACCGGAATTGATGCAGCTTCCTCAAAGCTGAGATTATCTGGTTTAAGAGTTACAAACTGGGCATCAACGATGACATATTGGCTAAAACTGCCAGCAGCCATAGCAATGACAGAGTCTCCTACTTTCAATTCAGTAACTCTTTCTCCCACAGCTACTATTTCCCCAGCACATTCCCTACCAAAACTATCCATCTCTAATAGGTGCTGTTGAGATACTCCATCTACTTGCTTCGGAATCAAGTCTAATGCAGCTACTACATCAAGGAAATTCAGTCCTGTTGCTTTCACCCGAATTTCCACTTCATCTGGTTTTGGAGAATGTCTAGCTGTTGGTTGGAGGATTAAGTTGTCTAAAGTACCTCTTTGTGATGCTGTTAGCCGGAATGGCTGTGTGGGCATTTGCTGTTGTTGGTCTAGAGTCTTTTGTCGGAGACGACTACTGACTAAACGTGCTACATAACGCCAATCCTCTCGCAAAGCTACTTGGTCTTCTTGATCTTCCGACCAAATTTCCGACCACAGTGCTAAGCCTTTTTTCTCCACAGTTTGGTTTGGGTCTAAATCAATCCTGACACATTTGAGTTCTGGGTGTTCTAGGTCGATGACTTTCCCCATCCCCCACAATGAAGATTGTGCGACTCCAGATACTACAGGAATACTATCAGGAACTGGTTGCGCTCCTTGGGTAACTAACCATAATCGTGGGGTTTGGGATAATTTTCCTTTGACTAAAGCTTGTACTAGAGATAATGTAGTGCCACATCCCAGCTTTGTTAAGCTCTGCAATTCTTCAGTGTTAATTGTTTGACCAATTCCTGCTTCCAGAGTCCAACATTGCACAACACCGGATAAATTCGGAGAGTGGGTTGTGATTTGTGCTATCAGTTGCTGGAATTCTTCTGGGTGTTCTGGGTTGAGGGTAAATTCTGTTGGTGAGAGTTGTTGATATTTTTTACCAGTAAATACCAACGTACACACTGCTCCTACGGAACGCAGTTGAGTGGCTAATGTTTGAGCAATTCCTTGTTCATCTGCCAAAATTAACCAATTTGTGTTTAAAGATAATAAAGACTCTGTTTGATTTGCATCAGCTTGAGCAACAATTACTGTTTGCTGCGATAAAGCTTCTTCCAATTCATCAAGCTTTGGTAGAGCGACCACTTGCGTAAAACCAGTTTGATTTAGCAATTGCTGCCACTTAGTTCTACTCAGTAAAGGATAGTCTGGTCGTAATTCCCAATCGCTAAATTTCCACCAGCCTTCTAACAATCCAAAAATCAAATCTAACCATCGTTGACGGACTGTCCCTTCCACCAACAGCAATAATCCTCCTGGTGCTAATAATTGCCGTACATGGTTCATGGTTTGAGTCAAATTCGCTGTGGCATGAAGCACGTTGGCAGCAATAATTACATCGTACTGATGTAATTTAAATCCTTGGGTTGTGGGATCTGCTTCTATATCTAAGGCTTGATAGCTGACAAACGGATAGTCTAAGAATTTCTCTTGAGCTTTGGTAGTAAATAACACACCAATATCTGTAAAAACATATTCCGTTTGGCTGGGATTTAGATGAGGCAGAATATAGCTGGTGGTGCCTCCAGTACCTGCACCGATTTCTAACAACCGTATCCCTTGATGTTGTGGTAAATTTTCACTGGCTTGAGTAATGACTTTTTGTACCAAAGTGTTCATTACTTTAGCTACCGGGGATTCTTGATAGAGTTGAGTTGCAGTTGTTAAATCTCCTTCAGGGAATACTAATTGTACTGGGTCAATGACTCCTTGTAACACCCGACTGAGTTGAGATGCACAACGTTGTACTAAAGTCAATTCTGCGATCGCATTTGGATATTGACTAAGTAAGATCTGGGTTTTCGATTCTGGGTTAACTGCTTTTAAGGTTTCTAAAACTTGCCACTGCTGCTGATTTGCCTGTAAAATCCCTACTTCTGCTAGTATCTGGAGCATTCGATGGCACAATCTTTGATGGCTAGGAACTATGCCTAAGCTTGTAACTGCAAAATCTGTGGAGAAGACTGCTCCTGGTGGGAATTGCCAGCCTAATTGCAATAATGCCTGAATCACATACTCGGCGCTTAATTCTTCTAACTGAGTTGCGATTTCTTTGTAGCTGTTTAAGTCTGCTGACGCTACTAATTCTGTTGAGGAGTGACTTAGTTTTTGCCCTACTTCTGTGGGATTGAGCAAATAATCAGGAGGTAGCAGACGACCAAAACGAGGTTTGGCTTTCCATTCTACTTCGTACAGCCAATTAGTGATGGATTCGGATTCAGTTTGGAGCAAGGTTTGAGGAGTAGCTCGTCTAACTTGTAAGCCTGTGACTGTGGCAACGATTTCTCCTTCATCATTGACTAAAGTCACTTGCGTAGTTAAGTTGTCTCCATTTTTGGTCTGGGGTGAGGTTACTGATGCGATCGCCCACAAATTCAGTTTGGGAGGACAGTATACTTTAAAATGATCGATTCTTACTGGTAAATAAGTTTGATTGCTATCTATTTCTGGTAATGCATGATTGATGACCTGCAACGCAGCATCTAGCAAAGCTGGATGTAACTGGTAGTCTGAGGCTTCTTCTACCAGTTCAAAAGGTAACTTAATCTTAGCCAGTGCCTGATTTGAACCCGACCACAATTGTTCAATTCCTTGGAAACTAACTCCGTAGTCAATGCCTCGTTGTCGGCTTTGTTGATAATGTCGTTTGACTTCTACAGGCTGAGTACACTGTGCTTTGTATTTTTCCAGGTCTTCAGTTACAAAAGTTTTGTTTGTTTTGTCCGGTCGGATTTTACCTTGAGCGTGAAGTATCCAGGGAACTTCGTCTTGGTTTTCCTGTTGCTGTTGAGTTAATATTTGGAACTGGTAGCTATCTTTTTCTATGAAAGTAAGAATTGTCTGGACTGTTTTGATTTCCCCTGTTGGTAAAATTAATCCTCGCCCAATTACTAAATCTTCTACCACCAGATTAGAAGTACCAAGTCGATTCAGCCCTGCTGCTAGAGCCATTTCTAGGTACGCGGTTGTCGGAAACAAGGCTTTATCAAACACCCTATGATGACTGAGGTAAGCTGGCTCATCTTCAGCGAGGAAAGATTCAAAACGATATTGTTTATCTAGCCCTGCTAAATAAAGTTTTTGACCAAGCAGAGGATGGAGAACTATTCCCCTCAATAAGCATTGTTCTTTAGATCTTCTATTTTTAATTTCAATCCAGTAGCGCTGACGTTGGAAAGGGTAGGTGGGTAAAACCACCTTTTGACGCAGAGAATCGCCCTCAAATCCTGACCAGTCAATAGCCACACCTTGGACATATAACTGCGCCAAACTCGAAAGCATCACATGCCACTCACAAACACCAGCACGCATCGAAGCCAACCACACACCTAACTGTTTCGGCAAACATTGCCGTCCCATACTCAACAAATGTGGTTGTGGTCCAACTTCTAAAAACACGTCATAACCTTGAGTTGACAAAGTCTGCATACTTTGAGCAAACATCACCGGCTTCAGTACATGAGCTAGCCAATATTGCGCCGTTGTGATCTGCTCATCTGCAATCTCTCCAGTCAGGTTGGATATCAACGGGATTTGCGGCTGATGGTAGGTGATTTGATTGGCAATTACTTCAAACTCTGCCAGCATCGGTTTCATCAATGGTGAATGAAACGCATGGGATACTTGCAAGGGTTTTGTTTTGATGCCAAGAGATTCCAACTGCTGAGAAATTGCTGCAACTGCGGTCTTTTCCCCGGAAATGACTACGCTTTGTGGTGCGTTAATTGCTGCGAGGGAAACTGTGTTTTGATACTGACTCAGCAGTGGTTGCACTTGTTGCGCTGATGCCATCACTGCTACCATTGCGCCCTCAGAATTCAACTTTTGCATTAACGAGCCTCTGGCGGCTATCAGTTTGAGACCATCTTCTAAACTGATAATTCCGGCTATGGTTGCGGCTACGTATTCACCAACGCTATGACCAACTACCACATCTGGTTTGATTCCCCATGATTGCCACAATTGAGCGAGGGCATACTCTAGTGCAAATAGTGCTGGCTGGGTATAGGCTGTTTGATTAATTGGCAATAGACTTTGTGCTTCGCTTGTCGATGGGTAGAGTATTTCTAGTAAAGGATATTCTAATTGACTAGCGAGGATTTGCTGACATTGGTCTATGGCTGCACGAAATACTGCTTGGGTTTGATAGAGTTGTCTTCCCATGAAGACATATTGTGAACCTTGACCTGTAAATAAAAATGCTATTTTTTTTGGGTTGCTTGTGTTAGTGATTTGTCCTGATGTTACCTGTGTTATCTGTTCAGTAGTTTGATATTCATGCAGTTTTTCTGCTAATTGTTGTTTGCTGGCCCCAATTACTGCTAGTCGGTGATTGAAGTGGTCACGTCCTGTGTTTGCTGTGTAGCAGACGTCTGCTAGTTCTGTTTCGGTGTCAGTTGTCAGATATTTGTAATACTTTGTGGCTAACTCTTGCAGTGCTGTTTCCGTTTTTGCTGATAGCGTTAGTATTTGTAATGGTCGTTCTATATGACCTTCGTTTTTGACAACAGACTTCTGATTCTGCAATTGAAAGGATGCTTCTTCCAAGACTATATGAGCATTAGTACCACCAATACCAAAAGCACTTACCCCACTTCGTCGGGGTATTATTTCACCTTTTTGTGTTTTAATTTGCTCCCAGTTTTGATTTTCTAAGACAATATAGAATGGGCTACCATTTAACTTAATATGTGGATTGAATTGTTCAAAGTTCAGTAATTTGGGTAATTTTCTATGTTTCATTGCTAATAGAACTTTTATTACCCCTGCAATTCCCGCAGCACCTTCCAAATGTCCTATATTAGTTTTGACTGTTCCTAGACCACAATAAGAATGCTTACATTGGGTTAGTTCATACTCTCCTTCCGTTTCCTTTTGTCTGAAAGCTCTTTTAAGACCGTTAATTTCAATCGGATCTCCTAAAGGAGTACCAGTTCCGTGAGTTTCAATGTAAGAAATAGTATTAGGAGCAATGCCGGCTTTTTGATGAGCAGCACGAATTACCTTAGCTTGAGCATAAATATTGGGAGAGGTTAAAGTTCTTGCTTTTCCACCATGATTAACTGCGCTTCCTTTGATCACACCATGAATATGATCTTGATCTTGAATAGCTTTCTCCAGGGGTTTTAATAAAATTACCCCAGCTCCTTCTCCACGTACATAACCATCAGCTCCACTATCGAAAGTTCTACATTTTCCTCTTGGAGACAACATATTCTGTTGACTCATTTGAATGTACGTTGTTGGTGACAACAACACACTAATTCCACCCACTAATGCTTGATCACATTCCTGTTCTTTCAAAGCATTAATAGCCTGATGAATAGCAACTAAAGAACTTGAGCAAGCTGTATCAACAGGAAGACTTGGTCCAGAAAAATTAAAATAAGCAGAAATTCGATTTGGAATCATAGTAGTCCAACTGCCTGTTCCACTATGTACGTCAATCTCTTCCTCATTCAATGTCAAAATTGAGTCATAACTACAAGCCCCAATAAAAACACCTATAGGACTACCTGATAATTTTAGTGGTGAGTAGCCAGCATCTTCTAAACACAACCAACTCAACTCAAGCATCAACCTTTGCTGAGGGTCTATTCGGATAGCTTCACGAGGAGAAATACCAAAAAATGAAGCATCAAACTGATCCACTTCTTGAACAAACCCACCCCATTTACTAATACTTTTATTAGGTTGTTGAAGCAGTGGAGAATAAAAATTCCTCAGTTGCCATCTTTGGGCAGGGATTTCGGTTACGCTATCTACTCCCTGCTCTAAATTTTGCCAAAACTGATTGTAGTCGTTAGCTCCAGGAAAACGACAAGCCATCCCAACAATAGCAATTCCTTCTTTCCATCTTTCCGGTGAGCGAAAATTATTTTTGCTTTCCATATGTTGTGTATTCAGTATCTTTTATCTCACTAATATTGTGAGGCTAGTGACTGTTGATATAGTTTTTAGCTAGGATTCAACCTTTAATAGCAACATCTTCTGAGCGTCTGCTCAAAAATATTTGAACTAATTGTCATCACATTACCAATGGTTAAATCGTATGTTTTACCGACACAACGAGATACTAAAACCAGATTATTTAAAATGGAATGACGCCTTACGGTTATCTACGGAAATTTTATCAGGATTGAGGAGTATAGAACTCTTTTTTACTCGATCAGCTATGACTTATACAGTAACAGCAAGGCTTAGACGTAATTACCTTACTTTTTAATATTTACTTTATAAATCGCAACTTAGATAAGATTACCCTGGTCAAACGCCAAAGGTCAAGCAACAAACTCGCTAAATTAAAAACTTTGTTTGTAAAATATTACTTTTCAAAAATAGTTAAGACCTTTTTTTGGATGAATTGTATTTACTAATGTTACGAAGTATACTTAGCAAAATAAGTAACTTTGTTGGCGAAATTGTTATTTGATTTCTAAAGATTTTTACAACTACTGACTTAGAATCCACACTCTCTCAGTAGGGTTTCTGTCTTCTTAACTTTACTAAATATTCTTAATATAGTAGTATTTTTTTTTACTGTATTGTTCAGTGCCAGAACATTGTACTGAAATTTTACAGTATTTTGAAAAATTATTTTTTCGCAGTTCATTAATAAAGCTATAAGATAACTGGTGCTTGAGTTTTGCTTAATTTTTTTGGCAATACAGCTGTTTTTTAACCTAATTTGTTCTTTTTTTTAAACTCACTTATTACACAATTTGATGTAATATACGTGGCAAGTAACAGTATGATGTTCTCAACTCAAGAGAGTAAAAGCCTATGATGTCACTTCTGAAAAAAGTTTCTGGTGTAGCTATTTGTACAGCGGTTATTAGTTGCGCTGTAGTACAAGCTAGACCAGCTCAAGCAGTAAGTCTTACCCTGAAAGCTCTTTTAAACTCTACTGTAGAATTTGACGGTTTTATAGAACTGCGAGATGACTGGCAAGCAGACAGTAACTATACGAACGCTGATTTAGTAAAATTGACTCTAAATTCAGCTAAAGTAAATTCTTCAGATGTTCCATTCTCTCCCCGTCCCGCAGAATTAGTCGATTTTACAGGTTCTTCTTTCAGTGTTCCTGTAGATAAAATCCTAAGTGGCATCATCCCAGATGATAACAGTGGAACATGGGTGGGTAGCTCTGCTGATAATAAAGTAACCTCAGTCATACGTTGGGGTAACGATACATCAGCTGCTGGCAGTCCGCTAGAGTATGCTGTGAATTTAGGAGGAGCAGAGTTGAGCAATATTGTGCCTACAGGAAATGTGAGTGATGTATTTTCAGTGAAATTTGCACCTGTACCTGAGCCTACTTCCGTATTAGGATTTTTAACAGCTGGTATTTTTGGTGTAGGTTTAAAAATGAAGCGCAAGTATTTTAAAAAAATCTCTGAATAGTTGGTAATAGCTATTACTGATTAGAAGTTAACTATATAACTTCTAATCAGTAATATAACAATCCTAAATTATTCGTGAGAACCAAAATACCCGACTTCATAAAAGTCGGGTATATGGACATTACGAATTCTCAAAAGTCAAATAAGATTGCTATAGTCTATAGCAATTATCTAAAAAAGAGATGTCAAGATAGAAAACCTGTAGTCTCATTTTGCAGATGTGCAATCTTTAGCTATCAAGTCATAGGTTAAAAAATGCAACAACTAGATACTGTTTCCATTCTCAAACAAGATTACGAAAAATTTCCCAACGACCAGAACTACAGTATATACGCAGAGGATTTCTATTTTGAAGATCCTTTTAATAAGTTTCAGGGCGTTGAAATGTATAAGCAAATGATTGGTTTGATTACTGCTGGGTTGATTGATGTAAAACTCAATCTTCTTGAACTTACTCAGTCTGGAAATACAATCAAAACTCAATGGATGCTCAGTTGGACTGCCCCGTTTCCGTGGCAACCTCGGATTAATATACCAGGGCGGAGTGAAGCAGAGTTGAATGAGGATGGGCTAATTGTTAAGCACATTGATTATTGGGATATACCAGCCGCTGACGTTTTAAAGCAGCTTTTTCAGTTAACATAGCGCCTCAATTGTTTTAGTTGTGATTAAAGCTTAGAAGTCTTTAGTTGTGGCAGCGATCGCTATTTATTGGACTATCTACGTCAATAGTAAAATATTGTTTGTGTAGCTCTCAAATATTTATATCTAATTATTTACCTCACTTTTGGTAAATAATCAAGTATGAATTAACCGAATTAATAGATGATGATGCAAAATATAGTTTCAGAAAATGATTTAGTAGGAACTTGGAAGCTAATTGCTTTTAAATCTATAGGTACAGAAAAAATTGATTACCCATTTGGTAAAAGTCCTGTAGGCTATATCATTTATACCCAAGATGGCTATATGTCTGCCTCGATTATGACAAGCGGTCGCCTGAATCTTGAAATGTCAATAGCAGAAATGCAAAAATTTAGAAATGTGGCATTGAAACCACAGCTAATAGGAGATATATTAAAATATATAAAAGCAATTTTGAGATATTTCCAAGCGGCAAGAAACTACATTTCTTATAGTGGTAAATATGAAATTATAGATAATAAAGTCATTCACCATGTTGAAGTTAGTTTAGTTCCAGATTGGACTGGTACAGACTTGGAACGGACTTTTGAATTCTCTGGAGATCAGCTCATACTAATTTCACCTCCTGCTGGAGATGCGTCTTTTCATCTGACTTGGCAACGTGTTTAGAAGCCAATTGTAAGTAATAGCTATTGTGTAAATTTTATGCAAAACTAATTAATAGTTACAGTCAATTGAAATGACATGAGGTTTGGGAATTATCAACAGAACGTTTAGTGAGTTTTAATTTGTTGCGGATAAATCTGGGGATTTGATTAGATAACCTTGGATTGAGGATGTTAAATTCAGCTAAATAATAACCCCAGGATGTATCAAAGGATTAATTTCTATGCAGACTAAAGAATCTACATCAGAGGTTAACACATACCCCAAAGGTAAAGGAGGTTTCAACCGTTGGGCGATCGCTACTTTTTTTACTCTCGCACTTGTAAGTAGCGCAGTTATTTTCTACAGCCTATTTAGCAAGCATTCTACGATGCAAGCCTCAAAAGGTGCTAACTCAGCTGCACTTTTAAAGCCTAAATTGATTACAGCCTTGGGTCGTTTGGAACCCCATGGAGAAGTGATAAAATTATCTGCTCCAACAGCATCTTCAGATGGAAATAGTAGTACTCGTGTAGCTAAACTGTTGGTAAAACAGGGGGACTGGGTTAAGCGTGAACAGATAATTGCAATTTTGGATAGTCACGATCGCCTTCAAGCTACTCTTAAAAAATCTAAAAAAAAAGTCCAGCTAGCCAAAGCTAAACTAGCTCAAGTTCAAGCAGGTGCGAAAATAGGAAATATTGATGCTCAAAAAGCCAGGATTATAAATTTAAAAGCTGAATTACAAGGGCAAATTACTTTACAGAAAGCAACAATTCAACGGCTAGAGGCTGATTTTCAAGGAGAAAGAGAGACTCAACAAGCTGCACTTAAACGTTTAATAGCTCAGTGGCTCAATGCCCGAACAGAGTGCAGGCGCTATCAAACATTATTTCAAGCAGGGGCGATCGCTACTTCTGAACGTGATAGCAAGTGTTTGGCCGCAGATACAGCTTCCAAAAGTGTCAACGAAGGCAAAGCCACTTTACAACAGATACTAGATAGCAGTCGTGCCCAGATCAAGGAAGCCCAAGCTAATTTGCAGCGTACACAAAACACTCTGCAAGCTCAACAAGCAGAAACAAAGGCGACGTTAGAAAGTATTGCTGAAATTCGTCCTACAGACATCATGGTAGCTCAATCCGAATTAGAGGGTGCGATCGCCGAAACTGAGGAAGCGCAAGCTTTGTTGAATCTTGCTTACATTCGCACACCCATTAATGGACAGGTGCTGCAAATTCACACTAGACCAGGTGAGAGCGCTAGCAGTGATGGAATTGTAGAAGTCGGACAAACTGACCAGATGTATGCAGTTGCTGAAATATATGAAAGTGATGTCAAGAATTTGCGCTTAGGACAGAAGGCTGTAGTAACCAGCAGTGCTTTTTCAGGAGAAGCTAAGGGAGTCGTTGATGAGATTGGTTTACAAATTCGTAAGAAGGATGTGCTTGATACTGACCCTACCGCAGCTATTGATGCCAGAGTAGTAGAAGTCAAAATTCGTTTAGATCCTAATAGCAGCCGTAAAGTCGCTAACTTAACCAATCTAGAGGTAACAGTTAAAATTGTACTCAAGGATAAAACCTCAACATGAAATGGAGAACTCCACTAGCTTGGCTACAGATGAGCCGGAAAAGAAGCCGCTTAGTAGTGGCGATGGCAGGAATTGCTTTTGCTGATATGTTAATGTTCATGCAACTAGGTTTTCAAAGAGCTTTGTACGATAGCAATACGAGGTTGCATAGAAGTTTACGAGCTGACATTGTTTTAATTAGTCCTCATGCTCGCAATATTTCCGAAATGACTACCATTCCCCGCCGTCGTTTGTACCAAGCTATGAGCTTTGAGGAAGTAGCATCAGCCGAGCCACTTTACACAGATTTTGTAGACTGGAAAAATCCTCAAACTCACCTTAAGACTTCTATCTTGCTCATCGGTTTTAATCCCAATAAATCCGTATTCGATATTGCAGGTGTTAATCAGAATTTGGATAAGCTGAAGTTGCCAGATACCTTACTTTTCGATCAGGGTTCTCGTGGAGACTATACTACAACCATTACAGCTCTACAACAAGATAAAATCATCTCCAGTGAGATCCAAGATCGTAAGATTCAGGTAGCTGGGTTATTTTTGTCTGGCGCTTCCTTTGCCGCTGACGGTAATGTGATTACAAGTGATTTAAATTTTCTCCGCATCTTACCCCACCGTCGCTTTTCCGAAATCAGTGCAGGCTTAATCAAGCTTAAGCCTGGAAATGACTCTCAGCAAATTGCAACAGCATTACGTACCTACCTACCCAATGATGTTAAGGTTATGAATTTTGATGAGTTTGCTAAGTTTGAGGAAACTTATTGGGCTAACAATACCCCAATTGGCTTTATCTTTAGTTTAGGAACTGGAATTGGATTTGTTGTTGGTTTAGTGATTGTCTATCAAATTCTCTCTTCAGATGTAGCCGATCATACAGCTGATTACGCTACGCTAAAAGCTATAGGATACCCTGATATTTATCTAATTAAAGTTGTTTTTCAAGAAGCTCTAATTCTAGCTATTTTAGGCTATTTTCCAGGATTTACTATCTCTTTTGGACTTTATGCTTTAACACGAAGTGCTACTAATTTACCTTTATATATTACGTTAATTCGAGGAGCAATTGTATTCTTGCTTACTGTTATTATGTGTTTTATTTCAGGTGTAATCGCCATGCGAAAACTTCGAGCCACTGATCCTGCTGAACTCTTCCAGAAGCAATAACTTAAAGTTAATTTTAATCAATCGAGAAGTCTTATCTCCTATCTAAGCTATGGGGTATTCTACTGTTCGGTAATTTCTACTCATAACTAGACAAAACTAACGGAACGTCTATATATTGAGAGTAGTCCTAATTGGTATGTAATTATGGAAGACTCTCGAATGACTATTTCAATAGGAGATACTGCTAAAGAGCTTGGTGTCTCTGTAAAAACTGTACGACGATGGGCAGACTCAGGAAAGTTACGTTTTGAACGTTCACCGT
>JAESGP010000154.1_pt1 | contig 29935 bp, 33 predicted proteins | sample 9269741 | NCBI WGS metagenome assembly JAESGP01 (sample SAMN15720684, study PRJNA650882) | algae metagenome | isolation source: Desmonostoc vinosum HA7617-LM4 and co-occurring heterotrophs from cave wall | place: USA: Waikapalae cave, Hawaii | collected 2011-05-27
TGGCTCTAGGGTTTGCTTTGTGTGGATGGGTTGGGTCATAATTAGAATCTCCTGTTGAAGGGGAGGGCGATTGCTTCCAAAGTTTCCTACGCTGTTGGTGATCGCCCTTTAATTTGCTTATATACTTATAGTAATCTATTGGTTACCATTTGTCAACCATTGGTTACCAGAGAGCTTGATATTTTTATTGACGATGTTATGCTCGTGTTTACCACACTGGTAAACAACTGGAGTTTATGCAAAATAGAGGTATGAATACAGAAGAAAAAGCAGACAAACGTTTGGCTGTACGCGTTACGCAAAGCCTTAAAGATGCGTTTAATGAAAAAGCCAAGAAAGTAGGAAAGACAGAATCGCAAGCACTAATGGCATTGGTACTGCAATTCATTGGTGGAGAGGTCGAAATTGAAAGCGATATCAACAATCGCTTGCGAAGACTAGAGCAGGAGATTACGCAATTAAAGCAAGCTCGTTCGGGGGAATTAATCGCCTCAGGGACGAGAATCGCCTCCTGAGGCAAAAGCTAAAGCAAATACAGCAAGTAGCCAAGGAAGACCCGCCTCACCAAAACAAGTAAGGCGGGTTTGTCATCTACACACTTATATGGTAAACAATTGGAATACTGTGGTAACCTGAAAAAGACAAGTTAAGGAAATAATTTCAAACTGGAGCAACAGGTTTACCACAGTACCAAGGGTTACCAAAAAGCAAATATGGAGCCAACAATAGAACAATTAAGGGAGTTATACCGCGTATGTGTGATGGCAAGTAATTTATTGCAGCCCATCAATGTAGTACGCTTCGACGAACGCATTAAGAGAATCTTTGTTTTGGTTGGCGAGACAATCGAGATAGAAATTTATCCCAACGGACGGTCAATCTTATGACTCAACCTAATTTTGACAGCATGACCCGGCATGAATTACTAGCTTACGTGCGATCGCATCCCGACGATACGCAAGCGTTTCACAAATATATGGATTTGTTACAGACTGCACCAGGGCGGATAACGGTAACCACAGATGAAGAACTGGAAGCAGAAATGCGTAAGCGAATAAATCAGCAAACACACTGATTTGTTTAATCCCCCCTGTAAGTTTTCTAGGCCCTCAGAGGGGATAGTCACATAACCATCAGGTAAAACTATGACTACTCAAACAATACCAAATCCTCCTGCGCCTTGCATGGGGATTAATCCCGTTCGTCTACACAAACGCCTTTACACCAGTCAAAAACGCAATAAAAGACCACACCTGATTGCGAAGTATGGGATGCAGTGTTTTTGGTGTGGTTGTACCTTGTCACTTGAAACACTAACCATTGACCATTACATACCACTGGCAAAGGGTGGCAGCAACAAAATCAAAAATCTACGGCTTAGTTGCAGTCCTTGTAATCAGCGTCGGGGAGATGCTTATCCTACTGAGCTATACCTCAAACAGAACAAAAGAAATTCTGTCTCTACTGTCTCCTAGCAAGTCTTGTGTAACTCCTCACCACACCAGGTAAAACATATGCTGGCAATAGACACCGAACTATCAGCACTTGATTATAACAACCTTAATCACAGCATCAAAGAAACCTTCACTGCCATTGACAGATTTGAATGGCAAGCAGCTGATGATCTGCGATTGCTACGAGATAATCACTGTTACCGAGATGCTGGGTACACCTGCTTTCAAGCCTATTGCGAAAATGAACTTACAAAGTATGGGGGATATCGCCGGGTAAGGGATTTACTCTCTGCAAAAAAAGTAATTGATACTCTACCCCAAGATTTGAAAGCACATATTACCAAATCCTCGCAAACACGTTCTTTACTCCGCCTAGTTAAAACTCCAGAGAAGTTAGAACAAGCTGTTGCGATCGCATCCCAAGAAAAACCCTTCCCCACTGCCACAGATTTCGCTAAAGCAGTAAATAAGGTTGCACCAAAGGTCTTTAATAGTGTTAAAGAAGATACCACAGAACCCCCTAAAACCAAAACGCAATTGTGTAAAGCTCGCGGCGTGGAGTACTCCATGCCGCAGACTTTACGTCAAACGGTCAAGGTTTCATCACAATCGCATTCCAGGTACGGAGATGAGGGAGTAATTGAGGCAGACGCGCCTAATAATTATCAGCAGATTGTTACCTTCAGCGATGGTGAGAAACTGCTGGTAAACAATGCTGATTTGACTAACTTAAATGACACAATCCTCTTGGAAAGTTCTGATGCCTGCGGCAACCCCTGCGGGGAACGGCGGGAGCCGCCGCTCAGACTTTCCGCTGCGTCATTTTCACCTGAGCGCAAATATCCCAAAGAATATGCTGAAGCGATCGCTGCCATTGAAGAACGCCATAAACGTTAACTAGAGCGACTTGAAGAGGAGCTGAGAATTGGTTTACAAGTAGAAGCCAGAGCTAGAGCAGAAGAACAAGTTAGAGAACAACTCTCGTCATTGCAGCAACGTCTAAATGAAATGGAGGGACTGAGGCAATTAGAAATAGAAAATCAGCGATTGCAAAAGCGTATTCAAGAACTGGAAAATGCAAAACAGTCATATCCTAGAGAGCAGCCAGCTAAGAAGAATGTTCAGCAATCCCCAAATACTATTGACTTGCGAACGCTAGCCCTTGAGCCGCCCAAAGACAATGCCCAAGAATGTCTGCGCCTGATGGGTATAGCGTTGGGGAATCTGGCCAGTGCTATGAATAATACTAAAGCATTACAGGCCGCCGCCCTCGTTTTAGGTACAGAACCAACACCACAGGCTATCGCATATCGCGCCGAACAGTTGCAGCTACTACCCCAGGCTGTTAACGAGATTCGGCAAGTACTGTCTAAACCTGGGTGTACTTGGCATGACTATTTAGCTGTGGGCCCAAGAGTACGAGGTGATCAAGCAAGACATCAGAGCAGAATTGACACCGCAGGAAACAGAGTTAATCAATACTTTGGAGAAAGCCGAATCCTACAAGATTACGGAACCAACGTTTTTTCACGAAATCCCTGCCGAGTCTGGTTCTTCTAATTGCGCTCTTGTTATTGGGCTTGGTTCTATTGTTGCCCATGCCGACCCTTACCGCACTTTGTATGTGGAACGGGGTGAAGTCGTGGAGGATTTGGGCGAAGAGTTGGTGGTGGCGTGGGATTGTTGGAAAGATCGCTCAAAGAAGACTGACAGGTATTTAAAAGATGAGTTGCGCTTATTGCAAAGCTAACAGCTAGAAACTTGTCAATACATTCACAAAGAACTCAAAGCGGCATGGGTGCAATGTCGCTCACATTTTCATGCGCTAAAAATTGGAGTCAACATGAATGCAATCACAATCATTTCACGTCAAGTAAATGGCTCAGTTGTTGAACAACGCCGATGTGATGGTTATGTCAATGCTACGGCTTTAACCAGTGCTTATAAATTGGCAATTGGTAAAAGGCGTGATGTTAGTGAATGGCTAGAAAATAAACGTACACAAGAGACGCTTTCGCATTTAAGTTTAAACACGGGAATTCCCGTATTTGAGTTATATCAAGTGTTTCAAGGCTCTCCAGAAAACGGAGGCGGCACTTGGATACATCCGAAGCTGGCGGTCAGATTTGGGATTTGGCTTTCGGATGAGTTCGGCTATCTCGTAGAGCAATGGGTTGAAGAATGGATGCTGAACGGGCAATCAACCGTGCTTGACTCCAAAGTTCTGGAATTGGAGAACAAATTAGAAACTGCATTAGAGGCGGTCGCTCAATTACAAACTCAAATCCAAAACCTGTTACCTCCGTCATCTGACTTTATACCCCCTGGCTGGGATGCCGAAATATGGCGATCGCTACCTCCACAAGATAAACGACACTTCAGGTTTTTGTTCCACCGTCGTCGTTTCCGTCCATCGCAGCAAACTCAAGATGAAACCAAGTTACTACCTTCTGTCACCACCCAACAGATGAAGCAGAAGCAGAGGGACGAATTACAGCGATTGATTAAAGAAACCTCACTCCAAGAGAAACAACAGCTTCAGACAGCAAAACAAGAGATGTTGAGGCAGTTTTGGGCAGCAAGCCCAGAAGAAGATGTGCCTTTTTAAACAAACAAACCTAACTTGACCAGGAATAGATATAGGAGTTGAAATATGAGCAGCATTGCATCTACTGATAAGTTTTCTGTACTGGTGATATTACGGCGAGAATACTTTGATATTACAGGTAACTTCTGCGCTGCCAAGCTGATTGAGTACTTCAGGCATTGGACAAAGTGGAAGCTCAAGAACCACCGTACCCCCTGGATTTACCAGCCACTCAAGCGAATCTATGCTGACTTAATGGGGGAACATAGTCTTCATGTTATCAGGAGTGCGATCGCTCTGCTTGAGGAGATGGGTATTATCTCTAAGCAGAGGAATCCAGGGAACGGGCAGGACAAGACTTGGCAGTACAAGTTGCATTTTGAGGTATTAAATCGGCTGCTTGAACTTCGCAAGTGCAAAACTGAACCTTCCACATTCAATGTAGAACAACACCTTAGATCAGATCCTAAAACTTCTAAGCCACAACAACATGCTGCTGTTGAGCTAAAAAAGGATGATGAGGTGGAACAAACCAAGACCTTAGAACAAGCCCTGGTTACTCACTTCGCCCTAAAGTCAGAACTGGATTACTCATCTAACAACACAGGCCCTCATGAGGGTAATTCTGACGCCGCCGCCCCAACTGTACAAAAAACGAGTGACGCAATTGTGAGCCAGCCCGGTCTTGTTGTTTCAACAAAGAGGGACTGGCGAACCCGCAGGGTGTCAGAAAAAGCCTTGGTTACTCGAAAAGTTGAGGAGCCAGAACTGAATGATTCGGCTGACGATGAAGACCAATTTTCCGCACTAGGGGCTGAAAATTCGGGTAAGCCAAGCAAGAGTGAGATTGCAGAGATTTGTACCGAGTTGCGGCGACTACGAATTAACCCACAGCCTTGTTTAGGGGTAGTCAAGAAGCATTGGGCGAGTGTACAAGGGGCGATAGCTCGTGTCAAAGAAGCAGTACAGGAGGGATGGTGTAGCAATCCCACGGGCTTGTTTATCAACAGCTGCAAGAGTGGGGCTAAGGGTAAGAACGCCGTTACAACCGATGTGAGTGCTTGGTTTGAGTGGGCTAGGAAAGAAAGAATTGTGCTGGCGATGTCAGGGAGAGTGGTTTATACGCCGGAGGGTGAGGCAGTGGAGTTGGCGGAAATGATGCTGCGGTTTCCGGTGGAGGGGTAAGGAGATGGTCTCCAGTTTACCCTGATTATCTGCTGTGGCGATCACTTCATTTCTTCTTGGAGCGATTTTTCCGTCGAGATTGTTCTTGCATCTTTTTCTTCTTAGCTTGATTTTTACCTTTTTTGGAAGACGAAAAACTAGTTCCTTCTCGGTGTACAAATACCGTTGTAAATTCTTCTTTTCTACTCCCACTTGGTCGAAAACAAGTCCATTCTTGCATTTCTGATATTGCATCTTTAATAAAAGAGTAACGAGGATTTTCGCGCAGTTTATTTAAAGCTGGTTCTATTCCCTGTTGAAAGCTGTCATTAACATCTTCTTGGTCAATAAAAAACTGTTCAATTAAATCTTCTTCAAATACTCTATTAATTTCTTCGTTCAGTTCAACAGCACAAAGTTCTACGCTATTAATAACTAAGCTAGTCCAAATATGATAATCTTCTTCCCCACCTAGATTTGAGAACAGTTCTTTATAGTATTGTATAACTTGCTTTCTGGGAATTTTATCCTGAGCCACTAAAACCAATAAGGATTTCAGGGCTGCACCTCTGACATATTCATTGACTTCTTTATTGTCTATAAGTTGTTTTATTGGTTCAATATTTCCATCACTAACAGAAGCCAGTATCCTACCTAAATCCTCTGTCACTAAATCTCCAGTTAAATCTAGGGCAATCTCCCCTGGAACTGAAAAAAACTTAATGATTACAGGATATGCTAACGGCTCTCTAAATTCTGCTAGTAAGTAGAAAGCACAAAGATGTAAAATATAATCTGATTTTTCTAATAACTCTTCGAGATTATTGCTTAACTCTTCTAAGATTGATAATAATCTAGGAGTTATGGTTTCCCGTTCTTCTCTTGCTCTTTCTATTGCTACAAGAGGAAACTTCCCTGTATTGTTTTCTAGTTCAGATAAGATTTCTTCTATTTGCATCTGTTGAAAATAGCGATCTTGTACTTAACTAACTCAAATTAGATTTGGTTTATCAAGAGATGTACCACAGTGAGGTAGTTATTCTTGAATAATACGGCGGTTTCCGGTGGGGGAATGATATTTTTAGTGGAGAGTTGAGCAACTGTTCGGTTTACACCTACCAAGCTACCCAACCCAGTTTGATTTTTGGATACTGTTACCAGCATCACAGGTGCAGGTTGGACTCTTCGGTTGCACTCTTGACCTAAAGTGAACTTATGAATTTTTGGCAATCTTTCAATAATTGGCACATACCATCTAATGCAATCATAGGTCTTTTGGATGACCGATAATTCTTTCATTTTTTAATCAATCTTAATATTTCTGCCAAAAAATCGAGTCGCCATGAGGCAACAAAAAGAAAGAAAAAAGAACAAGTGCAAAGTGAAAAAGGACTAAAGTATAAAGGGCTACCGAAGAATCCTCCCGACGGCACACACAACCCGAAAACCGACATTGATGCTGTCGACGTCGCGGTTGCTGTAGTCGCGAGACGCAGAACGGCAGTATTCAGGATAGTTGAGCCAAGAACCGCCCCGCAGCAAGGCATATTCCTGCTTTTGAGAAAGATTATTATTATTCAACCAAGCACTGCCATCTGTTGGTGCACCTTCATAGTTATCATGCCAATCATCAAGACACCATTCCCAGACATTTCCGTGCATATCGTATAGCCCAAAGGCATTAGCCGCGTTAAAACTGCTCACAGGTGTAGTCTCTTCTCTGTAGGTTCCTTTTACACCCGCGCCATAAGTGTAGCCAGCATTGCCAGCATTGTAGTTGGCTAACTCTGATGTGATTGTTTCGCCAAAATGAAATGGGGTGGTAGTTCCAGCACGACAAGCATATTCCCATTCCGCTTCACTCGGTAAAATGTAGGGTCTGCCTGTATATTGTGAGAGGCGATCGCAAAACTCAACCGCATCATACCAAGAGACTTTCTCTACAGGTCGATCTGCGCCTTTAAAGTGAGATGGGTCAGGCTTTAGTTTTCGATTTACCTGCGGCAGTGCGGCTACTGCTTGCCACTGTGCTTGTGTTACCGCGTATTTGCCCATGAAGAACGCTCTTACAGTGACTTGGCGTTGAGGACTTTCACTACTTAAACGCTCCGGTTCATTTGCTGGCGAACCCATCAGAAAACTGCCTTCAGGGATGTACACCATTTCTAAAGTAATACCGTTGCCTAAGTCTTCGCTGAAATATTCAGCAAGTCTAGTTTCTTCCTTGATAATCCTGCCCTTATGATTGACAGTAACAGTTTTAAACTCAAATGAGTTTAAATGATTACTTTCGTGGACTAAAGATTTAACATCTTTAAATGGTTCTTTTGAACAGAAAACAGCGATCTCATTCCTTACTAACTTTTCTCCCACTTGATCCTGATTTCTTCGGGCTGCCTCTATTGCCGAATTTAATCTTGATAAAGGGTCTTGATTTGCTTCAATCCACCGCCAATAATGACTTAAAGATGCTGTAATTCTCGCACTGCGGCAAATATTATCTGAATTCAATTCTTGAGCATAACCCCATTCAAGGAACAAGATTAAATTTGAATTTTCTTGCAGAAGCAACTGTTGTCCTCTCTTTTCCTCTCCGTCACCAAAAAGTTCGAGAACTGTGTTGCAGAAACTACTATTGTAAAAATCTAATATTAGAGGGGCTATATAGTCAATTCCTCTTCCTTTCTGCAATTTACTTTCTGCGTAAGTACGGGCAGGTTCAGGTATACTCACCCTCCAATCAGATGCAATACTAGTTTTTTCTACCATTGAAAACTTGAGCAACTCCATCAAAGTCTTATTTCCATTCCTACCTGCTATTGCTCTAGCTAAATCCCGACTCAATCCGCTAGGGAAAAAAGCTAATAAAGGAAATATATCTTGCCCCTCTACCGATAACATTTCAAAAGAACGCTCTAAAGTTATTTGCAGACTTCTTTCTTTTCTCTCTTCAGCAGAATAAGCAGCCAAAATTTCTAATGGTTCAATTTTTAAGTCTTCACACAGCATTTTTAGGGTACATTGAGTTTCTGCCATATAGGATGCAGCTAATTTAATAGGCAAGGGATAACTATCTAGAAACTGCACCAACAGATGAAAATCTGATGCTAAATCATCATTTCCCCATTGTGCTTCTGATGGAGCATACTTTTTAAATATCTGTCTGGTTTCTGATGCTCCCATACTACAAACTTCTTCTTGATGGCAATCAATGTCCCTTACTAAGGAATCACGCGCAGTTAGCAATAGCCTTAAATTCGAGCATTGTTCTATCAGTGAGTTTAAAACTTCAATTAGTTCATTCGTTTCTTTCTCAATCAACTTATCCAAATCATCGAAAATCAACAAAATTCGACTATTTCTTAATTCTTTCTTTAAATCAAAACTACTCAACTCAAGGGTCTGTTGGATTTTAGTAATCATTGTTCCTACAGAATCAGTATCCCGCAGGCTAATAAACCAAACTCCGTCCTTATAGCAATTACGCTCATGTAACCACTGACCAATTGCATAAGCTAAGGCTGTTTTACCTATTCCTCCCATACCATGTAAAGCAATACAACGTTTCTCAGGCTCTACTAGTACTTTAATTACCCGATGTATTTCTTGTTTGCGTCCTACAAATTTTGGATCTCCACGAGGAATATTAGTATTTAACCACTGTGGATAAACAATTTGATGAGCCTTAGTAGGTTCAATAATTAGAGATTGACTATGAGGAGCTTGCGGTAATAATTTAAATTTAAAGGCTTCATCAAAATTAACTCCTTTTTCAAAAGTCTGAGAATTAAACACTTTTTTTAATTTATCATCAAGTTTTACTGCGCTTCGACTTACCAAGAAAGCGTCAGCAATCGCATCCTCATTAAATAATGCTTGATAAAGTCGCCGTGAAAAACATCGGGCTGCAATATCTAGAATTTTATCCTCAGCGTTCACTGCAATTATATGAGGTACACCTGCTTTGATGAAAGCTTGAGCTAACTTTTCTGAGTGACAAGCATTTAGCAATACTAATTGACAAGGGGCTTGCTTCTGATTAGATAGTGCGATATCTAGCTCTTCTTCACTAAAATGACGACTAATCCCCATTTCATCTTCTAAAACTAAAGCTGTATTATCACTTTCTTTCGTTCCATGACCAATAAAATGAATAATTAGTGGTTTTATTCGGCTCGACAATACATCTTGCAAAGTTTGTGAAGTTGCCACTTTCACTACTATTTCTACTGCTATGGGATGGGATACATTTTCTAATACTGAAGCGATCGCTTCAATTTCTTCTTGAATTGATAAATTCTCTACTGGTAAGAAGTTTTCGTCAAGCAGAGGTGCTGAAAACAATATCAGAATTTGATTACTAAAGGATTTATCTTGTTCAGAGACTTTTTTTACCCCTGGACTAATTGGAACCTTTTCAGTTACTCTTGATAAAACCATTCCTGTATCTCTTCATCACTAGCTTGACTCAGGTCTAGGGAAGGACGTTTTGGGTGTGACAATTTCCCTTTTGGTTCTATTCCTTTTGAGCGCAGTTCTTGTCGCCAATTTTTAATAGCTTTAGCGACTTTGATACTGTATTCTATCAAATTAGCACCTGCGGCTATTCCTCCAAGTACTGTAGCTACGAAAACTATGTCATCTGCTCCTACAACTCTACTTGATGACTTCTGCACGTTTATTGAAATCAGTTCCAGCGATGTTTCTAAAAACTCTATCTCATCTGGCGGCAGTTGAGATGAAACAACTATTTTACACAGAGGAATTTCACTCATCTATACCTCTAATATTTTTATTGTTTAATCAATTCTTGCAATTTTTCAACTGGACTTTCCAATTTAATCACTCGATGGCTTAAAGGAATATTAGAATTACACCCCAGATAAGTGGCAATTGCGCTGACTACCACATCCGTCTTCGATGTGCCAGTTCGCTCAATGTAGTTATTCACAAGTCTGGAGACACCCTGACAACAATTTGATTAGGTTTGACCACTTTTACCAACTACCTCACTAACTGCATAACTCCACATTACTATTATTCCGTGTTTTCACGTACAATAGAATCACTATTCATCAATTTGGGCGGCAACTGCTCAAAAGCATGATTTTTGCATCTACATCTTGAGTATGTGCTTTTACGGAATTTAGCGCAATCTCTCTACCGTCAGAGGTAGACAGGAAATTTCTGCTGCGATCGCCTGAAGGAGGCACTCTGAACTTGGAAAGGGATAAAGTCACCGGAAGCTGTGTTTGTGGCAGCTTGCAAGGATGGTAGGAAACCAGAGATACAACAGGTCAAATCTGCTGTGAAGGATTGGTTTGAATGGGCGCGGCGGGAGAGGATTGTGCTGGCAATGTCGGGGTCAGATGTGTACACGCCGGAGGGTAAGGCAGTGGAGTTGGCGGAAATGATGCGGCAGTTTCCGATGCGGGAGTGAATAGCACAAGCTATGGATTAGCAGTCTCTACCGTGATTTCTTTGCCGTTGGTGAACTTGATAAACTCAGATGTTCAACGAAAATCCTTCTAGAAGATAATTCTTTATTGTCTGATTTTTGAGTTTCTGAAAGTTCGGCTTTTTTGGGCTTCTTGTCAGGTGTGGTAATCTGCTTGTTTTTCTTTATGCCTTTTTTCGGATAATACTACTAATGTAATAAAATCTTCATATTTAATCCCGATTAATCGCTTTGATTCCTCTGGGTATGATTCTATTCTTTTTAAGGGACTTGTCGTTATTAATACTTGCTTTTTTATCTCCTCTGTTTATTTTCTTATAAAATTTATTTTAAAGATAGGTCTAGTCAAGATGATTTAAAAAATCGAATTCTTAACTTTATCAACTACTTTAATCAAACAATAGCTAAACCTTTTAAGGGGACATATAAGGGCAAAGTTTTGGCTATTTAATGGTCTGCTTATTTACGCCGGACTGTACCTAGTACTAGCTGATAGTTTATATGGTGAGCAGCGCGTTGGGCGGGCAATGCCCGACTTAAAGCGACTGCGAACCCGGAGGGTGAAAGTAGCCAATTTCTTAGAAAACTGGGTGAATATAACTTAGCCTATGTGGTAGCAATTAATTGATTGACTCACCCAAAAGCGCTGTTAAGAAGGGTTATGGAGAGGAGCGACCTCGAAACTTCCTTGCGCGACTGTAGCTAATTTTTCAACGGATAAGGTGGCAAGTGTTATTTAGCAGACGGAATCTTGTCAACATTCGCTTAAGGTGTGAAATAAGCAACCGTGTTAAACTCAACCGCTGTGTTAGGTTTTGGCTCAGTGAGGGAACAATAACAATGTATCTAATCAGCCTGATATCCCAAGGGCTAACTCTATGTTATCCTCATTGAACTTAAAGAGCAAAACCATTCATCAAGTGCCGCTGCGAGCAATTTTGATTGTTCCGTTTGTGCTACAAATTTTCGCAGTAGTGGGATTTGTTGGGTATCTCTCATTTAAAAGTGGGCAACAAGCTGTCAATGAGTTAGCTAATAGATTGGAACAAGAAGTTGCTGATCGCACTGAGAAAGAAACAGTAGGATTTTTAAATACTCCCCATATCGTTAACCAAGTTCTACTCTCCAGTATTTACAGTGGCAATCTCAATGTCGAAGATTCCCCAGCACTAGAAAAATTCTTTTTCAAGCAAATCAAAACTCACGCAATCATTCCGTATCTTTACTACGCAGACAATCAAGGTCAATTTATCGGCATTCAAAAGTTAGACGATGGTCAATTCATCGTCAAAGTTAAGGATCGATCTACCGGGAAAAACAGAAATGTCTATTTGCTAGATGAGCAGGGTCGGCGGACTAAACTGCTCAAAAGTGCAGAATTTGACAGTAATGAGTATCTTCTTCTCAAATATCCTGGAGGTTCAACCGCACCAAAACCTGGACAATCCGGATGGAGTGAAATTTCTCTTTCTTCTAGTGTTTTGGCTCTAGAAGTGAAAGCTGGCACACCTATATATAGTAATACAGGTAAATTCCAAGGCGTAATCGGAGTTGAGATTTTCTTGCCTCAGATTAGTCAGTTTCTCCGAAATCTCAAAATCAGTCAATCTGGACAGACTTTCATTGTGGAGCGTTCTGGAGAAATAGTTGCTAGTTCAACTTTGGAGCAACCGTATGTGGCAGATGGAAATAAACAAATTCGGCTAGTGGCTACACAAAGCCGCAATCCTCTGACTCAGGCGACGGCAAAACAATTATGGCAACGGTTTGGCAATCTTAATCAAATTACTAAGAGTCAAAACTTCGTTTTTGAATTCAACGGCAAGCGTCAACTTGTACGTGTGCAACCGCTCAGTGACGGTCGAGGATTAGATTGGTTAACAATCGTTGTCATCCCAGAATCAGACTTCATGGCACAAATCAATGCTAGTCTGCGTAACACGCTGTGGTTGTGTCTCGCTGCTTTAGGTGTAACAACAGTCTTAGGGATTTACACATCCCGTTGGATTGCTCGACCCATTCTCAAATTGAAGGCAGCAAGTCAAGCGCTCGCTTCTGGACAACTTAACGAAACGGTTGAGATTCGAGGAGTGAATGAATTAGAAGTATTGGGTCAGTCCTTTAACCAGATGGCATCTCAATTAAGAGGTTTGATTGAAGGGTTAGAAGAGCGTGTGTCAGCACGAACTGTTGAACTCAAAGCAGCCAAAGAAGAAGCAGACAGCGCCAATCAAGCCAAAAGCGAATTTCTTGCGAATATGAGCCACGAACTCCGTACCCCTCTCAACGGCATTCTTGGCTATGCTCAAATCCTCAACCGTTCTAAAGCTTTAGCTGATAAAGAGCGTCATGGAGTGAACATAATTCACCAATGTGGCTCCCACTTGTTGACGTTGATCAACGACATTCTAGATTTGTCTAAAATCGAAGCCCGCAAACTAGAACTTTCCCCAAAAGCGCTGCATTTCCCATCTTTTGTGCAAGGGGTTGTGGAAATTTGTCGTATCCGTGTGGATCAAAAGGGTCTTGAGTTTCATTACCAACCAGATACAGACTTACCTATAGGTATTGAAGCAGATGAAAAACGCCTGCGCCAAGTATTAATTAATTTATTGGGCAATGCAATTAAGTTTACAGACCGAGGCAGTGTGACATTGAAAGTTGAGAAGGTTGTCACTGAAAATCCTCAATCTGTGCGACTGCAATTCTTGATTGCTGATACTGGAATTGGCATTGCATCATCAGATGTGAATCAGCTATTTCAGGCGTTTGAACAGGTGGGCGATCGCCAACGCCAAGCTGAGGGCACAGGTTTGGGTCTAGCTATCAGTCAAAAAATTGTGCAACTGATGGGCGGACAAATTCAAGTTAAGAGTCAACTGAGTGTGGGCAGCGACTTCTTCTTTGATGCAGAATTTCCCATCGCCGCAGATTGGGTACAGCATCATACCGTGAATGCCGGACAGCAAATCATTAGTTATCAGGGGCAACCCCGTCACATTTTGATTGTGGACGATCGCTGGGAAAACCGTTCTGTGTTAGTAAATCTGCTAGAACCTCTGGGTTTCAAGTTGAGGGAAGCCCAAAACGGTCAGGAGGGCTTAGACAAAGCCAGAGAGCAATTACCAGACCTGATGATTACGGATTTAGCAATGCCAATCATGGATGGCTTTGAGATGTTGAAACAGTTGCGGTCTGACGACGAATTAAAACAGTTGTCGGTGATTGTTTCTTCGGCATCGGTGGCTCAAATCGATCAGCAGATGAGTTTGGCGGCAGGCGGAGATGATTTTCTTGCAAAACCTGTACAAGCAGACGATTTGTTTAACTTGCTGGCGAACCATCTCAACCTCACCTGGCTATATGCTGAAACAGAATTAAACACATCGCCTGCATCCTCTCAATCACTCATTCCACCCCCAGCAGAAGATTTACAACAGTTACTGGAATTATTACATGATGGGCTTTTCAAACAGCTAGCTGAAGTTGCCGAGCAAATTGGCCAAAACAGCGATCGCTACCAACCCTTTGTCCAACAGGTTATACAACTGGCGAAACAGTTTCAGGAAGAAAAGCTAGAACAGTTGCTGCAACAGCATTTACATCGCAATAACTAGGGAGTTGTCAAAATGTCACCAGCACTGAGTTTAATTTTGATTGTAGATGACACCCCTACAAATCTGGATGTCATTTCTGAAACGCTTAGTGATGCAGGCTTTGCTGTGGCGATCGCAACCAGTGGTGAAAGTGCCCTGCAACGCTTGGAACGTCGGCTTCCTGATCTGATTTTATTGGATGTAATGATGCCGGGAATTAACGGATTTGAAACCTGTCAACGACTGAAATCCAACCCGAAAACTCAAGATATTCCTGTCATTTTTATGACAGCTTTGTCTGATACCGACACTAAGGTGCAGGCGCTCTCGTTGGGGGCAGTCGATTATGTTACCAAGCCTTTCCAAGAGAAGGAAGTGTTGGCACGGGTGAAAACCCACCTGCAATTGCGCCGTCTCACCCAAGTTTTGGAACATGAGGTTGCTCTGAAGACTGCTGAATTTCAAGCAGCGCAACTTCAACTAATTCAAAGCGAAAAAATGTCAGCGCTGGGTAATCTGATTGCTGGGGTTGCCCACGAAATCAACAACCCAGTCGGATTTTTGAGGGGCAATATTCAACCAGCCCTGGATTACATCAACGATCTGTTTCGATTAATCGATCTATATCAAGCGAAGTTTCCCTATCCCGGTGAAGAGATTGAAGAGGAGATCGCAGTTATTGACCTGAAGTATATCCGAGAAGATTTACCCAAACTGATCGGTTCGATGACACAAGGAGTTGATCGCATCTGTAATATCAGTACAAGCTTACGAACCTTTTCCCGCAGTGATAGCGATCGCCCAATACTGTATAACCTGCATGAAGGGCTTGATAGTACTATTCTAATTCTCAAACATCGCCTGAAAGCCAATGAATTGCGCCCTGCAATTGAGGTCATTGCTCTTTATGGCAATATTCCTCAAGTAGAGTGTTATGCGGGTCAACTCAACCAGGTATTCATGAATATTCTGGCGAATGCAATTGATGCTCTAGAAGAGTCCAACCAAGGCAAAAGTATTGCCGAAATTCAAGCTCATCCTAACCAGATTACCTTGAAAACAGAACTAGAAAGCAATGGTCAATCAGTAGCGATCCGCATTCAAGATAATGGCATTGGCATGACCCAGGAGGTGAAGCAGAAGATTTTTCAGCATCTATATACGACTAAAAGTATTGGCAAAGGGACGGGATTAGGATTAGCGATCGCTCAAGCTATTGTGGTGGAAAAGCATGGAGGGACTCTAGAAGTTGATTCCCAACCACAACAGGGGGCAGAGTTTATTATCCGCATCCCCGTGAAAACTAATTGTGATTCTACGGCAGTAGGCTTCTAATGGGACTTAGACAAAAATTAAGCTGTCCTATAAATTAAGGCAATTACGTACATCGTACCCCCACATGGAAGCTGCCGCATTCCACCACCTTTGCCCCGGTGACTCTAAAATAGGTAGTTTCAGGTACTCCGAGCGCCATGCAATAGGCTTCCATTGGTTTTGCAAAGCTCGAATTAAAATTGCATTTGGAAAAATCTCTCTTTGGTGTTCGCGTAACCAAAGTACATACTCAATTGTTCTTCTCAAGGCATCTTCTAACCCATAGGTGCAACTTTCTAAAGCGTCTTGAACTTCTTAAGCGCGAAAAGTTAACGCCGAGACTGACTAACGCTCGTTCATATTGTTTGAATATCTCGTATTCAACTGAGTCTTTTTCCCAGAACCACAAAGTAAACCAACTCCCAAACAGTTATTCTGCAACTTTTCATAGTTTAGCTGTTGTAGAACGACGAATTATTTGACCGCAGTGATAAATAATTTGTCAAGTTCTTCAAGTTTGTAAGCTTGTTTAGAAAAATCTGATTTTTAGCGTTTTTGACACATTGCAGGATCGTAATTCCTTGCCCTAAAATTGTACAAACCGCTTTCCGACTCTAACCACTGCCCTTGGAATCTAAAGTCACTACCTCCATCATTATCTGCACCACTTACCTATGACAAGATGTTGCCGAATGCATCATAAAGAAACTTTCCTGAACTTGCACCATTACTATCAGCTAATCCAATCACACGACCCATTGCGTCATTCAAGTAGTACACAGCGTTACCGTTGGCATCTAACGGGACTTAAACATTTTTGACGCAAAAACTAACCTTAAACCCCTATAGAGTAAAGGAAATACACCAAATACTCAAAAATACTTGAAACCCAGATATATCAGGAAACTAAGCAAATTGATGTCAAAGTTTCTCCATATATATGTTTAAGGTATTTTTTTGTTTATTTTTATCTAAGTCCTGTTACATGTCGAACTTACATAATCCCTGAGTTTAAACTAGTTGAATGTCTAGATTAGCTTGAAAACCAATAGGCTTATTTTCAACAATGGCGAATCTAGATTCTTGGAAGAACAAAGAACCATTTAGGGGATCATAACTGAAGTCACTCAGGTCAATAGCACCAAACCCTGCTTGAGAAACTTGAATTTTATCACCTTCAACAGCCTTGAAGTCTTTGATAATGTCAACACCCTCTAATACATTGGTAAAAATGAATTTATCTGCACCGAGTCCACCAGTAAGAGTATCTGTACCTAACCCACCAACGAGTGTATCATTGCCACTTTTGCCAGAAAGTGTATCGTTACCGCCATTGCCAAATAACAGATTATTTTGCCTATCTCCAACAATGATGTCACTTTGATTTGTACCTTTAACATTATCAAAGTTTATAAATGTGAATTCAACTGTGCCTATATTAGGAACATTATTAATTACGAAACTTTGACTTTCAAGGTTAACGTTAACTGATGCATCTCCAACTAACAAGGGTGCTGAAGGAGCAATTGAGGCATCTATAATGTTATTTACTGCACTAGCATCAGCAACAAGGTTTTCAAAATTGCCAAGTAAATCTGTACCTAGTCCACCACCTTTTTTTAAAGTTCCGTCAATGAAGATAGTAGAGCTTACACCTATTTTGCTGTAATCTGCCGTGTCAATGCCATCTCCACCATCTAAGATATCATTGCCTGCACTGCCTGTGATGATGTCATTGCCGCCACTACCAGATAATTTATTATCTTTAGCATTACCAGTAATCCGATCATTTTGATTTGTACCAATTACATTGACAAAATTTTTCACCTTGACTACTATCGGTGACGAACCCACAGGTCTAATCTCTAGCCTTTGTTGAGATAAGTTCACTACTATTGATACATTTGTACTGTCAGTAGTAGCATCAATACTGTTAGCTTGTCCAGTCGCACCGATCACGGCTTCAAAGAAATCTTTAAACGTATCAGTTCCAATCACACCTTTTTGGATAAACCTTGGTTTAATAATTACAGCTTGCCCTAAATCGCTGTAGTCAACAGTATCGCTACCCTTTCCACCAAGCAAGATGTCGTCACCTGCACTGCCGAGAAATATATCATTCCCAGCAGTTCCAACTAAAGTATCGTCTCCCTCAGTACCTATAATTTTTACCATGAGCTTGCTGCCTTAGTATTCAAGTAACTGCTGTATACTACCTTGTTATTGACCACGTTCTCCGCAGATACCGCCGACATTCCGCTTCTCCCTTACAAATCAGCAGCCGCAGCGCATGTACCTCCTGGATGGTGGAAGTACAAACAACTGCGATCGCCCCAATCAGTTCTCGTTGTGAGCTTACGTATTGCTGGTGCTGTTGAACTTTAGAGTGAAGATGCTCACAATAAAGAGTCATTGCCAGACATCCAGCAACGAAAGCTTTTGCTAACAGCGGATTGTTCAGTTTTGATGGATTCATTTGGGAGTAAAGAAGTTAGTAGCGATCGCTGATGGTCTACATCTTCCACTGTGTTATATATTGTGTATGGATCTATCTGCATTCCTAGAGGTGTGGGAACGATTTTCAAGTACTGGTTTAGCAAATCAATATAAACAGCGTTAAATTTTTTTTGCTCTACATAACAACGTAGAAAATCAAGCAGTTCAATCGCTCTTTTCATTTCATAGACTTCACAACTACTATCGATGATGGGCTGACTTCTTCTATAGCCTTTCATCAACTTTTCAGCTATTAGTTTATGATACTTGAAAGCAGCTTGTTGATGGCTGCTACATGAATGAACTTTAGTTTGCGCTTGATAACCGACTCTTCCCCATTGAACAGTTAGGTTGTTCTGTTCAACTTTCGCTGACCAAAATTTATTGCTGTTGTTGGCAGCATCGACATAGACAAGATATGTTTCCATGATTTTGACTACTTAATTAATATGAGGGGAACATTCTCGATTCAGAAACATTCCCCAAACTACTTATTTATTCTGCAAATAAGGCAGAGTTTCTTGAATTACTTTTTGGTCTTTTCCAGTTCTACCCAAATCAGTTTTTGTTGCGTCATCATTAGCAACTACTGTAGCTGCTGACTCAGCTAATTCTTCAGGGCATCCTCTCTGGGTTAGTTCTGTAAGTGCAGCCGAATACAATCCTTGATTTTTCACAATCGTCTCCTTGACATTTCTAATGCTATCGATGGCTATCTGCGGAGCAATATTTTTGTTGCTGAAGGGGTGAAACGATTATTAATTTTTTCGTGCATTACCCCAACGAATTTGATGTTATAGAGCTTCTAAAATTGTCTCGGCTTCATCAACAATTAATCCCTCAATTTGCGAAAAAATATCGTACAAATCTTTAGTAATACTATTGGGAATTACCAACTCACACAAAGAATCTTCTAATGCAGATGACATTGGATATTCAGAAGAATTGTATTCTTGTTGCATCAACACATAAGTTGACAAGGTGATGCGAAACAAGAGTTTGGTTTCTCTATTCAGTTGTTCTAGATATGCACCATATTTACCAACAAGCTGGTCAATTCGGTCAGTTTGACGTAATAAGTTACGAGGTCGGTAGACATTTTCTTAATCCTTTAAAAACAGTGTGTTCAAGCGATCGCTTCTGTCCAAAGCAATCGCCCGTTCCTCAGTTCAGATTACGAAATCTCGCAGTCCTCAACGATTGAGTGGGTTTATCTGCAATAGCACTTGATGCCGCCCTGGCAGTTTTCGCCCAATCCCTCATGCGCTCGACTGCAAGAGCATCTTGCACCGCCAACGGAGTAATCGTCTGCCGACAGACTTCCAGATCGCCAAGCGATACCTGCTGCGGTCGCCCTTCATCGAATGCCAGCAAAGCAGCTTCAGATGCTAGCGTTTCCAGTTCTGCGCCGGAGAATTTTGCGGTACTGGACGCGATCGCTTCTACGTATTCATCCTCCACAGTAATGCCGAATCGTTGCAAATGAATCTTGAGAATCTGTACACGCTCTGGTAAAGTAGGTAAATCGACGAAAAAGTTCTCATCAAATCTACCTTTGCGTTTCAATTCACTAGGCAGTGCAGAGGGGTCGTTGCAAGTTGCCACAACGAACACACCAGAAGTACACTCGCTCATAAATGTGAGTAGATTGCCCAAGATGCGGTGGGAAACTCCAGAACTATCACCCTGACCAGACAAGGCTTTCTCAATTTCATCAATCCACAGGACGCAGGGGGCGATCGCTTCGGCAGTTTTCAAAGCACGTCTAACATTGCCTTCTGATTCGCCCACAAGAGAACCAAGCATTGAGGCGATATCAAGTTGTAGTAGTGGTAGCTGTAGTACATCTGCAACATTTTTGGCAATCAGGCTTTTACCGCAGTTATGAGTAACGAGCCAGTTGTCAGTTACATACCAATGTGATTCAGAATCAATTGTGAAACCATATACAGTTGATTTTGTATTGGTTAGCTCAACTACAACTTGCCGATGGCGGTGGTTCTTCCACTTGATATTCCGCACTTTCCTGGTTTTGTATTTGACTTGAGTAGGAATAGCAATTTCACCAACTGCATAGTGAACTCGGTAAAACTCAAATTGCTTACCATTAAAGGTTTTCGTTTCTTTCTTGAGCCTTGCCCAACCACCAATAGAATGTATGAGGTAAGCAAAATCAGCAGTTAATTGTTGTGACATTGAACCAAATTCACAATTAGTGCCATCAGTATCAATCAGACCTGCTAACAACCATAGTCTTTGCTCAAGACTGGCATACTTGTACTGTGAAGGAACAAATTTTGTGGACGCTTTTACTCCGTCGGGAAATAATTTGTTGAATTGCTGGCGTGTTTCCTTGACTGCGTAATAACGTGATGTATTATGATTTGCTTGAACATACTCTTTACCAAGTTTCATCCCCAACTGAATCATTTTGTCAATTACTTCTCGTTTGGATTCAGTAATGGATGGGGTATAAAAACTCTGGCTACTGTATTTTCTTAATGAACCATTACCCAAGAAACAACCAAGTACATAAGGATGTACTGTTAGCTCTTGATGTAGTAAATCGTAGGCAGATGAGGAAAAGATTTTAGCTTTATTTCTGTAATAAGAACCTCGCTTCAAGAAGTCTTTAACTGACAGTTCATTCAGAAATTGAGAGCGAGGTCTTTTACCATCTATTCGTTGACGACGTAATGATATATGCGGGATGATATGGTCGTCAGAACAATAGTAAAACCTATCGGGAACCGACTTCATGCTGACTTTATAAATGTCACGATCACTGTAGCTCACAGTTTGTATGACTTGTGAAGAAATCATCGTATTATCCTTCTGTGGAGATAAGACAAAATCCCCAACCTGGATATCTTCGATGTTCTTCCATCTGCCGTCAGCCATCAAAACTTTTGAGCCTGCTGGTTGACATCCCGGTGGCCCAGCCAATAGCACACCTTTGGGTTGTGGTAATGAGAGCGATCGCGCTTCAGTTGTAAACAGCCGCCGCAGCCGTTGCAACCACTCGCGCAGTAAATCCAGCCCACCAAAACCGATTGTAGCTGGTTTGCCCAACTCAATACCCATTTGCGACAGTAGTCGAGTTTTGTACTCTACTGCCTTGGGGATAAATGAATTATCAACCACTACCCCCTGTTCTTTAGTCCAACTTTGTTTGACCGTTAATCGGAAAAAGTCGCTTACTTCTTCCAAAGTTAACCCCAGGGCTGCTCTTGATAAGGCTTCTTTGTCAACAGCAGTTAGCACAACACTAAAGCATTCTTCTTGTTCAGTCGCTGCTTCCTTTAGATACTGTAGGTAGAACTCTAAATGCTGTTGAATTTGTTCAACTGTTGGAAGAGGCACTTCAAAGTAAGGAATTAATCTCACCAAAGCCTCTTCCAACTGAATATTTTGACCAAGCAGTATAATTCGCTTATCAGTTGGCTTCAACCTGTGGTAAAGGTTCTTAATTCTTGTGAGAATCTCCCAACTTAATTGCGGCGAGTTCTTGACAACAAATGGATGAATATCACCTAAGATAAACACCCCTACACCGTCGAAGTTCTGGATATACTCGAAGACGTAAATCAGTGGATCTACGTGAGCAGGTCGCTTGTATTCTGGTACTGGTTTGAACACCAGTCCCCCATCGGATGCGATCAAACATTGCTCCAGTCCGTTAACTCCCAAGTTCCAAAAGAACACCGGAATTTGGAGTTTTTCTTGTACAGTAGTTGTCAACCACTCTATAATTGTGGCTTCCTCTGGGGACAGCACCTCTAGCGCCACAATCGGGATTTGAGAATCTATAGTGGTAATTAAATTTTCCAGGTTCATAGTCAATCTTTTAACAACTTCAAAATTTTCGGCATCGCCGTTTTTGTCTCAGTTATTAGTCCTTGAACTGACTGATAACTGATTACTGACTACTGACGCAGGCGCGTTTGATGTGTATTTTTACTCCGAATCTGTTGCTGTTGGGCTTCTGGTTTGAAAGTGCGGTCTTCTACAACCCCCAATGCCTCTTCAAACGGCCTGGTCGCTTCTAGACAAGAAAGCCCGTCAAATCCTTCGGCTTCCACCTTCACTTCACCTGTAGTACTATCGAAATGAATCAATATTGCTCTTTCCATTACTATCTCCTTGTATATTGTTGCTGCTGTTGATGTCCGCCAAATGTCAAGCGTAGGGTTTGCACAGTACCATTAGTTTCTTGAGTGATGTTGCATTCCCCGAATTTCTCTTGTAATTCAATTGCTTTGGAGTGAACAAGTCTTTTACCATAAGCGTGCATTAGCTTGACTGAGAAAAAGTCTTTTCCTAGTCCAGGAATCGTTTCATAGTGATCATGTATGGCTTCATAAGTTTGAGTAACTGAATTCCACTTAAAACCAATATCGGCACGAGCTTTTATGATGTGACTAGGGACGATAATCTCAGCGCTTTGTCCTTGGGAATCGCCGTAATAGCCTGTTAATGGTTGAGGTTGTTCATGCACTTGTGGGGATAGTTTTAGATCCTCCAGGGCTTGCACCAAACACTCACGATTGGTTAGTTTTGTTTTGACTGTTGAAAAGTGTGACATCTGCTATCTCCTTAAGGTTTGACTTGGTAACGACACCCGAACAGTAGTAACCGAACCTTTTATTACGGTTTCTACTACTTCTTCTTCGATTAGGTGCGATGTCCGTAAGCTTCACCTCACAGACATCGTGACTTTGATTATCGGAACTTGAATTGCATGACCGTAGCTTTTGCCAGTCCCACATCATCACTTGCAAGCTGCTGTAAGTTGCGTTGTTCGTCAAGCAGTTTTGAACGGATCTCATCCATCTTCGTCTGAAGGAGCGATCGCCCTTCACCACTTAGATTCTTAGATTCAATCGCCGGATCATTAACAATGGAATCCAGATGCTCCATCATTTGGGCAAGGCTGCCTCCAGCTTCAGCAGAAGCATTCGCTAACAATACCCGCACCTTCATTAGATGTTTTTCCATCTTCTTCTTGAACTGCACGGGCTTGCGTCCCGGTTCCCAGTCGGCTAACTCCTCCAACAACTGGGCGGCTAGCTGTTCACCACCAGCAATTGCAGCTTCTTTGAGCTTCTGTTCTAGATTTTGGTCGTACTGTTGGATGAACTGGGTTATCTGTTGCAGGCACTCGGCTTGTTTTTGGTCGAGTTGTTCGGATAAAGCAGGAATAATCACTGGACGACCGATAATTACCTGTAGATAATCCTCCAACTCAGGCAATGTCGGGAATGCTTTAAGTAAGTTAGCTTTAATTTCTTCTTGCTTGCCCTCTGGTAATTGCCAGACATTCAGTGAAATGAAATGATTAATACGTTGTTGATAATCCTCTAATCCTTGAGTGTAATCATCTTTTAATTGTGCGCGAAGGGTCGGAGCAATCACATCTCGAATGTTAATTAGCTGGCTCCACACTAATGGCGCGAGGTCAATCGTACAAACCCAATCACCATTATCGGGAGACATCCACTCTTGCACTGAGGAAATCTCTTGCCTCAGTTGCGCTGCTGCTTCATCCAACTTTTTGAATACTTTGACGCCCCGCAACCCGACTTCAGAATTAGTAACCTTTACAAGGTCTGATTCAGAGCCTTCAGTTTTTAGCACATCTGCCCATTTAGGGGCAGCACTTTTTGTACTATTCTTGAGTTGAATTTTGAATCGAATACGAGTTTTATTTAACTTCTGGAAATTGTGGCGCTCGACTATAGCATCAGCAAGAAAAGTTTCGTTGGGATTAGCAATTGCCTGTACCATATTAGTAACCCAAGATGATTTCAATTTTGATTAAGCGTAGCTTTGACTTAGTTTTGAGAACGAAGTTACTACTTTTAACCCAACATAAAAGCGATTTGTTAACAACAAGTCGCTTTGTCCTTAATAACTTACCTCGTTCAAAAACTCATCAAAACACTGATACACGCCTTCATCTTTACGTAGATCAGATATAGTGAATTCTTGACGCATCAAACCAAACCTAAACATTACATTCGAGCGACAACCGCCCCTAACAGTATTCTCCAAAAACAAAGCTGCACCGAAACACAGCTTTGAATTATAAGTAATCTGACCTTCAGTTGACTTGGAATAATCTACAGTCTTGTGGCAGTGAAAAGCTTTATCGTGAGTGATTCCATGTAAAATATCACTCGCTTTTTTAGGAAAAAGTGCATATTTAACAGATTTCTGAAACGGACAATCTTTGCAAGGCTGTTTCATTTTTCTAGATTATTGCTGTTATTCTACTCCTTAATAATCAGGGCGCTCAATCACCAGGATTAATGCAGCAACATTAGTTCCACTATCCTTAAAACTTCCTGTTTTAATTGGGTAATCTTGAGCCTCAACACTCTTTAGCCAGTTTCTAAACCGCTTTTCAACAGAATTATTTGAATTCTGCCAGTGAGTTGATGCAATGCTTGCAATGCGTCCCTCTTTGCTTTAGATGCGGTAACTTTCGGTTTCACATCTCCAAACGGTGTTTTGATATCCAGGTTGTCTGGTAACTGAGCTTCAAGTATTGCTAATTGATTCAAATGATTGTCTATTTCGGTCAATATCTCTTCAGTTGATTCGGATGGCGAAAGCTGTTGTATTTCATCTTCTGTCAGGTAAATGATATCTGGGCTATCTTTGTCAGGCAGTAATCCGTAATACCACCCAGCACAGCTAGTTTTTGCTATTAAGCTATCAGCAGGAATGAACTCAATTCCTACAACAGTGCCTTGCTTGGTTCTTTGTCCAAATGTGAATTTGGGATAACCCCAACCGCGTGGAATGGTAATTGTTACTTGCATAATTTTTATCCTTCTTCTAATACTTCTAATGCTTGCGCTAATGCTCCAATTGCATCTGTTAAAGTTGATTCCCCACTGTTTGCACAGAAAAACTCAAAAGTTTGGGGATTGGTATTTTTGAACTCAACTAACGCATCGAAGATGTTCTCTAGCCCAAGAAGTACTTCACTTCCTGTACGATTGTCTGATGTCAAGGCTTGTTCTAATGTGAGATTGTTCATGATTTTCTCCATATAAAAAGCGGTCTGCTTCTGACAAACCGCTTTTCAATTTGGTGTGGTTAATTTAACTTAGGCTTACCAAGGTCGAAACCAGTTGATATTTTGCAGGTGAAGACATTGGATAAGACGGGTTTTGTACCTCGGCAATTAACTCCCAATTTCTCCAGTCGTGTGGTTTCACGTTATTTGACTCTAAAAGCCTTTCATGAATTCCGCAAATGTACCCAACATGATAATACGGGCAAGGTGCTATATGTCCGACATTCTCATTATCGTAACCACACTGCCCGTCCAAACGACCTCTATTGAATTGCTCTTGTTGAAATTGAGTTGTTATCTGCTGGAGATATGAGTTTAATATTTGACTGTTGCTCACAGTTTTCGCCTCACAAAGTACTTTTACTTTTTGCGTAGCAATGCCATAGAAAAAGCGGTCTGCTGTTAATAAACCGCTCTAGTTTTTTTGGTGTGTTGTGGTGAGTTTTAGAATTGCTTTTACTAGGGAAATCTCGCTAATAACTCTTCACGAGATAATTGCAAACACAAAGGTGTAAATTCTTCTGCTGATAACTGTAGTAAACTATTGACAACTCCCGACAGTTCCTCGTCTACTGAACCGAACCGGAATCGCAACAGGTTTTCTACAACTTGGCGTTGTCCCTCTTGTACAGCTTGCGCTCTAGCCTCTTCATAAGCTTGGGTTAAATTCATTATTAACTCCTGGTCTTCTTCGGTTAAAATTTCTTGAGCTTCTATACTGACTCGCCAACTAAAAACTAGTTCTAGAACATTGCGCCTTTTAGGGTTTTCTCTTGGCAGCGCAACCAGTTCATTTACTGCTTGTCTTTGAACTGCCCCTCGTCCCAAAAGTCTAAACCATAGTGTTTCTTCTGTAACAGGCAACTCATTAACTGCTATCAACGCCCCTCTAAAGCACTTTTGAAAGAAGTAAACCCCAGTTGGCCAATTTTCTAAATCTAGTTTAACTTCCAAATCTGCTAACAGAGGTTGTGAAATACTAGGTGATATAATCCACAGCCGCGCTAAACTATCTTCTGGTATGGTTGTTTTTTCTCGCTTGGCTTTGCGTTGTGAGCTTGCAATCACAGCGAACAGCTTCAGGAAGCAGTTGCGTACTTCTGTTCTACTTGGTTGATTGCTGAATGGTTCTAGCAGTGTCGTATTTAGCACAGCGATTCTGCCCAGTAATCCTAGACTTTGTGCTTGTGCTTGGGGGGAAGGCGAAAACAACACATCAACAAATCTTGTTGCATCCGTTACTTCCCTATTGATTTTTACTTCGCCTAAAGGAGCCAGTAATTCCTCTAAAAACTGCTTGGCAAATTTATCATGAGGTTGTTGTTGGGTCATTGCTAATCGCTGTACTAATGTCCACAATCGCCTTTGTTGTGCAAAGATTGAAGTTTTCACCACCAGTTTTTAGACGTGGTGGGTCATCGGAATCATCTCGCGGCGGCTTGACCATTACAAGTTTAAGGCTTCCGGCTGCTAATCCCGGTGGCTGCTGGTTATTATGGTTTGGTATCGTTAACTCGATTTGTAAGGATTGATTTGCAACTCTTTCGCGTTCGGGTGCTGGCTGTTTGCTTTCCTCTGCCCTTATATTTGTTACTTTGTAACGCATACCTGTAATTTGTCAATACTTTTTTGTAACGGAGCGCAACTAATATATAGTGCAATTTATATCCCAAATCAAAGAGGATACATCGCTATTTAATGCAACGCAAAGCTTTTGTAAGATTTCAGTGCTAACAGTAACTTCTTTGGGCTTTTTAGGGCGATTAATAAACAAGTGCGGAGCTTCCAATTGTTGAATATAAGTAGCAGATATACCTACTAGTTCTGATAGTGCTTTTCGGCTATACCCAGCCTTTTCCCTCAGTTCTCTTAACTTTTGCGCGTTATCTTCATTCCATCGGAAAGATGCTACAGGAGTAACATCTATTTTAATTTTCATTTGCAAATCGACCTTGTTATTATTGCGCTCACCTGTTGACATTTAATACTACTCGCTCTAATATATTGGTGTCAACCATAATTCAAGCAAAAAAAAGCTGCAAAGTCTTTCAAATGTTGGGCATCACAGATTAAAGCTTTTTGGTATTACGTGCAAAACAACTGTAGTTACAAGGCTTACGGGGGTAAAAGTAGTAATATTCTTTTGAAAAAAGGAATTAACAATTTTCTGAACCAGGATTGGCTTATAAACTCTAGAACACTTGTAGCTTTTTAAACCAAGTAATGATTTTAGTTTTAAAACTTAACAGTGTTTAAATCAAAAGCGATCGCCCCAACTTGACCAAGCTGGAGATGTTTGCAAGAGAGTCGCGCCAGGGGTGGGACTGCTGGGGGGATGAAGCAGGTATCTTTAATGCTACTACAGAGGATGCCAACCCCAACGTTTCGTATTTAAGCGCTTGAGCAAAAGGCCAACTCCATCTGTTGCCGTCAAGCAAGGCGCGCTGAACCTAGAAAACCGAATATTAAACAACGCTAATTTTCTGCCTGGTGCTGGTAAATTTGACGCAGTTCATCTAGGTTACTAGCTGTTTCTAGCCCTTTGAGAACTGCTCTTAGTTGCTCGACATCCTCAATGGTTGAAATTTCTGGTAACAGGCTTAAACCAAGAGTACCAAATTTCAGTTTCAAGCCGACTTCAATCCCTTCTAACAAAGATTCCATTCGGGCAATCCGCTCAAATGATGTCATGTATTGCATACGCTGCTAGTTCTAGTATTTTCTTCCACGGCGAATCATATTCAGTTTGGGGGTTTTTATTGGTCATGCTGAAAATACTGAAGTCTGCGAACTCTCATTAAACACATTTGCGATCGCTTCTCTAAAGGCACAGATGGCAGAGCAGAGATGTTGGTGACAGCAAGACTAATCATCGCCAATACGCTCTTCTTCAAATAAATCAACGGGCTGGCAATCGAACAGTTCACAAAGCCTTGCCACACGAACAAACATTTTTACACCCTCTCTACTCTTTTCCCAGTTCCGAACAGTGGACACGTCAACACCCAGCGTCTCTGCAATTTGACGCTGTGTTAACCCTTTCTCTTCCCTGAGTTGTGCAATCCTCGACACGTAGTTTTCTCCCATGCGTTAATTCATAGCATGAATATAGCATGATTTTCTTCATGTTAACTAGTTGACAGCGTGAACTAGTTCACGCACAATAAATACAGACAAAGCACCCGACTCCCAATCAAGAGCGCTTACGGAGTTCGATTACATAAATTATCGAGTGTGATTCACCTTGTCCTTGAGGCATTCCTGAAGCAGTAGGAATGACTAATATCGGCTGTGACTTTTCAAGTTCTTAAGCTCTCTAAATAACCAGTATCAAAACTTCAACCCACTTGTTGTTGACCTAGTTGCCAAAGAATTAGCCACCAAATCCAAACGCCCATATGAGCAAGAAATAACCCATGCGATCGCTGTGATTAACACTTGGGAGAAAAACAAGGGGGGTTGGACAAACTTGATGCGGCGCTATCGACAAGCCCAAGATGAACAAGCAGCACAATCTAAACAACGACAAACCCTTGAAGCTGCTTTCGCCGCCCCTAATGATTTGAGAACATTGAGCGCTGTAGTACCGCAAGTCAAGCAAGCACGTAGATTCGTTAAAGCTAGTTAGGAGCGATAAATGTTACAAGCAGATTTTGATAGTGATAATCTAGTGACCATGCCTGAACATTTACCGCCCCAGGCGATTGAGGCAGAAGAAGCAGTGTTGGGAGGGATATTATTTGACCCACAGGCCATAACTCGTGTACTGAGAATTTTACAACCTGATGATTTTTACGTCACAGCGCACAAAAATATTTATCAAGCATCAGTACAACTGCACCAACTACAACAGCCCACTGACTTATTATTTTTAACCAACTGGTTAGAATCTCATGGAATGTTACACGTTATTGGCGGTAGAAATAAACTTGTAACTCTTGTGGATCGGTGCGTGTCTGCAATTAACGTTGATGCCCTGGCACAATTGATCAAAGAAAAAGCCAAACTCAGAAAACTCATCACAATTGCTAACCAAATAGCGCAATCTGCATACTCTGCAAAGTTTGGTGAAATGGCTGCGAGTGATGTCATCGAAATCGCACAGCAAAAGTTAACCGCACTACGTCAGTCAACTCAAGAAAATCAAATTAAATCCATGGCTCTTATTGTTCCTGAAGTCTACGCTGAGATTGAAGCTTCTAACAGTGGTGAAGATGCAATTGAAGTTAGTCTTCCTACCGGATTTTATGACTTGGATAATACCATCGGCGGGATGCAATTTGGTGCTTTGACTGTTATTGGCGGTCGCGGGGGAATTGGAAAATCGACCATTGCCTTAGATATTGCGCTGCGGGTTGCCAAAAGTGGTCTGACGACCGTTTATTTTGCTCTAGAAATGACTTCTAGCCAGATGGTCAAAAAAACACTCTCTCGCTTGGCTGCACCTGATGTTCCTGCTGAGTTGCTTTTTAAGAGCAATGCACTTAAAGAATCTCACTGGAATCCACTGGCACAAGCCTGCGCTGAAGCTATTGGTCTACCTTTTTGGCTGAATGATAACCCTGTAATGACTACATCACAAATTAGAGGTGATTTGCAAGATGTAGAAGCTCGTTGTGGTCAAATTAGCCTAGTGGTTGTGGACTATGTGCGAATGGCACTAAGAAAAGCCGAAACACTTGCGGTTTAAGCAGTTTGCAATTGCTTTTATGGTTTGGGGTAGAGCATCAAATTCATCTTGGCTCAATCCTTTGGGGCAGATTTTCGGTTTATACCAAG
>JAESGP010000155.1_pt1 | contig 29799 bp, 45 predicted proteins | sample 9269741 | NCBI WGS metagenome assembly JAESGP01 (sample SAMN15720684, study PRJNA650882) | algae metagenome | isolation source: Desmonostoc vinosum HA7617-LM4 and co-occurring heterotrophs from cave wall | place: USA: Waikapalae cave, Hawaii | collected 2011-05-27
CGCCAACAAAAACATCGCCTTCATCGTCATCCAGTTCGCACAATACAAGCTTTGGTCGATCAACATACGGAACTTCTTACTATGCTTGAGTCTCAAGCCCTGAAATACCAATTAGATAGCTAGGGATCGTCATCGCACTCTAGGGAAGTTGTATTCGGAGAAAAATGTTGGCATGTTAATGTTGGGCTATCGTAATGCCAGCTTCACCCTTTCACAGAAAGGGAATCCCACGGTTAAAGAATCTACAGACTTGGGGATGTCTTGGATGGTGCAGCGATTTGTTGAAAAGACTGCCGTTGGTTTATCAAAAGATGATTCTCGATTAGCAAGTGCTTTAGTATCAGCTAGTAATGATGATTTCAACGAACTACGCACTTTATCCCGAAAAGACTCGCCCAAAGGAGTAGAGTCTGATTTAGCTCTATTTCGGGAAATCTTAGCGGAAGTGCGAGATGAATATTGCCGTGCCCTCATCAGATGGATTCGCAATATTGCTTGCTGCGATGAAGTTCTTGTCTGTGGTGGTACAAGTTGTTTTGTTCGTCAAGAACTAACCCAGTATTTTAGTAAAGAAGGAGTACCTATCGTCTGGCATGGTGGTGTGGAAGTTCCAGCTAGCCTTGATACTAATAAGTTAGGTGAGCGCCTTGCTGATGCTTGGGCTAATCACACTACTTATATTGAAATGCTAGATACGAAGTTTGGATATAACCGTGAAGTGCCATTAATTTCTCAGTCCAAAAAAGTGATTAGTCTAACTTCCAACAAGCCAGACCCTTGGGCAGGTTTTTTACCAATGAAGGAAGGCATATAATACCAATTCGCTGCGGACGCTCGTTCGCTCTTAGCGTCTCCCCTTGGGAGAAGACTCGCGCTACGCTAACGCAATGACGCTCCTACGTCGCTACCGCTACGTTCGCTCTTAGCGTCTCCGATAGGAGAAGATCGCAATTAAGAAATTTAGATATAGCAAGACTTTCTTGATTTATATCTGTTGTTTAATGAGAGGAGAATTGGGATGAGCAGTATTGAAAACTTTAAAGAGTTTGCATCACAGCAGAGTTTCGATACTAAAAATAGCGAAATTTTTGATGATGTCTGGAAAGAAGCAAACGTCTCACACATCCCAAATGCCAATACCAGAGACGGTAATCGGGTTCTATCAGTGTTGGCACAAAGTGAAGCATCGCCTGAATTCATCAAATCTTTCGTAGTTCACGCTTGGCAACAAGGCCTGCCTGTCAATGTATTAAGCAATATCCTTAACAGTGACCTTGATGGTGATGGTCGCAGTTTAGGTCAAGAACTTTTTGCTGACCAGACAGATCCGTATGAGCCACAGCAAGCCAAGCCGCGACATCAATCAGCACGCAGCTTAGATTTGGAACTTTAACGAGGAGTATTCTATGGAGAAAAATACTAGTAACGCAAAAGCTGAGGTAATCTCAATCAAGCGCTCACCTGATTCAATTGAAGGAAGTGTTATCGCTTACCTAAAAAACAATCCCCTATTAATTGGATCAAGTATGCCTTGCTTAGTTATGTCCTGCTTGAGGGCTTACTGGATGCCCTTGCTACTGCATCAAAAAGGAGCGAGTGACGAACAAGTAAAACAAGCAAGCGTTTGGGCGATCGCACAATTATCATCTCAAATCGAGATCATACGTCAGATATGTCTAGCTCAAACCTCTTGTTCTCAACCTCGTCAGCTAACTTTACCATTTGACAATGGTTGGAGTAATTCTCATAGCATCGAAGAACTGGAAAAGCAACTAACTGAAATTTAACAGTAAACCAAACAACTATAAGGAGTTTCTTGTGCTTAGAATGCAAACTAAATCTCAACCCCAGGATGATATAAAATTATCCACCCTAGATCATCAAAAGCTTGAAACTATAATTTATGAGAGGATTCAACAAGACAAAGATATTAGCCAACAACTTCAAGTTTTGACTTATCTAACAAATAAAGACATTGAGCAACAAAGATATAAAATACTCAAGCAAGAAACACAAGAGAAGCTGGTTTTTGGCTCTCTACAGCGAGTATTTATAACTGCCTTTGCCATCTTGGGGATGTTTGCATTCTTCGAGAGAATAATCAAACCATCCCCAGCCTCTGGGATTAATACCCTACCAGGTATTACCAGACAACGATAATGGAGTGGGGAAAAGGGAAAAGGGGAAGGGGAAAGGGGAATGGAATGAAGAAATTACCAATAATAACCCAATATGAAAGGAGTTTCACTTAATCTAATGATCAAGCTATCTGTTTAGATAACATACCTTTTCCCTTTTCCCCTTCCCCTTTCCCCTTCTTATTGTGGTAAATATTTTCTGCGATATTCTTGGCGAGATAGTTTCTTTGACTTTCTATCAGTCCACTGATAGATAGGTGTAATCTTCTCGACATCCTTAAACAGTTCTCGCCAAGTCTCATTTGCAGTGTATTTATAAAGAACGTTTGCTAAAACTCTTGAACAGCGTAGAGGCTGACTGACAATTTGTTCCTCTGCGAAACGCAATACTATCCAATTAGCTTCCAGAAAACACTTATTACGATAATCGTCCATCCCCACACAATGAATAGGTTCTCTAGTACCGAAAGCAAATGGTTCATCAATCTCTAAATCTACATGCAAGTTTGTTATTGGTTCCACGACAAGGAAATCAGCGCTATAAGGGCGCTCGTGTTTGGGAACCACCAACTCCTGTTGTGAAAAAACACACATGCCAAAATGACGTTTTAGTATCAACTCAAATTCCTTCTCACAAGCCCCAACTCGCGTGTTTTCGTTTGATTTTGAAGGTAAAATTTGAGGATTTAAATTTCCCAACTTCACTCCAGAAGGAATAAATAGTAACGGGTAGCAAGGACGAGGACGATTTTTCATGAGTCAGGAAGTAGTAAATCAAATCTTCTCTCTTATTGAACTACACAATCGATTGATTGCAGTAGAAGTACCATTGCAAGAAAGACTAAGATTACTCAAGAATTTAGCGCTTAATTGCACACAAAAAAATATTAATTGCTACTTGTGGACACTTGAGGATGACCAATTACATCAGCTGCAAGTAAATGAACATGACTTGACTTTACGGGGTGTACCTCAATATCAGGCGATCGCTAAAACCAGACGTGAACATTATTTTGAAATCTTGAAATTTTGGAAGACTACTGATTTGCAAGGCATTCTCATACTAGAGGGTATATTTCCCTGGTTGGGTACAGAAACTACTGATCCAGATTTCTTCCTCACTTCAGAATGGATTAAATCTGCCCTGATTAACCTCAAACTCTACAACCATAACTCGAACAAAACAGCCATTTTGTTGGGGACAAATGCCACCGTTTCCTCCGATATTGCCCCTGAAGTTCCTATTGTTACTCAACAACTTCCAAGTTTAGAAGAAATTACTCTTCACTTGGCTAGCTCACTAGAGATTGAACCAGCACAGTTGAACACAATTGCATCTGCTGCCGTGGGCATGTATCTTGCTGATATTACTTATGCGCTTGCGATCGCATTAACCCAAAATAATGGCAGTAATTTCAGTGCCCAAAACATAGCTTTATCGGTATTTAATTATAAAATCGAACTGATTAAACGCACTTATAGCATTGAATTTATGCAACCAGGGGCGATCGCACTCGGCGGCTTAGAATTGATGCAAGAGCGCTTTGTGCAATACCGTAGGCTACTCACCCCAGTAGCTAAATCTTATAATCTTAAACTCCCTAAAGGTATTCTGTTAGTAGGCCCACCAGGTACAGGTAAATCTTACTCGGCCAAAGCTTGCTCACAAATTCTTGGTTTTCCCTTAATGGTTCTGGAGTGGGGTAGTTTTCGCAGTTATGGTCATGAGGCGGAACATAAGCTCAAGAAATTGTTGGCATTGGTAGACCGAATCAATCGCGTAATTCTGTATTTGGACGATTTTGACAAAGGATTTGCAGGTGATGATGACTTGTCTAAACGCTTAGCAGGGATGTTATTAACCTGGATGCAAGAGCGGACTTCAGAAGTACTTGTAATGGCCTCGGCTAACCGAATGGAATGGTTGCCTCCTGAGATGACAAGATCCGGGAGATTTGATGACATATATAAAGTGGACTTACCTAACAACGGTGAGCGCCACTCTATATTCAAAATTCACCTTTCTCGATTTGACAAACGATTTGTTGATGGCGACCCATTTACGACTACTGAGTGGCGTAGACTACTCAAAGAAACAAATCGCTGTGTTGGTGCGGAAATTCAATCACTAGTGGAACGAGCAGCCGCAGCGATTTTCTACCAAATGTCAACAGAAGATATCCATGATCAAAGCTCACTCCCACCTTTAGAATTTACACTCTCTGCTTTACTCGAAGCCAGACAAACTATTAATCCCCTGGCGATTCGGGAAGCTGACAAAATTGAGTCGATGAGAAACAAGGCTTCACTACAGGGATTGCCCTCTAGTCCTGTTGACTCTTCTATTTACAGTACTGGTGATGTCAATATTTTTAGCTGATTATGCAAACACTTAAATTTAAGCGCAATCCTTATCTGATTGCTGTAAAAACGCTCGAAGCTATTGGCCCAATCTTGGGGTTATCTATAATATTTGCCACTACCGCCATTTGGTATTTGCACAACTCACCCCAGCATTTACCTGTAAAGTACAAGCTGGCAAGGGAAGATGCCACAGGCTTCCCGAAGCGGGAACGCACTTTCTACTTAGAATCAGCACAATCACCAGAACAGCTCTACAAAGGATTAAAGTTTCGTGACCAACTCAAGCCCGATCACGGGATGTTGTTCAGTCTTGGTGGGCGTCACACCAATGTCGGCTTTTGGATGTATCAGGTGAAATTCCCACTTGATATTATTTATCTTTCAGACGGGGTAGTCACAAAAGTGGTTAGTAATGCACCTCCTTGTTCTCACTTACCATGTCCCATCTACTATGCCAACAGTGCGACTCATGTTCTTGAGTTGCCTGCTTTCTCAGCTAGTCAAACTAATATTACTGCTGGGGTAAAACTGAAATTTAAGTGGGCATTGCCGTGAAGTACTCATTTGTGAAAGTATTAACTTTTTATTCACAGTCATTTAGAGGGGTATTAACATGATACGAATAGTGATTATTGAAAACCAGCCACTGTTAAGGATAGGGATTAAAAATGCAATTTTACAATCTCCTGTCATGCATGTTTGCGGAGAAGCTAACTCTGGAGAAAAAGGTCTTGCTGTAGCCGAGAAAACTAACCCTGACATTGTTCTTGTAAATATACAGCTACCCGATATGAATGGTATTGATGTCACTATTGCTATAAAACAACGTCTAGATTGTAAAATTGTCATTCTGTCCAACCACACGGACTCTGATGAAATTGTTAATTTTGCCCTCTCGAATGGAGCTAGTTCTTTTGTACTATCAAGCTCCGAACCAGAAACTCTCACAAGTGCGATCGCACTTACCTACGAAAATGAGTGTTGGATAGATCACAAACTTACCTCAAAGTCATTTTTGGAAAACCGCTCTAGCAAGAATAAACAGTTTCACAAAGGGAAGAAATATCGAAATTGTCTGACTTGTGCTGAAATTCGAGTACTGAATTTAATGGCACGCGGCTTATCAAATGAGCAAATTGCTTCTGCTCAATATGTTTGTGTGGCTACAATTAAGTCCCAAATTCATGAACTCAATCAGAAATTAGAAGCCAAAAATCGTGTACATGCAGTACTTCGCGGCGCTTTGCTTGGATATATAAACTACCACAATGTTATCTGTGAAGCACTTGGAGAAACTTAAAGTCAAGTCGCTTCTCTATGAGACGCTGCACAACGCTCCAATTCAAAAAAAGGTAAAAATACAACTGGAGAAATCACATGTTTAAAATTCCAAAAACCACAGCATCTGTATTAGCTTGTTCCTTTTTGATTGCCTCTTGTCAATCACCAGCAGAAGCACAATCAAAAAAACGTATCGATGAAATAGTTCGCAATACCCCTGCTCTTTATAAAGTTAGCTGGGAAGTATGTGGGACAACTATTGCTTCATTCACTCGCAAGCTACGGAATCAATGTCAAAAAGGGAGCAAATTCGTTTGGGGGCCAGCAGGTGAATATGAAATAGTTCGTACTAATAATTACACCACTGGAATAGACATACACCTGTTTGTTAAATCTCGCGGATGTTTAATTCTAGGGAATCCTACAGCGGTAGGATTCTATAAAATGAAGGGTTTTTATTTAGGTAGGCGAGATGAAGAAGCAACCTTGCCTAAGCCTACTGCTAATGTAAAAGTTGAACAATTATCTACTCAACAGAAAAGGCAAGCTATCGCTGATTTCATTACTAAACCTGCTGAAGTTTCTATTCAGGGCATTGCCAGCGAGTTTGACTGCCAATCTAAAGAAAGCTGGCAGAAAAATTGATGAATAAATTATCTATTCTACAAATATCAATTGCTGAAGAAGATAAACGAACATTGACTTTAGCACGAGCGATCGCTCTTTCTGAGGGACAATTTTCTCTCTACTTATTGCGGTGTAATTCTGTTGCTTCACGTCAGCGCATCGTTCAACATCTGCACCAAATATGTCCTGTCACAATTCGCTCCCTGACTTTACCCCCATCAGTCACAAGACTCTACACCAACATCTCTTCACAACTGGGAGATGAACAGCCACGAGCATTAATGGTTTTTGGTTTGGAGTTTGTCGAAAATATTGATGCAGTTTTAATTTCAACTAACCACGTGAGAGAAGAGTTGAGAAAAAAATTCCAGTTCCCAATGCTGTTGTGGGTGAATGACACAATTTTAGTAAAGCTCATCAGGATTGCCCCGGAGTTAGAAAATTGGTCAACTGTAATTGAGATTTAGTTACTCAATTGTAGGAAATAGACATGTCAATGCATGAGATAATAGCATCTCTCGAAAAACTTCTTAATCAAGACCGATTCGCGCTTGAATTGTTGGTACAACTGTGTCAAAACCCAGAGCAACTTATTGTTGATCAAAGTCTAAGGAAACAGTTTGGTGAGCTTGGCTTTATCGATAGTACTGGGATTTGTGATTCTGTTAGAGAAGTTGTTTTGTCCCTAGTGAAAATAGAAGGGATAAAAATCACCCTAGATTCTTCTGTTGTAGAACAAGGCAATACAGCTTAAGCAAAAGTTCTTAAAACTGGGTGTCTTTATCGAAAGGTAAGCTATCAGCAGGCTCGAAATTCTGTAAGTCTAATTCCATCTGCTTGCGGCGCTGCACGTAAGTTCTGCTGGCAGCCCTTTTTTCTTTCATCTGTTCCTCGCCAAAATTAATGCCTTGTTCTGCGTATAGAGCAGACACCCGATTATAGTTGTCTACATCAATCTTTTTACGGTACTCTTGCTGTGAGAGCGCTCCTTCACTAATGCCAATGCTACGGGCATATTCTACGTATTCAGGTTTGAGAGAGCCATCTGGGTTAAATTCCCGTTTCTCTTGTTCTGTAAAGAAATCATAAGCTGTGTAAATCGGCCACGGCTCTGGATCAGTTTCATCTAAACGTTTCCATTCATCATACTGCTCTTTAAGTCTACGAGCATAGTCATTAATTGCTTCTTTATTAGCACCTCTAGATAATTTTTGTTCCCTTACTTCATCTTTTAGTGTTCCATCTGAGTTAAATTCTTTTTTATGCATGTTTATCCAACGCTTGACTCTTGACATAAAACCTCCTAAATCATTAATTAATTCTCAGAAAATATGAAAAACTATGACGATTGAATTTCAGCATTTTGACACAAGATTAAATCAGTGGATTCATACAGATAATAACAAAATGAATCCTGATTCAATTTTAGCCGAAAAGCTAGATAATACTCTCTTAGAATCTTTCTTTACTCACAAAAATTTTTCTTTTGGTCATATAGATGAATATAGTACACCGCAAGAACTAACAAATCATCCAGATGGGCACAGGCTACTATTATCTTCTAAAACTAGACTGCTTTATGGAGAAGGAGAATGTTCAGAAGTAATTGAAAAACTCTGCCCAGATCGTAAAGACCGGGGAGCTTACGGTTCGATTTTTTTGGGTTCATGTAAAAACGCTATTAATGAACAGTTAAACATTCTAGTAGTAGATGATACTACTGGAAACAATGGAGGGATATTGTCAAATGATTTAGCATATAAGTTGGTTGGTGATTGTTACGGGCAAATCTCTACTGAGCTTTATGATAAATTAACTAAAAGGGAATCACAAACAGATAAAAATTATCACGTTATTCAACACCGCTTTGGTTGGAAAGATAATGAAGGTGAAGACACTAAATATCGTTTTGGCAAAGGAACACTGCGACCATATGATCTAGACAAAATAGAATACGCAGATCCCAAAGACAAATCTAAGATAGATCTCATTCTCCCCATTAGTAGTTTCAAAGGAACAGACAAGGATAACCCTCAAGGCCCTTCTAAACCTCAAATTCAGCCAGGGTTATATCAACAAACTATTTGGCTTGGTGAAAAATCGCAATCTCAACAAGGCCAAACTGCTATTTCACAACTACTGGCATCCTTTCCCAAGGGCATCAAAGATTTCGCAGAAGAACTAGAAGCGCAAGCCCAAAAACTAGCCTCCATTCAGGATGATCCGAGAAAAGTTGCACAATTATATTGTGAAAAATATGAGAAGCGCAAGGAGTCATTAAAACAAAAATCTTCTAATGCAGAACAAGAAGTTACTGAACAGCAATCATCCTCTGTTAATGACTTCAAAACAGAAAATGATCTGGAAGATGAGGAATTGACCCAAGACGATGCCAAAGATGACTTATTAATGTATAAACTGATCAAAGCTGATCTGGTTAGTGGTCATAATCAACTTTTAGAAACTGAAAAGGTCAAGCAAGAGCTAAGTCGATTTGTACAAAATGAGTGGAGAGATATTGCGCTGGGAAGAACCCTAACTTTTGACCGAGCCATGATTATTCCCTCCAAGGAACTTAAGAATGGTGAAATCTGCGTGCCTTGGATAGATGAAAGAAAAAAAGTACTTAACTTTCGTTCTCCATTTCTCAACTCTAATGGTTTATGTATCTCTGCTAATAAATACGTAGAAGACCGCTTGGGGCCGGACGGGAAATCACTCAAAGGCGTAATTGTAGTCAACGATGAAGACCACAAGCGAATTCAAGCTCGAATTCGAGAATTGGAATCACAAGGTATTGATGTTGATTTCGTTGACCCAGCCGAAACAGAATCAGAACGCCAAGCACGAGATTTTGACGGCGACTGTATTGGCGTTACGTTAGCAAGCAAATATCCCAACTTAACAGCAGAAGCAGAGTATAGGAACCAACCAGAAAATACTTATGCCCCCACAGTCAAACTCAAGAAACAGTCTTTTTACCGAGACGATGGAACACAACCACCTTTTGAAGAAATCGCTATCCACATGAGTGATAGCATCAGTGTAGGTATTATCAATAATCAAGTCACGGCACTTGAATCTTTGGAATCAGAAATCGAAATCCTCAAAACTCATGGAACTCTAAAACAACAATTAGAATATTTAAACCAGGTTTCGACTCATTACCAAACTTTATTCGAGCAAGAACATTTTCATTCTCCCAAACCAATCAGACCAGAATACAAAACCTACATGCAGGAGTTTGTTGGTTTAGGTGATACTGCTGATAAAAATCCTCAAAATATTCACAAAGCGATGGATGTTAACCGTAACATGTATCGCCAAATGATTGAAGAAGGATGCTATCAAAATCAAATCGCGGTGGATTTATTTAAAAGTTCTAAAAAGCCAGAAATGGACTTGATTAAGGAAAATAGCCGATATCTCTACAGAGATGTTAATTATATTAAAGATAAAAAATCAAGAACAGCTTATTTAAATGAAGGCATCACTCCCACTGGCTATTCTCCAGTAGAATTATTAATAAATCAAACTAATAAATACTTTCAGCAATCTCAGTTAGAATCTCGCCCGATCGTGCAATTCCAGGATTTGTTTAAGGGAGTCGAGTTTACACCGCAGCAGAAATTTAGTGCGATCGCAGCAAAGCATAAATTTGATCAGCAATTCAACGCGGCAGTAAATCTGGAACGACGACGCGAGACTGAGAAAGGGCCTTATGCAGTAATCCAAACTGCTCAAGGGGCGCAATTAGAAATTACAAATCTCACACGCTACGGGCATCCTGGCATTTGGAATGCAAAAACGTTAAACCTGAAACTAGAAGAGATTCCCTCTAAATACCGTAGTAGCGACCGCCCCCATAAATTATTAGCATTGGCTCAGATTGACGGTGAAACAGAAGAGGGAAAACCCAAGTATAGAAAGTTGGGTACAGTTAGCCAACAGTCTGTAACTGACTGTAATCTCAAACCAGGAATGACTACAAATGGAGCTACAGTAGTAGAATTCAAACCAGAATTAAGCAAGGGACAGACTAAATTACTGTTTGCTCAAGCCTACAAGAGTGCAGAAGCATTTCGAGATTCAATTCCAGAATCAGATAGACTTGCAGCAGCAGCGGCCGCCTGGAATATTTCTGCATCACGACAAGATGAACTTGAAAACAAAGAGCAACCAGCCGTAGCAAAGAAAGTATCTAACTTTGTATTTGCTGCGTTTCCAAATGAAATTGTTTCTAGACTAGACCAACTCCAGTTTACTGATTTGAAACTGGGAAGGCTTGATAATGAAGCGAATAATTTTAAGGATCAAGTTTGGAATCAAGAGCAGAAATACCCCGTAGAGATTAGAGCATCTCACCACCCCGAAGGGCATGAGCGCCACGGCTCTAGATTAATATTTGTACAAGACACGGATGGAGAATATAAAGAATTTGCCCCCATAGAACCAAGGGGTGGACACTTACCCATTGGCACTAAAGCAAGCGCCCAAATTGTACCAGGAGAAACTTACACTGCTAAAGCGACTATTGAATTACCAGGCAAACCACCAGTTGAATTTACTATTAGAGAGATTAGCAAATTCTCATATGCAGGCAAAGAATTCAATAATGAACCAGCTACTTTGGCTATTGGCAATGTAGAAGTCCCTAACCAAACAGTAAAGCTAAAAGTTGATGGAAAAACACTTGGAGAACTAGATGCGGATTCTGTTCAACAGCTTCAAGGATTCAACTACCTCAAAGATGGCAATCAGCTAAATCTCAAACTGACTTCTATTTCTGAAGGTGGTGATCGTGCTTTTTTACTCGCTCAATCTCCTCAAGGGAATTTGTTAAAAATAAATAAAGTTAATCATTATGACTTTAAAGGTCAAGTGTTTGATGACAAAGATTTTAGAAAAACAAATATAGAAATTCCCCATTCTCAAATTAAGGATGCGGTATTCCTTGATGGTAAGCCACTGGGAGTTCTTCATTTCAAAAAAGACAAGGAAGCTCTTAGACAACTTGGAGTTCTCAAAACAGGAAGGCTAACTCCAGTGCAAGCAACGCTACAAAGTAATTTCTCCACAACTTTGGTTAAAGTTGACCCAACTACTGTTGAGTATCCCGAAACTTGGAAAAAAGAGAGTCAGGCTTTTGGTAAGCAGCAACCAGTGAACGCGCAGCAGCAAGAAATGATTGACAAGTCTGCACCAATGCTGCAAAAAATTAAAGAGCGTCCCACGATATTGTTCACCACACCTGAAGATAAAATGTTGGGATTGACTCAATTAGCAGTCGATAATCACAAAGTTGAGACTGTTACCAAATGGCTGGCTGACCAAAATGTTTCATTTACTCAAGTGACAGCAGAAGATGTTCCACTAGAAACCAAAAAAGGATTAGCGGTTTTCAATCTTGTAAGCGCTTCTATCCCTGAACAAACATCTGCATCTGCTGCCATGACTCTTAAGTTTGGAGCGGTTATTGAGTCGGCAGGCGAATATCAACAACAAATTAACTCTCTTGCTAATCGTCCGCGAGATTTATTATTTACCCCAGATTCTCGCGCCCCCTCCCCTACTCCCAAAATTGAAACTGCTACACCTGACCCAACACCTGTGACAACAGCAGCGAACAACACTCCCCCAACTCAATCAGTAACTATTGATGATTTGAGAAACTGGTACAGTGCTGCTGACAAATTGGGCAAGTCCGAGCAATACAAGCAACGAATTACAGAAGTTGCTAACCAATTTAAGTCTGGTCAAGCGTTATCTAATGATGCTTTGGCAGCCTTAAATAAAGATACAGAAGAATACCGCTCTATTAGTCGGCTCACTCAAGTTGCCCAGAAAGTTGGTACTGTTCTAGGTGAAATTCAACCAGATGGTTCAACTCAAGCTCAGGGTAAAATTTATCACATTCGTTTCAATGCTGAGCGTAAAGATTTAGCGATCGCTCAACATAATGGGGATGTAGTCTTGAGCGTTGAATCAGGCAAGGTGAAGATTAATCAACTTACATCCCAAGTCATTCAAAACTTTGAAGATTTTAATCAGCAAATTGATAAGATTTTGAATAAAACTAAGGTGCAGAGCAGCGAAATTCATAGATAGGAACTAAAGCCAGAATTGATGGTGTTATCTTGCTAGCTATATTGATATAAAATTGATCTAAAAAGTTTAAATTTTTGTTAAAAGTTAGATTTAGATACAGAAAGATTCAGTGATTGTAGAAGAAACTGAAGATCAATTTCCTGAGATTGACAAATACCTACAATAGTTGTAGTTGAAGAAACTTGATGCTGAACAAAAATAGGATAATTAACAAGATAAAACTTTTTAATAGTATCCTGTTGAAAATAGCAAAGATTTTTACTCAACCCCATTATTTGATTAATATTAAGATTTTCATGACGATTATTGTGATATCTATCCCAGATCTGGGATAGATAGATCTCTGTTTGATCGTGATGTTTCCAATATGTTATTGGAGATAAAGTTTTTACTAATTGTTGTCCATATTCTTGAGTGACTTGTGCATACTGAAGTTGTTTCCAAGCATAACGTTGTTCTATATGATTACGAATAGCTACCCAGTCTAATGAGGATATAGTTTTACCCTCATTAGAGTAATTATTAATGAAAGATTGGTATTGAGCTAGTTCTAATTCAATTTCACTATTGAAATTTTCCACCTTACACAGCCATCTGGGGTCAAACACAGCAACAAGAGTCGCTAGCCATTCATCCCACTGCTCTGGCTTCATTAAGGAGTTTTGAAGAGAAGTTTCGACTGGATGTAAATCGAAAGGAGAAACTTGTATACCACTCTCTATTAATACCCAAATGGCAAAATCAATTTGTGTATTAAATTCCAATTCAATAAATCCAAAATGAGGTGATGAATTAGATACTGGTAACAAATCTTGTAAATACATACTTAAACTTGAAAACAACAAAAAAATATCTTAACAGTAATTATAACAATTAATTACTGTTAAGATTTATATTTAATTATTGATGTGCTTCTGTACAACTAGCAGCAAGCTCTGGATCAATCGTATAAACATAAACCCCTCTATTTGAGAATCCAGATGCAAAACCTTTGATAGTTGCTGCTTCATACAAATTTCTTTGATTAGAAAAGAAAGCTTTCCTGGCAATTCTAGTTTGTCCTTGTGGTAAGATTTCATGAAACTCTTGGGTAGCACTTCCTCCAATCGTTACTGCAAAAGCTATTTGTCGGATTGGTTTATCCATGTCTGCAACACTCACAGACCATAAAACCTCTGTACCATCTGGAAAAATAGTACAGTCAATAGTAGCAATTCCTCCAGGCAGGCTACGTCGATTTCCTGCTGCAAAGGCTACATTCTGAAAAAGAAGTAGACTGACAGATATCAAAGAAGTTAGTCGATATTTTAGTTTCATTTGAGAAATTAAGATAAAAACTGTTCATATATCTCTGGCGTAGCCTATACTTATAACTTGATAATTTGAGAAAAATAAAGCAATATGTAAAAAGAACATTGCTTTGCTTCCATTGCAACCAAAAACGATTGCAATTATGTGGCTGGCTTCTTGCTATGCATTCATGAAATTTGAAAAAAATAAAACTCTGATTCAAACATTTTAGTTAGTTCCGTGTCTCAGTTCAAAAGCATCCTTTTAACACAAAGAAAAAAAGACAGTCTAAACTGTCTTGATTAAACATATTATGATCCTATAATAGATTTCATCAACCTATCAAAATCTCCTTGTTGATGAGTTGTTTTAGGTACAGGATTTTCACCTCTAATAGATTTCATCAACCTATCAAAATCTCCTTGTTGATGAGTTGTTTTAGGTACAGGATTTTCACCTCTAATAGATTTTGTTAATTTATCGAAATCGCTCATTTTTAACCTCGCTAATTGTTTTTATTTCATTTAAATATCGCGAAGCGCTCTTAGTCCCGTACTTAAGCACGAGACAAGAGAGCAGTATTCTTGACAAAGAATATGGCGGCGATCGCCCTTTCTCAAAAACCGCAAGCACTTATGAAGAAGGGAAAGGGGGAAAGGGGAAAGGCAAAAACCTCGCTTTGAAAGTGGGCGAAATAATCCTTATTTATGAAGAAGATAAAAACCTCGTAAGGAAGTGGGCAACTATTCATCCCTTTCCCCTTTCCCTTTTACCTTTTCCCCTCTTTTTATTTATGCTTACGGTTTTGATGTCTGCTGATTCAAACAAGTTGTTTAACCGGAGAGGATATCAAACTATTTACCCGCTTTGGCTTGTGTATAATGCCATTCATCACGTGCGTTCCGATTTGAAATCTCTCAATTGTGGCTTTGAACTGTTCAGGTGTGATAAATTGAACAATTGAGTAATCTTCAAGCTCATCAATGTCAGAATCTTCTTTAGTTATTTGTTGCCACCAAGCAACTCGGCATTGATACCCCAAAGATTCAAAGAATTTGATTTCTCCTAGCCATCGCCCTGGTACACCATCAGTGTTAATAACATCGCCTGCATCTGGGCAAAATATTAATAACTTAGTGCCATACTTGTGGCTAAGATATTCAATAGATTGTTTAGCTTTCTTTGGTGAGCCTGACCACTTACCCCCACCAAGCACAGGTGCAGATAAGCGATCGCACGTCAGCGCTGGTTTCATCTCAAGCCCCTCAGTCATCCAGATCCCTTTACCCGCATAAACATCTGGTTCATAAACTGCTAACGGTAACTCCCCATCAAGGTGAGGTGTAGCCCCCTCGGGATTTTTCTTGGTGGCAGAGGTTAGCCAGCGATACCTCCCCTGGCTACTATCATCTAACCGTAAACGTAAGGCAACAATCAAACCCTCAAGATCGCGAACTGGACATAAGATACCACTACCGCCAACATTTAGGGAACCATAAGGCAGTAAGCCAGGGAGATTTGAGGGAAACAATCCTGCTACTTTCTGCCATTGGCTAACAGAGCGATAACCACGTGCAACAATCTGCTGACTCGTAAAGCCGCGATCATTCCTCAAGTGCATGTAATGCTCTGATGAAAGAGATAGTTGTGACAGAATTTCTCGGTAATGGCGATCGCGTTCTCTTGACGATAACTGATTTAAAATCTGCTGCTGTTTACGCATTGCTTCGTTGGCTAAAAACTCACGCCTTCTTTCGGCACGAATTTCATCGCTAAACGCTTGTGCATCACAAGAAGACTGCCACATGCCAAAACCAATTTTGTCTTGACCTCGGAAGATATAATTAGCTGGATTAGCCTCATGAGCAAAACAAAAGATTAATCCTGTTTGGTTTGATTGGCGGCAATCTCTTCTAGTTCCACTGCATACGGGACAACTGCCTTTAAGAAGTGTAAAGCTCATTTTTATCTCCTGAAGAGTCGCAAAGGGAATTCACTCCGCTTCAGGCAAAGCCATTATGAAACTTAAAAATAACTCGAAAAATCAAAAATACTTCTGACTAAATATTTACTTAATATCCCTCTTATGTCAGTTTCCGAAAACATTTGCCATTTCTGAATTCTAGGGCTTTTGTATAGCAAGCGTTCGCGCGATTCTTTTCTAATAATAAATCCAAGACCAATTTTTTTCTAATAGTATAGCTTGTATTGATTGCCTGATGAGGCTTCTAGCGATCGCCCCCCTGGAAAGTGACATAAGAGGGATATTATTTTTAGGAATTTAAATTAACAGATTTCATCCGACATGCGCGTGATTTAATAAGTATCATAGCTGCATTGATAGCCTCTGGACTGTAAAACTCTGCTAATGTTGCATACGAATCTTCAGCATTTTTCCCATCTCTCAAATGCTGATTAATTTTTTCTACTATCTCTTCTAGAATTACATGCATTAACTTGAATTGATAATTAATACAATTATTAATAAAACTCTTCGTAGTCTGGACAAGTACCTTCTACACCTTCTGGATGTACTGCACATATCAATAGTGTATCATTATACTTTTGACCATGATGATAAAGGCAGTTATTACAAGATTTTGAAGCAAGGTTTTTGTATTTTTCTCTTGATGCTTCTAATTTTTTCTTGCGAGAATCTTCTTCTTCTAATTCAGTGACTTTATAGCTGAGCGTCAAGCACCCAAAATATAACAAAATTGATGTTTGAAAACCAATTATAGTACCTAAAGAAGTGCTATAAAACAGCGAACTATAGCTATCTCCATCCTTTGCGAGAGTAGTCGCTGTTCCAGCGCATCCTATTGTGATTACACTTGTTAGGATTAAAGTAATCCTGCACAGCCAATTTTGACGCTGATAATATTTTATTGTTTTCATATTAACTCATCTACCGCTAAAATTGCAGTCGCGATCGCCTCCTCATCAGTCGAGCAACCGTAACCCTTAGAATTATCTGCCAGTACCTCTAAATCAGAATTGCGTACATACCAGAAATAATGCCCAACATCGTAAGGGTTTGGTTGACAGTAAGTGATAATTACTTCGCGTCCTTCATATATCTTTTGTACAACTATCGGATTATATTTAAAGGTTAATGTTTCAGTCATATTTTTTCTTTATTAGCGAACGCTTCTTGGCATGTTATTCTTCGTTCTCTCGCATACAGAAAACGATTTCTCCTGTTACTAAATCTTTCTCCCAAGCAATTTGTAATATACTACTTTGTTCTGCAATTAATCCAATGCTACTTTGAGCTAGTTTTGAAGTATAAGGAATGTCTAAGGTTTGCTGCACTTCATGTTTAAATAATTCAATTGCATTCATAATTTTTGTTACCAAATAGTTATTTATTACTATAATCAGGACACTCGTTATCATCCCACCCATACGGATGAATGCCACACACTAAGAAATTATCTCCATACTCAATACCATGATAATTTTGACAACCTACACAAGCGGATGGTATTGGGTCTTCAAAATCATCTTCATCAACTTCATTTTCTATTAAAGAAAAATTGCAATTTGGGCAATTATCAATCTCTCGCATTTGGTCATTAACCAAGCAAGTTATAGGTTGCCAAAACTCATTATTTTCATCACCTATCATTAATGCACGAAAAAAGGGATAGCTACAATCACAAACAACTATCTCACCCTCAGCGTTTTCATCGTAGTTGGCATTTAAGAATTCTCCTGCAATTTTCCAATCCTGCTGTTTAGAAATTTTGTTAGGCTTGCCTTCAGTTACAGTCCAAAGCTGTTGTTGGTAAAAAATTCTTAGGCTAAATGATGTATGGTCGTGAGATAAATTCTGAATTCTTTCATGACTAAGCGCCGATTCATAGTCAAAAGTTCGTTTACTCACTCTCAAGCTCATTTCACGTGGATAGGTCTGAATTACTAAATATTCTCCCTCGTAAAAGGGATTGAAATATGTTGCGATTCTTTCGTTGAGGAATTTAAAATCACAAGTTGTGTCCATATTATTGATAATGTTTGAATAATTTACGCTGCTGCATCTAACTTTGCTACTGGTTGTGAGGGCGTCAAACACAAAAAGTCTACTACATTCTTGATCGCCTGCAATGGCTCAACATCTCGGTTATCAATCTGAGCAACTATAGCCGATTCAGCGCTGTTAATCCGATTGAGGCTACGGGAATCAAGATAATCCCTAGACTCATGGCGTGAACATCCTAGTGATTCTTCCATCTGTTTTGCTGTCATCCCAAAGACTGCTCTATACATTGCATCAGTCGCATTCGCGGGATAAGTCATGTAGAGATTCCGTTGTGCATCAAGCCCCATCCACAGACAGTAAGTGCCATATTGAACTGGCTCTAATCTAATATCAATAGTATTATTGCTCACTGGCTTAACCCTGGTAAATGGAAGAAAAAACACAATCCCAATTCTGTTGTTGTTGATAACAACGTGTAAATTCCTGCTTCAAGTTAGATGTAATAATTGATAGCAAAGCGATTACTAAAACTATCAGCAATGGGTTGTCCTTCACAATTTTCATTAAAAAGCGCCAATCACTCAAAGGTAATTTTGGTAGTGATATCTTTGGCAATGAAAATATATTTGGCAACCAAAACCGTCCTACTTGACGATTGGGCAACCACTCGGACTCCAAATTCACAAAAATTACTTTTATGCGAGGATTCTGCTCAATCATTGATGCAGTTTTCAAGGCAGATGGTTGTTCTGACGCATCAACTGTCAGAAAACCCATGACTATAAGTTTGTGTTGATTGTTTAATCCATACAGGCTCAGCTGTCCAAATGCTTGGTAAATACTGTTGCGATCTAGGTATTTCTTAACCTCGACAATCGTCCCGCCTTGCCAGTTACTAACGATATCGGCCCTACCACCGTTGGCTGCAACTTCAGTTTGGGTATGAAAACCCATTCTTCTTAGGCGCTCGGCAAGATATTCTTGTAAATCTTTTTCTTGCCAACGGGCAGGAAAATTAGCAGCTTCAACAAACTTAGATGGAAGCATAATATTATGGAATAGTTTCAAATCGATAAGCTTGAAATCTGGTGTCTAGCAATCCAGATTGAACAATGCCATCACCACGACCTTGAAGTGAGGTAACAGCCTCACCCCGACGCATCAAAATCATTCGACCGCTAGTAGCGTCAACACAACGAAAAGCAATCCGGCAAGGTAGGTTGTCACGTAAGTCTGGTGGTAGCCCTTGTGGATCTTCCTTAGCGCGTTTAGCTCCACGCTGTAAGCCGACAACAATGTGAATTTTTAAACCTCTACCCCGACGACCAACCTCACATAACTGTTGGTCATAGGTTTTACGTAGGGTATCATCAAGTGGAACAGTACCTTTATACTCATCGATAAACAATATCCAAGGTCGTTCTAAGTCTAATTGTGCCTTGGTCAATTTGTTACGGCGATCGCACTCTAGGTAATATTCGCCAACAAACTCAAAAGTTTTCCCCATATCATTCATAGTGATAGTAGGAAATCGAGCGGCAAAATCTTCATAATCACTAACTTTACCGCCGCAGACATCGACTCTCGCACCCTGCATTAGTAGACAATAAGCCGCAGCACGGAAGAAGTTAGATTTACCAGAGCCGGTTGTTCCGACTACCAACAATTGAGGGGTGTCCTCACTGGCTAAATCTATAATTACTTCGCCATCAAGCGACTGTCCCAATACAATCAGGCGTTCACCTTGTTGCCATGTTCTTTGGGGAAAATCATAGTATGTGCGCTCGTGTGGGGAAAGAGGAACTTCTATGGCCATTTGCTCAGGAGCATAAATGTAAAAGGGTAAATCTTCTTTATCACCGACTCCCAGTGCCAGCTTAGATGCGGCTTTAAATCGTGGAATTAGCTTGAAATCACAAGTGTTGACAGAAAAAATCAGCCTTTGATAACTAGGGGCCCGATCAACACCAAGACATTGAGTTTGCAGTCCGACAACTGAGGCTGCCTTTTTCAATCCTTCAATTTTAGATGATTGTGCCTCAATTACAGCTGTTGGAGATGTAGTAGCTGTAATATTAACAACATCAGCATTAGCATTTTTGATCTGCTGATGAGCTAATTGTGCCTGTAGTTCTAATTGTTTTTGACCCAGTTGTGCTTGTAGCTTGGCTTGTTCTAATTGCATTTCTGCTTCAGATGTTGCAAGTAAAACATTGCCTATGCTTTCTCCGTTCTGAATCATCCCCAAGCCCATGCGAGAGATTGCACCATTGTGTCCAGTCACAGTGAGAACCTCGTTGAACAAAGGTGCAGTTTGTTGTAACAGTTGAAGTTGTCTTTCTGTTTCTTTATCAGCCTCTTGATAGAGGCGTTTTCTTTCGGCAGCAGATGAGAGGAATTGCAATTGCTCTTCTGCTTGAGTATCTTTCAGGGCAGCAAGCATATCCTCTTGACGCTCTTTGTCTGTATAAAATTTTTCTAGCTCTCGGAGTTTGGTAGCTGCATAACTTAAGAGTGCGATCGCACCAATGTTTGCAGGAATGAATAATCTTAAATCCTTTGGATTGGTAGATAAGGTTAAAGTTAGAGCTACCAAACCACTACTAGTAATTTTTAACCAAGGAAGTAGCATTTAGTCCATCCAAAAGTTAATCCAACAGCAATGACTTGCAGCAACATAGAGTCATCAGTTTTACCCTTGGTATAAGTCATGACTGATACCACTCCAATCACTAGCATAGACCAAGGCAATAAACTAACTAATTGAGCTGCGGCACTGGCGATTAAAAAACTACATATCCAAATTGAAAGTTTACAAACTTGTGACATTCTTTTGTTTGCGATTATCTACTTGCTGATTTAATTCGTTGTGTAATGCCAAATGATGAACCGGAATAACGCGCTTCTCTCAGTTGACGGAATTTATCAACTAAAGACAAGGTTTGTTCTTCATAAGGTGTAGGTTCTTTTTTGGCAGCTTCGGTTTGAGCTTTTTGTTGCTTTTTGGCAAGTGTTTCTGAGTACCCAGAAGCAATTCGCTCTAAACTTATAGTCAAATCATCTTGTACAGAAGCAATTGCAGAACGACTTCCTCCTACAATCTGCCGGAATTTAGATTCCAAATTAGCGAGATTAGTCGAAAGATTTTTTTCCAGTTCAGCATGAGCGACTCTTGCTTCGCCTACATTTTCACTAACTTCAGCTTGCTTTTCTCTAACCTTGTAAAGGGATTTGAGGTAGCGACTAATAGCAGTTGAATATTCCGCCCAGTTTTTAGCCTGAAACTCTGCACCCTTAGCTTTTTCTACTGCTGTGGCTATATCTTCTTCAGTCAGATCGCCAAATACCTTGAAATCAACAGGCAACATATCAGTAATACGCTGGGCATTTTCCCAGACTGCTGAATCTAGCCCAAAGTGAGAATCCTTAAAGACTAAAGTTTTACTGATATCACCGCTTAAATCAGAAAGGTTTAGTCCATTATTTTTTGGTGCTTGTGGTTTTGGGGGTGTTGGTCTTGGCATAACTACCTCACATCAATTAATGAATTACAGGGTTGATACTCAACAAACACATCATCTTCAAATTCAAACCATTCTCCCTCCAGACCACGAAAGTAACGAATATTATTCTCTAATTTAATTTCCAGATTGATTTCAGGAAACTTCAAAATATTTTCCTGCTCAATGACTCTGGTTAATTCTACATCTCGGTCGATTTGAACACCTAGATGTAACGTTACTCCCACTTTTTTGTACTTCTGCCAGTAATAGGAAAACTCACTTTTATTTAGGAAATTAACATTCGTCACAGGAATACCATTCTCAAACAGCAGTGCGAATATTCCGAGTGGGGGATAGTGAATTTTGGCAATTCCTAAGTTATTTTCGTAGCACCAGTAGGCGCGATGGAAGTAGGCGGTTTGCAAAACTTTTTCTCCATTTTTTTAATAAACAACTTTGCAACAGACTGCCAAACCAATGACCAGGCATGGTTATTTTTCATCCTTAATTGACAAGCAGCAATATCAGTACTGGAAGGAATAATGTTGCCATACTTCTCTAGATTATTAATCGCTTGTTGAAAGCTCACAACTTCGTCTTCAGTTTGTGGTATGTCCGGAGCAACTGCTGCTGTTAATCGCTCCATTACTCCCTTGACTGTTGCTGATTCTTCTTTCAGGCGCGTTAGCTCACTATGCATCACATCAATCATCGCAAGATTAGATTGTGCAATCACATCTTGAAACTCAGCTAATTGCTCCTCTAGTTGACGTTGTACCTCCATTTGAATAATTTGTGTAATCTGTGCAAATTCTTTTCCCGATTCAACTGCTTGTATAAAGTCCTGAACTTCAGGTAACACTGGCGTTGCACTCGAATTGTCCATTTTCTAGCTCCTTCCACTCCAATTTCACACCTACTTGGGCTGCAAATCCATCAATCGTTTGTTTCATCGCTTCATAAGGTAAATAGTCACAACTATCAATCAGTTTTTCGAGGTCTACTTCGATGAATTGTTTTTGGATAGCTGCTAATTTTTCTCTTTTTCTTTGTGCTATCTCTGCCCTGGCTGATTGTTTCCCCTTTTCTTTTGCTTGTTCAATTGCCTCTAACCTAGCGATTTCAAATGCTTTGGTAACTTTTTCCTCTTGCGTTACTTGTTGAGCAATCTGTTGCTGCTCTCGTATTAATCGCTCAAAAATAGCTAGGCGCAAGTCTTCATCAAAAGCTATTTCTAGTTGCTCAATCACCAGTGAAAAAGCACTTGGTACTGACACTATCTTTTGCTCTCTGCCCTTAGTTATCTTTCTCGATTGTGGCTCTATTGATGTTTGCACCTCTGTTCCTTGCACTGTCAATTCACCTTTACGTACCATATCTTCTCCTTAATTATTAGAACTTAAAACCAGAATTTGACCGAACAATTCGCAATTGCGAATTGGAAATGACTTCTAGCTGAAATTGCATGCAATATTCCCCGCACAAAACAAAGTTAATTGTGAAGGCTAAAACGTTATTGAATCCATCCAATAGTCGAATCATGCAGGCCTCTTTTTAGATGCTTTTTCTTGCCACTGCGATAGCTCTGATACTGAATAATGCCTTCGTTGGCTGAAATCGCCCCACTTATACAAAGTCCGCAGTGATACCTTGTAACCGCACATGGCTAAATATCTGTGCAAGTCTTTGCCTTTACACCCTCTCATTCGCCAAGCGTGCCACATTTTGGCACTGGACGCTGTTTCCATAGTCATGCAAAGGCGTGATGCACTCGTCATCATTACTATCAATTGACGTACCAATGGAAACTTTTTTGTTGGATGGTCATGCCTCCAACACGCCATATACACAAGTATTGATGCAAGTCCTTCTTCTACATAACGTTCATATTTTGGTATCCCCAAGTACTGCTTCCAACTAGCCCAGCAGTTCCTTGAAATGCAACGATTCATAATGCGATCGCACGATTTTTTCACCTCAGATAACGCTATGAGTTTGGGGGCGGGTTCTGGTGGAGATTGTTTTTCTTGGGGAGAGTTAACTGCTTCACAAAAAGCATCGAACACCTCCTCAATTTTGTACTCGTTACTTTGCCAGTAGTTTCTCAAGCTGCGATATGTTACTTTCTCACGGGGATAACACTTGCGATACCAAGCCAAACACAACAACAACTGTGTTTGTTCGTTGGTGTAGGAGCGTAAGCACACCTTTTTCCCAGGAGGATATACCGCACCCGCAAGGCGTTCCCAGTTTCGCCAGGTGCGCTCACTAATCTTTGCTCCCCGAATCTTTTCACATTGGGTTTTGAGATTGATGGATTGGCCTATCCAATCCTCTAGGACTACTGTCATGGCTAACCGTTTTCAAAACTAACGTGGCTGCAATTATTGATAAAGTTATCGCTGCGATCGCTCCACAAAATTCTAACAATCCGGAATCTGTTTTTTCAATTGTTTCTATTGTTTCAGTCTCTCCATCAATAGATGTTTTTGTATGTGTGTGCTTCCTGTACACATTCTCCTACTCCTGTGTATATAGATACTCATGGTTTGATTGGGGGTATTACACTCACTGCTGATTTCAGGAATATGTGTCTCGTAATTGAGGGTTTTGGGGGTGCATCGGGGTCATCCCACTCGCTAACGTTTTGCCGAACTCTTATCCCACAATCATTACAGCCTTGCAATATTGTTGTAGTATACTGCTCTATGGTTTTTAGATATTTTTCAAAGCTGCTTTTTGGTTGTTTTTTGATATTTTCGGCAGAACGAATGTAGTCTGTCATCAAGGGCAAAAACGTCTGAAATCCATATTCAACAACTGTAGTAGTTTGTAAGTAGTCAAAAAACGGCAGTTCACAATTTTGGTGGGTTAATTATTGGACTGGCTTTTGTTGTACTGAGACTCTATGTATTTTTTATTTTCAAAGTTCAACTGCTCCTTTTGGTATTGTTCTTGTGTGAAGTCATCACTTTTGGTTCGTAAATACTCCTGTGCTATCCACTTTTTGGGAATACCGTTAGGCAGTTGGTTGTAAATTTCTCCAATCTTTCCTATTACCCATACTTGATAACGAAGTATTGGTGGAGCAGCTGAGGCATTGGAAACTATTGACAACATTTGCATGTGTTGCTGCTTGTACTCTGGTACATCCATTGCCAACTCGTTCCATCGTTTCCAAGTGCGGTAACAGATACCCAAAATTCTTGTTCCTTCTGCTATTGATAAAGGTAGTTCCGATAGGTTCAAACCCAAAAGAGGATTTGGTGAAGAGAATAGTCTGCTTTTCCACTCCTGCATCATTTTGTAGTTGTAATTGTCATATTTCTACTCGATAGCCTTTTAGTAATGTCAAATGAATAGTCAAACTGACGGCTTCAAGTTTGTACATTGACATCGCTAACTTAATAATAAAAAACCCGCACAGTTGCGGGTAGTGTTTGCCAAACATCTTAGTGTTTCCCAAACACTATGTTCTTGCTAAGCAGCTATGGATCGCTCCAAAATGATTAAGTACGTATGGTTTTGGTTCTACAAATCTGGAGCTACTTTCATCAGCTAACCAGTTTTTCACGGCCTCTACCGAGTAACCAGATAATCTACTCATCTGATAAGTCGAGAAATGATGAATCTTTTTAAAATCTTTAGGATGTATTGGTCTGATACCAATTTGTGGCATACTGCGATTGCTCCTCCTGTAGGGCTATTCTATGGTTGGAGTAGTCCTCCGGTGTCGTTACCACCGGGGGCATTTTGTTGAATTTGTTGAAAGTATATCACATGCATTGATTTAGCAAGTAGTAGAACTGGTAATAGAAGGCTGATCAAATGACGGAAAGAAATTCTCCACAAATCACAATTACTCTTTCTCCAAAAACTTATGAACAATACCAAGCTGTTGCTAATTGGAAAGAGATACCATTGGCAACATTGCTCAGACAAATCCTAGAGCGGGAGCATGAATCGCCTGCTTTCTCCAATTTGTTCAAACGGGCAAATGGCAATGAGTAATTAGGTCAGAAAGATAATACTGAATTCCGACGACAGTTCCTTTGGAAGTTGGTTGAAAATCATGAGTATTTTGGGAATGATCAGTGACTAGGAACTGTCATATTTTTGTAGGTGAGACATTTATCTCTCTCCAGAAGCTTTACTTGATAATGGTTGTGATTTGAATGATTCTGTTGCTACACGAACGCGCCACTGTCGAACAACTTGAACTTATGCTGCGTTCTCACAAGTTCTACATCAAAACCGCAGTTGATATCGAACGGCGGGTGTTGGTTGGAGGTGGCGAGTTACACGCTGATTGTGAAAAAGAGTTATTGAAAGACAGTAGTAGACAGCAAGACATTTGGGCTGCTAGTTTTATGCCTATCACAGGAAGAATGAAGAAGGCAGGAGGCAGGAGGCAGAAGGCAGAAGGTTCAATTACAGGGGGATTCTGACCCCCAGTAATTGTAGACCACCAAATCTTTGATTTGGTGGGGGTCTTAAACCCAATTTGGTCAAGGCAAAAGGCATACCTTAAAACTTTTTCTTCCCTTCTGCCTCCTGCCCTCTGCCTTCTGCCTTGCCCGAAGGGCAGATAATTTTTGAATCAATGGTTAACCTTCGTCCTCGGCAGAATCGCTCAATGGAGCTTTTAGATCCTAATATTAGAGAAAGGGTAGCTCAACTGATTAACGAGTTCCTGGGAGATTTATGATCGAAGCGACACCAGAGCAACAAATTTTTATGCAAGATGATGTTTCTACGCGCCTACATCATCTTGCTGCACACCTATCACAAATTCATTCCATGTGGACTGAGAACTCATCGAAGGATTTGATGCTGCCTCTGGTAAGACAAAGCAGGTACTTTATTGAATGGACTGTACCTGATATGGTGAAAGCTGACGACATTGACCAAGCCTGTGAGCTAGTTGACTTAGTGCGTTTAATGACTAATTGGCTGTTCAATTGGGAACAGATGTGGACTGATGCCCAACAAAAGCAATCTGCTGCTAACCAAACACAAGATTGGTTGCGTCGGGTTTTGGAGATCTCAGGTACAGAACCGGAGTCACTACGCGCTTAAGCCTCAACTAGCCCGATTCTGATTCTTCAACAACGAGCGCAAGTACCGCCGACACTCCGCTTCTCCCCGATATATCAGGATGCGTAGGGCCTCGATTTCCTGCATGGGAGAAATACAAATCTCAGCAATCGCCCCGATTAATTTCTTCTGCGATCGTTTATAGTCTTGATGTTGCTTTTCTAACTCCCGAATCCTCGACTGAAGTTGCTCTATCTGCTGTTGCGGTTGCATCAATGCAGATTTTCTTTTAAGAGAGTAATTACTTAGTTGCACTGTCATTGTTCTGCTCCTTATTAGTTCTTGCCTTATTCGACATATAATTAAGGTGTTTAGCTTCAACATAGAAGCAAGATGAAAACGCTTGAGGCTCCAAGGTGACAAATTCAACCGAGCAACCTGATATTGAAGGCAGACTTGATGCTCTGGAGGTAGAAGTAGCTAGAATCAGACAGCAGTTGGAGAATGTGTCTAGTGAGACAAGAGTTAACAGTGATACAATCCTAAGCCTCTCTAGAACTACTGCTGATTTACTCCAAATCGCCTTATCTAACGAACGTAAAGTGAATCAGATTTTACAGTACCTACGCGATCGCAATGGTGGTAGTAGTCCACCTCAATAGCATTAATTATGTACTCCATTTTGACTCCCCTGACTCACAGGTACAAGTACTTGCTGCATCCACCTCTGTACTGCTGTCACCTCATCAGTACCTCTCAAGACAGCTTCAACCACATATTTGTGATACGAATCAGTGGCCTCTTCGGGATGAGTAAACTTGTCGTAAGCCCAGGCTAAACACATAGTTCTTACAAGTTGGTCAACTTTGTTCTTGTGTAAATGACTTGGTTGTTTGACACCCTGCTGAGATAGCCAATCTAGTACTAAATCAAGTGGATAATTTAACAAAGTTCTGATTTGTTTAACACGCAAATCTTGCTCTAAATTACCCATTTGTGTAGGTGGCTTGTTTTTATGAACCTGTGATTGTTGCCTGACAACAGTCTTCTTATCATCGCCTTTTAGTGCTGCATTTCCATCATCTTCTTCATCAGCTGTCACTGATAAGATTGCACATACAGCATAGCGACGGGCATAAGTCAGTGCTGCACCCAATTTCTGGGAATCACTTATCTCAGGCAAGGGGTAAGTGCTAATGATACTCTCTCCTGATTCGTGGTAAAGATGAGTTTGGAGTGTGGTTTTACCCTCTGTTATGGTTGTTGTTTGAATTACTGTTAATCCATATTTACCAAGGGCAGGAGTGACAGCATCAAGAACTGCATCAAGCGTTGCGTATTTGTGCTTAAAATGAGGATTAGTCCTGTCTTTATGAATTGGTTGAAATTCAGCCTTCGCTTTGATTAGAGCAGGGATTAGTTTTTGCATAGCTCCCCTCAAGACATTTACGATTAACTTTGATTAGTTGATATCTTGCTTGACAGTTGCAACTTGCTTATCCTCCGAGAAATCCTCCGGCTTAAACGAATCTTGAGCTATCGGATGATTATCACCATAGATATAATCAGTGGCATTTGCAACTAAATGATAAGATGCTTGAACAAGCCATTGAGAAAGGGCAAGTTTGACTTGATAAAGAGAGTAAACCTGTCCTGATTCATAAAGCTGTTGTTGTAATTCCCGTGCTTTGTTTTCAAAAATGTCCATCGTTCCCCCTCCAATAATAAAACCTATTCATGTTTGATAACACCTGTAAATTTCTTGCTGAACTGTATTCTCCCGATTTTGCAACTTGGCTATTAGGAGAACCGATTACTTTGACAAAGTTAAGCCCCACAGAACTATCCTTAGAACCGATTCGTGCTGATGCTTTAATACTGCTGCAATCAGATGAAGTTGTTCTCCACATCGAATTTCAAACCGAACCTGATAAAGATATGCCTTTTCGGATGCTTGATTATCGCGTCCGTGTATATCGCCGCTTTCCCAACAAACGAATGTACCAAGTGGTAATTTATTTGAATAAAACTGCATCAGAAGAAGTTTATAAAACCACATTTAGTATTGAAAACCTTCGCTATGAATTTAGTGTGATTCGTCTGTGGGAACAACCACCAGAGATATTTTTGGGAACCCCAGGGTTACTGCCATTCGCTGTATTAAGTGCGACCGATAATAAGGCTAGTACACTACAACAGGTGGCGGCGGCTGTTGATAGAATTAGTGAAAGACGGACACAAAGCAATATTTCTGCTGCTACCGCAATCTTGGCCGGGTTAGTATTAGAACAAGAATTAATTGGGCGTTTATTCAGGAGAGATATAATGAGCGAATCAGTTATTTACCAAATGATTCAAAATGAAGCAGAAGAACAAGGACGTAACAAAAAAGCCCGTGAAATTGCAGCCAATATGCTAGCAGAGGGTATGAGTGTTAACCTAATTACTCGATTAACTGGCTTGTCAGTTGAAGTGGTACAAGAGTTACAACAGCAGCAAGCTAACGAGTAACTTTAAGATACTTCCTGATTTACCCTGACCTCAATAAAAGGCTCAATACACCCCATCGCCCCCTCTAAATAGTGCAACACATCGCCTAAATGTGTTTTCATTTCGGGGTCAACATCATTGCGGGTTGACAGTTCTAGCCATTCATTTGATTGAGCAATCGCCTGAATCTTCCCATAGCACTCGTTGAATTTTTGCAGCATTTCAATGGTTTCCATTGGTAAAAAGAATAATTTTTGAGCAACAATTATTTGATTGACTTTGATACTTGAATGGACAGATTATGAGTTGAGGCATTAAACCCCACCTATCCCTTACGCCGCTACTAACTCCGCACTTTCACCAAACGGGTAGTACTCCAATAACCGATCCCATTGTTCAGTAGTCAATTCATTCGCTGGCATATCAAGCCATTTTTCATAATCAGCAGGTTCTTGATCAACATCACCACTGGCTCTTACTTCCACTATTTGTAAAGACCACACCGCATCAGCCACAGAATCACACGGCACAAGTTCTTGATGCTCTGATGAGGCTCTCAATACCCACCATCTACCATTGCTGTATCCTACTTCACCTAGTTTCACATCCTTGCAGTAAATGCCATCATCCATCACGTCAAGCTCAAACTTTTCGCATTCAATAGCGATTTGTGTCATGATTTCATTGCCAGTAGTGCAAGGTGTGTCTGTAGCGTTTGTACTTGTTTGCTGCTCAGGCTTGGGTAAACTTCCTCGCATACAATGCCAAACAATGAAGCTATGGCATCTTTTATAAGTATTGTCTCTAAAAACTTCTACACCGTTCACTATAACTACCCAAGGTTGAGTCAAGTCATCGTCAATGGTGATACTTGCAATCAACTCATTAGCTGCATATACTTCATGATCACCAAAGCTAATTTCTACGGTCTTGATTTCTTCTAATGCTACAGTTTTCGCTTGTTGCTCAACATACC
>JAESGP010000156.1_pt1 | contig 29712 bp, 30 predicted proteins | sample 9269741 | NCBI WGS metagenome assembly JAESGP01 (sample SAMN15720684, study PRJNA650882) | algae metagenome | isolation source: Desmonostoc vinosum HA7617-LM4 and co-occurring heterotrophs from cave wall | place: USA: Waikapalae cave, Hawaii | collected 2011-05-27
CCCGTGCGGCCCGTGCTCGGAAATCTTCATCGACCGCGGCGAGCACATCTGGGGCGGCCCTCCCGGCAGCCCGGAAGAGGATGGCGACCGCTTCCTCGAATTCTGGAATCTCGTCTTCATGCAGTTCGAGCAGGTGACGAAGGACGAGCGCGTCGCGCTGCCGCGCCCCTCGATCGACACGGGGCTGGGACTGGAGCGGATGGCCTGCATCCTGCAGGGCGTCGATAGCGTCTTCGAGACCGACCTGTTTCGTCATTTGATCGAAGCCACGTCTTCAGCCCTTGGCCATGGGCCGGAGGAGCAAACCGTTGCGTCGTTCCGCGTGATCGCTGACCATCTGCGCTCCTCGGCGTTCCTCGTCGCCGACGGCGTGCTGCCGTCGAACGAAGGCCGCGGCTATGTGCTGCGCCGGATCATGCGCCGCGCGATGCGCCACGCGCAGTTGCTCGGCGCCAAGGAGCCGCTGATGCACCGGCTGGTCTGGGCGCTGGTGCGCGAGATGGGCCAGGCCTATCCGGACCTGGTGCGGGCCGAGAAGCTGATCGAGGAGACGCTGCGGCTGGAAGAGACCCGCTTCCGCAAGACGCTGGAGCGGGGACTTTCGATCCTCGACGAGAAGAGCGCCGGCCTGAAGAAGGGCGACATGTTCGACGGCGACACGGCGTTCACGCTGTACGACACCTATGGCTTCCCGCTCGACCTCACGCAGGACGCGCTGAAGTCGCGCGGCATCAGCGTCGACCAGGCCTCGTTCACCGATGCGATGGAGCGTCAGCGCGAGAAGGCGCGCGCGTCATGGTCGGGCTCGGGCGATGCCGCCAGCGAGACCATCTGGTTCCCGTTGCGCGAAAAGCTCGGCGCCACCGAATTCCTCGGCTACGACACCGAGAGCGCGGAGGGCGTGGTAACGGCGCTGGTAAAGGACGGCAAGGATGCCGACAGCCTCAAGGCGGGCGAGACCGGCTCGATCGTGCTGAACCAGACGCCGTTCTATGCGGAGTCCGGCGGACAGGTCGGCGACACCGGTCTGTTGACCGGCGAGGGCGTCAGGTTCCGCGTTACCGACACGCAGAAGAAGGCCGGCGATCTCTTCGTCCATGTCGGCACGGTCGAGCAGGGCACGCTGAAGGTCGGAACGCCGCTGCAGCTCGAAGTCGATCACGCCAGGCGCTCGTCGATCCGCGCGCATCACTCGGCGACGCATGTGCTGCACGAGGCGCTGCGGCAGGTGCTCGGCGACCATATCGCGCAGCGCGGCTCGCTGGTGGCGCCCGATCGTTTGCGCTTCGACTTCGTGCACCCGAAGCCGATCACGCCAGAGGAAATCGCGCGCGTCGAGGACATCGCCAACGAGGTCGTGCTGGAAAACGACGAGGTCACGACGCGGCTGATGGCGGTGGACGACGCCCGCGAAGCCGGCGCGCGCGCGCTGTTCGGCGAGAAATATGGCGACGAGGTGCGCGTGGTCTCGATGGGCAGGCAGGCCCGCGCGCAAGGCGCGAACGCGCTCGGCTGGTCGGTCGAACTGTGCGGCGGCACCCATGTGCGCCGCACCGGCGATATCGGCCTGATCTCGGTGACCGGCGAAAGCGCGGTGGCCTCCGGCGTGCGGCGCATCGAGGCGCTGACGGGGCGTCATGCCCGCAAGCATGCCAACGACACGATGGCGCTGGCAAAGACCGCGGCCGCCGAACTGCGCACGTCCATCGAAGATGTGCCGGCGCGCATCACGGCGCTGATGGAAGAGCGCAAGAAGCTTGAGCGGGATCTCTCCGATGCCCGCAAGAAGCTCGCGATGGGCGGCGGCGCGACCAATGGCGGTGCGGCGGCCGGCGGCGTACGCGAAGCAGGCGGCGTCAAGCTCCTGGCGCGCGCGGTCGAGGGCGTCGAGACCAAGGACCTCAAGAGCCTGGTCGACGACGGCAAGAAGCAGATCGGCTCTGGCGTCGTTGCGATTGTCGGCGTCACCGAGGACGGCAAGGCCGGCATCGTCGTCGGCGTCACCAGCGACCTCACCTCGCGCTTCAATGCGGTCGAACTGGTGCGCAAGGGCTCCGAGGCGCTCGGCGGCAAGGGCGGCGGCGGCCGGCCCGACATGGCGCAGGCCGGCGGCCCCGACGGCGCCAAGGCCAATGCAGCGCTGTCGGCGATCGAACAAGCCATGTCCGGCGCCTGAGTGGGCGGCGCGCCGGGCAAACGCAGGGCCAGCGACCCGGATCTGCGGGACCGGCTTTACGAGTTGCTCGAACACGGGCATCTGCCGCATTCCGGCGGATCGCGCTTTGCCGGGCTGATCATCTTCATTGTCGTGGTCGACGTGCTGGCGATGGTGCTGGCCTCCGTGCCGGAATTCGATGCCCGGTTTGGCCTGCTGTTCACTTTCATTGAAATTGCCGCCGTGCTGGCGTTTGCGCTGGAATACCTGGCGCGGCTCTGGAGCGTGGCCGGACATTCCCTGCAGGCTGCGACGCCGGCGCGGGCGCGGCTCGAATATGCACTTTCGAGCCTCGGCATCATCGATCTCATGGCGTTCCTGCCGTCGGCGATCGCGCTGAGCATTGGCGACCGCAAGTCGGTGGTGCTGTTCGGCATGCTGCCGTTTCTCAAGCTGGTGCGCTATTCGCCGGCGTTGCGCTCGCTGCTCGCGGCGCTCTATGCCGAGCGGCGCACGCTGCTCGGCTGCGTCGTGATCTTCGCCGGCGTCGTGCTGCTATTCGCCTCGCTGCTTTATGCCGTCGAGCACGAGGTGCAGCCGGAGAAGTTCGGCACCGTTCCGCACGCGATGTGGTGGGCTGTGGTGACGCTCGGCACGGTCGGCTATGGCGACGTGGTGCCAATCACGCCGCTCGGCAAGACGATCGCGGTGTTCACCGTCATCAGCAGCTTCGTGATGATCGCGCTGCCGGTGGCGATCATCGCCACCGCCTTTGCCGACGAGGTGCGTCGCCGCGACTTCATCGTCACCTGGGGCATGCTGGCGCGGGTGCCGCTGTTCTCGCATCTCGGCGCCTCCGAGATCGCCGACATCATGCGGCTGTTGCGCGCGAGGACCATCGAATCTGGCGAGGTGCTGGTGCGGCGCGGCGACGCCGCATCGTCGATGTATTTCATCACTGCAGGCGAGGTCGAGATCGCGCTGCCGAACCAGCACGTGCGGCTGTCCGACGGCACGTTCTTCGGGGAAATCGCGCTCTTGCACCGGACCAAGCGCAGCGGCACGGTGACGGCGATCCGCAAGACGAAGCTGCTGGCGCTGGACGCCCAGGATTTTCATGCCCTGATCGAGCGCATGCCGGCGCTGGCCGCCCATGTGAAGGAAACTGCAGAGGCCCGGCTTGCCGATACTGCGGAAGTCATGAAGGGCGACATCGCGGCCGGTGAGATCGCGCTCGCCGAGCGGGATTAGAGCGGGAGTACTTTTCTTCGACTGATCGTCCCCCTCCCGCTCGAGCAATAACGGCATCGGCGCCCTCCGGAAGGCGGCGTCAACCCTTGCGCAGGAACACGTAGTCGGCCGAGTAGGGGACGCTTTCATACGTGCCCGACTTGTAGCAGGCGCCGCTGAGCTTTCCGCCTGCGGTGTTGATCCGCTGCACCGTCGTGGCCTGGCCGAGAGGGCCGGTGCCGCGCCGGGAAGTCACGGCGAGCTTCAGCCAGGGAATATCGTTGGCCACCATGCCAGGCGATGTGCCGGCGACCTGGCCGACTACCGCGCTGCCGTCGCTGTGTTCCCAGATCGGCCCGGCATAGTGCCGGCCGACGGTCTTGCCGCTCGAAAAAAGCGTCGCGATCGGCTCGCGAAGTACCCAGGCGAGTGAGCCGTCGGCGCCGGTCTTGCATTCGTAGACCTGCGCGCCTTCGGCGTGCAGCGTCAGGATCGCGGTTTCACCCGGGGCTGCGATTTCCGCGGGAAGCGCGGTCTGGGCGGCCGCGCTGACGACGGCTCCGGCGAGAAAGATGGCGGCAACAATGGCGCTCTTGGGGAACACAGTACGCTCCGTTGTAGGTTTTCTGTCACGGCAAGCCAGCGGGCGGCGCGAATGCGCGCCCGGCGACGATTGCAAGCCCCTGCGCAAACGCTTCGCGTTTGTCGCAGGCGATGATGTGGAGGGAGGTTCGAAGGCGGCTTACGCCGCCATCGCCTTTTCGAGGTTCTCGGCAACCTTGTCGAGGAAGCCGGTGGTGGAGAGCCAGCGCTGCTCCGCGCCGACCAGGAGCGCGAGGTCCTTGGTCATGTAGCCGGACTCGACGGTCTGGACGCAGACCTTCTCCAGCGTGTCGGCGAACTTCGCGAGCTGCGGGTTGTTGTCGAGCTTGGCGCGGTGGGAGAGACCACGGGTCCAGGCGAAGATCGACGCGATCGAGTTGGTCGAGGTTTCCTTGCCCTTCTGGTGCTCGCGATAATGCCGGGTCACGGTGCCGTGCGCGGCCTCGGCCTCGACGGTGGCGCCATCCGGCGTCATCAGCACCGAGGTCATCAGGCCGAGCGAGCCGTAGCCCTGCGCCACCGTGTCCGACTGCACGTCGCCGTCGTAATTCTTGCAGGCCCAGACGTAGCCGCCGGACCACTTCATGGCCGCCGCGACCATGTCGTCGATCAGGCGATGCTCGTAGGTGATCTTCTTGGCGTCGAACTTCGCCTTGAATTCCTTGTCGAAGATGTCCTGGAAGATGTCCTTGAAGCGGCCGTCATAGACCTTGAGGATGGTGTTCTTGGTCGAGAGGTAGACCGAATAATTCTTCGCCAGGCCCATGTTGAAGGAGGCGCGGGCGAAGTCGGCGATGGAATCGTCGAGATTGTACATCGACATCGCGATGCCGGCGCCGGGAGCCTTGAAGACCTCGCGCTCGATCACGGTGCCGTCCTCGCCGACGAATTTCATCGATAGCGTGCCCTTGCCCGGGAACTTGATGTCGGTGGCGCGGTACTGGTCGCCGAAGGCGTGGCGGCCGATGATGATCGGCTTGGTCCAGCCGGGAACGAGGCGCGGCACGTTGCTGCAGATGATCGGCTCGCGGAACACGACGCCGCCGAGGATGTTGCGGATGGTGCCGTTCGGCGACTTCCACATTTCCTTCAGGCCGAATTCCTTCACCCGGGCCTCGTCCGGGGTGATGGTGGCGCATTTGACGCCGACGCCGACCTTCTTGATGGCGTTGGCGGCGTCGACCGTGACCTGGTCGTTGGTGGCGTCGCGGTACTCCATTCCGAGGTCAAAATACATGAGCTCGACATCGAGGAAGGGGTTGATCAGCTTGTCCTTGATGTACTGCCAGATGATCCGGGTCATCTCGTCGCCATCGAGTTCGACGACGGGGTTGGTCACCTTGATTTTTGCCATGACGGAGGGGGCCTTTTCTCGGAAAACCGCGCTGATGGGGCGGGGTGGAGTGATTATATGCGGGCTATAGCACTGCAAACCGGCGGACGAAAGCCAAGCCGTTATGCAGTTTGCGCCCATTCTTTGGATCGGAACGCAGCCGCCAGAGCATCGCCTGGCGCAGCCGTCTCGACCGGCGCGAACGAGACCTCGCCCGGCTGGCCGGAGCCCGGTGGGACGGCTGCCCGGCAGATTGAACCTCCTCGTAAGGCTTTGATCGAACGCCCGGAAACCTTGCAGGGCCGATATTTTGCTTGAGAAAATCTCTCAGGCGGGTGATCGAGTGCCCCTGCGAAGCGTCGAGTCCGAAATACTCGGCCGTTGAACCAGAAGGTGAAGTACAGAGAATGTCCGGCTCCGGCACCGATAAGACCAAGTCTGGTTGGGACTTGGCCGGACCAGTTGTGATCCTCGTCGAGCCGCAGCTTGGCGAGAATATCGGCATGGCCGCGCGCGCGATGGGCAATTTTGCGCTGTCGCGCCTGCGCATTGTCAATCCGCGCGACGGCTGGCCGAACATCGCCGCGCAACGCGCCGCCGCCGGCGCCGACCAGATTCTGGAGCAGGCCGAACTGTTCGATACCGTCGAGCAGGCGGTCGCCGACCTGTCGCTCCTGTTCGCCACCACCGCCCGCGCCCACGACCAGGCCAAGCCCGTGGTCGCGCCGGTTGAGGCCGCTGCCGAGATCGCGGCGCATGTCGGAGGCGGAGGCGGGGCCGGCATCCTGTTCGGGCGGGAGCGCTACGGCCTGCAGAACGAGGAGGTCGCGCTCGCCAACCGGATCATCACCTTTCCGGTCAATCCCGGTTTCGCGTCGCTCAACCTGGCGCAGGCGGTGCTGCTGATCGGCTACGAGTGGTTCAAGATGTCGACCGGCGGCGCGTTGCCGTTCGCGATGCCCGAACGGTCGGAGCCGGCCTCGCAGCACCAGATGCAGGCGTTCTTCGACAACCTGGTGCGGGAGCTCGACAAGGTCGAATTCCTGCGCCCGCGCGAGAAGCGCGAGACCATGCTGGTCAATCTGCGCAACATCTTCACCCGGATGGACCCGACCAAGCAGGACATGCACACCCTGCACGGGGTGGTGATGGCAATCGCCGAGGGGCGCAAGGGTCCGGCCAAGGGCGGCGTGCTCGATGGCGAGCAGGCGACGCGGCTGCGGGCGCTGCTGGCCGAGCACGGGCAGGGGCCGGCGGTACAAGGCGACAGCTCGACGGTGCGGGGGCTGGCCCGGCTGCTGCGGCGTAACCCGACCGACGCCGAGCGGATCCTGTGGCAGGCGCTGACCCGCGACCGGCGGTTTGCCGGCCAGTTCAAGCGCCAGACCCCGGTCGGCCGCCACATCCCCGACTTCGTCTCCTTCGTGCATCGCCTCGCGATCGAACTGGTCAACCCGAACGAGTCGGACGCCATCGTCGCCGACCGCGCCGGGCGAAGATCGTGGCTCGAGGCGCGCGACTATCGCGTCATCGAGATGCGGGTGGCCGATGTCGAGGCCGACCTGGCGGGGGAGTTGGCGCGGCTTGAATCGAGCCTCGCCGAAGGCCGCTAGACTGGAACGCCGTCATTGCGATGATGCGGTAGGGTGGGCAAAGCGCAGCGTGCCCACCATCGCGTGCACCGGAGCTGGAAAGGTGGGCACGCTTCGCTTTGCCCACCCTACGGCGCTCATACCGCGACGAGTTGTGCCGTCGCGCCGCTCACGCGCTTCGGCTTCTTCACTTTCGACGGTCCGAACAGATTGCCGGCGGCAAGGCCTGCGGTGTCGGCGACGCCGGGATCACGCGACACCATGGCGGCGACGATGGCGCCGTCGATCAGGAGGCCGAGCTGGTGGGCGAGGACCTGCGGCTCGGCTGCACCCATTTCACCGGCGAGCTTTTCGATATGCGACAGCACCACCTTCTTGTGGCGCAGCGCAATGTTGCGGAACGCCTTGGCGTCCTTGTCGTGCTCGGCGACCGCATTGATGAAGGGGCAGCCGTAGAAGCGCTCCTCGGCGAACCAGCGCTTCAGCGCCGGGAAGATCCGCTTCAGCTTCGCCTGCGCGTCGCCGCCGCCGTCTTCCATCGCGCCGATGAACCATTCGCGCCACGCTTTGCCTTCGCTTTCCAGCACGGCGTTGACGAGGTTGGTCTTCGAGCCGAACAATTTGTAGAGCGTGGTTTTCGCCGTGCCGGCTTCGTTGATGATGGCGTCGATGCCGGTGGCGTTGATGCCGTATTTGCAGAACAGGTGCGTCGCTGCGCCGAGCAATCGCCCGCGCGCCGATTCATCGTCACCCGCCGCAATCGCCGCCGCCGGTTTTTTCTTCGAAGCTGGTTTGCCCATGCGCCGCAGTTAATCGGACCGCCGGGAAATCATCAAGTCGCATCTCCCATGCGCCCAAAATAATTGCGGCGAGGCAGCGATTGCATCACGCGTGTGCAAAGCGCCGCTGATCAATTTCCGGGCAGGCATCGCTAAGCGGCGAGAGAAGTTCGGGTTTTGATTTTGGCTGCGTCTGGCACGCTTCGTGCAGGAAACAGACCGTTCGGTATCCTACCCTAGGGAGAGAAATGATGACCGCGGTCGCTCAAAAAACGGTGCTTACAGGTTGCCTGGCCCCAATCGACAAGGGCGGGCTGGAACAGCTCATCGCCAACAGCAAGGCCAACCCGAAGGTCATCAAGACCTTGAAGTGCAAGACGGTGGCGGAGGGCAAGTTCCGCCACGCCAACTACATCCGCAACCTTGCGCCCTATATCGTCGACGAACCGCCGGGGCTGCTGGGCGACGACACCGCGCCCAATCCGTCGGAGGCCTCGCTGGCCGCGCTCGGCTCGTGCCTTGCGGTGGGCCTGCATGCCAACGCCGTGCATCGCGGCTGGATCGTCAACAAGCTCGAACTCGAACTCGAGGGCGACCTCAACATCACGGCGGTGTGGGGCACCGGCGACGTCAGCGAGAAGCCGGTCGGCTTCACCGACGTGCGCGTCAAGGTCGACATGGAATGCGAGGGCGTTCCGAAGAGCGAGATCGATGCGCTGGTGACCCACGTCCAGAAGTGGTCGCCGGTCGCCAACACCTTCACCCGCCCGGTCAATCTCGAAGTCAGCGCTTAAGCCGACAACGAGGGGCGTCGAGCGCGAACAGTCTCTTGAGTGCGAGAGATCTTGGGTGTGGAGGGTTTCATGAGTTCAGTGGCGGTATCCCGGCTTGCGGCAGACGATCTTGCATCGGCATCGATTGCCGACCAGGTCGGGATCATCGCGCGCAAGGAACTCGCACCCCTGGCGCTCGCGATCGATGAAGGCACCGTCTATCCCGATGCGCTGCTCCGCCGTCTCGGCGAGATCGGCGCGTGGGGCAGCCACCAACCGGAGAATGGCGCAGCCGATCTGCGCTGCGCCATTCAATCGATCGCAGCGCTCGGCGAGGTCTGCGGCGCCACCGCCTTCATGGCGTGGTGCCAGAACACGCTGGTCTGGTACGCCGCGAACTCGGCCAATCCGGCGCTGACGGCCAAATTCGCCGACAAGTTCGCAAGCGGGCAGATTCTTGGCGGCACCGGGCTGTCGAACCCGATGAAGAGCTTCTTCGGCATCGAGAAACTCAAGCTGAAGGGACGCAAGGTCGAGGGCGGCTATGTCGTGCGCGGCGCGCTGCCCTGGGTTTCCAATTTGGGTCCCGACCATTTCTTCGGTACCATCTTCGAGCGCGAGGACGAGGGCGGCACCACAAAGGGCGGGCCAGGCATCGTCATGTTCCTGGCCGATTGCGCCAATCCCGCGATCACGCTGCAGCCGTGCAAGCCGTTCCTGGCGATGGATGGCACCGGCACCTATGCCGTGCAATTCCGCGACGTGTTCGTGCCGGATGAGCTCATCCTCGCCGGAGCCCGCTGGGCCGTTCGTCAAGAAGATCCGCGCCGGCTTCATCCTGCTGCAGGCGGGCATGGCGCTCGGGCTGATCAAGGATTGCATTCAGATCATGGACGGAGTCGACGCGCCCTTGAGGCACGTCAATCGCTTCCTGCCGCAACAGCCTGTTCAGTTCCGTGAGCTCCATGCCGAGTTCGAGAGGGAGACCATGGCGCTCGCGCTCGATCCCTACAACGCCGACGACAGCTACTGGCGTCGCGTGGTGGCGCTGCGGTTGCGCGCAGGCGACGCCAGCGTCGCGGCAGCACATGCGGCGATGCTCCATTGCGGCGCCCGCGGCTATTTGAAGAGCCACCGCGCCCAGCGCCGGATGCGCGAGGCTTACTTCGTCGCCATCGTCACGCCCGCCACCAAGCAGCTTCGCAAGATGCTGGCCGGCGACGAGTGCTGAAGGGATTTCCGTTTCGACCAAACCAGCAACCACATAACAGGAGAGGCCTGCCATGACGGACGTTCTGATTACTGCCGGCGAACTCGCGGAATTCCTCAAGAATGAGCCGTGTGTCATCATCGACACCCGCAATCCCGAGGCCTACGGCGCGGGTCATCTCCCCGGCGCCGTCAATGTCCATGAAATCTTCACGTTTCTGGCGACCTCGACGCCGGAAGGCATTGCCGAACTGAAGACGAAATTTGCCGACGCGTTCGGCGCCGCCGGGCTCTCGGGTAAAGAGACCGCCGTCATCTACGAACAGTCGATGAATTCAGGCTTCGGACAGTCCTGCCGTGGCTACTATCTCCTGACCATGCTCGGCTATCCCAAGGTCAAGGTGCTGCATGGCGGCTACGATGCGTGGGCGGCAGCGGGCCTGCCGGTCACCACCGACGTACCGTCGCCGGTGAAGGCGTCGTTCCCGATCGTACCTGAGGCCGGCGATATCCTGATCGACGCCAAGACCATGCTGGCCGCGGTCGGCAAGCCCGGCATCGCGCTGCTCGACGTCCGCGACATCGACGAGTGGATCGGCGAAAGCTCCTCGCCTTATGGGAAGGATTTCTGCCCGCGCAAGGGACGCATCCCCGGTGCCGTCTGGCTCGAATGGTACCGCATGATGAAGCCGACCGCCGAAGGTCCGCGCTTCAAGTCCAAGAACGAGATCCTGGCCGAGTGCGCCACCGTCGGCATCACCGAAAATACGCCGGTCTATCTCTACTGCTTCAAGGGCGCGCGCGCCTCGAACACGTTCCTCGCGCTGAAGAACGCCGGCGTGAAGGATGTGCGGATGTATTTCGGCTCCTGGAACGAATGGTCGCGCGATCCGGCGCTGCCGATCGAGGAGGGGCTGCCGATGGAGGCCAAGCTCACCAAGGCGGCGTAACGGCGAGGCTTGCTGTTGCAGTCTGATTCCATCGAATCGGACTGCAACAGCCTCGATGTGGCGTGGCCAGCGATGGAACCGCGCCATCGCGCCGCGCTGGCAATCCCGATGTCGCTTGCGTATAATCGCGGCGCAGTCGGGTGGTCGCGCGGATGTCGATGTTCTCACGCAGATATGGTCTTGTAATGGTTGCGGTTGCGCTCTGTCTGGGCGCGCCGGCGGCTCACGCGCAGGCGGGGCCGGTAAACTACTGGACCCCGGGCTGGCCGATGGGATTCAGCGGCGCTGCCGGCGAGAGCGCGGACAGCTACGGCACCTTTCCGAGCTTCGACTTTCGCGACCTCGGCAACGGCTCTGCCTACGCGCGCTACAATTTTTCGAACGGCTTTTTTGTCGGCAGCCAGCGCAACAGCATGGGCCTCAGCAACTTCAGCCAGAGCGCGCTCGGTGGCTTCGGCTCGGTCTATAGCGAGGGCGTGCAGTTCGGCTACAACCTGAAGAACGGCGGCGGGCCGCCCGTCAGCTTTTTTGCCGGGTTCGATACGCTGAAATACAACACCGGAATTGGGAGCAGCGCGTTCGCGCCGTTCGACACCAAGTCCGGCACGCTGCCACTCTCAAGTGCGTATGCTGGCGTCGAATTTCAGGCGACGTCGAACATCAGCCTGTCGCTCGGGGTCGGTTACGTCCAGCAGTCCGGGCGGCTAGACAGCGAGATCAATTCGCTCCCCGGCGCTTCGTCCTTCTCCGTCGGAAACCGCCGTTACTAGTCGTCCCGCTGCACCAGCTCGACGGTGATGCCTTCTGGACCCTCGAACAGCCGCAGCTTTCGGCCGATGTAGTCCATCTCCTCGCTCAGCACGGTGACGCCGTTGGCGACGAGGTGCGCGGTGGCCACCTCGATGTCGTCGACGCGGAAGGCTATGTGATTGAAGCCCCGTTTTCGCAAGTTCGTCGGGTGCGCGCCCGGATCGGTCCCCGGGGGCGGGTCGAACACAAGCAGCTGGATCTCGAAATGATAGGCGCCGTCGAGCGCGAGTGTGATGTGCTGCGCCTTCATGGCCGGCATCCCCATGTAGCGGGCGGGAATGCCACCATCGATCGTTGCGACGTGATCCTCTCTGAAGCCAAGCAGAGCAAAGAACGCGATCGCGGGGCCTGGGTCCGCGACTGCAATCGTAACGTGATCCGGATTGAGTATCATTTTGTGCTCCCCGTCATCGACGCCAAGCGTTCGGGCGCTTCAGAGTATGCCTCGTGAACCGCGCTGGTTGAGCGGCCGGCACGCCCGTTCACAACACTGTTATTGCGCCCATCTCGCTCGCTGCCTGCCTTAACTGTGCGGTTCGGGCTTGTTGTTGTACCCTCGGCGGAGCAACTGCACGGACGCCAGGAGGCGTTTACATGACCACTGCCGTATTCAACCGCCGTAACCTCCTCGTCGCTGGCGGCTCCGTCCTGGTCGCCGGGGCCTCCGGGCTCCTGTGGCCTGCGTACGCGCAAGGCCTCGCACCAACGCCTTCGATGTCGGGCGGCGCCAACAACTACCGCGCGGGCGCGCCGACCGTGGAGCGGATCGGCAAGGGCGGCTTCTGGATGAGCGGCACCGTGCGCCGCGCCGGCGACGGAGCGCCGCTGGCCGGACAGCGCATCCAGATCTGGGCGCACACCACCGAAGGGCGCGAGCACGAACCGCAGAGCCATGGCGCGACGCTCACCGACAAGAACGGGGCGTTTCGCCTGGAGATGCCGCAGATCGTTCCTATTTTCGGCCAACCGCATGGTCACCTCGCCTATGACAGCGGCGAATTCAAAACGGTGTTTCTGCGGCCGGTGATGCGGAGCGCCAAGGATACCAGCCTGGAAGCGCACTTCGTCCTGCAGCCGGTCTGACCGAGTTGCCAACGAAGAGTTCGACCTCGGCTCGGGTGGTCCTGATCTGGGCAGCCCTTGCAGTCGCCGTTGGTGTGCCGATTGCCGCTGCGGCGGCGAGCCCGCTGCTGGAATGGCGCGATCCGGTCTACATACTGGCCTGCTTCGCGGGCATTGTCGGGCTCGGGCTCATGCTCGTTCAGCCCTTGCTGATTGCCGGATACCTGCCGGGACTGTCGGCCTATCGCGGCCGGCGCGTACACCTCTGGATCGGCGGCGCGCTCGTCGTGGCGGTGGTGATCCACGTCGGCGGCCTCTGGATCACCAGTCCTCCTGACATGATCGACGCGCTGCTCTTTTCGTCACCGACGCCGTTCTCCCCGTTCGGTGTGGTCGCGATGTGGGCGATCTTCGCCGTCGCGATCTTTGCCTCACTCCGCCGGCGATTGGGCGTGCGACCGCGAACCTGGCGCATCGCGCATACGCTGCTCGCGATCGTCATCGTCGTCGGCAGCGTGGTCCATGGCCTCCTGATCGAGGGCACGATGGAGACGATCTCGAAGGCGATGCTTTGCGCGCTGGTGCTCGCTGCGGCCATCAAGGTCATGACCGACCTGCAGGTGTGGCGGAAGCGCGCGAAGTTGCGCGAGGAGGGCATCGCGCGACGGTAAGCCGGACGAAATTGATGGCGAGCTACTGCTCCGCTGACAGGCGGACCATCTGGCGCCCGTCATTCATCGCCCTCAGATTGTTGACGTACTTCTCGGGACGCTGCCAGCGGTGCGGAACCTTCAATCCCATGAATTCCGCGATGCTGCCGATGAACGCTGTGCAATTGGTGGTTTCGGCATTCCAGACCGGTGAACTCGCCTGCAGCTTCTTGATGTAGGCGAACACCCGCCTGGCGTCCGGCTCGTTCAGGTAAACGCGATAACTGGCGGTCAGATACTGCGGATCGAGATCGCCATAGCTCGCCGTGGTCTCGGACGGCACCCACGTCAGATGACCAAGTATGTAGGGCAGGGTGTCTCCCGCAGGCGTGAGGCCCGCGACTTCAACGGCGCGTTCGCTCGTCTTCCCGTACCAGACGAAAGCGTGTCCCCAGCTTGCCGCCGTTCTGGCCCTGAAGTCGACGTAGTACGGGCCTTTTGCCGATCGCGATGCCGGCTTCCGGGGCGGCTGCGGCGATGGACTCGATTTAGTAGACGTCTCGCCGGAAACAAGCGCGTCGGCGTTGGCGACGCGCTTGTAACCTTCCTGTATGTGGGAAATGAAACGCTCAAACCCCGCGCGCGCGTCAAGCTCGCGTGCGGAAGCTGGAGTGATTTCGCACGCGAGCGGGACAGCGAGTGTGAACCCCGCAAGCAGGCAGAGTGCTAATCTCTTCGGTCCATTTGCCACGGTTCGCCCTTCAGCTGTCGACGAAGGTCAGAATCAACGATGTCTGACTCAGTACCGCGCATAGGGCCGCGGCGCGACGACGGGCGTCTTGCCGACCGGGGTTTTCCCGATGGGGGTCTTGCCGATCGGCATCTTGCCGACCTCGGCCGTCTGATAGACGGGCTGTCGGCGCGGAATGTCGGCAGCAGCCGCAGCCGTCACCAGGGCAAACGTCGCACCCGCTGCAATCACGATCTTCTTCACAGTACTGTTACCTCTACGTTGGAGAAAACACGGCAGTCAGCCGTGCCTCCCTCAGCCACGCCGGAAGCATGAATGTCCGAATGCGTCCACAGTGCGGCACGCCGGACACGTTCGTGCGATAGGTCTGCGGTGCGGCAGATATGCGACGGGTTGGAACTTCAGTGCTCAGGGCACAGCCGAGGTGCACAGGCTTTTGACCAACCCGTCAGCGTGAGTTGGCAAGGCTCCGATCAAAAGCCCGCGCCAGGAATAAAACACAGCACGACCTCTCCAAGGCCAAGCTGCGAAACCCAGTCAATTCGCCGGCTGCAGAGGTGGCTGCGGCCGTCAGGACTCTCGCGATCATGCTCGATTCTCGCCGGCGGAACGACGGTCCAAAAACCGTCGCCGTCGATTTTGCGGGCAACCCTGGATTCTGCTGGCGAACAATCCTGGCTGCTGCAACAAGGCACGGCTCGATTGTTTGGCATCATCCATGTGGAATAGAACCGCTCATGGATGGCCTGATCTTGCGGTGGATGCTGATGCTGCTGCGCCAAGGCGGAATTGGCGGCGAGAACAAGGCTGCTCATGGCCACACCAGCAGCCACACGCACAACACGGGTGGTGAAGTCCCAGCGTCGCATGGCGGGCCTGCCCGGAACGCGCGCAATCCGATGGCCGGAGCCTAACACTTTGCGAGAGGAAGACCACCCCGAACATCAGTGGTCGACAGGCGCGTACATGGGGAAGTCTGTGTTGAGTCACGGGAAGCCAGCGTTATGTGTGCACGCTCCAATCACCCCGCCAGGCCACGCCCATTTGCAATCCCCAGCGCCTTGATGCGCGACGCCAGCGTGGTCGGCTTGATGTCGAGCATCTCGGCGGCGCCGCCGGGGCCGAACACCTTGCCGGAGCAGGCCTCGAGCGCGGCGAGAATGTTGGCGCGTTCGTGGGTGCGCATTTCCGACGATGTCATGACTGCGGGACGGCTATCGGTTTTCAGTTGCAGCGTGCCGGGAGAGGATGGCGCGCCCGCCACGTCTGGCAGGTCGATGCGCAGGCGGCCGTTCTGCGCCAGGATCGCGGCGCGCTCGATCACGTTCTGCAATTCGCGTACATTGCCGGGCCAGTCGTAGCGCGAAAGTTTTCGGGCATCGCCTTCCGACAGGCGCAGCTCGGATTTAAGTGCCTTGCTCTCGCGCGTCAGGAAATGCTGCGCCAGCAGCGGAATGTCCTCGCGCCGCTCGCGCAGCGGCACCGACTCCACCGGAAACACGTTGAGGCGGAAATAAAGATCCTCGCGGAAACGGCCGCGCTGCACTTCCTGCTTGAGATCGCGGTTGGTGGCGGCGATCAGCCGCACGTCGACGGCGCGGGTGCGCTCCTCGCCGACGCGCTCGAAATTGCCCTCCTGCAGCACGCGCAGCAGCTTGCCCTGCAGTTCGAGTGGGATCTCGCCGACCTCGTCGAGGAATAGCGTGCCGCCGTCGGCGAGTTCGAAGCGGCCGATGCGGTCGCGCATGGCGCCGGTGAAGGCGCCTCTGATGTGACCGAAGAACTCGCTCTCGAACAGTTCGCGCGGGATCGCCGCGCAATTGACGCGGATCAGCGGGCGGTCGCGGCGGCTGCTCGCTTCGTGGATGGCCCGCGCGATCAGCTCCTTGCCGGTGCCGGATTCGCCCGTGATCATCACGGCTGCCGAGGTCGGTGCGACCAGCTTGACCTGCCGCAGCGTCGTCTGGATCGCCTCGCTCTGGCCGATGATGCCGCGCGGGTTGGTCTCGATGCGGATCTCTTCCTGCAGATAGGCGTTCTCAAGCTCAAGCCGCTCGCGCAGGCGATCGACCTCGGCGAGCGCCGCGTGCAGTTTTTCGTCGGCCTCGCGCCGCTGGCTGACGTCACGGAACACGATAACGGCGCCGACCACCACGCCGCGGTCGCGAATGGGAGTGGAGGTGTATTCGACCCAGACCGGCGTGCCGTCCTTGCGCCAGAACACCTCGCCCTCGACCTGGTGCACGGCGCCGTCGCGAAACGCCGCATAGATCGGGCAGTCGTGATCGGGATAGTGCCGCCCGTCATGGTGGGTGTGATGGACGATCGGGTGGATTTCCTTGCCGACCAGTTCTTCGGCGCTCCAGCCCAGCATCCGTTCGGCCGCCGGATTGACGAAGGTGGTCTTGCCTTCCGCGTTGACGCCGTAAATCCCTTCGCCGGCGGCGCGCAGGATCAACTGGTTCTCGCGCTCGATGTCCTGGAACACGCGCTCGACGCGCTGCCAGGTCGCGATGCCGCCGCGCATGTGGTCTTCGGCGGCCGCATCGACATAGCGGCGGCGGCGCGCGTCGAGGTCGCTCATGGTGAGCAGCACCAGCGGGCGGCCGTCGCCGGGCAGGAGGCTGCCGGCATATTCCAGGCGCAGGCTTTGGCCGGTGGCATGGCGCGGGGTCAGCGCGTTGGTCCAGTAGGTGCCCTTGTCGAGCACGGCCTGCGTGAACACGATCAGCGCCGGCAATTGTCCGGTATGGAGCGCACTCACCTTGGTTTGCCGCAGCAGGGCGCGGTCGTAGCCGAGCAGGGTGCAGGCGGCCGGATTGGCGTCGAGGATCAGGTCGGCGTGCGGATCGAGAAGGAGGGTCGGCTCGATGCCAAACTCGAACGCGGCGGCGCGGAGGCCCGCGTCATGCGGCGCGGCCGTCGAACTCAACGCCAGATCCATCAGGATACTCCGAGAAATCGTAATTGAACTACGATTTTTCGTTTATCACGAGTTTTCGTAGCGGCCAATAGCAAGCAAAACCCTGCGACATCAACGTAACCGCCGAAGAAGTGGGCTGGCATGTGCCTTGCTTAATTAGGGGGCAGCACCGGTGCAGGAGGCCTCATGTCTACCTTCGACAACCCATTCGATCCCAACCGCAGTCTTCGTTCGGGAGGCTGCAGTTGCGGCCAGCACGTCAGCGAAGCCGAACACGAACATGCCGCGCTGGCATTGCGCTGCGAGCCCGCGCCCAGCGAAGACAAACGCTACGAGGGCGTGGTGGCGTCCGCCGTGATGCGGGCAATGTTTCCAAAGGACGTGGCGCGGCGCGCCTTCCTGAAATCGGTCGGCGCCTCGACGGCGCTGGCCGCGATCTCGCAATTCTTCCCGCTCAAGACCGCAACCGAGGTGTTCGCACAAGCTGGCACGCCCGAGAAGAAGGACCTCAAGGTCGGCTTCATTCCGATCACCTGCGCGACGCCGATCATCATGGCGCATCCGCTCGGCTTCTATTCCAAGCACGGCCTCAACGTCGAAGTGGTGAAGACCGCGGGCTGGGCCGTGATCCGCGACAAGACCATCAACAAGGAATACGACGCCGCCCACATGCTGGCGCCGATGCCGATCGCGATCTCGCTCGGGCTGGGCGCCAATGCGATCCCGTTCACGGTGCCGGCGATCGAGAACATCAACGGGCAGGGCATCACGCTCGCCATGAAGCACAAAGACAAGCGCGATCCGAAGACCTGGAAGGGCATGAAGTTCGCCATTCCGTTCGACTATTCGATGCACAACTACCTGCTGCGCTACTACCTCGCCGAACACGGCCTCGATCCCGACACCGACGTGCAACTCCGCTCGGTGCCGCCGCCGGAGATGGTCGCCAACCTTCGCGCCGACAACATCGACGGCTTCCTCGCGCCCGACAACATCTGCCAGCGCGCGATCTATGACGGCGTCGGCTTCATGCACATCCTGTCCAAGGAAATCTGGGACGGCCATCCCTGCTGCAGCTTTGCCGCCAGCCGCGAGTTCATCACCAACTCGCCGAACAGCTTTGCGGCGCTGACGCGGGCGATCGTGGATGCGACCGCCTATGCGTCGAAGGCCGAGAACCGCAAGCAGATCGCGGAAGCGATCGCGCCGGCCAACTACATCAACGCGCCCGTCACCGTGCTGGAGCAGGTGCTGACCGGCACCTATGCCGACGGCCTCGGCGGCGTGAAGACCGACGCCAAGCGCGTCGACTTCGATCCGTTCCCCTGGCAGTCGTTTGCGGTGTGGATGCTGACCCAGATGAAGCGCTGGGGCCAGATCAAGGGCGACGTCGACTACAAGGCGGTGGCCGAACAGGTCTATCTCGCGACCGATACTGGCAAGGTCATGAAGGAGATGGGGCTGACACCGCCAACGACGTCGTACAAGTCGTTCTCGGTGATGGGCAAGGCGTTCGATCCGCAAAAGCCGGACGACTATCTCGCCAGCTTCAAGATCAGGAAGGCGTCGTGAGGGCGCAACTACATTCTCCGCCGTCGTCCCGGCGAAGGCCGGGACCCATACTCTGCGGCGGTAGTAATGAAGCAAGGTCTCTGACGTCGTGCCTAACATCTTCGGCACGGCGTATGGGTCCCGGCCTTCGCCGGGACGACGTGGTGAGAGATTGTTCGCAATGACATCATCCCTTCGCTTTCGCGCAGCCGTCGTCTCCATCGCGCTGTTCGCGGCATTCCTCGGCATCTGGCATCTCGCCACGCGCTCGACGGCGGCGACCACCACGATGTCGCCGGAATACGCCAAGCTGATGGGACTGACGGCGACGCAGGGCAAGTCGGCGATGCCGGGTCCATCAGAGGTCGGCGCGAAACTGTGGGAGCACCTCAAGCAGCCGTTCTACGACAACGGGCCGAACGACAAGGGTCTCGGCATCCAGCTCGGCTACTCCATTGGCCGCGTCGGCCTCGGCTATCTGCTCGCGGTGATCGTCGCGATCCCGCTCGGTTTCCTGATCGGCATGTCGCCGTTGATCAGCAAGGCGCTCGATCCTTTTATTCAAGTGCTGAAGCCGATCTCGCCGCTCGCCTGGATGCCGCTCGCGCTCTACACCATCAAGGATTCCTCGATATCGGCGATCTTCGTCATCTTCATCTGCTCGGTGTGGCCGATGCTGCTCAACACGGCGTTCGGCGTCGCCGCCGTGCGCAAGGAGTGGATCAACGTCGCGCGCACGCTGGAGGTCGGCACCGTCAGGCGCGCGTTCACGGTGATCCTGCCGGCGGCGGCGCCGACCATTCTCACCGGCATGCGGATATCGATCGGAATCGCCTGGCTGGTGATCGTTGCCGCCGAGATGCTGGTTGGCGGCACCGGCATCGGCTACTTCGTCTGGAACGAGTGGAATAACCTCTCTATCACCAACGTGATCATCGCCATCCTCCTGATCGGCGTGGTCGGCATGCTGCTGGACCAGATCCTTGCGCGGTTCACGCGCATGGTCACATTCCCGGAGTGATGCCGTGATGGACAAGTTCATTTCCATCGAAGGCATCGCGCGGCGTTACCCCGGCGCAAATGGTGCGCAGACGACGATCTTCGAAGACCTATGGCTCTCGATGGGCCGCGGCGAGTTCGGCTGCGTGATCGGGCATTCCGGCTGCGGCAAGACCACGGTGCTGAACATCCTGGCCGGGCTCGATGAGCCCAGCGAGGGCGCTGTCATCGTCGACGGGCAGGCGATCGAGGGCACCAGTCTGGACCGCGCCGTGATCTTCCAGAGCCACGCGCTGCTGCCGTGGCGCACCGTGCTCGGCAACGTCGCCTATGCCGTGACCTCGAAATGGCGCAACTGGGATCGCGCCAAAGTCAAGGCGCACGCGCAGAAATTCATCGACCTGGTCGGGCTGAGCGGCTCCGAGCACAAGCGGCCCTCGGAACTGTCGGGCGGCATGAAGCAGCGCGTCGGCATCGCGCGCGCGCTCTCGATCACGCCGAAGATCATGCTGATGGACGAGCCGTTCTCGGCGCTGGACGCGCTGACGCGCGGCACGCTGCAGGACGAGGTGCGCCGGATTTGCCTCGAGACCGGGCAGACCGCGTTCATGATTACCCATGACGTCGACGAGGCGATCTATCTCGCCGACAAGATTTTTCTGATGACCAACGGCCCCGGCGCGGTGCTGGCCGAGATCGTCGAAAATCCGCTGCCGAAGGATCGAGGCCGAATCGATCTGCACCGCCATCCGCTCTACTACGCGCTGCGCAACCACATCGTCGATTTCCTGGTCAGCCGCAGCAAGACGTTCACCACGACCACGCCGGATCACGATCCGCGCAACGTGCCGACGGTGCGGCCGGGCCTGGGCGAGCCGACCATCGTTTCGGCGCCGAGCCTGGTCGAGTCCAGTTCAGCCCAGAAGATCGCGCGCTAGATATCAAAAGGAGACCATCCATGAAACGCGAAGAACTCACCGAGAAGCTACTCGACATCAAGCGCGAGAAGGGCTGGAGCTGGAAGCACATCTGCGAAAAGGTCGGCGGCTATTCGGACGTGCTGATCGTCGGCGCCATCATGGGCCAGATGAAACTGACCAAGCCGCAGGCCGCCAATGCCGGCGAGTTGTTCGGCCTGACGAAATCGGAAACCGCGATGCTCAACGAGATTCCGATGCGCGGCACCGGCACGCCGATGCCGCCGACCGATCCCCTGATCTACCGCTTCTACGAAATGGTGATGGTCAACGGCCCGGCCTGGAAGGCGCTGATCGAGGAGGAATTCGGCGACGGCATCATGTCGGCGATCGATTTCGACATGGCGATGGAGCGCGTCGCCAATCCCAAGGGCGACCGGGTCAAGATCACGATGTCCGGCAAATTCCTGCCGTACAAATATTACGGCGCCAGCGGCAACGTGCCGGAGTATGGATTTAAGGAAGAGTGATCCGATCTTCCGTCATTCCGGGGCGTGCGAAGCACGAACCCGGAATCTCGAGATTCCGGATCGCCGCTTCGCGCCGTCCGGAATGACGGAGAGGGAGCCTTACCCAAACGCCGCCCTGATCTCGCCGATCGGCGCCATCTCGCGCACGAACGTGAACGCTCCCTGATCCTTCATCTCGCGGGCGCATTTCAGGAACGCAGCCAGCGCGTATCGTTCCATGGCGCCGCCGACGCTGATGCGCTTGACGCCTGCTTCTGACAGCTGCGGCAGGGTCAGCGTCGGGTCGGCAAAGCCCATCACCAGGTTGAACGGCTTGCCGACCGACGACACCACGGTGCGGATGGTGTCGATATCGCGCACACCGGGCGAATACAGCACGTCGGCGCCGACGGCCTCGAATGCCTGCAAACGCTTGATCGTGTCGTCGAGGTCGTTACGGCCGTGCAGCAGGTTCTCGGCCCGCGCGGTCAGGGTGAACGGGAACGGGAGTGCGCGCGAGGCCTCCACGGCGGCCTGCACGCGCTCGACCGCGAGCGAGAAGTCATAGATCGGGTTGCTCGGATCGCCGGTCGAATCCTCGATCGAGCCGCCGACGACGCCGGCCTCGGCGGCGCGCGCGATGGCTTTCGCTGCGGCCTTCGGATCGTCCGCGCCGCAATGTTCCAGATCGGCGTTGACCGGGAGGTCGGTGGCTTCAGCGATCATCCGGCAATTCTCGATGATGGCATCGAGGCTGACGGTGGTGCTGCCCAGCGTGTTGGCAAGACCGAGGCTCGTGGTCGCAAGCCCCTCGAAGCCCATTGCCGCGAGCAGCTTTGCGGTACCGGCGTCCCACGGATTGGGAATGATGAAGGCGCCTGGCCGCGCATGCAGCGCGCGAAATGCTTCGGCTTTCTCACGTTGGGTGCGCATCGATCACTCCGCCTTGCTTGTTCTGGATGGCGGCAAAGCTACCGGCCTGTTGGGCATCAGCCAAATCTGTTATTTTTCTCCATATCATCAGCTTTTTGCATGGACATTTTAGATGGACAGCGACGCGCTCCAAACCTTCCTCACGGTCCACCGCCGCGGCGGCATTTCGAGCGCCGCGAAAGCGCTGCACCGCTCGCAGCCGGCGATATCGCGGCGGATTGCGCTGCTGGAGCAGGAACTGGGCGTGCCTCTGTTCGAACGGATCGCCGGGCGCACGATGCTGAGCGACGCGGGGAGGGTGATGGTGCCTTACGCCGAGCGCGCGGTCGCCGCGGCGCAGGACGCGGAGAATGCGGTTCGGGCGCTGGCGAAGCCGAACTCAGGACCGGTCGCGCTCGCGGTGGTCGGCACGTTGGCGGGTGGCCGGCTGTCAACGATCCTCAAGCGCTTCGCGGCCGAGCATCCCGAGGTCGAGTTGAGCCTGCGCACGGCGACCAGCGCCGAGGTCAGCGGCATTATCCGGCGCGGCGAGGCCACCATCGGGCTGCGCTATGACCGCGACCGCTCGGGCGATCTCGATTCCGAATTGCTGTTCAGCGAGCGGCTGCAGGTGGTGTGCGCGCCGGATCATCCGCGCGCGGGCCGCCGTGTCGCCAAGCTCACCGAACTGCGCGGCGAGCGCTGGATCGCATTTCCCGTGGTGCCGGGGCGGCGCGAGATCTCGGCCTCGCATGTGTTTTCGCTGTTCCAGACCCATGGGCTGGGTGAAATCGACTGGACGCCGGTCGACAGCCTGACCGCGCAGAAACGCCTGGTCGAGGCGGGCCTCGGCATCGCGCTGCTGTCAGAGAGCCACGCTGCGGAAGAGCTGAAATACGCCACGATCTCGACGATCGGTGTGCGCGATCTCAAGGCGAGCCATGACGTCGTCACGGTAACGCGCCGCGGAGGATACTTGAGCGCAGCGGCGCGGAAGTTGCTGGAGATCGTGCGGAAGGAGTATCGGGGAACAAAGGCGCGCGTACGTTAGCTAACGCCGTCATTCCGGGGCGCGTCGAAGACGCGAACCCGGAATCTCGAGATTCCGGATCGTCGCTTCGCGCCGTCCGGAATGACGTGAAATGTCAGGTCCCCGCCTTCACCTGGGCGGCGGCCTGCGCCATCAGCTCGTTCATCTTGGCGCGAACCTCGGGGGCTGCGATGGCGACGCCCTTGGCGGCGAAATCCTTCACCACCTTGTTCTGGACGTCGTCGTCGCCGGCTTCCTCGAAATCGGCCGCGACCACTTCCTTCGAATAGGCGGTGGCGGCATCGCCCGACAGGCCGAGCTTTTCGGCTGCCCAAAGACCGAGCAGGCGGTTGCGGCGCGCCATGGCCTTGAATTTCTGTTCCTCGTCGAGGGCGAATTTCTTCTCGAAACCTTCCTCGCGCTTGTCGAAAGTGGTCATTTCTTCGGTTCCAATCCCGGCCAATGGTAAATGGCGGCCTGCGTTGTGGCGGGCCTATCGACTACCTAAATAGAGGGGGCGAATCGGTAAAACAACGGCTCGTTAAGCCGCAGGGCAGCCGGGATAAGTTGGCCCCAATCGGGCCGGGTCGATTGTGCTGGATGGCCCAATCGGATAGGTTGCCTGCAGGCTAGGTTCTTGTTCTGTTTCCGGTCGTTGTACTGGATCTGGCCTTCACGGCAGCTCCGTCGTGGTCGCAAACCCTTGTCATCCGGAGCACACCAATTCATGGATTTCAACAAAACACGGTACATCCCAATGAGCCGTCGACGCCGCATTTATGAAGGCAAGGCCAAGGTCCTGTATGAAGGCCCTGAGCCGGGAACCCTGATCCAGCACTTCAAGGACGACGCGACCGCGTTCAATGCCAAGAAACACCAGGTGATCGAGGGCAAGGGCGTCCTCAACAACCGGATTTCGGAGTACCTGTTTCAGCACCTCAACGACATCGGGGTGCCGACCCATTTCATCCGCCGCCTCAACATGCGCGAGCAGTTGATTCGGGAAGTCGAGATCGTGCCGCTCGAGGTGGTGGTGCGGAACGTGGCGGCGGGCTCGCTGTCGCAGCGCCTCGGTATCGAGGAGGGCACCCAGCTGCCACGCTCGATCATCGAGTTCTATTACAAGAACGACCAGCTCAACGACCCCATGGTCTCCGAGGAGCACATCACCGCGTTCGGCTGGGCCACGCCGCAGGAAATCGACGACATCATGGCGCTCGCCATCCGCGTCAACGACTTCCTCACCGGGCTGTTTCTCGGCATCGGCATCCGCCTGGTCGACTTCAAGATGGAATGCGGACGCCTGTTCGAGAACGAGATGATGCGGATCATCGTCGCCGACGAGATCTCGCCCGACTCCTGCCGGCTGTGGGACATCAAGTCGAACGAGAAGCTCGACAAGGACCGCTTCCGTCGTGATCTGGGAGGCCTGCTGGAGGCCTACACCGAAGTGGCGAAGCGGCTGGGCATCCTGATGGAGAACGAGCGGCCGGCCGGCACCGGCCCGGTGCTGGTGAAGAGCTGAGGAACGTCATTCCGGGGCGCGGGCGCAGACCGCGAACCCCAATGCGCAATCGCGCATTGTGGAATCCAGAGATTGCTTGTGCGAGATTCCGGATCGACCCGCTGCGCGGCTCGTCCGGAATGACGAGGTTGAAAAATGAAGGCACGCGTTACCGTTACGTTGAAGTCGGGCATTCTCGATCCGCAGGGCAAGGCCATCGAAGGCGCGCTGAAATCGCTCGGCGTCGACGGCGTCGCCAGCGTCCGCCAGGGCAAGGTGTTCGACATCGAGATGGCGGGCGCCGACAAGGCCAAGGCCGAGGCGGCATTGAAGGATGCCGCCGACAAGCTGCTGGCGAATACCGTGATCGAGAATTACCGGGTCGAACTGCTCTAGGCGCACGCTCCATGAAATCAGCCGTTCTCGTCTTTCCCGGAATCAACCGCGAGCGCGACATGGCGCGGGCGCTGAAACTCGTTTCCGGCCAGGAGGCGGCGATGGTCTGGCATGCCGAGACCTCGCTGCCGAAGGGCACGGATCTCGTCGTCGTGCCCGGCGGGTTTTCCTATGGCGATTATCTGCGCTGCGGCGCGATTGCAGCGCGCGCGCCTGTCATGGATGCTGTGCGCAAGTATGCTGCCGATGGCGGGCTCGTGCTCGGCGTCTGCAACGGTTTCCAGATCCTGTGCGAGGCGGGGCTGCTGCCCGGCGTGCTGATGCGGAACGCGAAGCTGAAGTTCATCTGCAGGGACGTGCACCTGCGGGTCGAGCGCTCGGATACGCCGTTCACGCGCGGCTACAATGCCGGCCAGGTCATCCGCGTGCCGGTCGCGCATGGCGAAGGCAATTACGAAGCCGACGAGGAGACGGTGAAGCGGCTCGAGGGCGAGGGGCGGGTGCTCTACCGGTATTGCACCCCCGAGGGCGTCGTCGACGAAGCTTCCAACATCAACGGCGCAGCGCAGTCGATCGCCGGCATCGTCAACGAGCGCGGCAATGTGCTCGGCATGATGCCGCACCCGGAAAACCACGTCGAGGACATCATGGGCTGCACCGACGGCCGGGGCCTGTTCGCGGGCCTTGCGGCGCATCTGGATAAAGCGGCGTAAGCTGGCGGTTGGGACGAGCCGGCCATTAAAAAAGCCCCGCGATGCGGGGCTTTTTCTTTATCTGCCGGTCGGCGCCGGCGTCAGGGTCGAGCCGCTCGGCGACGGGTTGATGTGGGTGCTGCCAGACGGATTGAGCCCGCTCGCTCGTCCAGCCGCGGCGCTGCCCGCATCGTTTGACATGCCGCTGCTCGGCGCGGTGGTCGAACTCCCTGTCGTCGTTCCGCCAGGGGAGGAACCGGCCGTCGTGCCGGTTGCCGCTGCGCCACCCCCAGCAGATCCGCCGCTGGACTGCGCGAGGGCGAAACCGCCTGTGACTGTCATTGAGGCCGCCAAGGCGAATGTAGCCAATTTCATGATTGCTCCTTTCGTGGTGCGTCCATAGCCAACGAGGGTCGCGCGCTTGGCGTTCCAATATCGCGATCACGGTTGCTTGCTGTTCCGTCGCAGGTTTCGCGGAGCACTGTCTGGAAGTTGCGGCTGCAATCTGCAGGGCCTGTTGCGGAATCTTTGTTCAACGGCAGTGAAGTGACTGGCCTGAAACTTGCTCCGCATCTCCTGATCCCACACGCGGATTTTCCGATTGTCGGACGGAGAGTGATGATGTCCATTCGTAAAGCTTCTTGCGCGGCCGCGCTGCTGGCCGCGCTCGTGTCGTACCCGGCGATGGCCGAAACCACGCTGCGCATCGCCATGACGGCGTCCGATATCCCGACGGCGACAGGGCTGCCCAACAACGGTTTTGAGGGCATGCGTTTCCTCGGCTACCCGATCTTCGAAGGACTGGTGCTGTGGGATCTGACGAAAACCGACAAGCTGGCGGGCCTGCGTCCGGGGCTTGCGGAAAAATGGGAGCAGGACCCGGCGGACAACAAGACCTGGATTTTCCATCTGCGCCGCGGCGTCAAATTCCACGACGGCACGGACTTCAACGCCGACGCCGTGATCTGGAATCTCGATCGCTATTTCAACAACAACAGCCCGCAATTCGAGCCGCCGAGTTCGGCGATGTCGCGGGCGCGCGTTCCGATCATGGGGTCTTACAAGAAGGTCGATGACCACACCGTCGCGATCAGTACGACCAAGCCGGCCTCGTATTTCCCTTACATGGCGGTCTATCTCCTGTTCACCTCGCCGGCGTCGTTCGAGAAGGCGGGAAAGGATTGGGCCAGGGTCGCGACGTTACCGGCGGCCGGCACCGGGCCGTTCCGCATCACCAAAATCGTGCCGCGGCAGGAGGCAAATCTGGCGCGCTTCGACGGCTATTGGGACCCCGGCAAAAAAGCGAAGGTCGATAACGTCGTGCTGATGCCGATCCCCGAGGCCAACTCGCGGCTGGCCGCGCTGCGCTCAGGCCAGGTCGACTGGATCGAGGTGCCGCCGCCCGATGGAATCGCGTCGCTGAAATCGGCCGGCTTCACCATCACCACCGGCTCGTATCCGCATGTCTGGCCGTGGTTCTACAACATCGGCGCGACCAACAGCCCGTTCAAGGACGTCAAGGTGCGCCAGGCGCTGAACTATTGCATCGATCGGGACGGGCTGGTGTCGCTGCTCAACGGCACGGCGGAGCCGTCGGTCGGCTGGCTCAAGTCCTCTGATCCCGATTTCGGCTCCCCGGCCAATCGCTACAGGTACGACGCCGCCAAGGGCAAGGCGCTGCTGGCTGAAGCCGGCTTCACCGCGGCGAAGCCGTTGACGTTCAAGGCGATGATCTCGAATTCCGGCTCGGGGCAGATGCTGCCGTTGCCGATGAACGAATTCCTGCAGCAGAATCTCAAAGAAGCCTGCGGCGTCAACGTCGAATTCAACGTGACCGAATGGCAGGTGCTGCTCACCGCCGCCCGCGCCACGCCCGACGCCCCGAACCTGCAGGGCGCCATGGTCCTCAACATCAGTTCGCCTTCCTCCGATGCCGGCGTCATGGCGCGCTATTTCTCGTCGGCCAATTTTTCGCCGAACGGTTTCAACTTCGAGCAGTGGAAGGACGACGAGTTTGACGACGCGCTGAAGACGATTTCGGAAGCCACCGATCCGAAGGTGATCTCGGCCGCCTACGCGAAGGCGCATGAGCGCATCGTTGACAACCCGCCCTGGCTCTTCATCGTCCACGATCTCAACCCGCGCGCGATGAGCCAGAAGGTCATGGGGTTCGTCTCGCCGCAATCCTGGTTCGTCGATCTGACGCTGGTCAGTCTGCAATAGGTGCGTGAGCAGGCAAGGCGGCTTACCGGGAACGCAGCCGGTTGATCCATTTGCCGTAGCGGTCGGCCGGAATGGTCATGGCGGCAACGCCCGCCATGACCAGCACCAGGCCGAGCGCCAGATTGGCCGGGACGGACTCGCCGAGCAGCAGCACGGACAGGCCGACGCCGATCGGAATCCGCAAGTAGCCTTGCGCGTTGGTAGTTAGCGTGCCGAGCCGGGAAAGGCACATGTAGAACAGCATCAGCCCGAAGGCGCTGGAAAAGATCCCCATGGCCACGGTCGCGACCAGCGCCTCGGTGGTTGGCCGCAAGGTCCAGGGATGATCGACGACCAGCGATGCCGGCAGCAATATGAGCCCGCCGAACAGCAGCGAGCCCGCGGCCACCACCATCGGGTCGTAATCGGTCAGCCGCAGGCCGAAGATCGTCGCGCAGGCGAACGATATGGTCGCGAGCAGGATGACGATCTCGGCAAAGATATGGGTGTCGAGCGTGGAGAGCGCATCGAGGCCGACGATCGCGGCCGTCCCGGCAAGACCCAGGATGGCGCCGACAAGCTTCAACAGCGTTGCCGGCTCGTGCCGCGTAATGCCCCAGGTGATCAGGAACGCGAAGATCGGCGTCGTCGAGGCCAGCACCACGGTCGAGGACGCCGGCACATATTGCTGCGCCCAGGTGATCAGCAGGAACGGAAACGTCGAATTGATGGTCTGTTGCTGCGCGAACAGCTTCCAGGCCTTGGCGTCGGTCGGCATCCGCACCCCGCGCATGCGCAGGATGAAAAGCAGGAAGGCGGCCGCGATCAGCGAGCGTGCCGAGATGAAGGTGATCGGCGGGATCGTGCCGAGCCCGATCTTGGTCAGCGGATAGGTCGAACTCCAGCAGCACGCCAGCGCGAGCAGCAGCAGATAGTCGCGCCAGCTGCGACGGGCCTGTGGCGCGTCAGGTGGCAACGCTGGCCGTGCCGGTCGGCTTCTTCCACTTCACGCGCTTGATGGTGCCGGAGAAGGTGAACAGCGACCGCTCGCCCGATTTCAGCACGCCGCGCAGGAAGATCAGCGAGCCGCCGGCGCGGGTGATCTCGCCCTCGCATTCGACCAGTTCGCCCTCGCGGGCGGCGTCGAGAAACTCGCAGGAGAATGCGACCGTCACGCCCGGTCCCTGCAGCACGGAGGAGGCAATCGCAAACAGGCAGTAATCGGCGAACGACATGAAGCAGCCGCCATGGACGTTGCGCATGCCATTCAGGTGCTTCTTCTCGACCCGGAACGCGCATTGCACTTTGCCGTTCTCGTCCATCCGGTGCCAGAAAGGGCCGTTATGGGTCTCAAAACTGTCGCGGGTCCAGGTCCGCCAGCCCTCGAATTCGCCCTCGGTTTGGACGTGCAGGTCGGGGCGGTGGTGAAATGCATTTTGGGGGAGTTCGTTCACTAAAAATGGCCTTCAATTGGATGTTTCCGCTCTTAAATCTGATCCGGGAAGGATGTGCAAACGCCGATCCCGCAAGGCCCCCTTCGCAAAGCTCTGGACAGGGCGGAAATGCGCCATAAAAGGCCTTTTCGCACCCCTTTGATCTCCCTATTAAGGCACCCATGAACGAGCCCCAGATCACCCCCGAACTCGTCGCCAGCCACGGTCTCAAGCCCGACGAGTATGAGCGCATCCTCAAGCTGATCGGGCGGGTGCCGAGCTTCACCGAGCTCGGGATTTTCTCGGCAATGTGGAACGAGCACTGCTCGTACAAATCCTCGCGTATCCATCTGCGGGGGCTGCCGACCAAGGCGCCCTGGGTGATCCAGGGGCCGGGCGAGAACGCCGGCGTGATCGACATCGGCGACGGCCAGGCGGTCGTGTTCAAGATGGAGAGCCACAACCATCCGAGCTACATCGAGCCCTACCAGGGTGCGACCACAGGTGTCGGCGGTATCCTGCGCGACGTTTTCACGATGGGCGCGCGGCCCATCGCCTGCCTCAACGCGCTGTCATTCGGGGCACCGGAACACCCCAAGACGCGGCACCTGGTGTCGGGCGTAGTGGCCGGCGTGGGCGGCTACGGCAATTCCTTCGGCGTGCCGACGGTCGGCGGCCAGGTGCGTTTCCACACCCGCTATGACGGCAACATCCTGGTCAACGCAATGGCGGTTGGCCTCGCCGAGA
>JAESGP010000157.1_pt1 | contig 29511 bp, 22 predicted proteins | sample 9269741 | NCBI WGS metagenome assembly JAESGP01 (sample SAMN15720684, study PRJNA650882) | algae metagenome | isolation source: Desmonostoc vinosum HA7617-LM4 and co-occurring heterotrophs from cave wall | place: USA: Waikapalae cave, Hawaii | collected 2011-05-27
TAGCCACTCCCCACTCCCCACTCCCCACTCCCCACTCCCCACTCCCCACTCCCCACTCCCCACTCCCCACTCCCCACTCCCCACTCCCCACTCCCCACTCCCCACTCCCCAATCCTCAGTCTATTTTGCTCCATAAAGCGATAGTTGTGGCAGTATGGAGGAAAGCCGGAGATTTGGCTTTTATCGATGGGAACTACCAAGGGTGCTTTCCTTTACCGTGCAAAACTTCCACAAGAGGGTAGGAACTGTTCTATATCTTGTTCTGACTATCTCTTGAGCATAAGTTGCCAAAGTATAATTGCGATCGCCCAAACGGAATTAGCAGCAAAATGAAGTACCGATTAGAGAAAATCTTCTATTTTTCTGCTCTCACCAAAGGCGCTGCGCGATCGCCTCTTTTGTATCTGTCCTGTTCTCCTTTGCCACTATCGGCTTCATCTGCCCTTCAGGAGTTGGATCAAGGTTTTTATAGCCGCAATTAACACATTGAAGAGGGAACAGGGAGCAGGGAACGGAGAACAGGAGAAGAATAAATAATTACGAATTACCCTTCGGGTTCGGGAGTGACGCTCCTTCGTCGCTAACGCTAGCGCTAACGGACTCGACGGGAACCGCCAAGACTCCGACTCCCTCACGAATTACGAATTACGAATTCCCTTCTTCACCGATAACCGTTCGTTAATTTCGCACCTCAAGCAAATATTCTGACGAAAGGAAGGTAATATCGTCTGAATGCTTGTACTGAACGGCGAAAAAATATATACATACTCCCACCTTGACTAATAAATGAATCCAGAAAACTTAGAAACTTACATAAATCATCCAACTTGGGGTTTGCTCTACAGGATCTGTATGGTTGATGAGAACCAAGATCTATTTACAACTCTCTATGCTCAGCGTTTATTTTTTTTGGTGGCAAATGACGTTAAAGGGATTAAATTTCAGCCTATAGGTCGTACTGAGGCTCGAATGATGCTGGAAAATCGCTTGCGTACCCTGCGTCGCAATGGACAATACCAGGAGTACGATCAGCTTCAGAGTGTTTTCCAACGCACCTTCCAATGAGCAGTTCGATCAGCGAGCGTATTGCTACGATTCGTTCCTCACTTCCTACTTCAGTCCGATTAATTGCTGTCACCAAACAAGTTCCTGCACAGATCGTCAGATCTGCCTATGCCGCAGGAATTCGTGATTTTGGTGAAAGTCGCATCCAAGAAGCTGCCATCAAACAAGCCGAGTTACAAGACTTACCGGATGTTACTTGGCACTTCATTGGACACTTGCAAAGTAATAAAGCTAAAAAAGCCCTTGAACAATTCCAATGGATTCACTCTGTAGATAATCTAAAGTTGGCACAGCGCTTAAATCAATTGGCGCAAGAGCTAGGAGTCAGTCCTCAAGTTTGCTTGCAAGTAAAATTTCTCCTTGATCCCAACAAGGCTGGTTGGAGTGTGCCAGAACTCTTAGCTGATTTAAGCACACTCAATCGATACAAAAATTTACAAATTCAGGGTTTGATGACAATTCCCCCTGCTGGATTGAATGATCCAGAAATTTTGGATGTATTTGCTCGAAATCGAGAATTAGCAAAGGAAATTCAGGAACAAAACTGGTCAAACATCAAAATGCAGCATTTGTCCATGGGGATGTCTGGTGACTATCAACTGGCAGTGCAAGCAGGCGCGACGATGGTAAGATTGGGAACCATCCTGTTTGGCGATCGCCTACAGTAATCCGTCAATCGATCACTTAGGGATCAGGATTGACACGGGGAGTAAAGACGCGGGGATGCGGAGAGTTGAAAAAATATTTTCTCCGTATCTCCACGTTTATATGTCACCGTATCTCCGTATTCTTGCGTCCTCACGTTCCCACCTCTGCGTGTTTTATCTTAGTATCCATAAAGCCAAAATTTTCTTGACAAACATTCTTTAATTAGCTGGTTTAATAAATAACAAAGGATATAGTATTGACAAAAGCAATTCCTAGTGGAAAATAGGGTGAAAGGAACTTTCCTTTGAACAATTCTTAGGATATAATCTTGACTCATTATTACTTCTAAGTATTGTACAGACATTCCCACAAGTCTTAGTTCTCCCACAAAAAGTAATAAATGCTACAAGTGGCAGTATAATTGCTGAGTAATTAACCCATGCAGCAAGCAAAACTGGCTTTTATTTTTAGCCAAGTCAGTAAAATTTATTCGCACTAGGAGAGTAAACGATGAACAATATATTTTCCAAGCTCAGGGATTTTGTCGGTCTAAATGAGCCAGTGGAATACGAGTACTACGAAGAAGAAGCAGATACAGATGGCTACCAAAATCTGTATCAGCAAGAAAACAATCTACAACAAACACCACAAGAATCTCCAACTCAAAATCGACGTTGGCGCGAGCCAGTGCCTACAATGGGGGATGATATAACAGCAGGTTCAAAGCCAATGGGGAATGTTATCGGTATGCCAGGAGCAATTAACGGAATTTCGGAAGTTTTAGTCCTTGAGCCACGCACTTTTGAAGAAATGCCCCAGGCTATTCAAGCCTTGAGAGAGCGTAAGTCAGTAGTATTAAACCTGACAATAATGGATCCCGATCAAGCTCAGCGAGCGGTAGACTTTGTAGCAGGTGGTACATACGCATTAGATGGACATCAAGAGCGCATTGGTGAGAGCATCTTCTTATTCACACCAAGCTGCGTGCAAGTTAGCACTCAAGGTGGAGTTCTGCATGAAGTACCGCAACCGCCAGCACGCCCCGCACGCCCTGCAAGTTCCACAAATCAAACTTGGGGTAATGAAGCCAATCGAATGGCACAATAAACCTTATTGGTTCTTTGTCCTCTCTTACAAAGTTCTGATCGGAGGAAACCTGCGATCAGACTTCGCGTTTTGTCCTTTGTCGAGATACAAATGACAAAGGACAAATGACAAATAACAAATGACAAATGACTACAAAATTTGGCTTAATTGGTGGTGGGGTAATGGGAGAAGCGCTGTTATCCCGTTTGATTGTGAGTGGTATTTATCAGCCATCCGAAGTCATAGTCAGCGAACCACTATCTCTACGCCAAGATGTTTTACAGCAGCAGTATGACGTGGCTGTAACAGCAGACAATCGGGTGGTATTCGCGCAAGCCCAAGAAGTGATATTTTTGGCTGTGAAACCACAAGTATTTAGTGCGATCGCTCAAGAATTGGCAGATGTGATCCCAACAGCACACTCGCCTTTATTCATCTCCATCCTAGCAGGTATACCTTTAAGTCAACTAGAAGCAGCTTTTCCCCAATCGCCAGTCATTAGAGCGATGCCCAACACTCCGGCAACAGTGGGAGCAGGAATTACAGCGATTTGTGCGGGTGCGTATACCACTCTCAAGCACCTCCAAATAGCCCAACAAATTTTTTCTGCGGTGGGTGAAGTTGTCGAAGTTTCCGAAGTATTAATAGATGCAGTGACAGGACTATCGGGAAGTGGCCCGGCTTATGTAGCAATCTTGGTGGAAGCACTCGCGGATGGAGGAGTAGCCGCAGGCTTACCAAGAGTGGTTGCCAATCAACTAGCCCTACAAACCGTATTGGGAACAGCCAGATTGTTACAAGAAACCAAAATGCATCCAGCAGAACTCAAAGACCGCGTTACCAGCCCAGGCGGCACAACAATTGCAGGCATTGCCAAACTAGAACAAGCCCGATTCCGTTCAGCTTTAATAGAAGCAGTCAAAGCCGCGACAGAACGATCGCAAGAACTGGGAAAATGAGGGAATGGGGAATAGGGAATTGGCAATAGTGAAAATTCCACAAAATTTACCCCACTCCCCACTCCCTACTCCCTACTTCTAATGACGAAGTTGACAAAAGACTCGTTAATATAGTAAACAGTCTGGTTGCAAATGTGATTGAGTGAATTATCCCGCGCCTTCTCCAGAACTTGACCTCAGGTCAATATTCCCCTTTGAACTGGATCTGTTCCAGAAAGATGCGATCGCGTCCCTGAACGCCGGACGCTCCGTAGTTGTTTGCGCCCCCACAGGTTCAGGCAAAACATTAGTTGGGGAATACGCCATTTATCGCGCCCTGTCGCGAGGAAAACGCGTTTTTTATACAACTCCCTTGAAGGCGCTATCAAATCAAAAATTACGTGATTTTCGCTCTAAATTTGGGTTTGATCTCGTTGGACTATTAACTGGGGATGCCTCGATTAACAGAGATGCCCCAATTCTGGTGATGACCACAGAAATTTTCCGGAATATGCTCTATGGTACACCGATTGGGCAAGTTGGTACTTCGTTGGTAGATGTTGAGGCGGTAGTGTTGGATGAGTGCCACTACATGAACGATCGCCAACGGGGGACAGTTTGGGAAGAATCGATTATTTATTGCCCCCGCGAAGTGCAACTAGCAGCTCTTTCGGCAACGGTTGCCAATAGCGATCAACTCACCGACTGGCTAAATCACGTCCACGGCCCCACCGACTTGATTTACTCAGATTTTCGCCCAGTCCCCTTGGAATTTCATTTTTGCAATCCCAAAGGGCTATTTCCGCTGCTGAATGAGAGTAAAACCAAAATTAACCCCCGCCTGCAAAAGAAGAAAGGCAAAGGAGGCGATCGCGGCAGGGCTAATAGACCAGAAGCCCCCAGCATTCCATATACCCTCAGCCATTTACAGCAACGGGATATGCTACCTGCAATTTACTTCATCTTCAGCCGCCGGGGTTGTGATAAGGCAGTGGCAGAAGTGGGCGATTTATGGCTAGTAAATAATGATGAATCCCAAGAATTACGTTGGCAAATTGATGAATTTTTAAACCGCAATCCCGAAGCGGGGCGTACCGGACAAATTGCTCCCCTATACCGGGGTATTGCTGCCCACCACGCCGGAATTTTACCCGCATGGAAAGTACTGGTAGAAGAACTATTTCAGCAGGGATTAATTAAAGTCGTCTTTGCCACCGAGACATTAGCGGCAGGCATCAATATGCCTGCGCGAACCACAGTGATTTCCACCCTTTCCAAGCGTACCGACACTGGACACCGCCTACTCAATGCTTCCGAATTTCTGCAAATGGCAGGACGCGCCGGTCGGCGGGGGATGGATAAACAAGGTCATGTGGTGACAGTCCAAACTCCCTTTGAAGGGGCGAAAGAAGCCGCGTATTTAGCAACATCGAAACCAGACCCCCTTGTCAGCCAGTTTACACCCAGTTATGGTATGGTGCTGAACTTGCTACAAACCCACACTTTGGAGCAAGCCAAGGAACTGGTAGAACGCAGCTTTGGCCAATACATGGCCAACTTGCACCTCAAACCGAGTTACGACGAAATTGCCGAACTGCAAGCACAATTAACCCAATTACAGGAACAAATTGATGCAGTTGATGAAAATGAACTTGCTGTTTATGAGAAATTGAGCCAACGTTTAAAAGTAGAACGCCAATTACTCAAAACTCTACAAGCACAAGCCCAAGAAGATCGAAAAGAGCAATTAGCGATGATGTTGGGCTTTGCCGTCTCTGGAACACTGTTGAGCCTCAAGGGTAAACATATCGTAGTTCCATCACCCGTCACAGCAGTGTTAATCGGACAAGCACCGAGTTCAAGCCAAACTCCTTACTTAGTGTGCTTGGGACGCGATAACTGCTGGTATGTGGCAACAACCGAGGATGTAGTTGATTTATATGCCGAATTGCCGCGAGTTGATGTGCCACCAGAGATTTCACCACCGCCAGAGATGCTTTTAAGACCGGGACAGGCATACCGTGGTAGTGAACAGACAGGCGCGATCGCCCGACTTATTCCCGAACTAGAGGATTCTGTCCATATGGCACCGGAAGTAGCCGAACAACTCAGTCGCATGGCTGCTGTACAAGAGCAAATAGATAATCATCCTCTGCGTCAATCGGGCAATGTCGGCACTATTTTTAAACGCAAAGCACGTTATGTAGAATTAGAAGCCGAACTCCAACTATTGCAAGCGCAATTAGAGCAACAATCCCAACGTCATTGGGAAGAGTTTCTCAGCTTGATTGAAATTTTGCAACACTTTGGCTGTTTAGATAATTTAGTTCCCACGCAATTAGGGCAAATGGCCGCTGCCATTCGCGGTGAAAATGAATTATGGCTGGGTTTAGCCCTTGCTAGTCATGAATTAGATAACTTAGATCCGCATCATTTAGCTGCTGCCGCCGCCGCTTTGGTGACAGAAACCCCGCGTCCAGATAGCAGGGTTAATTTTGATTTAAGTAATGAAGTGACAGAGGCTTTGGCGAAATTGCGGGGAATTCGTCGCCAAATGTTTCAACTGCAACGGCGGTATAATGTGGCATTACCTATATGGTTGGAGTTTGAGTTAATCGCTCTAGTAGAGAAGTGGTCTCTGGGAATAGAGTGGACGGAATTGTGTGAAAATACCAGCCTAGATGAAGGCGATGTAGTGAGGATTTTACGCCGGACATTGGATTTATTATCACAGATTCCCCACGTTCCTTATTTACCCGATTCCTTGCAGCGTAACGCTTATCGGGCAATGCAGCTCATTGATCGCTTTCCTGTGAATGAAGTTGTGGAATGATTGCCCATGTAGAGATGTTGCATTGCGATGTCTCTACATGGGCTGTCGTAAAATAACTGTACTGAGTCATCAATGAAGATTGCGATCGCCATGACTGCAACCACTAAAAAAGTTACTTTTACAGAGTATCTCAAGTATAACGATGGCACAGATACCCAATATGAATTGGTAGATGGAGAATTAATCCCCATGAGTCTTGGTACTCTTCAGCACGGTGGAATCTCCAAATTTTTAGAACGAAGCTTTGATGACGAAATCGCCGTCATGGGTAACAATTGGACAGCACAAAATTTTTCTGTCGGAGTGCGATCGCCACGCGGGGGCCGCTGGGACACTTCACCGCTCAATGACTACCAATCAAATTTTTTATTGAACACAATGCAACGTCTCTACAATATACGGGGTTGAATGGTTTCTTGAATTCTCTTCCCCGATGCTTGTTCGGCTAATCTCAGTTCATAATTTTTCTGTAAATTCATCCATATCTCAGCACCAGTACCAAAATATTGGCCTAATCGCAAAGCAGTATCAGCGGTTATCCCTCTTCGGCCATTGATTATTTCTGTAATCCGATTTTTAGGGACATGAAGCACACGCGCCAAATCACTCGCGGACATTCCTAGCTCATGAATTTCGTCAGCAAGAATTTCTCCAGGGTGAATAGGTGGACGTGCCATTTAATCCTCCTTTAGTGATAATCTGTGATTTCAATGTTAAAAGGCTCAAGAGATTCGTTTGGCCAATTAAAACAAATTCTCCATTGAGCATTAATTCGGATACTGTATTGACCTTTTCTGTCTCCTTCTAAAGATTCAAAACGCTCTAAGCGAAGCTATGCCGCAGGCTTTACGCTGCGCTAACGTAATTCGTAATTAAATAATTTCATGGAAGCGATCGCCTCATCAGTCCATAATCTTTGTAACTTTTATGATACTCATGTAGAGACGTAGTATGGCAAGTCTCTACACAGCACTAAATTTTTCCGTTGTCAACTGAATTAGTCTTAGGTAAAGATTGTATGGAAACAGCTGACGGAGAAACTTGATATCCTATAAGTTCCGGTTTCTTATCCTTAACCAGCCAAATAAATGTTTCTTGAATCGATGATTTAGAAAATTTGGTCTCGTAACGACTGAGAATCAATTTTTCCGAATCATTATTATTTAATTGCCACCACCAATCTAATTGCTGAGTTGATTGAATCGTACCAAGTTTATCAGAAACCTGATTACAGAAAGCTAAAAAGTCAGCTTGTTTAGAATTTTTCCGCAAAAGTTCATTAGCTTGTGCGTAAATTTCTTGGCATTTGCCTTGCTCTAATTGTGAGTGAAATTGCTTAACAGCCACTTCGGCTGCTTGATATTTAATTTCTAAATCATTTACAGATAAGTTTTTGTTCTCAGGAGGTTGCAAAATATTAACAGCGCTACCAAAGCCAAATACAAGATCACCAAACTTCACTGCAATACTGGCTGCACCAAATACAATTGAACCAATAAATACAAAAAACAATATTGTTCCTAAACAGCCAAAACAACCTGTGTAACTTGAAGCGGAATTAGACATAATAACCTCCAAAATAATTGCTATTTTGTAATTTGTAGTTATTAACTAATTATTATGATTATGATTCAGGTAATATTTCTTGTATTTTTTGAGTTAGAGACATAGCAACACCTTTCTCATAGTAAGCTGCTTCATTAATGAACACGGGATAAACAGTTGATTCACCTTCATAAATAATCTCCTTCCCATCAAAAGTTAAAAACATTGGTTCCCCAGGATGCAGCGCTTCATAATCTCGAAATTGCAGCCGGGGGTGAATCATGGCTCGAATTTCTCTAACTTCATTTCTGGGATAATCAACTGTTTTAATACTTTGATAAATGGTGAATGTATCTTTGATTTTTATTGACGCTTTGTGGTTATATATTTCTACATAATCAAGAATTGTGCTGATAAGTTCTTCTGTTTTTTGAAATAAATTCGCGTCTAATACTCCTTGAGCAACAGCACCAACTTCGATGGTGCAACCAAATTGGCAAATTGAATCTAGATAACAATTATCTTGAGTTTTTGGTGCTGAACAAAGAATCCTAACCTTTGGATTTACACAACTAATATAAGCTGCCAATTGTAAATCAAAGGGATGCTTACTTGCCAAAATAAATGTTAATCCCATGTTGGATGTTGTGGAGTGTAAATCGATAACTAAGTCAGCTTGTTGGCTACCTCCAGTTCCGAAAGTTGAGTAAATTACTTTGGCTCGTTGTGCTTCGTAACTTGCCAGATTGGGATTCTGTAAACAGGAGCGTTGAAAACAGCGATTGAGGTCTGTATCTACATATCTTCGACCGATTTCAAAGGCTTTGGGATTAGCTATTATAGTGTTAATTGTAAAGCTTTTTCGCTGAATTAATTGAGGCGATCGCTCAAATTTTTTAACTAGGTAAATTCCTGTGAGTTCATTTCCATGTGTTCCACCAACAATAACAACGCGATTGATTAAACTCATAGTTGCAATCCTTCCTTTCTTCAGTCTGAAGCATTAACCAACTGAGAACTAACTAATATTGTTTATTACACTATGAGGAAATTAATTGATTGACAAGATATATTTATTTAACATAATATATCTTGAATGATATAATGTGCCCAAAAGTCGTGGATGTTCGTTACCTCAGCAACTTCGAGCTTCGACAAATATGCTACTTTCTAGCAGTAGTTGAAGCCGGAAACAACTTTAGCAAGGCGGCTGAACAACTAGACATAGAACAACCTCCTCTCAGCCAAAGAATTCGCTCACTAGAAAAAGCTCTCTCGGTAGAGTTATTTAACCGCAGAACACGCCCCTTGAGACTCACACCTGCGGGACAAGCCTTTCTAGAAGAGGCATCATTAGCGTTAAATCATCTCGAACGCGCTATTGATAATGCACAACTAGTTAGTCGGGGCGAGATTGGGCGTTTGATTGTGGGGATAAACAGCGGCATTGCTAATAGTTTGTTACCTGATATTTTGCGAACCTTCCGTCAACGATTCCCCAAAGTGGAATTGGTACTGCGCGAACTGACTGGAGAACAGCAAATTCAGGAAATGCGGAATTATCAAGTTGATGTGGGGTTTGAGCATTTACCCAATCATTACGAACAGGCTACAGACTTGTGCTTTTTACCCTTTCTCCAAGATTCGTTGCTAATTGCGTTACCAGAAAATCATCACCTTGCGGCTCAATCACAAATTCCTTTAGAAGCGCTAGCACAGGAGCCATTTGTTATACCCTCGCTCAAAAATGCTCCTTCTCTCTATACTGAAACAATAAATCTCTGTAAAAATGCTGGATTTTTGCCTCAGATAGCTCAAGAAGCAACTTGGATGATTACGGTTCTCAGCTTAATTGCGGGTGGAATTGGTGTGGCGCTCTTAAGTAGCAATGTTCGGACTCTGCATCGTGCAGGCGTTGTTTACCGCAATATTCAAGGTGCAAACCTCAACCGTCAAATCGCAGCTTTGTGGCGTCAAGGAGATGAAAATATATCACCTGTATTGTGCGAGTTTTTGCAGGTGATTGCAGAAGTTGCAAGCGAGAATTCAAAGTATAATCTGTGAGAAATTGAAACCTAGTTAATAATTTTTATTGTAAAAAATGCTTTTTTGGGTTTTGTATAAACTGCTTACCTCTACTTGAGTAGTCAATATTTTGTTTTTGATTCTCTTAGTAGAAATTATGGTATTTGCTATCAGTGCTGACAAATCTTAGTAAACTAAGTTTCCAGTACCTCGCAGTTGTCGTAAAGAATTGATACAAAATGGACAATCGCACGTAAATAACTTAATCGCAGCTTCGCTTTCTTCGTCAGTGAAATTAAGTTCTGCAACTGTGTGATCTGATGGCTGATCTGAGATTACCATCGACTTAGGTGGAGGAGCTTTAGGGTCTCTCTCTGAATCTCGAATACATACAAAATCCTTAAGGCCGTGGGGATTAGTGATACAAGTACGGCCGTCATTGGTATGTACTAATCGCTGGGTGAGGTTAGTATTAGCATGAGCTGGATTGATGATCCCTATTGTGGACATCAACGATGTAAAAATTGAGGAAGTGGCAAGTAAATTAAGTATGAGTTTTCTGTTCATCAAATTCCTCTGAACAATGTCGTTGAACGCTAAGGTTATCCGATTAACAGTTATAAGTCAAGTGACTTATAACTAAAATACCAAATATTTATGATATGTTTGAGTGTTTGGTTAATTTGTCATGACTTTTTGGCTATTGCTACACATTCAATTCCAATACTAGTGAGCGATTAACCGGATTCTCTAGTTGCTTTTCAGGGTCATTCCATACTGTAGTTTTATAAAATTGTACTGATTTAGCTTGCTTGAGGCTGGGGTCACTATTAGTTATTAATTGCCAAAGAACGCTCAACTGCCGAAGCTTTTTATTAGGATCTTTAGTTTTGTAAAGGATCGACAAACTTAACCCCATAAACCTTTCAGGCGATATTTTTTTCTTCAAGCTTTTTTGCTCAAAAGCTATGGGTGTACCTGTTGTACTCAAAGGGACAATTTCAAGAACAACTGTTTGAGCGTTTGCAATACCTGAAAATTTAGGATAGCAACTAAAAGGCCAAGCTTCAGTTTCTCTAATCAAACCAAAAAAGATATTGATTACAAGTAAAAAAGTACCAACAACTGTAACGATCTGCACATGACTTCGTGGTTGATAATTCCGTCTTGGGACATCATCATAATTTTGAGCCTGAGGCAAACTACAGGTACGAGAATCAGCAACACGTCGATAAATTTGATTACCAATCGTTGGCACAGGCCATATATAAAGTAAAGGTAAGGTCGGCCAGAGAATTGGGATTCGGGTTGCTAAAACACGATAGGCTGAAAAAGCTTTCCAAGACTTCGTTTCGACAACTACGTGCATATCAGCTAATAGTGCTTGTAAGTCTAACCAAAGAAGATTATGAGTCGTAAGAGCTTGCTCATCCAGAGCATTGACGAATGTTAACCTACCAAAAATATCAAAGACTTTTAAAGTGGCAATTGTACGGCGGCAGAGTTTGCAATTTCCATCATAAATAACATACATTTCTTTACGGAAAAGCCGATGTCCAATCCAATGAAAAATAGCATTCCAATCCAAGAAAGCTACATAGCATTTTTGCAGAATCAAGAAGCTAATCTTCATTAACAAATTAGTCATATTATGAAAAAGTAATCCTCCTACAGCAGCTATATATCTAGTTGTGGATGAGAACATGAGAAAAATAAAAGATAATTCAAAAAAGATTGAGCCAAGGGCCGATAGGCGATATAAAACTGGATATTTGTCTAATCTAAACAGTGGCATCCAGCCATCTAGTTCAAGCCATTTGTTATATAATTGATACTTAAGATTATCGCTGAATGCCCAATCAAAACCACCACTAAACAATTTATAAAGTCCTGGAAAAAAGTAAATTATACCCATTAAAAGCCAAACAAAACGTAAAGGTAATGCGTAGTTTCGAGACAAACTAGGAGGTTCTATTTGACCACGATCAGCCCGTTTCCAAGCAAAGAAAATTGCATCTAATGACAAAACATCAGCACATCGACTAGCGGCTAAAATGGCAGCAAACCATAATAGGTGATGATAGTGATTTACCTTACCATAAAGTTGAGGAATCCCCAGAACATAGACACCAAGAATTACACTTAGCCATGCTGAAGTACGTGTAAACAAACCAATCATGGCTGTAAATGAACAAATCTTTAATAGCAACGCAGTTATCTGAGCGATTGTTGCATTGATAGGAATAAGATAAATTATCCATCCTAAACCCAAGGGTGGAAATAGAAGATCGCTCGGTACTTGACTAAACCATAAAATTTTAGAAACACTGCTATTGACTTGTACAAATAATGATTGAAACAAAACAATACGAAATATGGCCAGATTAATAGGATATGTTTCTTCTGTGAAAAACTCTCTAATTGTTTTGAAAAAATAACGGCGTCTTTGAAATGCAAATATCAGTAATTGAATGCAAATACCAATTAAAATGGCTCTTGAAAGTTTTAGTCGAGTTGCTATTTGATTGGGGAATAAGAAATATATTAACCAAATAACTAGAGGCCATAAAATAGCAATTGATAAATGAATAAGTAGGAATTTATGGCCTTTATAAAGTTTCTCTATTTGTTTTTTGAGTGCATTGAATACCATGAGATTACTACCTTGATTGCTTAAGTTTGAAGATGCTATTTTATATCAATTGGTTAAATAATTTTTTATAGTTTAGAATCATTTTGATGTAAGCTATGATCAGGAGAGCCAATTGAGTGTGAGCGATTGTTAGTCGTTTGCCGCGTGGATTTGCCACCAGAAAAATACAAGAGCAATAATCTTGCTAGCCAATGCTTGCTAACTTGAATCCGATGTCTGAGGGTTGGCATTCGTAGCAGCAGATAAACTAATCGACGAGTGATATGTGCTAGGCGTCCCTTTAAATTAATAAAGCCGAGGCTAGAGACGATCGCACTGTTTGTACCCAAGGTGAGCATTTCTCCCAAATGAATATAGCGAAAGTGGCGCAGAGGTCGCCCGGTAATAGCAGCTTGAAGATTATAAGCAGCACAGCTTGCTTGCTGATAGGCAGCTTGGGCTGTGGTCGGGATTTGTTTTCCTTGATGGTCACGGATATTGGCTAAATCTCCCAGGGCAAAAACCTCAGGATGATCCAATATTTGTAGTGTGGGAAGAGTTATGAGTTGATCTTGATGGTTCTGCTGGGAACTTAGATGCCTTAATAGTTGATTTACACGAGTTCCTACAGTCCACAATATTAAGTCCACAGGGATTGTTTTTATCTGACCCTGATGTTCCAAAGTGATGGAGTCAGAACTAATCGATTGGACTTTGGTTTTGAGGTGAATTTTAACCCCACGTTCTGCTAAGGCTTGAAAAGCTATTTTCTGGCTGAAGGTTGTAAAGGACTTGAGAAGTTTTTCCCCTCGTTCAATCAAGTATATGTGACCTTGTTCTTGTAAGCGGTCGGCCAGTTTACCTGCTAACTCTACGCCACTCGAACCACCACCTGCAATCGCAACTCGGATGGTTGAGTTATTACTAGCTTCTAGAGACTGCAATTTTTCATTCAGCTTTTGTGCATCAGCTAGTGTGCGAAAGGAAAAAGCATAATCAGAATCAGAAATAGTCTTTAGCGAAGCTTCTCTCCCAAGTGCTAGAACCAGCCAATCGTAGGACAATAACTTTCCCTGTTGTAATTGCACTTGGCGATTCTTGAGATCAATCTGCTGTACTACACTTCGACAAAACTGAATCTTAGTACCTCTGATTAACTTGAGATAGGGAGGTGCAATTTCCCACTGATCTAGTTCTTCAGTGACTAATTCATAGAGAAATGGTGTAAATAGAAAGCGGTCATTTTGATCAACTAGAGTAATTTCGGGTTTAGGCGATCGCTTCCAAGATAATTTATTTAAGTACAAAGCAGTATATATTCCAGCAAATCCACCACCCAGAATACAAATTTGAGTATGAGTCACTATCATCAGACTGAAATAATACTTAGTTTATGAGTATGTTATCAAACAAAAATAGTATTTTTTCGTATAAAAAACCGAAAATTAATTATATTTTTTTATGTAAAAAAATATACTAATATTTTTACATAAAATTAATATGTTTTATAATATACTTTATTCTACTGGCAAAAATTTTTCTAATTACTAGCAAGCAGTATCTGATGATACAAATTTTCCATTCACTAATCCCTATTGGAAATCTCTAGGAATTAGGCTAGTGCAAATAATTGTGGTACTGAACTCAAATTAGTAATAGTAATTAAGAAAAATCAGTGTCAAATTATACTATTTTTCATTCGGGAAATCGTTATACTTGTTACTAGGTTCTACCTGGGAATTATGAAGTGGCTCTGCCACTTCTTTTTATGTATATATTAAAGCAGGCAAAAAAGTTCAAAGTAAAAAGCTCAAGGAATAACTTTTTACTTTGAAGTTCAATTATTAGTCATTAGTCAGTGCATCTCGCCATTGCTCGCGATTTTGCTTACTTTCATGGACAGGCGATCGCACTTCTTGCCAAGTCTTCCACATCAAAGGTTTCTGTCTTTCAACATAGTTGATAAACTGCACAATAGATTTATCTGCTTTGATAGGAGTTTTCAAATTAAACTGAATTGTTTGAAAAACCTTGGTATCGCCTTTAATAAAGTACTTGCCTACTATTTTAGTCAAATACAACACGAAGCGATTATATAACCAACCGATAATTCCTCTACGTTTTTGCAACATCAGTATGGTTTGAGCCTCAGATTTACCGCCTTCAAGAAGACGCAAAGCAAACATAATATGTAAATGAAGGAAATCAGTATTAATTGTTAATATCCCAGTGCTACCATACCAGTAGCAAATACTATAAGTAGCAACATTCTTGTAAAAAGGACGGAGGAGTTTAATAAAAAAAGAATGTTTACCATCATTCCTAGTGTTGCTAAAGATAATAGCATTTTGATTTAATTCCTGTTTGTCAAAAATAATTTCTGCTGACTGTTGGTGAACTGTATTGAAATGTTGAGCATCGATAGCATTAATCATCACCACATTAGGATGACAATTCATTATTAAACTAGGGCCTAAAGTAATATCATATTCCTTGTATTCAAGCTCTGGAACAAAAGGTAAAGGTTGTTGCGGAATTTCACCAGTCCACACCCAGATTACCCCATACTGTTCAGCAGTGGGCCAAGTTTTTAACTTGATAGGAAGTGGATTATCCAAACATGGAATCTCAACACATATTCCTTCTGCATCAAACTTCCAATGATGGAAAAAACAACGCAGCTCATTACCCTCTATTTTCCCCTCAGCTAGGTGAGCGCCCATATGTGGACAATAAGCATCAAAGATTACTGCTCTTTTGTCCTTACCACGAAAAACTACTAGATTTCTACCCAAAATCGTAATAGGTTTTACCTCACCTAAGCGCAAATTTTGAGAAGGTATTACCCAATACCATCCCTCAATAAAACGTTCTGGATTATTGAAATTTTTAGGTTTACGCGTTGAGCTAAAAGTCTGCAAATTAACATCCATTTTATGGTTTCACTTAAAGTGAAGCGGTTGATCTAGAAGTAACATGGAAATCTCCAAAAAACAGTTACTTGCAGTACCAGAAGAGTTGTTAAATTACTAATTTATGAAAATTATAAAGATTAAATAATATCAAGTTTTTTAGTAGCATATTATATTGAAAAATTTCAATGCAGAGGGTCGCAGAGTTAAGCGCAAAGGATAGGCAGAGGTTGTTAATATTTATGGAAATATGTGATAATAATTACAGAATTGGGGTAATCTGCCGTGTTAACTCAAAAGCAAAAACTGCTGTTAATTGGTCAAGTAACAAATATGAGCGGAGTTCCTATTAGGACGATTCGCTATTACGAAAGTTTAGGTTTACTCAAGTCTTCAGGACGAACAGAGGGCGGTTTTCGGCAATTTTCTGTGGATGTGTTAACTCGTCTATCTTTTATTAAAAGGGCACAAAACTTAGGTCTGAGTTTAGAAGAAATTCGAGATATTCTTCAGGTCTATGACCAAGGACAACCCCCTTGTGGTGAAATCAAAGAAAAATTAGCAGAAAAAGTTTCACAAATCGATGATCAAATTGCTCAGTTATTAACATTACGCTCGGAAATTGGAGATTTACTTTCAGGTTGGCAAGATATTAATAGCAAGCAAGAAGATACAATTTGTCCCATCATTCAGCAGGGAGTGGGGAGTAGGGAGTAGGGAGTAGGGAGTAGGGAGTAGGGAGTAGGGAGTAGGGAGTAGGGAGTAGGGAGTAGGGAGTAGGGAGTAGGGAGTAGGGAGTAGGGAGTAGGGAGTAGGGAGAAATTTTCTCCGCGTCCCCGCGTCCTCTTGCCCTGTTCCCTTTCATCACATAAAAAGCCCCTGGTGCTGGCCAGGGGCATTGATCTATATTCCCTAACATGAGGATCGCATCTGTAAGACGCTGGTAAGGTCTAGGTAATGCAATTAATGCACCATATCTATGATAAATTTGCAATTACCTCGATTTCCCACATCAAAACTTGTGAGATGTAATGGTGTAACGCAAAATACTTGTCACCTCATGGAAGGATGTGTTATTAAGGCTGTATAACCAAATTAGTAAGAATTTGCCTATTGATTTTCCTATACTTTAGGAAAAATCACCCTCCTAGCACTTGAGACGCGGCTGCTGAACCCATGTCTCTCAATCTCTTCACAACAAAAGGTCTTTTTTAAGACTCTATTTGGAGTTTTCATGCAGCCAAAAAATATTAAACGTCTCCTACGTGCATTATCACGGCAGGGTTTGGATGTAACTTATTACCAACACACTTATTCTGTCCGTTTAGCTAATTCTCCTGATGCCCCTGTAGCTGAAGTTCTGCTACCGGAAGGTTTTCCTATAGAAGCTAAAGCACTAAAGCAGTTAGCGAATCTCGCAAATGTTCGTCATCCCGCTGGTGGGTGTGTGTGTCGCGCCTGTGCAACACCTGACTTTCACCCTGGTGATGCAGGCGTTGCTATTGGTTCAGTCGTCGAAACTGAGGGTCAAGTTATTCCTAGTGCCCTCGGTTCTGATATTAATTGTGGGATGCGCTTGCACGTTGCCGACTTAACAATTGACGAATTCTTGGCAAAGCGCCACCAATTTGTAGAACTCATGAAAGGAGATTACTTTTTTGGTACGCGCGATGTAACCATGACTGCCGGCGCGATGCGTGCTTTATTTGAGGATGGCGTTCCTGGTTGGCTAGATGCGATGCTAGACCACCCTACAGGAAGTGTAGTTAAATCTGATTTGCATCAACTTACTCAAGAAAGCGATGGCTTCGCCAACGCCTTCGGCCAACGCATCTTTTTAGGTGGTTCAATGGATGGTAGTTGGAAACTAGCACCACCAGAACTGGTTCCCGATGATGGGCTAGTACGCGACGGTGGACTGGCAACTATCGGTTCTGGCAACCATTTTGTGGAAGTGCAGCGAGTTGATAGAGTAGAAAATCGAGCTTTAGCGCACATTTGGGGAGTGCGAGAAGGTCAGATCACTTTTATGATTCACTCTGGTTCTCGCAATGTAGGTAAGTATATTGGGGGAATGTGGCGAGATCGTGCCAAAGCAACTTGGCCAAAAGGGCTTAAATATCCCGATGCTCAAATTTTTCCCTTATCTACTCATTCTCATCCTGAACTAGTTACCAGCTACCTACAAGCTGAAGCCACTGCTGCTAACTATGGCTTCGTCAATCGCTTGCTTTTGGCAGAACTGCTACGTCTGCGTTTGCGAGAAGTCTATGGAGATGTGGCCGCACCTCTAGTTTATGACTTGCCGCATAACATCACCTTGCCCCAAGTTGAAGATATGGAGATGTTATATGCAACATCTGCACAATCCCAGATTAATAAGTGGGTAACACGCAAAGGTGCATGTCCCGCCTATGCAGGACAACCAGTGATTATCCCCGGTTCAATGGGTGCTTATTCTTATTTAATGGTGGGCAGAGGTAATCCAGCCTTTTGCTATTCTGCATCACATGGGGCGGGAAGGGCGCGATCGCGTTTTGAACTCAACCGCAGAGGTGCATTGCAAACTGAAGCAGAACTAGGATTAACTGGAGTAGACTGCATCACCTTACGTAAAGAACGCCGAATTGAAGAAGCACCCGCAGCTTACAAACCAATTGAGTCTGTAATTGATGTCCAAGTTAATGCAGAAATAATAGATGTTGTAGCCCGGTTGAGTCCAGTTCTGACATTTAAAGCGTAGTAATAAACTAATTTCTGTGCGTCTCCGTCTCCCCGTGTCTCCGCGTCAGCCCTAACGATAAGTTTTCAAGCGAACATGATATTAAACATGTTTTAGCTAAACTACACTTCTTTAATCAGCCGACCGTCTTCCATATGAATAATGCGATCTGCAACATCTAAAATTCGGTTATCGTGAGTAACTATTAAAATGGCACAATTTTGCTCTTTAGCTAGTTGTTGCATCAAGGTGACAATATCTCGACCTGACTTACTATCCAAAGCAGCAGTAGGTTCATCGGCTAAAACCAATTTGGGACGACTAACTAAAGCGCGGGCAATTGCAACTCTTTGTTTTTGTCCTCCTGAAAGATCAGGTGGATAGTAATTCACTCGATTATCTAGTTTAACGTTATTAAGCATCGCTTCTGATTGATTGCAAGCTTGCAATTTGGTAATATTTTTGTGTAACTCAAGTGACATCTGAACATTTTGTCTAGCTGTTAAGAAATCTAGCAAGTTATTAGCTTGAAAAATATAACCAATATAGCGACGTACTTGTACTAATTGCTCATTGCTAGCTCCATAAAGTTCTTGACCTAAAAATTTCAAACTTCCTTCTTGAACAGTGCGTAATCCTCCAATTAAAGTAAGCAAGGTTGTTTTTCCTGACCCTGATGGCCCAGTCATAATGACAATTTCACCAGATTTAATTGTCAAACTAATATTAAACAAAACCTGAGTGCGTAAGTTTTTTTTACCAAAATAATGATTGAGGTTATCTATGTTAATAACAAATTTTGTTTCCATCTTTTACTAAATTTTTTCTTAGTTGTTTCGCCAAAATAATGATAGCTCTACTGTAATTGTTATGCTGAATTGGCAGTCTTTAACAGTGAACAGAATAAAAAGGCAAGATTCAAAAACTCATGTAAAAAAACCGAGTATTTAAAAACATCTCTTCTCTATTCCCCACTCCCATTTTGAAATTAAAAAATATCTGCTGGGTCTACTTTTCGCAGCTTGTTGGTAGATAAGAATCCAGAAGTTAAACACATTAATACAACAGAAACTAAGACTATGGTTGCTTTATCTAAACTCATAATTACTGGTAGTTTTGTAGCATTCTTTGCCACATCATAAAGTCCCAGAGATATAGCAAAACCGGGAATATAACCCAAAGAGGCTAAAATTAAAGCTTGTTGAAAAACTACATTCAATAAATATTTATTTTTAAAACCCATTGCTTTTAGGGTTGCGTATTCAGCCAAATGAGTAGAAATATTACTATAAAGAATTTGATATACAACAATTACACCAACTACAAATCCCATGCCCACCATCAGATTAAAGACAAAACCAATAGGTGTTCTCAAAGTCCAATAGGTCTTTTCAAATTCAATAAAGTCCTGACGAGTAATAACTTTTACATCTTTGGGTAACTTAGCAGTTAAATCCGCTAAAACTTTTTGAGGATTGGTATCAGGTTTAAGGTTAATAATACCTATATCTATATCTTGTGCTAAACGGTCTTGGAATATTCGCAGAAAAGTAGAAGAACTAACAATTAAATTTCCGTCAACTCCAAAGGAAGGCCCTAGACTAAACAAGCCACCAATCTTGACTTTATAGCCAACTAATGCAGTATAAGTAAATATTTCCATTTTTACAGTTTTTCCTTGCTCAAATTCTTGAGCAAGCGGGCCAAACTCTTTTCGAGAAGCACGGTCAAAGAAAACTATATTGGGAATTTGTAGCAGTTTAAAGTTTTTTTGAATTTCCGATAATTTAAAAATCGATTTTACAGGATCAAATCCTATGACATACATAGGAAACTTTAGCCCATTGTTGGGATTTTTTAGCTTAGCAAACTGTACATATAAAGGACTAACTGATTCTACATTTTTAAAACCTAATGTTTGATATAAACGTGAACGAGGAAAGCTTTGATTTGATGTCAAAGATTTATATTGGGCGCTAATGATAAACAAGTCTCCTTTAAGATTATGATGTAGCTGTGTAGCACTAGCATAAAGAGCGTCTTGAAATCCAATTTGCATAAACATTAGAACAGTAACAAAAGCAATCCCAGCCAAGGCTACAATAAAACGGGCTTTTTGCCTAGCTAGTTGTAGCCAACCTAAAGGTATATTGAGAATCATTTTGCCAACCTCAATTGATGCACATTAGACAAGGTCTGTCTGGAGAGTAGGGAGTAGGGAGTGGGGAGTGGGGAAGAAATATTTTTATAGTTCCTTGTAGGGTATAAAAATCTCTCTCTTCTAGCCCCTAATCCCTAGCCTCTATATATCGATGAGTACCTCTACTTGTAGGTCAGTGAGACCAGCAACCTGCTGATTATCTGTGGATTTATCTATGCGAATTTTGACATCAACTACTTTGTTGTCTGTATCTGCACCAGGAATGTTATTAAAGATATTTTGTCTGCCAACTTGCAAACCAATATCTGTGACTGTTCCTTTGATTTTTCCTGAGAAAGCATCGCTAGTAATAATTGCAGATTGACCTAAACGCACTCTTTTGACATCAGTTTCATAGACTTCTGCTACCACATACATTTGTTGTGTGCGACCTAAGTCAACGATTCCTGTGGTGCCAATAATTTCTCCAGGCCAGGTGTTAATTTTGAGGATTTGTCCGGTTATGGGCGATCGCACTATACTTAAATCCCAGTCTGCTTGAGCCTGTCTGACTGAGGCTTTTGCACTTTCAATATCTGTTTGTGCTGCTTGTACATCGGTGGGACGGACTTCTGCAATGCTATTAAGCTTGGCTCTAGCTTCTTTTAACTGCTTTTGAATAGTTTCTATAGTTCGACTGAGAGAGGCTTTAGCTTCATTGAGCTGCTGTTGCACAGTTTCGACTCGCAAACGCTTAGCGTCAGAATCAGACGATGAAATTGCACCTTCTTTATATAAGCGCTGATATCGCTGATTTTCGCTTTCAGCATTACGCAACTCAGCGGCTATACGAGCGATTGTTGCTTGTTGTGCAGAGATTTCTCCGTTTAACTCTGCTTCTAAGCGGGCGATCGTTGCTTGTTGTGCAAAGATATCTCCTGCTTTGGCTCCTGCTTTTACCTGATTGAGACTAGCTTGAGCAACTAAGATTTGTTTTCGGGCTTTTTCTAAAGCTGCAAGACGGAGAAAATAACTATCGAGAATTGCAACTATCTGCCCCTGATGTACTCGTTCTCCCTTGTTGATAAAAAGTTGTGCAACTCGAATACCTCCTTGAGAATCAGGAGCAGATAAACGAATTACCTCACCTTCAGGTTCTAAACGTCCTAAAGCAGCAACAGCCTTCAGCGTCGGTGAACTGCTAGGAGTCGCTTGAGGCTGAAACTTAGAAGCTAACTGAAATCGGGAAAGACCATAGAGGAAAATTGTACCAGTAATTCCAGCCAAAATAGCTGCCAAAATTATCGACCACCAACCTATAGATTTTGTGAAAGACTGTCTTTGTTTGAATACCATAATCATGTCTTCCAAGTTGGAATCTCACGGGTGGTTGCCCACAACGTTATATCGTTTCACTTTAAGATTGATAGGAAGCAGGTGGAGCAGGCTCATAAGTGTAGGTTTTTCACATTCAATCCGAAAAAGCCTATTTTTCCGTTCCAAAATCTTTCTGTGCGTCCCCTACGGGTTCGTCAGTCGCTCATGGGGGAAACCACGCCACTCCCACGCCACTTGCTACAACGGGGGGAACCCCAACGCGAGTTGTTCATGGGGGAAACCCCCAAGACCACACTCGCTCCGCAACGCAGTGGCTTCTCAAGTCGGGAAACCCGCCCACAGGGGTGGCTCCCCAAGACCGCGCTGACTCACCGCATCGATCAAAACGCAAAATATTAAAAACCTACACCTGTTAGAGGGGAGCAAGGGAGGCAGGGGAGGCAGGGGGAGAAATAACCAATTCCCAATTCCCCTATTTACTTGTTTAATACTACCTCTTTCTTACTTTTAACGATCGCTAGATACTCACTGCGAGTTCCATCTACTCGATAATGGTCACAAATTTGGCAGAGTTTCAAAATATCCAATCTACTAAATACTTTTTGATGCTCAATTCCATTGTCATTTCTCCAGCGCCAGAAAGTTGTCCGGTCAATACGGCGATTGCTTTCAGGCCATCTTCGTCTAGATAAGAAATCCACTAGTTCTTCTTCATAAAACGAGTAGCCTTTTGGCAACTTCAGGAGTTCTTCTTTCAACTCAGTTAGCGGGATGAGTGGATCTAATTCAGATAGTCTCATGCCAGCAAGCCCTTATAGTTTCGTGTTAGTTCAATTATGCAGAACGCTTCATGCAACACGGGTTATCATCTTAACTTGGTTACTTATCAAGCCCCGTTGGGGCGGGTGTGGGGTGTAGGAATTTAGGGGAAAGGTTTAGGCTCAACAACCCTCTATTTAAAAGCTGCGTTCCTTGGGACAATTGTGTTGGGCGAGGCTTCAATTCTCGTTCAACACCTGATCCCCCACACCCTTACATCCTTTCCCATACTCCTAATGAAAATACTGTGCAGTGAAAGTGGATAAACTCATGAGGTAAAAGGTGAATTAATCAGCTATTATGTGTCCCATTTGCATATTTTTTGGTTGAAACTGTCATTGGTCATTTGTATTTATAAACGACAAAGAACAAAGGACAACTAGATAAAGGAATTATGCAATTTAGATGTGTTTTAGCTGATTGTGATTCTCTTGACCTCTGGTTTCTCCCACCTGGTTAAGCGAACAGTATAGAGTTACATTATTTAGTCACATACAATAAACTGATTGATACTCAATTGCAAGCTATATGCAACATATTTTATATTGGTTATTTATTGAATCGAACGATAAAAATTATAGAGGATATTTATAATAAAATATTACTTTTTTAAAGTATTTTTTTTGATTAAAACTCAGTAGTTGACGACAAAAAGCTTGTAGAGGGAGGATTTTTGATTTATCAGCAGTTGACAATTAATATTTTTCATTCTTTAGATATAGTTACTAGTTGCTAAATTTACTTTATATAAAAAATATAATTTTAAAAATCAAGATGTATCAGAATAATCTAAATTGGTATACATCTAAATATTTTTTTGAAAAATATCAACTTTTAGATAGATGTAAAAGCTGGTTGTAGAATTGAATAGTTGAGTAAAAGACTAGTATTTGGTTTTTGAAACAACTCCGTATACACAACTTAAAAAGATTGATTTCCCACTCCCCACTCCCCACTCTCCACTCCCTATCTATGTATGCAATTTATATGCAATTTTGGCTATGAGATATTACTAAAGTGAGATACTAATTTATTAAAGTTTTGATAGCTATGCGAGTGATAGCGATCGCCACCCAAATACCACGGAGAAAATGAAACTACAGCGATTCATGCTCTCGTTACCAAGCTTTGATAACAAGCGGCTAATTTTTCATGCAGCTCGCCAAACTCTTCGCAAAGCCGAGATGGCTCGTCTAGCAGTTCATGAATGGCTTAATCGCCATGATTTTGAGCTAGAAGAGTGGAAAAACAGAACAGCCTTTGAGCTTGGTATAAGTATTAGTGAACTTGAGCAGAAGCTGTTAGCTGCTGCTCAGCGTCAGTTGTTAATGAGCAAAAAAGACCAAGAGCCTGATTCTTGCATTCCATCACAATCGTCAAATGAGTAGTCAAGAAATAGGGGATAAGGGTGTTGGTTGCTGATGCCGTTTCACTTTAAGGTTGATACAAATGAGCAGGGGGAAAGAATTATAGACAAATCATTTGTATCAGATATTTTGTGAAATAGTATGAGCGGAGTCATTGAGTATACTTGTACTGAGCTTGTCTGTTCGCTTTTAAGCGTTCCCTTCCATGAAGTTGCATATGAGTTGCAATTGAGAAACAGCCAGTTTAAGATAAACTCAAGCCGCAATGCTATTGGATAGAATGACTCTGTATTAAACTATCCAGGCTCAAGCTGATAAACAATTTATTTTGTAGCTTTTAAGCGATTAATTATTTATCTGAAGAACCAAGATTTTCTCTTAAAAGCTAGTTGTAAGTTTCCTTATTTCAAAAGGAACTCAATTGCTAAATACATTTACATTTCCCAAACACAATAGTGAAGATAAAGTCATGGCTGCTTCTAGGGTTGAAGCTGTCTTGGCACAGCTAGAGGACGAAGTTAGCGATTTTGAGCAGGCTCTGCTGAAGCTAATACAGGTAAAAAAATTTATGATTGAGAATCCCCAATTAAACAACAAAATAACTACGCCTAAACAACAAATTGATATTGCCATTATTGGCATGGGTTCTATATTCCCTCAATCTCAAAATTTACAGGAATATTGGGAAAAGATAATTCATAAAATTGATTGTATTACTGATGTTCCTCCTTCCCATTGGAATATAGAGGATTATTTCGATCCTAATCCCAAAGCACCTGATAAAACCTACTGTAAGCGTGGTGGATTTATCCCAGAAATCGACTTTAATCCCATGGAATTTGGGCTACCACCCAACATCTTAGAAGTTACAGATATTTCACAGTTGCTGAGTTTGGTTGTTGCCAAAGCTGCAATGGATGATGCAGGCTATGGTGAAGCGCGGCAGTTTAATCGCGAAACTGTTGGCGTAATCTTAGGTGTAGCAACAGCAGGACAGCTAGCAGTACCATTGGGTGCGAGATTACAGTATCCGATTTGGGAAAAAGCTCTCAAGAGTAGTGGTTTGTCTGATGAAGATACCCAAAAGATTATCGCCAAAATCAAAAGTGCATATGTGCAGTGGGAAGAAAACGCCTTTCCGGGGATGCTGGCTAATGTAGTTGCCGGACGAATAGCCAACCGTTTAGATTTAGGTGGGACGAACTGCGTAGTAGATGCTGCCTGCGCTAGTTCCTTGAGTGCGATGAAAATGGCGATTAGTGAGCTAGTTGAACATCGCGCCGACATGATGCTGACTGGCGGAGTTGACACCGACAACTCGATTTTTGCCTACATGTGTTTCAGCAAAACTCCGGCTGTCTCCCAAGGACAGAAGGTGAAACCTTTTGATGCGGAATCCGATGGGATGATGCTGGGGGAAGGTGTGGGGATGTTAGTACTGAAGCGCTTAGAAGATGCCAAGCGAGACAATGATCGCATTTACGCAGTCATCAAAGGCATTGGTACTTCTAGTGATGGTCGCTATAAAAGCATCTATGCCCCACGTCCCGAAGGGCAAATTAATGCTTTGCGTCGTGCTTATGAAGATGCGGGATTTCCACCTGCGAGTGTCGGTTTAATCGAAGCACACGGCACAGGCACGATGGTTGGAGATCCAACAGAGTTTTTATCGATCAAAGAAGTTTTTGGCGAAGCTAATCCCAGAAAACAATATATTGCTCTTGGCAGCGTTAAATCTCAAATTGGACATACAAAAGCTGCTGCTGGTGCGGCCAGTTTAATTAAGGCAGCTTTGGCATTGCACCACAAAGTATTGCCACCGACAATCAACATCACCAAACCACATCCGAAGCTGAACATTGAGAGTTCGCCTTTTTATTTAAATACACAAACGAGACCATGGATTAAAGATGATGCCCAAGCGAGACGTGCAGGAGTCAGTTCTTTTGGTTTTGGTGGCACTAATTATCACGTCGTTTTGGAAGAATATGAAAGCGAACACAATTTACCCTATCGGTTACACAACACTCCCCAATCAATACTGCTGTTTGACACGACGCACCAACAGCTATTGTCACGCTGTCAACAAACTCTCAAGCAATTACAAGCTGATGGGGGAGAACGACATTACCAAGAATTGATTGCGGCTTGTGAATCTTTAGAGATTCCGCTTACCAATGCCAGAGTGGGGTTTGTTGCTGATTCTCTCACACAAGCTTGTGACTTATTACAAATCAGTATTGATTGGTTGAAAAATCAGCCACAAGCAGAATCTTGGGAGCATCCCCAGGGAATTTATTACCGCAAAACGGGGATGGCAACACAAGCAAAAGTAGTAGCGTTGTTTTCTGGACAAGGCTCACAATACTTGGAAATGGGTCGGGAGTTGGTGATTAATTTTCCTTGCTTGCGACAAACCTATGGTGAAATAGACAACCTTTTACGTCAGGATAGTTTACAGTCGCTGTCTGAGGTTGTGTTTCCTAACCCTGTATTTGAGTCAGAGCAAAAAGCTGCTCAGTTAGAAAAATTGCAGTTAACAGAGTACGCACAGCCGGCGATCGCAGCTTTTAGTGTTGGTTTATATAAGATATTGCAACAAGCTGGATTTAAGCCAGATTTTACTGCCGGACATAGCTTTGGAGAAATTACCGCTTTGTGGGCAGCAGGGGTGTTGAGTGCAGCAGATTACTTTTTCTTAGTGAAAGCTAGGGGACAAGCCATGGCTGCACCACAAGATCCCCAGTTTGATGCTGGAAGTATGTTAGCAGTGAAGGGAGATGTGGATCAAGTTACAGAACTGATTCCAAATTTTCCTTTAGTCACGATCGCTAATTTAAACTCCCATCGTCAGGTGGTGTTGGCAGGGGCCAAAGCAGAAATTGCCAAAGTACAGGAAGTTCTCAAAACTCAAGGATTTTCTACTGTCTTGTTGGGAGTTTCCGCAGCTTTCCACACACCCTTGGTGGCTCATGCACAGAAACCCTTTGCCAAAGCAATTGAAAAAGTAACTTTTCATGAGCCACAAATTCCGGTTTACACCAATGTCACAGGTAAGTCTTACCCAAGCGAACCGCAAGTTATTCAAAAAATCCTCAAAGAACATCTGCGGAACCAGGTACTATTTAAGCAAGAGATTGAGAATATCTATGCTGAAGGCGGTTATTGCTTCATTGAATTTGGGCCACGCAACATTCTGACCAACTTGGTTAAAGATATTTTAAGCGATCGCCCTCATTTAGCAGTGGCTTTGAATCCCACCTCATCTAAGGATAGCGATCGCTCCTTGCGAGAAGCTGTAATCCAGTTGCGCGTCGCTGGCTTACCTCTGCAAAATTTAGATCCCTATCAAAAAGAGCGTAAAATCCCAGAAGTTCCCAAAAATCGCGTTTTGAATGTGCGTTTAGACAGCACGAACTACGTTTCAGAAAAAACGAAGCAGGCTTTTGCTAAAGCACTGGCAAATGGGGATCAAGTGAAATTCAATGCTACTTTGGAGGACGTGAAGACACGGGGACGCGGGGAGGTGGAGACACGGGGACGCGGGGAGGTGGGGAATTTATTGGATGATGCTACGATTAACTCTAATAGTTGGTCTGAGCATGAAAACAAGCTGATGTTAAATGGGATTAAAGATCCGTCTGCTGCTTCCTCTTCCACCAACGGCAAGCAGACATCTGTGCATCAAGAGCCATCAAAAGGGCTAGATATGCCATCTCTGCAACCAAAAGAACCAAATGTGAATTATCAGCGAGTCATTGATAGTCTAGAGTATACTCTGATAGAGTTCAATCGCTATCAACGTAGCGTCTTGCAGGTTCATGAACAATCTCTGAAGCATCAGACAGAATATACTCAAACTTTCTTCCAATTAATGCAGCAACAGCAATTATTGTGGGGAAATAGTAAACTCACCGAACAACAGAATCAAACTCAGCAACTTGCAATCTCCAGTTCCGAACGTAGCTTGATGCGTTTCCACGATCATCAAGCTGAAACCCTCCGCGTTCATAACCAATACCTGCACTATCAGCAGGAATATGCTAATCAATTCTTCCAATTTCTGCAACAACAGTATGATCTGCTGTTATCTGGTGATGCCAACATAAATCAGGTTGTTTTGCGTTCACCTGAAGACAGTCCTACTGCTTCGCTATCCTCAGAAGATCAGCCTACTTTAGTGAAAGAAACTATAGTTGCTATATCTGAGGATGAATTTGCCACCAAAGTTGAGCCAGTGTTAACTGAGGTTGCAAAACCAGCGCCAGATGCGGTGCTAGTCCTGCTAGAAGAGAATCATCACGCAACTGCAACAGTAGCCATCGCACAATCCCCAATAATTGATGTAGCTAACCTTAGTCCAACTTTGTTATCCATTATTAGCGATAAGACAGGCTATCCAATAGAGATGTTGGACATAGACATGGATATGGAAGCAGACTTAGGGATAGATTCTATCAAACGAGTAGAGATTTTGGGGGCATTACAAGAGATATACCCCGACTTTCCTAAGTCAAATGTAGAAGAACTAGGAGAACTACGAACAATCGGTCAAGTTGTAGAGTATATACAATTCCGTGTTTCTTCTTCAGAAGCTTTCACTTATGGAGAAGAATTAGAGGCTGAGAACTTCACGTTTAGCGATGAAGTCGATACCAAAATCTCCATTACTGCTAATTCTCAATTTCCCGTTAATCTTGAGTCAACAATTAGCCAGCAATCAACCCCAGTCAGCGAAATCGTAGCATTCAGAGCAGAAGAAGATACTAAAGTAACCGTCAAAGAATCTACCGCAACTGATGAGTATGCAGATATAGGTCAAACCCTGTTAACCATCACCAGTGATAAAACAGGTTATCCGGTAGAGATGCTGGATTTAAATATGGACATGGAAGCAGACTTAGGTATTGACTCAATCAAACGCGTAGAAATCTTGGGGACGATGCAAGAAATGTACCCCGACTTACCCAAACCGAACGTCGAAGAATTGGGAGAACTACGCACAATTGGTCAAATCGTTAACTATCTCCAACAGTTAATTGGAGATGAAAAAAAAAACTATCAGCATGAGTTTGAGCAGCCGCCTCGAATAGACCACAATATCCAACGCTGTCCTGTCCAACTCAAAATCTTACCGCGACCAGATTATCTAGATTGCAGTCTACCAGAGGGACACATCTGTTTAATCACCGATGATGGTTCTCTGACCACCTCAAAATTGGCTCATTCCCTGATTGCCCAAGATTGGAAAGTAGTAGTCATGAGTTTCCCGCAATCGTTAGTTTCTGAACAATCACCCTTACCTACAGGCGTGACGCGCGTCACCCTAGCCAACATGAGCGAAGAACATCTGCAACAACAACTGCAAGCGATCGCCACTCATTGCGGTACAATTGGGGGATTGATCCATCTACATCCAGTATTTACAGGTAGTTACCATC
>JAESGP010000158.1_pt1 | contig 29463 bp, 32 predicted proteins | sample 9269741 | NCBI WGS metagenome assembly JAESGP01 (sample SAMN15720684, study PRJNA650882) | algae metagenome | isolation source: Desmonostoc vinosum HA7617-LM4 and co-occurring heterotrophs from cave wall | place: USA: Waikapalae cave, Hawaii | collected 2011-05-27
GCCGGCCGATGCGGACGAACTGAGCGCCAGCAGCACGGCGAGAAAACACAATCGCTTCATCGGACCCTCCGCTGGTGATGCCGGAGAAAAACCACGCGAGTGAAAACCTAGGCGGCGGAGGGTTTTGCCGATGTGATTTGAATCACCGTACGAATCCACCGCGCGGGCTATGAGGGCATTGTGATGCACGTCACTGAAGATCCCCCGGGCGACGCCTAGGGTCCGGGCAAGTTCAACGCCACCGTTAACAAGCCGCTCAGGAGGCCCTCATGAAGAAGCTCTACATCATCGCCGCGTTGCTGATGGCCACCACCTCGGCGCAGGCCGGCGGCATGACGCTCCAGATCAACGGCGAGCGCATTCGCGTCGAAGCACCGCGCAACTGCAACGCGCTCTCCTGCATCAAGATCACGGCGCCCGGATATAACGGCACGATCGGCAATATCGATCTCAAGGGCCTGGGCTCCAAGAGCAAGGACGACGACGTCGCCGACACCACGCCGGCGCAACCGGCGCCGGCTCCCGCGCAGGCGAAGGCACCCCCGCCGGCCGCCCCCGCCGCGACGCCAACCGCGCCCGCTCCGGCCCCCGCGACCGTTGCATCCACCGCCCCGGCGCCTGCCCAGGCTGCGCCGCCCGCCCCGGCTCCGGCGCCCGCCGCCGCCGCAGCGCCCGCACCCGCCAGCCAGCCGGCCCCGGCGACCGCGGCAGCCGCGACCTCGCCGCTCGGCGTCTGGGCCACCGAGGACAACAAGGGCAACGTTCGCATCGAGGAATGCGGCACCAGCCTGTGCGGCTATGCCGTCAACAGCAACGAAAAGATCCTGATCAACATGAAGCCGCAGGGAGCCAAGTGGACCGGCCGGATTCACGATCCCGACAGCAACCGCAACTACGACTCCACGATCGCGCTGAAGGGCCCCAATACGCTCAAGGTCCAGGGCTGCGCCTTCGGCGGCATGTTCTGCGGCGGCCAGACCTGGAAACGCGTCAGCTGATTTTCTCCCATTCAGCCCGATGCGCAAAGGCCCTGTGGTTCGCCACAGGGCCTTCTTCATGCGTGTGACGACAGGCGCCGATTACACGCGCGCCTGGCTTGCCGCCCGGAACCTGACCTCGCCGTTGTGCAGGAAACAGGTCTTGCTGAAGAGGGTCAGATCCAGCGGGTTCGGCAACCTGACATCTTGCAGGTCGGGGCATGGCTTGACCGCAGGATCGTACGCGCGATCGATTTGCGAGATGAAGATGAAGATCATTCCGCGATCGCGTGCGAACGACTGCAGGGCCCGGACCTGAACCATCAACTCCGGATTTTCGCGCTTCTGATCGAGCAGTTGCAGATAATCCACGACCACCAGCGTGCCGCGCGGCGCATCGGAGAGCCGACTGACGATGTAATCCGAGCTCAAATCGTCGGAGCTGTCGAATTCGAACAGCGCCGCAAAATCCGAGCGCTCCACGCCGATGGCGCGGAAGCGATCCAGCATGTCCTTTTCGGTATATTCCAGCGTGAAGAATACGCCCCGGCTGCCAGCCCTCATGGCTTGCACGGCGAGTTCGAGGCTCATCAGGGTTTTGCCCTGGCCCGGGCGCGCGCCCACCAGCACGAGATCGCCGGGAGCCAGCCGCGCAAACAGTCTTGCGGCGGGCGCGGCTGCCGTCATTTTGGCCGCGAGCAAACTCCAGCCGCCAAACCCCTCCTTCCGGGCAACGCGGTCGAGCGCCTGATGCAGCGGGATATTTTCTGATCGCGAAAGAAGTTTGGCCTTGCGCTTCAAGTGATAAAGGGGCGCGGAAAGCTTCATGACGAGAACCTCCTGGTGCGAGCAAACTTCGCAACCCCTCCTTATGCCCGGTGCTCGAACAGTTGGTTCGATGGTGGAAATGGTCCGGCATGAATGATGCTTTCCCGACGGAGGGAGGAGGCGTGGACCGCGCCAGAATCAGATCATAGCGAATCCGCGACTGAAGCGATATTGCGGCCGTAGCAACCATGCCGTTCATCCCGTATTCAGGCCGGCGCGGCTGAAATCGCCAGCCTCGCCCTCGCCCGCCTCTCCCGTCCCCGGAATCCCCTGATGCAGCGCCCGTTCTTCCTCGCGCTCCTGCTGTTGGCCTGCAACATGGCGATCGGCGCCAAAGATGTTCTCGCGGCCCCGCCCGAAGCGATGCAGCTCGCGCAAGCGCAGCCCCAGACTCAAGCGCAGCCCGCGCAAGCGGTGCCCGATCCCGCGACGCCTGCCGCGGACGCGCAGGCGCCGGAGGAGCCGGTCGGCAACGTCGCGACCGTGACCGGCAAGGCCAGCGTGATCCGCAACGACAAGACCACGCCGCTCAAGGTCAAGGACGACATCTATCTCAACGACATCGTTCAGACCGGTGCGAATTCGGCGCTCGGCATCACTTTCGTCGACGCCACCACGTTCAATCTCAAGGCGAACACGAAGATCACCATCGACAATTACGTCTATGAGAACGGCGGCAAGAGCAACGCGGCGGTCTTCGACGTTGCCAAAGGCACCGCGGCGTTCGTCGCTGCTGCGGTTGCCAAGACCGGCGACATGAAGATCACGACGCCGACCGCCACGCTCGGCATTCGCGGCACCACGGGTCTGGTCGAAGTGCCGGAAGGCGCCGCCGCCAACAGTCCGGACAACGTGGCGGTCAAGCTCTATCCCGATGCCGATGGCAGGGTCGGCCGGATCGAGGTCAACGACCGCGCCGGCGCCCGGCTCGGCTTCCTGACGCAGGGCGCAAGCGGCTTCACCATCCGGCCCGGCGCGGGCGGCGCCCGCTTCGCCGCGGTGCCGCTGGTGATTTCGCAGACCGTGGTGTTGCGCGACCAGGGCTTTGTGCGGCAGCTCCACTCGACGCAGAATTTCGGGCGCCAGGTGGTGCTCCAGCAGCGCGAATTCCGCCGCGCCAATCCCAATTTCGTCAACCCGAATCGTCCGATCCGGCAATTCCAGCCCGGCCAGAACAGGCAGAATGGTGCGCCGGGACAAGTCAGGCCCGGACAACCGCCTGCTCAGCAGAACCGTCCGGGTCAGCCACGGCAGAACGGTCTTCCCGGACAACCCGGCCAGCGGCCGCTGCCCGCGCTGCCGAACCGGCAGGGACAAGGCCCGGGACAACAGCAGCCAGGCTCAGCCACGCAACCCGGAACGCCACCGCGCGCTGCACAGCCGCGGCGTCCCGGTCGGCCGGATCTGCCCGGCAACCAGCTCGGCCTGCCGCCTCGCGCTGCACAGCCGCCGCGAGACGTGCCGGCACAACCCGGTACGCCGCAGGGAAGGCCCGGACAGTACAGGTTCGGCATTCCCGGCATGCAGCGGGCACCTGCCTTGCAGCGTCCGGCCGCGCCGAGGCAGCCACAACGCGGCAAGCGGCCACCGAGGGAATTGCGGTAGACGCGGATCAGGCTGCGCGCCGCAGCCAGTCCCGCATCCGCTGCAGCAGGTTTTTGCGCGGCGTTGCGACCGCCTCGATCGTCACCGGCTCGATCTCCGGCGCGAAGGACGGCGAGACCGCGGGCTCGGCTTCAACGATTGCGACATCGGCGGCCGCATCGATCGCGACGCTCACCTCGTCATCGTGCACGAGCGGCGGCGCCGGCTGATCGGATTGCGGCTGCGCAAGTGTGGGCACGGCGGAAGGCGCGCTCTCGGCAATCCGCGGCGGGCGGCGCTTTGCAGGCGCGGCTGGCTTGGCGCGCGCTTTCCGGGCCGCCGCCAGCGCAATCGGTCCGACATTTTCAAGGAACGCGCGCTCGTAGCCGCGCGACAGCCGATCGACGGCGTCGCCCAGCGGCAGCCAGTCCACCGCTCGCACATCGCGCATCAGTTCGTGAACCGCATCGCCGCGCGCTTCCATGCGCCAGTAGTGCACGACCTTGGAACCGCCGCGGGATTCGTAGACCAGCGTGCCGAGAAACTCGTGCACGAAGACATCGTGCCCGGTTTCTTCCATCACCTCGCGCTCGGCCGCGGCACGCGGCGTCTCGCCATCGTCGAGCTTGCCCTTCGGCAACACCCATTCATTGCGCTTGCGCAGGCGTACCACGGCGACCAGCGGCGTCTTCGCCTGCCGCAGCACAATGCCTCCCGCCGCCAGCACAGGCGCTCGCGCCATCTCGCTTTCCCTAATTCGAATCCGGCGACCATATAAAGACAAGCCGCCGCGAAATCGAGATCGGGATCACGGTTTCCGCAGCAGCGGTTCGCCGGCGCGGACGCGCGCGCCTTCCGCGACATGATCGGCGAACTCGAAATGTTCCGGCGCCAGCACGATGATGGTCGAGCCGTGCTCGAACCAGCCGAGTTCGTCGCCCTTGCGCACGCTCGCATCGCACGGGAACACGACAGGCCCCCTGCTCTGCGCGTTGAGCGTGACGTCGAGGAAATGCAGCCGGATGCTCGCGACCAGAATGGCGGCGACCGGCACCAGCGTCAGCGCCTCGCCCGAAGGCAGGCGGGTCTGCAGCACCGCGCGCTCGTTCTTGCAGAACAGGCGCTCGACCCGCTTCAGCGCGATCGGATTGACGTTCCAGACATCGCCATGGATGAACGTCACCCGCTCGATCCTGCCATCATACGGCGCGTGAAAGCGATGATACATGCTCGACGTCAAACGGAGCGTGAGGAATTTGCCGTTGCGGTGTTGTTCCACCAGCGCGGGATCGCCGAGCAGGTCGAGCAGCGAATATGGCGCGCCCTTGACCTGGAACAGTTCGGTGTCGGCGATGCTGCCGAAGGCGCCGATGATGCCGTCGGAGGGACTGCACACGACGGACGGATCGGGATCGGCCGGCCGCAGGCCCTGACGGAGCTCGCGCGTAAAGCAGTCGTGCAGGCTCTTGAACTCGGTCTTCTTCGCCTCCGACAGATCGAGATCGGAAAACAGCCGCCAGCAGCCAATCGAGAAATCGCGCACCAGCGGGTTCTCGATCTTGCTGAACCAGCCCATGAACCGCGTCAGCGCCGCCCGCGGAATCCGGTTGGTGAGGAGGAAATTGAGGTCCTCCTGCTGGGTGAAGCGGGCGATCAGACCCCTCGCTGTCATCAATCTGTCAGGTGGATTGGCTAGCGCTTCAGGCATGGACACATCCCTTCCGATTCTTTCCCTGTCCGCCGCAGCAGTCGTAGGCGCCGCGGCAGTATTCCCCAAGTTGAAGGCGCGGCTGGCGCTGTCGCGCGCCAAGCACCGCTCGCTGACCGGACATTCCAAAATGTCCAAGATGGTCGCGCGGCTGCTGCCGCACTACGAGTTCGATATCGATCACTTCTTCTGCTCCGACGGCGCGCCTGACGACGTCGCGATGCAGCGCCAGGACGGCTTCTTCCGGCTCGCCCGCCTCTACGCGGAGCGCTACGCCAGGGGCCGGGCGATGACCGCGGAGGCGGCCGAGCGCATCTCCGATCTGCAGTTCACGGAAAGCTATCGCGTGCCGTTCCAGTACAGCCGGCTCGTTCGGGAAAATCTCGGCACCGGCGCCTTCATGGAATCTTCCGCAGGCGTCACCGTCACCGACGTCGACGGCAACGTGTTCTACGACCTCACCGGTTCGTACGGCGTCAACATCTTCGGAAACGACTTCTACAAGGAATGCATCGCCGCGGCCGAGACGCGCGCCCGTGCGCTCGGCCCGGTGCTCGGCCCCTATCACCCGGTCATAACAGACAATGTGCGGCGGCTGTGCGAGATATCCGGGCTCGACGAAGTCTCGTTCCACATGTCCGGCACCGAAGCGGTCATGCAGGCGGTGCGGCTGGCGCGCTACCACACCCGACGATCTCATCTGGTGCGCTTCGCCGGCGCCTATCATGGCTGGTGGGGCGACGTGCAGCCCGGCGTCGGCAATCCGGTTTCGCCGCACGAGACCTATACGCTGGCCGACATGTCGGACAAGACGCTGCACGTACTGCGAACGCGCAAGGATATCGCCTGCGTGCTGGTCAACCCGCTGCAGGCCTTGCATCCGAACGCCAACGCGCCGGGCGATTCCGCCCTCGTCGACAGTTCGCGCAAGGGCGCGTTCGACCGCGAGGCCTATGGCGCATGGCTGAAGCAGCTGCGCGAAGTCTGCACCGCGCGCGGCATCGTGCTGATCTTCGACGAGGTGTTCGTCGGCTTCCGCCTCGCCGCCGGCGGCGCGCAGGAATATTTCGGCGTTCGCGCCGACATGGTGACCTACGGCAAGAGCCTCGCCGGCGGACTTCCCGTCGGCGTGGTCTGCGGCGCCAAGGACCTGATGCGCCGCTTCCGCGACGACCGGCCCGCCGATGTCTGCTTTGCCCGCGGCACTTTCAACTCGCATCCCTACGTGATGACGGCGATGGATGAATTCCTCAGCCGCCTCGCCAGCCCGAACTTCAACGCGATCTACCAGGGACTCGACGAAACCTGGAACGGCCGCGCCAAAGTCTTGAACGAGCGGCTGGCCGCGAACGACCTGCCCGTTCGGGTGAGCAATTTGTCCTCGATCTGGATGGTGCAATATAGCGAGCCGTCCCGCTACAACTGGATGCTTCAATACTATCTGCGCGCCGAAGGCCTGGCGTTGAGCTGGGTCGGAACCGGACGCCTGATCTTCAGCCTGAACTACACCGACACCGATTTCAGCGAAGTCGCCGACCGCTTCGTCGCGGCCTGCGAAAAGATGAAGCGTGACGGCTGGTGGTGGCTGGATGCGTCGCTGACGAACAAGAGGATCAAGCGGCGGATTTTGAAGGAGATGGTGAGGAAGAAGTTCGGCTAATCCCATCCACGCATCAGCTCTCCACGTCATCGTAGGATGGGTAGAGCGAAGCGAAACCCATCGATCCGCACGTGACGCTTGATGGGTTTCGCTTCGCTCTACCCATCCTACATTTTTCTGCGACAAACGTTTGCGCAAGGGAGCGCAGCGACGAACCAATCCATCTATCCCCTTGCGGAGAGATGGATTGCTTCGCTTCGCTCGCAATGACGGCTTCACGCTGTGCTCTCTCGTCATGCCCGGGCTTGTCCCGGGCATCCACGTCCTCGACGGAAAGAAAGACGTGGATGGCCGGGACAAGCCCGGCCATGACGCCCTTCTCCATCAACCCGCCACGCCTCACGCGTGCTTGACGTGCTTCTCGAGGCCGGGATCGATCAGTTCGCCCTTCATCAGCGCCAGCGGCGCCTTGTAGTACAGCTTGAGGTCGCTGAAGGGGTCGGTGAGGATCTTCGTCATCCAGACCAGGCCGGTCTCGACGTCGCGGATGAAGAACAGGTGAACGGTGCGGAATAGAAGGCCACCGATGCCGACTGCAAGCCAGATCTTGGCCACCTGGCGCATGAAATCGGCGTTCGTGGTCCAGGGATCGACCAGGCCGAACAGCGTCGGGCTGAAATACAGCACGGCCGGCGACAGCGCCCAGATCGACATCAGCACGACCTTGCGCTGCAGATTGTAGCCGACCTTGATCTCTTCCTTGTGCTCATGGGTCGCCTGGTTGACGTGGTCATATCCCTTCGGCTCGAAGAAGAAGTGACCGGCCTGCCGCGTCGTCATCGACACCAGCCAGCCGACCAGCGCCGACACGACCGGATCGAAGAACAGCATCACGTAGGCGAACAGGAAGCTCGCCGCGCTGACGAAGTGCAGCGACTGGTTGATGCGGCTGTGGTGGTAGTAGCGATGGTCGTCCCAGCGCTGCGTCTTCAGTTCCTGCATGAAGTTCTTGATCATTATCTCCCCCAATTTCTGATGAGCCGGATGTACAGGGATTCGATGTCCGACGGATGACATCATGATGTTGACATGTGACAGACCGCAGTGGCGCTGTGTCGCATGACGCGCGATCAGCGATCGCGCGCTACGCAGCCTTGTCAGGCGGCCTTCGCGATCCCGATCTTGCGGAAGCGCACCAGCGAGAAGTGACCGAGCGGCGGCACCAGCCGGCGCTCCGCCAGCTCCATGCCGCGCGCATTCGCCAGCCATTGCGCATAGCGCGACCAGGCGAACTCGGCGGTGCGGAAGCCGAGCGGACGAACCACCGGCTGCAGCCGCTGCTCGATGAAGCGACGCATGCCGGCATCGGCGCTGACCCGGGTCAGGATGATGAGCTCGCCGCCCGGCCGCAGCACACGGGCGAATTCATCGAGCGCCTGCTCGGGATTGGGCACCGCGGTGACGACATACTGCGCCATCACGACGTCGAACGAGTCATCGGAGAACTCGAGCTTCTCGGCGTCCATGACCGCGAGGCCCTCGACGTTCTTCAGCCCGAGTTCATCGACGCGCTTCTTCGCCTTCTGCAGCATCGCCTCCGAAATGTCGGTGCCGAAGATGCGCAGATGCGAGCCATATTGCGGCAACGAGATGCCGGTGCCGACGCCGACTTCGAGCACGCGGCCGCCGATCTTGTTGGTGGCCTGGATCGCCGCCTTGCGGCCCTTGCTGAACACACCACCGAACACGAGGTCGTATACCGGCGCCCAGCGGTCATAGGCCTGCTCGACCATTTCACGGTCGAAATCCAGCGGCCGGTTGCCGTCGAGCTTGATGATGTCTGCCATGTTCGTTCTGCCTCTCGTCTTACTCATTGTGACTGGCTTGATGTTCAACCCTGAACGGCGCTGGTGGCGCGCGCACGCCGCACGGGCCGCAGCGAGCGGCTGGGCTGCAGCGCCGTGACATTGCCGATGAACTGCCGCGCGCTGTTTTCCCAGGAACGCTCCAACGCGAAACTCCGGCAGGCCTCGCGCGACATCGTCAGCGCGCGCAGGCAGGCGCTGCGCAGATCATTGTCGAGCGCGCCGATCGGATGATCGGCGATGACGTCCTTCGGCCCGGTGACCGGGAACGCTGCGACCGGCGTGCCGCAGGCCAGCGCTTCGAGCTGCACCACGCCGAACGTATCGGTGAGGCTCGGAAACACGAAGACGTCAGCGGCGGCGAGATGCGCGGTCAGGTCCGCGCCCTTCTTCTCGCCAAGGAAAACCGCGCTCGGATATTTCCGCGCAAGCTCCGCCTTCTGCGGACCGTCGCCGACGACCACCTTCGTTCCCGGCAGATCGAGCGAGAGGAACGCTTCGAGATTCTTCTCCACTGCGACGCGGCCCATGGTCATGAAGATCGGTCGCGGCAGGTCCAGCGTAACCGGGTTGTTGGGATTGAACAGCTCGGTGTCGACGCCGCGCGTCCAGAAGCCGAGCTTGCGAAATCCACGCGCGGAAAGTTCCTGGCGCAGCGAATCCGTTGCGACCATGACCATCGACGAGGCGGCATGAAAGTGACGCAGCACCGCATAGCCGACACTGGCCGGCAACCGGGTGCGCACCTCAATATATTCCGGGAAGCGCGTGGTGTAGGACGTGGTAAACGCAAGCTTGCGACGACGGCAATAGGCGCGCACGGCCCAGCCGACCGGGCCTTCCGTCGCGATATGGATGGCGTCCGGCGCAGCCGCCTCGATCCGCCGCGCGATCTCGCGCCGGTTCGGCAACGCGATGCGCAGCCCCGGATAGGTCGGCAGCGCCATCGACGGGAAACCGTCAGGCGTGAGAAAGCTGACGTCGGCACCCAGCGCCGAAGCGCTGCGGGCGAGCGAGGTCAGCGTGCGGACGACGCCGTTAACCTGCGGATGCCACGCGTCGGTCGCTATCAATATCTTCATGTTTTGGCCCAACCGGGATTCGATAATGATTCTCGAATTCGACGTTGGGACATGGATATTTCAGGCGTATGACGTCATCGTTCTGTAAGGTTGTTTTTTAAAGCCATCTCCACGCTTTTCCGGGTAACGTGACAGAACGATGTCAGACACCAACGATAATCCAGCGCCATCCCGCCAGCGAAGGAAGCGAAAGAGCTACGCGCTTCTGATCCTCGCCGCGGGTATGCTGGCGTTCTGCGTCGCTGCCGGCACGCTGTATTACGTGTTGCGGCCGACGACGCTGCGGATTGCCGTCGGCCCTGCCGGTAGCGAGGACCAGAAACTCGTCCAGCTCATGGCACAGACTTTTGCGCGCGAAGGCAGCCCGGTGCGGCTGGCGCCGATCACGACCGAGGGGACGCAGCAGAGCATCGCGCTGTTTGCCGCCGGCAAGACCGATCTTGCAGTGGCGCGCGGCGACCTCAACCTGCCTGCCGATGCCGAGTCGGTTGCGATCCTGCGCAAGAACGTCATCGTACTGTGGTCGGCACCGGGGCTTCCGACCAAGGGCAGGAAGCAATCCACGCCGAGGGTGAAGACGCTGGACGCCCTGCCCGGGCATCGCGTCGGCGTCATCGGACGGACGGAAGCCAACGTCAAGCTGCTGCGCACCGTCCTGAAGGAGTCCGGCATCGATCCGGAAAAGGTCGCGGTCAGCCAGTTCGCCACCAACCAGACCACCGAGATGGCGCGCGATCCATCGCTCGACGCCTTCATGGCGGTCGGCCCGCTCAAGAGCAAGATCACGGTGGACGCCATCGCCGCCACGGCGGCAGCCCGCGGCGAGCCAAAATTCCTGCCGATCGACGTCGCCGACGCGATCGCCAAGAAGAACCCGATCTACGAGTCCGAGGAGATCCCCGGCAGCATTTTCAACTCGTCGCCGCCACGCCCCGAGGACAAGGTCGATACGCTGAGCGTCAACCATCTGATCATCGCGCCGAAGTCGCTGTCGGAGACGGCAGTCGCGGCCTTCGCCCGGCAGCTCTTCACGAATCGCCAGCAACTGGCGCGGGAAATGCCGAGCGCCTCGCAGATCGAAAAGCCCGATACCGAAAAGGACGCCGCGTTGCCAGCCCACGCGGGCGCCGCGGCGTATATCGACGGCAACGAGCGGACGTTTCTGGAAAAGTATACCGACTACATCTGGTTCCTGATCCTGATCGTCTCCGGCCTCGGCTCGGTCGGCGCCTGGTTCAAGCACTACTGGAACAAGGACGAGCGCGAACTCTACGTGAGCCATCGCGACGACCTGCTCGATCTGGTCTCAAAAGTGCGCCAGGTCGAGACGCCGGAAGAACTGACTGCCATGCAGGGCTCAGCCGACCGCCTGTTGCGCGAGGCCCTCGACTGCTACGACGACGGCGCCATCGAGGAGAGCGACCTTTCCGTTATCCGCCTTGCGCTCGAACAATTCCATCACGCCATCGCCGACCGCCGCGTGGTGCTCGCCGCAGCCAACGGCGCTGTCGATGCACCGCGCATGCGCGCGCTGCAGACGTGATCGGAAGCCAGTGCGCCGGTCTTCCCTTCTCCCCTTGTGGGAGAAGGTGGATCGACGACGCGAAGCGGCGGCGAGCCGGATGAGGGGTTCTCTCCACGAGCACAGACCGTTTGTGCTGAGACAGACCCCTCATCCGGCGCTTCGCGCCACCTTCTCCCACAAGGGGAGAAGGCAGTAAGACCGCGCCGGCCGCTCTCCACGAAATATTAACGAAACAATTCGCTAACGCGACGAAACCATTTTGGCGATTTCGTGCAAATGTCCTGAAACGGTTCGTCTGTACATGTTCTCCCAACGACGCGCCAGCAAGGCGCGGCAAACAGGGGGACGGCATGTCCAATTTCAAATCGAACGGCCGCATTACGGCCGCCATCATTGGTGCGCTGGCGATCGGCGCGACCGCATTTTCCACGCCCGCCTCGGCCGCTCCGCTGCCGATGTTCCCGTTCTTCCTGCCGCCTCCGATGGAAGCCGCTCCGCCTCCGGTCGCCGTTGCGCCGCAGGACGATGACCAGGCGTTCGAGCTGCCCGCCCGCCTGCGCCGCCAGGTCGTGAACTATTCCAGCCGCGAGGCGCCCGGCACCATCATCATCGACACCCCCAACACCTATCTCTATCTGGTGCTCGGCAACGGCCAGGCGATGCGCTACGGCATCGGCATCGGCCGCGACGGCTTCACCTGGTCGGGCACCCAGACCATCACCCGCAAGGCGGAATGGCCGGCCTGGACCCCGCCCCCGCAAATGATCGCCCGCCAGCCCTATCTGCCGCGCCACATGGCCGGCGGCCCCGGCAACCCGCTCGGCGCCCGCGCGATGTATCTCGGCGGTACCATCTACCGGATCCACGGCACCAACGCGCCGGAAACGATCGGCACCCGCGTTTCCTCGGGCTGCCTCCGCCTCACCAACGAGGACGTCAAGGATCTCTATTCGCGGGTCACCGTCGGTACCAAGGTGATCGTGCTGCCGATGACGGACCGTCGCGCTGATCTCGGCACGACCATCCGCTAAACGCGGACAGTCTCACAATGGCAAACGGCCTCGGCTTCCGAGGCCGTTTTTTTCAGCCCGTTCGCACTTCGTAGACCCGAATGCTCGAAATGAACGGGTTGCCTTGCGCCAGCTTCTCCGCGTCATCGAGACTGCCGGCGTTGACGATCGTGAAGCCGGTGATGGAGTCGGGACCGAGCGGCAGGTCTCTCGTTCCGCTCTTCGAAATTTCCCGGCCGTGGCCGAAGCCACCCATGTCTGACATATGCGGCCTCGTTGCCTCGAACCATTCGCCCCAGGCGGCCATGATTTCCGGCGTGGGCTTTTCAAATCCGTAATGCAGCAGCACATACTTTTTCATAGATCACTCCAGTTTACCTTGTCCAATGCACCGGTCGCGCCCTCAGTTCGCGCCGGGCGCTACACGCCGGCGTTCTGCAAGATCAAACAGAACGGGAAGCTTGCGAACCAGTGCCATTGAACCGCTAACTCTGGCGCGCTTCGCTTCGACCGCATCCTGAAGCGATACGGTCTTCCCGATAATCTGCAGCACCGCGTCAAACGGCGCTTCCAATGTCCCCTTGCAATCAGCGATGCCTCTCTGGATCGACGTGCCCGAGCCGCTTCCCGCGACGGTGAAGCCAGCCGATTTCCTGCCATGGGCAACGACGAGGCCGATATTGATTTCCGGCACGGGTGACCGCTTTGCAATCGCGTCGAGGCCAAGCATCACCCAGTCGGGCTCAAAGGTATCGCCCGGCACCGGCGGGAACAGGAAGCGTCCGCCCCAACGGATCAACTCCCGGATCGCAGGCTGGATTTCGCGGCCGATCTCCGTCAGTTCGTACACCTGCGCATTTGCCGGACGTGGCAAGACGGTGCGACGGACGACGTTGCACTCGATCAGGGCAGAAAGGCGCGCTGTCAGCAAGGTAGGACTCATGCCGTCAAGGTGATCCAGCAGATCGACAAATCGTTTCGGCCCAAGAAGGAGCTCCCGGATGATCAGAAGCGTCCAGCGCTCGCCGATGATTTCCGCCGCGCGGGCCAGTGCACAGAATTGCGGGTAGTGAAGATTGCTCATGCCCTGGCGATCAGTTTCTCCGCATCATCTACGGTAAGCGAGCGCGATCAGCGGACCCACGATCGCAAACTGCAGGGTCGTAAACGCGGTTTCGAGCAACACGAAGTCCGGAACCGAACCCATCACGTTCTTGGCCGCCACGGCCAGCGTGGTGAACGACCACGACAAAAGGCCTGCACCAAGACCGTACAACAGCCCGTCCTTCAGGACAGAGCCGCTGCCCCGCGGGAATACACGTGGAAACAGCCATGAGAAGATCGCACCCTGGATGATCATCGAACCCATTCCGAGCGCGATCACCGGCTCGTCGCGATAGATCCGGAGCGCATGATATTTCTGATCGAACAGGACGAGATGCCAGACGAACGCGATCGGAAAGGTCGGGATGAGATAGGCGGCGAAGCCGAGCCAGAAGCTGCGGGCGCCGGCCGGACGGGCAATGGAAGATACCGAGGACATCGGCAAAACTCCAATCTACTACATTTTTTATAGTATGAAGTATATAATCTGGAGTCAACTGCCGACTGATGGCAAGACCTCCAGCGTACACGATGTAGAGTTCGCTGCGCACGGCCGGCGAGCGAAGAGTTCCCGCCCAGCCACCCGCATTCCGGGGCACGACGGGTAAGGCTATCGTTCGAAGGCCCGCGCCAGCCGGGAGACCGCCGGCGCGATGATCGAGCGCGGATAGCCGCTGAAGCCGAGCATCAGCGCCGATTGCGCCGGTGCCTCGACATACAGGCGGCTCATCGCGCGAACGACGACGCCGTGCTCTCGCGCCGTCCGCTCGATCCTGACATCCGACAGCCCTCGCCGCATGTAGGCAACGAGATGCATGCCCTGGTCCGGTTGGTCAACGGTCAGATGATCGCCAAGCCGTCGCCGGAGCGCCGCGACCATCGCGTCCCGCTGGTTGCGGTATGTCTCCCGCATCCGGCGGATGTGAGCTGCAAAATGTCCCTCCTCCATGAAGGCAGTGACCACCGCCTGGCAAAGGCTGGAGGGCTGGCGGTCCATCAGATAGCGCGTGGTGACGAAAGCCTTTACCAGTGGAGGCGGCAAAACGGCGTAGCCAAGCCGTAGCCCCGGGAACAGCGCCTTGTTGAGCGTCCCGATGTAGATCACGCGCTCGGCGTCATCGAGGCCCTGCAGCGAGGCCAGCGGGCGGCCGCCATAGCGGAATTCGCTGGCGTAGTCGTCTTCGACGATCCAGGCGCCGGACTCGCGCGCCCAGGCGAGCAGTTCGAGCCGGCGTGCCATCGACAGCGCGACGCCTTTCGGAAACTGGTGCGACGGCGTGATGAAGACGGCCCGCGCCTTTGGCGCGCGACGGATGCCCTCGGCGACATCGATGCCATGCGCGTCGACCGGTATCGGGCAAAGCTTTGCGCCAGCCGCGACCAGCACGAGCCTCGTCAGCGCGTATGCGGGATCCTCGATCCAGACTTCCTTGTCCGGTCCCCGCATCAGGCGGATCACGATATCGAGCGCCTGCTGCGTTCCCGCCGTGATCACGATTTGCTCGGGCTCGCACTGCACCGCACGAGCCGCCTTGAGATAGTCGCAAACCGATTTGCGCAGCTCGAGCATGCCGTGCGGATCGGCGTAGCCGAGGTGCTGGCGAGAAAAGGAGCGCAGGCTGCGGGCGCTGAGTTTTCGCCACAGCTCGGCGGTGCGGGCATCCACCAGCGTCCGCCCCAGGTTGAAGGGCCGCTCGTCGTTCTGCGAAGTCACATCGAGAAAACCGCCGAGCTCACGCGGGGATGCCGCCGCTTGGGCTGATGGTGCCGGCCGCTGCCTGCGGCCACGGGTGGCTGCGAAAGGTTCGGGAAGATCGGATGCGATGAAGGTCCCGGCGCCCTTCCTGCCGAAAGTATAGCCTTCAGCGAGAAGCTGTTCGAAAGCGGAAACGACGGCCGAGCGCGAAACGCCGAGTTGCACGGCGAGTTCGCGTGTCGAGGGCAGTTTTGTCGCGGGACGCAGCGTTCCCGACAGGATCGCCGATCGTAGCTGCAGGTAGATCTGTCGGAACACCGGCGCGTCCGACGCGCGGTCCACCTCAAGTGCGTAGAGCTTCGCCCAGCCTTGTTCGCTTTTCACAGACGTCGTCCGAATGAGCCTGGCCGGGCTTTGAGGAGTGGTATGCCTCATCGGGCCAAAGTGGGTCTATGCGTAAGACCACTGCTTTCCTATCCTGTTTTGAAGAACAAGGAAACCTCGCCATCATGAGTTCACCGCAAATCCGTCGCGCAGACCGGGCCATGTCGGAGGCGCGGACGCTGGAGACGCTGGCGCGCGGCTACAGCGGCCGGCTAGCGACTGTGAGCGAGGACGGTTTCCCCTACTGCATCCCGCTGCTGTATCTCTGGATCGACGGCGAAGTGCATCTGCACACCACGAGCGCCGGCGGACATCTGCGAACAAGCATCGAGCGGGACCAGCGCGTCTGCTTCGAAGTCGATGAACAGGAGGGCGTCTTTGACTATGGCCGGTTCGAATGCGATTCGGGCCTCGCCTATCGCAGCGTATGCCTGTTCGGCCGGATCCGCATCGTCGACGACAGGCAAGCCAAGCAGCGCTTCTGCGAAGCGTTGATGGAAAAATACGGCAAGCCGGAGACGAATCGGCCGAAGGGATTTTTCCCGCGGCTGGATATCATCACCGTATACGCCATCGCCGTGGAGCGGATGACCGGCAAGGAAACGCCACTGCCGCCGCTTTCCGAGCAATGGCCCGCGAAGGACAGGACGAAAACGCCGCACGCTTCGTCGCCCGAAGACGGCAATTGATCGTCACATCGGAGCGCCGCGACAAATTAATGTGATTTTCCGTGAACGTCTGTCACTTCGGCGAACGCAGGCTTGATCGGCGCCGCACTGGCGCGCGCGTCCCCTACCCTGTAGAACGCCTCCTTTGAGGCGATCTCTTGATCCGGGGGGACGATGCGTCTGCCGATGCATCCGAAGACAATTGCGATCGCGGTTGCGGTCGTCGCGGTTTCGTTCGTGGTCAGCCTGAAGGTCCTCGACTACGTGGCGCCGCGCGCCGGTGCGCAAGCCCCCACGCTGGTCGAATTGCCGCCGCTGCCGCCGGCGCCGCGCGCGTCCACTGTGATGGCGCCAGTTGCCATTGCGCTGTCGGCGATCCGCGACGCAGCCGACCGCAGCGCGCCGCGGAACTTCAACGGCAAGGCCGACAACCCGGTATCGCAGATCCTGGAGAATGCCGACATCGGCTGGACCGCCTCGCGCGGGCCGATATCAGCCACCGGCGCCCAGGACGTCCTGTCGCTGGCGACGCCGCTGACGGGAACGCTCAACGTGACGGGCTCGCTGTCGGCGAAGGCGACCGGCGCGGTCGGCGATGCGCTCGGCAGCCTGCTCGGCGGCAATGTCGCGAAGCAGATCGGCGGCATCAACATCAAGAACCTCAACGCCAACGCCGAGATCAAGGGCAACGTCACCATCACCGCCCGGCCGAAGCTCGCCGCCGCCTGGCGCATCGAGCCGAACCTCGCAGCGCAGGTCAATCTCGGCGACACCAGCCTTACCGCCGGCGGCGCCCGCATCAGCGTGCCGGCGCAGGTCAAGCCGCTGATCGACAGGAACGTCGCCGAACAGATCGCGCTGGTGCAGGCGCGCTTGCGCAACGATCCGACGCTGGAACAGAACGCGCGCGTGCAATGGGCGAAGGCCTGCCGCTCGATCCCGCTGCAGGGAACGAGCGCCGGTTCGACGATGCCGCCGCTGTGGCTCGAGGTGCGGCCGACACGGGCAATTGCCGCACAGCCGCGCGTCGATGCCTCGGCGTTGACGCTGACGCTCGGCATCGAGGCCGAAACCCGCATCACACCGACCGAGACCAAGCCGGCCTGCCCGTTCCCCGCCACTATCACCATCGTGCCGCCGACGCCGGGACATGTTTCGATCGGCGTCCCCGTCGACATGCCGTTCCCCGAGATCAACAAGGTCCTCGAGGCGCAGTTCGCCGGAAAGACCTTTCCGGAGGACGGCTCGGGTGCCGCCGACGTCACCGTCAAGCGCGCCAGCATTGCAGCTTCCGGCGATCGCCTGCTGATATCGCTGCTGGTGAATGCCAAGGAAAAGGCGAGCTATTTCGGCTTCGGTGGCGAAGCCAATGTGCATATCTGGGGCCGGCCCGTGCTCGACCAGGCGCAACAGACACTTCGGCTGACAGACATCCAGCTTGCCGTCGAGTCGGAAGCCGCCTTCGGATTGCTGGGCGCCGCAGCCCGCGCGGCGATGCCGCAGCTACAGAAGGCGCTGGCGGAGAAGGCAACCGTCGACCTCAAGCCGTTCACCAGCAACGCGCAGAAACAGATCGCGGCTGTGATCGCCGACTTCCAGAAGAACGAGAACGGCGTCCGCGTCGCGGCCGAGATCGACAAGCTGCGGCTGGCCGACATCGCCTTCGATTCAAAGACGCTGCGCGTGATCGCGGAAGCCGAAGGCGCGATCAACGTCTTCATCAGTTCGCTGCCGGGGCTGTGACGACACGTTCCCGATAGCTCCCGTCATTGCGAGGCGCGGAGCGACGAAGCAATCCATCGTGCCGCGAGAATAGAATGGATTGCTTCGCTTCGCTCGCAATGACGATTCAAGCGATCGCGTATCAAGGTCCCGTCAATCCTCGAACTTGAACGAGACATTCACCTTGGCGCGGTACGCCTCGATCTCGCCCTTGGCGTCCAGTTGCAGATCGAGCTTGACGATCTCGGCGACGCGAAGGTCGCGCAACGATTTCCCCGCGCGGCTGACCGCCGCAGCCGCGGCCTTCTCCCAGGATTCCTTGCTGGTGCCGACCAGTTCGATGACCTTGTAGACGCTCTCAGCCATTTCGGTCCTCCTGTTGATGTCAGGCAGGACGCAGGACGCTCCTGCCGCGGCACAGCCTAACATCGGAACATGCGCGCGAACAGGATGCGATGCACGCGCGGCGTCAGCACGCGCCGCGGTCAGAAGCCGCCCCAGTAGGGCGGCATGCCGTAATAGCGATGCAGCTCCGCTTCCTTGTCGCGATCGCCCCAGTCGAAATCCTTGTCGGCACGGAACGACGGCGCGCGCTTCAGCTCTTCATTGCTGACGTCGAGTTCGTAGGCCTCGAATTTCGTGTTGTAGCGAAGCCGTCCCCACGGCAGCGGCAGCAGATTGGCGCCGATGCCGAGAAAGCCGCCGAAGCTCAAGATCGCGTAGGATACCTTTCCGGTGACCTTGTCGATCATCAGCCGTTCGATGTGGCCGATCATGTCTCCATTCGGCCGGCGTACCGCGGTGCCTTCCACGCGATCGCTTGCGATCAGCTGATGCGGCGCGGCCATGACGTCGATTGCCATTGCACCCTCCACACGTCGGATGAAAGGGAAGCAACGTCGAAATTCCCGTCCAGTTCCCGCATTGCAAAATGGCATGGCAGTGCGGCGGCGCTGCACGACCGGCAGCGCCGCAGTGTGATCGTGGATGTGAATTGCCGGCAGCCCACGGCCGGCCGTCGTCAGCCTGGATGGTTCAGGCCGCGAGTGAATCCGGATGGGTTTCTTCGTAGATCGCGATCGCTTCGAAGCGATAGTCGCAGGCGCGGCAGAACCAGAGGAACGACGTGCGGCCCGGGCTGCTTTCGACCCAGTCGGGTCGCGGGATCAGCTTGCCGCACTGCGCGCAGGGATTTCCACGGGGCAAATAGCCGGAATCGAGTCGAGCCATAGGCGCATCTCCCTTCGGACTTTTGTTCTGATTTTGTCGTTTGATTGATGAGACAGCTTTGCTGTCGGAACGCACGCTTTTACGCCGGGAAAACTCTTTACACCTTGACTGTGTCCTTTGCACGCGATTCCTGCGCGTCGACGCGACGCAGATAAAATTGCGCTGGCGCAATGCACAGCTCGCACAACGTAGCATTGCCGCTGTGCCATTCCTGAACGATGGCAACCCCTTGCATATCCGGCCGCAATGCCGCCGTCTTTTCGCCGCACCGCCGCCCGCTGGCCTCAATAGTCCGGGGATGCAAATCCCGACCGGCCAGAGATTGTTTTATGAAAATTTTGCTCAACCTTACATTCGCAACCATCGCCGCGATGGCGTTCTCGCCCGATGCCAATGCGCAGAGCCGCGCGCAGTATGAGAGCATGGTCGCGACGCATGCCAGCGCCAACGGCGTGCCGGAAGCGCTGGTGCATCGCGTGATCGTGCGGGAGAGCAAGTATCATCCGCACCTGGTCGGGCGCGGCGGCACCATCGGGCTGATGCAGATCAAGCTCCCGACCGCGCGCGGCCTCGGCTACACCGGCGACGCCGCGGGCCTGCGCGATCCCAACACCAACCTCACCTGGGGCGTCAAATATCTCGCCGGCGCCTATCGCGCCGCCAACGGCGATCACAGCCGCGCCGTGCGTTATTATGCGAGCGGCTATTACTACGCCGCCAAGCGACAGCGGCAGCAGGGCCCGCTGCAGATCGCGCCGGTGCTGGCGAGCGCAAAGTCGAAAAGCGTCCCGGCGCCCACTGATGCGAACGCGATGCAGACCGCGAAGTAGCCGAACCCGCAGTTGATCCCTGGTTCCGGGCGCGCTGCGATGCGTCCGGCCCCGAATGCAGTGCAGTTCCGCGCACGGCCGCGTTGACACCCCGCCTCAAGGGCCTACATTAGACCTGTTCCGAGGGGTGCTCCGTGAGGAGCTGAGATACCGCACGCTTGGGCCGGCTACCTTGAGGTAGAGGGTTCTGGACCGCGGTGACCCTTTGAACCTGATCCGGGTCATGCCGGCGAAGGGACAGGGATGTACCAGAAGTCAGACGCACGGGGGGATTCCCCCGTTTCCATCATCGGCGCAGGCATTGCCGGCGCTTGGCAGGCGTTGCTGTTCGCGCAGGCCGGCCATTCCGTCACGCTGTACGAGCGCAGTGACGCCGATATGACGCTCTCCACCAGCCACTGGGCCGGCGGCATGCTGGCGCCGTGGTGCGAGGCCGAGACCTCGGAACCGGTGATCGGCCGGCTCGGCGTCCGCTCGCTCGACCTGTGGCGCGAGCAGTTTCCCGACACCCCGTTCAACGGCTCGCTGGTGGTGGCGCATGCGCGCGACCGCGCCGACTTCGAACGCTTTGCGAAGCTCACCACCGGTCACCGGCGCCTCGACGCGCGGGGCGTGAGCGAACTCGAACCTTCGCTGGACGGGCGTTTCCGCGACGGGCTGTTCTATCCCGATGAAGGCCACGTCGAGCCACGCCGCGTGCTCCCGGAGCTGCACGCCCGCATCGAGGCCGCCGGCGGCACGGTGAAATTCGACAGCGACATGAACGCGGAAAACCTCGACGGCATCGTCATCGACTGCCGCGGCCTTTCCGCGCGCGGCGCGCAGCCAGAACTGCGTGGCGTCAAGGGCGAGATGATCATCGTCGAGACCGGCGAGGTCGAACTTTCGCGCCCGGTGCGGCTGATCCATCCGCGCTGGCCGCTCTACGTCATCCCGCGCGGCGACAGCAAATTCATGCTGGGCGCGACCTCGATCGAGGCCGAGGACACCGGCGTCAGCGTCCGCTCGGCGCTCGAGCTTCTGGGCGCGGCCTACGCCGTGCACCCGGCGTTTGCCGAGGCGCGAATCGTCGAGTTCGGCTCGGGGCTCCGCCCGGCCTTTCCGGACAACCTGCCGCGGATCACGGTCGGCAAGAACAGGATCGCCGTGAACGGGCTTTATCGGCACGGCTTCCTGCTGGCGCCGGCGCTGGCCGAGTTGACGCTTGCCTATGTGCAGCGCGGCGCGATCGACAATGAGGTGATGCGATGCGTGTGATCGTCAACGGCGAGGCGCGGGAGATCGCCTCCGAGCGCGTCGATGCGCTGCTGTCCGAGCTCGAATACGAAGGCTCGCATTTCGCGATCGCCGTGAATTACGACGTGCTGCCGAAAAGCCGCTGGGCCGAGACGGCGCTGAAGCCCGGCGACGAGATCGAGATCATCACGCCGCGGCAGGGAGGGTGAGGGATGGGCATGCTTGCATCGTCCCCTCCGCTGTCATCGCCCGGCTTGACCGGGCGATCCAGTACGCTGCGGCCCAACGATTCAATCACAGGCTTCCCGGCGTACTGGATCCCCGCCTTCGCGGGGATGACGAGATCATTTGAGGAGACAGCGTCGCCATGCTGAACTTCTACGGCAAAACCTTTTCCTCCCGCCTGCTGATCGGCAGCGCGCTGTATCCCTCGCCGGCGATCATGCAGGACGCGATCCGAGCGTCCGGGGCGAACATCGTCACCGTGTCGCTGCGGCGCGAAGCCGCCGGCGGCAAGACCGGCGATGCCTTCTGGTCGCTGATCCGCGAGCTCGATGTCAGCGTGCTGCCGAACACCGCCGGCTGCCGCACCGTGCGCGAGGCGGTGACCACGGCCAAGCTGGCGCGTGAACTGTTCGGAACGCCCTGGATCAAGCTCGAAGTGATCGCCGACAACGACACGCTGCAGCCCGACGTGGTCGGCCTGGTAGAGGCCGCGGACATCCTGATCAAGGACGGCTTTGAGGTGTTTCCCTATTGCACCGAAGACCTTTCGGTCGCGATGCGGCTGGTCGACGCCGGCTGCAAGGTCGTGATGCCGTGGGCTGCGCCGATCGGCAGCGCAAAAGGGATCACCAACCGCGATGCGCTGAAGCTCATGCGCGAGCGCCTGCCCGACATCACGCTGGTGGTTGACGCCGGCCTCGGCGCACCGTCGCACGCCGCGCACGCGCTCGAACTCGGCTACGATGCCGTGCTGCTCAACACCGCCATCGCCAAGGCCGCCGACCCCGTCGTCATGGCCAACGCGTTCCGCCTTGGCGTGGAAGCCGGACGCACCGCCTACGAGGCCGGGCTGATGGAAGCCCGCGACTTCGCCTCCCCCTCAACCCCTGTCATCGGGACTCCGTTCTGGCATGCCGTATCCTGATAGGTTCTACCCCGTCGTCGATTCCGTCGCCTGGGTGGCGCGGCTGGCGCTGCTCGGCGTCGGCACCATTCAACTGCGCGCCAAGGAGTTGAACGACGCCGAGGCGCTGCAGATCGTCACCGACGCCCTCGAAGTCATCAAGGGCACCGACGCCAAGCTCGTGGTCAACGACTACTGGCGCGCGGCCATCGTCGCCGGCGCCAGGCATCTGCATCTCGGCCAGGAAGATCTCGTCGACGCCGACCTCGCCGAGATCCGCAAGGCCGGCCTGACGCTCGGCATCTCCACCCATGACGACGAGGAACTCGCCACCGCGCTGGCCGCCAAACCCGATTACATCGCGCTCGGCCCGATCTTCCCGACCACGCTGAAATCAATGCGCTTCGCGCCGCAGGGCATCCCCAAAATCACCGAGTGGAAGAAACGCGTCGGCAACATCCCGCTGGTCGCGATCGGCGGCATCAAGTTCGAACAGTCCGCCGAGATCTTCGCCGCCGGCGCCGATTCCATCGCCGTGGTCAGCGACGTCACCCAGAATGCCGACCCGGACGCGCGGGTGCGGCAGTGGCTTGGCCAGAACGTGGAGGCCGCGTGAACCGCTTTCCATCAGCGTCATTCCGGGGCGCGCGCAGCGCGAACCCGGAATCTCGCGCCACAACGTCGAGGTTCCGGATCGGACCGCTTCGCGGTCCGTCCGGAACGACAGCAAGATCATAGGAGGATAACCCATGAACATCCGCTCCAATCCCGACACCACCCTGCCCGCCGTCACCACCGGCCCCCTCGCCTCGTCGCGCAAGATCTTCTCGACCCCCGATGCCGCGCCCGACCTGCGCGTGCCGTTGCGCGAGATCATTCTGAGCGAAGGCGCGGGCGAGCCAAACCTGCCGGTCTACGACACCTCCGGCCCCTACACCGATCCGTCCGTGACCATCGACGTCAACGCCGGCCTCTCCCGCAACCGTCTCGCCTGGGTGAAAGAACGCGGCGGCGTCGAGGAATACGAAGGCCGCGCGATCAAGCCGGAAGACAACGGCAATGTCGGCGCATCTCACGCCGCAAAGGCTTTCACCGCACACCACAAGCCGCTGCGCGGCCTCGACGGCCACAAGATCACCCAGCTCGAATTCGCCCGCGCCGGCATCATCACCAAGGAGATGATCTACGTCGCCGAGCGCGAGAACCTCGGCCGCAAGCAGCAGCTCGAGCGTGCCGAAGCAGCGCTCGCAGACGGCGAAAGCTTTGGCGCCTCGGTGCCCGCGTTCATCACGCCGGAGTTCGTCCGCTCGGAGATCGCGCGCGGCCGCGCCATCATCCCCTGCAACATCAACCACGCCGAGCTGGAGCCGATGATCATCGGCCGCAACTTCCTGACCAAGATCAACGCCAATATCGGCAACTCCGCCGTGACGTCGTCGGTCGAGGAAGAGGTCGACAAGATGGTGTGGGCGATCCGCTGGGGCGCCGACACCGTGATGGACCTCTCCACCGGCCGCAACATCCACACCACGCGTGAATGGATTCTGCGCAACGCGCCGATCCCGATCGGCACCGTTCCGATTTATCAGGCGCTGGAGAAGTGCGAAGGCGATCCCGTCAAGCTGACCTGGGAGCTCTACAAGGATACGCTGATCGAGCAGTGCGAACAGGGCGTAGACTATTTCACCATCCACGCCGGCGTGCGCCTGCCCTACATCCACCTCACCGCCAACCGCGTCACTGGCATCGTGTCGCGCGGCGGCTCGATCATGGCGAAGTGGTGCCTGGCGCATCACAAGGAGAGTTTTCTCTACACCCATTTCGACGAGATCTGCGACCTCATGCGCAAGTATGACGTCTCGTTCTCGCTCGGCGACGGCCTGCGCCCCGGCTCGATCGCGGACGCCAACGACCGCGCGCAGTTCGCCGAACTGGAGACGCTCGGTGAACTCACGAAGATCGCGTGGGACAAGGGCTGCCAGGTCATGATCGAAGGCCCCGGCCACGTGCCGATGCACAAGATCAAGATCAACATGGACAAGCAGCTCAAGGAATGCGGCGAAGCCCCGTTCTACACGTTGGGTCCGCTGACCACAGACATCGCGCCGGGCTACGACCACATCACCTCAGGCATCGGCGCCGCCATGATCGGCTGGTTCGGCTGCGCCATGCTCTGCTACGTGACGCCGAAGGAGCATCTCGGCCTGCCCGATCGCAACGACGTCAAGGTCGGCGTCATCACCTACAAGATCGCCGCCCACGCCTCCGACCTCGCCAAGGGCCACCCCGCCGCGCAACTGCGCGACGACGCGCTCTCGCGCGCGCGGTTCGACTTCCGCTGGACCGACCAGTTCAACCTCGGCCTCGATCCGGACACGGCGAAGAACTTCCACGACGAAACCCTTCCGAAGGAAGCCCACAAGGTCGCCCACTTCTGCTCGATGTGCGGCCCGAAATTCTGTTCGATGAAGATAACCCAGGACGTGCGGGACTACGCGGCCACGCTGAACGATCCCGCGAGCGTGGGGATGTCGGTGTCAGGCACCATCGAGGACGGCATGGCGTCGATGAGCAAGAAGTTCAAGGAGATGGGTGGGCAGGTGTATCTCGATGCGGAGAAGGTGAAGGAGAGCAATCGGGTGTTGTGACAACACCGCTTCGCCATACCTAGGCGTGACCAAGTATCCCTTTGAGTGTGTAAGCCGGGCCTCGAGCCCGGCTTTTCATTGCGCATCTCGAGATCTGCGACTTTGAAGGCGAACTAAACCGTACTGTAGATGCCTTGTAGGAAAGCGCAACTTTTAGTTGCTGAATTGCGCAATCTAAGCAAAAGTCGAGCATTCGAAAGATACTGCGGAGAGGGAGCGACATGGCAGCGAATAAAAGCCCAAAGACGATCGCTACTATCAATTTCAAAGGAGGGGTAGGGAAAACAACTGTTACATGGTGTCTTGCCGACACTTTGGCGACCTACTCAAATGCGAACGTCCTCATGTTTGATTTGGACGCTCAAATGTCGCTCACTCAAGCTGTTGGCCTGAATGAAGATAGTGGATCGTTACATGCTGCATTTGGAAATTGGTATGAGAAGAGCGTCGCGGACCGCAGAACGATTTTCGATGCTATTGATCAGTATACTAAGCCAAGCTCGCATTTCGACTTTCCGATCGCATATGATTTCATTTATCAGATAGCTAAAGGACTTCATTTTATCCCCTCTGTTGAAGATTTGTATTGGCTGGAACTGGAAGTCTTCGACCGAGATCAAATGAAGGACTTTATGCGAAGACTGCTCGGAAAAATTCACCATTCGAGCAAAGTAGCCGATTATGATTATGTCCTCTTTGACTGCCCACCGTCTTTTACATTGCTATCCTACAGCGTGCTCTCCTGCTGTGATTTGGTTCTAATTCCGGTCAATCCGGACTTCTTCGCATCGAGAGGTGTTAGCTTGCTTCTAAATTCACTCAAGATGAGAATTGAGCCCCATCCAACGCCGCAAATTGCAGTCTTCATGAACAAGACTAAGACTTGGGCAAACTCTCCAACCAAAGAGACAGCGTTTTACATGCGACAGATCGAACAAATCTGCAACCGAGCTAACATCGATCACGGAATCCGCGCAAAGTTTTTTAGCGACGCTTGGGTACGAGAAAGGGTCGGCATAAAGCGAGCTATCACCGGTGGCGGCGTACCTGCAGATTTGGTCGGCGACTTCCAGAAGCTTTGGAACTCATGTCTAGGAGCAATGAAGTGACGAGCGAAACTGAGTTCCGAAATGTGGAAGAGGAAGTGTCGAAGCTGCTTGAAGAATGCGGGGAGTTGAAGAGAACTTTGAAGACAATCAGCTCTCAACTCTCGCGCATTGAAAATAGAGTGAAAGCAGTATTTCCCGCTACCGCGAAGAAGATAAAAGACCGGGAAATTGCGAACTCCAAGCAGAAAGTCAGTTCGCTTTCTTCTGAACAGGCACTAGCGGAATTCGATCATATCGTCGGACTTGCTTCCTCAGGAGCGACTTCGGAAGCCGAAAGCTATCTTGCGCGCCGATCTTCCGTTGATTTGCTCGCCATAGCGAGGGAAGTTGGAATCACTTTTTCAACCAACAAGCCATCAATTCGCACAATGCACGATGCCATTCTTGGAAAGGTTCGCGAAAGCATCCTCTTATCGCGGCATAGCCGACGCGAGTAACTGAGAGACGTCCCATGCCCATCAAACACTTCCTCCCACCCGCCGGCATCAAGTCCCCGCCGCTCTCCTTCGCCACCCGCGTCGGCGACCTCCTTTTTATCTCCGGCATCCCCGGCTTCGATGCCAACGGCGATCTCCCCGACGGCTTCGAGGCGCAGTTCGCCAATGTCGTCATCAACATCCGGCGCGTGCTCGATGAAGCCGGCGCGACGTTCCGCGATCTCGCCAAGGTCAACGTGCTGCTGACGCGCGCGGCCGACGTCGCCACGATGAACAGGCTCTATGCGGAAGCGTTCGGGCCGGCGCCCTATCCGGCGCGCACGACCTGCGTGGTGGTGTCGCTGCCGAACCCTGCGATGCTGATCGAGATCGAGGGCGTGGCGGCGTTGAAGGCGTAGCGGCAACCTCTGCGTCATTCCGGGGCGCGCCTCTTGGCGCGAGCCCGGAATCCATTTGGCCACACCAAAGCTGTGAAATGGATTCCGGGCTCGACGCTTCGCGTCGCCCCGGAATGACGACTTCAGGCTTTTCGCAAGCGGCGCTATGGATTGCTTCGCCTTGCGCGCAACGAGAATTTTGCTGCTCAGGTGCGGCAAAGCAACCCGACGGGCAAATCACTTCTGATTTTCAGAAATTACGTCAAGCCCGCGAATGGAAAATATTCCGCTTAACCCGCAGGCCAAATCAGTGCCAGAATCCGCACGTCTCACCCGTTACGAGGGGCGCTCGCGAACGTCACGAACGCGCGGTGAGATGCGGTGGACGCGGAAGGCGCGGGACGCAAGCGCATGAAGCGTACGGCCAAGTCGTGTGGTTCTGACGTCGCGGTGCTGGCGTCAAGTTGGCGGGAGGTGTCCCGCCGATGACGGAGGCAAAAGAGCCGTTCTCCGGGAAGAGCACGAAGTAAGCCGTAAAGCCACTGCGCAGGGAAGGCCGGAGTGTTTCCGCTGAACCTGTATGCTCGTGTGCGCACTCTCCATACCATTGCACACGGGACCGCGGGTGCAGCGCGCACCCGGTCTTCCCTGCGCCCTCCGTTTTCGAGGGCGGAAGTAACGCACAGCTCGGGCGCATCGTGTCGCGAGAATGCGGATGCATATTCAGTCGTCATCACCCGCGCAGGCGGGTGATCCAGTACGCCGCGACCTCTCGGTTCACACTCTGGCGTCTGGAATACTGGATCGTCCGGTCAAGCCGGACGATGACGGCGGGGGTGGCTGTTTGACATTTGAATCAGAAACAGCCACGTGGCCGCAATCGCGCTCGCGATTCCGCACAGCGAATTTTCGCGCCCTATCGCTCATTAACCATTCATTAACCAAACGCGCCCACCTTCGCGCTGCGGCAGGGGGCCGTGATTCCTGATGCTTCTGCTCCGCGTTTCGGGGCTGGCGTTGAGTCGGGAGGTGTTGATGCCCCAGGTTGATGTTGGCGAGTACCGTGATCTGTACCTCGGCGCGGATTGTTTCCCCGCCCCCGAGATTCCGCAACCGGAGTCTCAAACACTCTCACCCCACGAAATCGTGCCCATGCTGATCGGCTCCACGGTCGAGGCGATCGAGCGCGAGCTGGTGCTGCAGACGCTGGCGCGGTTCGATGGCAACCGCACGCATGCCGCGCGCGTGCTGGGGCTTTCGGTGCGCACGATGCGGAACAAGATCCGCCAGTATGCGACGGACGGACGCGACATTCCCGCGCCGAGCTAGATCGAACTCAACGACGCCTGCTCGCGCGCCAGGTTTTCGCGGGCCCGGCGGTCGTAGGTCGCGGCGAAACTTGCGTCGGGATAAATGACCGGCCGGGCGGCAAACTGGCCGAGCACCCTGGCGCGACCGGCACGATAGTCCGCCTCCGGCACGTGAATAAACTCTCGCCGGATCGCCGCGGCGTAGGCGTCGTAGCGCGAGGGCTCGGCGCCCAAAATGCTGAGATCGATCGAGATCAGGAGCGCGCCCAGGCGATCACCGGGCTCGACCTGATGCGTCCTGGTCAGGCGGATCAGGCGGCCGACCTTGTCCGCGCGGACATGCTGCTCAGCCAGGCGCGCGCTGAGCTCCTCGTTGTCCGCCCTGGTCGCGTCGTAGACGACATCGTGCCACCAGATGGCTTCGTTGAGAATTTCGCGTTCGGCATCGGAAAGGCCGTCCACGCGCGCGAGTGCGGCGAGGCAGTCCTCGATATGCGTCAGGTTATGATAGTGGCGGCTGGGCGCGGTGTAGGCGGCAACCAGTTCGTCGCGGTTCATCGCTCACCTACCGTTACGGCCGTAGGGTGGGCAAAGGTGCGAAGCGCCGTGCCCACCATCAACACTCCGCGCGCAATGGTGGGCACGCTTCGCTTTGCCCACCCTACAAAGCGCTACCGCATCGTGATTGCGAGGCCGCTTAGATCCGCGTTGGCCATCAGCCCGACCTGGTGTCCGGTCAGCTCCAGCACCGCACCCTTCTGGTTGGTCAGCACGATCGCGCGCGCGCCGCGGCCGATGGCAAGGCCCGCGCCTGCTGCGCCGTAGACGCCGGCGACGTCGGAGGGGCGCCAGATGTTGCTGACGCGGCCGCGCAGGATGGTCTTGGAACCGCCGAACACGAAGCCATAGTCGAGCCCGCCGGTCGACAGCGCATAGCGCCGGCCGCGGAAGTCGAGCACGCCGGAGCCGCCGGAACCGCCGATGACCCATCCCGCCTTGTAGATCGTGAGCTGCACGAAACCTTCATCGGCGTGCGAGGCGGAGGACAGCACGGTGCCGGCAAACGCGATCAGCGCGACCAGGGCAACACGAATGGCGGATATCATCTTCATCAAATTCTCTCCCGGAGACGTTTGCAGGCGGGCCCGACTGACGCGGATGTGAGTCGTGCCCGATCACTTGTAGCCGATCGACCGCATCAAAACAGCGGCTTCATGCGCCTGGCGATGCACGGCCGGCCAGCACATCATCACGAATGCGACACATTTCGATCAATATCCACGGCGAGGCGAACGCTGCGTTCAGTTCGTAGCAACCATTAAGTAGATTGATTGCGTGCGATTGAATTCGCCGCTTCCGTTTCCAGCATGACGTCGTGCTCGCGGCCGTCAAGGCGTGGCCTGG
>JAESGP010000160.1_pt1 | contig 27991 bp, 39 predicted proteins | sample 9269741 | NCBI WGS metagenome assembly JAESGP01 (sample SAMN15720684, study PRJNA650882) | algae metagenome | isolation source: Desmonostoc vinosum HA7617-LM4 and co-occurring heterotrophs from cave wall | place: USA: Waikapalae cave, Hawaii | collected 2011-05-27
GCTATCTTCCATTCGCTCAAACTTAGGTGCTGCATCACCGCGCGTTGGCTCATATTCGGGCCTTTGCCGGGTGTATCCTCGATCATTTCTTCGCCTTCAGCCCCAGGTCTACGGGCCGGTCCGGCTGTTTCTCGGCATTGAACGCTGAGAGCAACGCCATCAGCTTTGCGCGAACCTTTTCGATGTCTTTGAGAAGTTCGTCACGCTGCACAGGGGGCAGACTATGGATGGTAGCCTCTAGCTTTGCCGCCATCTCGTCGAGCTCCCGCAGGCCGTTCACATTCATTTCTTCACTTTCCGTTCTGACAGCGCAAACCGCTATAGAGGTCGATTCCGAGGGCGAAGTTCATAGAGTAGCCGTAGCCGTTCTTGGACCTCGACAAGCCGCCGCTTGTCCTTAGCGGTCAGGAACCTCTCGTCGCGCTTGCCAACAACGATCCGCCAGCCATGTTTATCATCGGCAACGACAGCCAAGACCAAGCGGGAACGGCGGCTTCCAGAATTATGCATTTCCTCAGAAATGAGCCAGCTCAGATCGACGCTGGAAATGCGCTTTTTAGCCATTTCCCGGCCTTTCAGATCTTCGAGCGCATTTTCTCGAGCCCGGCCTCAGTCAGCCTTACTTCCATGAGGTGATGCTCACCCCTGGTCTCTATCCAACCCTGATGGGCTAACCGGCTAAGCATCATTTCCCCTGCTCGGATAGGCAGGCGGCTTGCTATCTTCCATTCGCTCAAACTTAGGTGCTGCATCACCGCGCGTTGGCTCATATTCGGGCCTTTGCCGGGTGTATCCTCGATCATTTCTTCGCCTTCAGCCCCAGGTCTACGGGCCGGTCCGGCTGCTTCTCGGCATTGAACGCTGAGAGCAACGCCATCAGCTTTGCGCGAACCTTTTCGATGTCTTTGAGGAGTTCGTCACGCTGCACAGGGGGCAGTCTATGGATGGTAGCCTCTAGCTTTGCCGCCCTCTCGTCGAGCTCCCGCAGGCCGTCCACATTCATTTTTTTACCTTCGAGTCCCCGGCTCTACAAGCCGGCGGGGTCCGGCAGGTCTTGCACAATTCATTTTGGGTCGGCGACCGCGCGGTGCCAAGCCATCCGCATGTAAGCGCAATTCGCCGGCCTTCCTTCATTGCTTTAGATCGAGCCTCCCCTGGCGGCAGGCTAAGGGCGCGCGCTTCAGCGCTGCTTCGGCTGCTGCATCCAGTTTCTCAAAGTTGTCGTCCTCACTCATTTTCCTTCGCGAGCCCCAGCTCAATCACCATCGCCATCATCGTTCGCTCGGCCAGTACCTTGGCGACGAACTAGCCGTCTTCTACCTCGTTCCCGGATCCTATTGCCTCCATACGTCGGATCATGCCCAAGACGTGGTTGATCTCCATGATCATCTCGGAGGCTTCGTTCTTCTGACGCAGGCCTTCTTCCATTTTCTCGAGATCTTGAACAAGAACGTTCATACTGATCGCGTCACGCGCCTTGCATGCTGCGATAACTGCCAAAATAATCCAGCGGTGGGCTTCAAGCCGGCGGGAATGGCCGAAAATCGCTTCTTCGATCGCCTCTTCGTTCATTTACCCTTCGCCTTCGGCCGGCCAATGGCACTTGAGCGGCGACCACGAGTTGTTCTGACGGTCTGCTTCTTCAACCCTTCGGCAACGGATCGCAGTTTGCCAGCCGCTTTTAATGCCGAGGAACGACCCGGGCCTTGAGGCAGCTTGCGCGCGTGTTCTAACGCTGCATCGGCTGCCTTAACCGCCTCCTCATAATAGCTGTCCATCGTCATCTCTTTTTGGCGCGATCTACGCGGGCGTCTCGAAACGGGCTCGGCCCCTCTATGAGCTTTCGCTTTCGCGTTGTTCGCTCTTCCGGTGTCAGGCTTGGATCTGATTGCTTGTCGATCGCTTTCGCGGCCAACTCTGCTGCGCGGGCTGCGGCCTGCTTGCTGGTTGAGAGCACGCGCGGTTGATGAGAGGGCTTGGACAGTCCGATCTCGACTAGGCGGCGGATGGCTTCGGAACGACTGGCTTCGTGCTCCTCTGCCCATCTATCGACTTTCGCAGTCAACCCTTCTGGCAACCGAACTGCGGAAACCGGGTCGACGCCTCCCTTTTTCTTGGGGCGGCCTCGCGGTTTTTTGTTTACAGAAATTGACTTCTTCATGAATTTTTGTTTACGATAATTCCGCTTATCGTGCAAATTCCAACAGGAGCGGGAAAAATGGCGATGACTGGGAATGCTGGAATGCCGGACTTCGAGTCCGAATTCTTCGGACTGCCGGAATACAACGTCAACTTCACCCGCACGGAAGATGCGGGGGACGGATTTATTCGCGTCTACCACTGGCGTCGATTAGGGAAGATGATGGAGCCGACGCACACCGTGCTCGTTAGGGCCACCGAACTCGTGAAGATCACCGACGAAATCGAAAAGTTCGCTACAGAGGTGGAGGGCCAACGGGGACATCCCAAGCCGGTCAACTAAAGAAGCAGGCCCGGCCTCACTGCCGGGCTTTTTCTTGGAGGCTTGGGGCAAGGGGGCCGTCAGGCTTTTCCGGACAGGCGAACTAGATCAGTGCTTAAAATGTGAATTGATCCGTTCATCGGCCAGTCATAGGGACTGAGCTACGTATCCGTGCGTTTGGGCGGAGAGTTCGCGTGCCACAGTCGGGGCGTTTTGATTTCGAGCGGCAATTGGCACAGACCGTTGCCGAGCTTTCCCGTCAGATGCTGGAACTCCGACAGCTTCGCGAGCTGGTCAGATTGGCTGAAGGCTCCTGCAGGCCTAGCTCGCAATTCGGAAATCGTCGATCTGCTCGCCGGACCTCAACTTCGCATCCAGCCATCGGGGGCGCTTCCCGCGTCCTGACCAGGTTTCTGAAGGTTGATCCGGGTTCCGAAATTTTGCTTTCACCGGCGGGTAGGGCCGGCGTAATGGCGTGATTCGATCGACGAGCGGCTGCAGTTGCCGCAATCTCTCGTCGAGCTCGGCCTTCTTGGCCTTCGTCTTTTCGGCAAGCACGACGGTGATCTCCGCGTGCAGCTCGAACAGCTCGTCTGAAGTGTAGCTTTCAAGTTCAATTGCCATGACCGTCCCCTATCATGAGAGGGCAATGTCATATGTGAGTTATGCTCACATTAAGGCGCTTGAAGTAGGAAAGTTCCATATCGTCTAAGCCCGACGCAGAAAGGACTGCTGAAGCCCGGCATCGAGCCGGGCTTTTTTTCCGTTGTCGTTACCCGACATGTTACCCGGATATTGACTTCGCCTGACGCACGCTTCGATTTTCAACTAAGTCATTGAAAAGATTGGTGGGGAAGGAAGGACTCGAACCTTCGAAGCCATACGGCGGCTGATTTACAGTCAGCTCCCTTTGCCACTCGGGACACTTCCCCGTCCGTCAGCGTCAGGAACCGGCCGCCCGAGTGGCGGAGGACCGGACCATGGATGACGCTGAGGCCTGGCCGGATCGAACCGGCTGCGGCCGGCGCGTTTATGGGCGAAGCGGGATGGCAAAGTCAACCAAGGCAGGCCACCAAAAGCACGCTCGAGAGAGCCAAATTGCCATATTCGGGGACCCGTGACACAAGCTCCCCATGAGCGATCGCGACCGAAAGCCGCCGTTCCGCCGTGGCGGCGGCAAACCCTTCGAAAAAGGGCGGAAATTCGCCAGTCCGCCGGGCCGGCGCGAGCGGAACACAGACTCCGACGGGCCGGTGATTCTCTACGGCTGGCACACCGTGACGGCGGCGCTGGCCAACCCCGAGCGCCAGATCCGAAAGCTGTTCCTGACCGAGAACGCCGCCCGCAGGCTTGCGGACGAAAACATCGACACCCGCGTCCCCCCGGAGATCGTCCGGCCGAACCTGATCGACCAGCGGCTCGGGCCCGATGCCGTGCACCAGGGCCTGCTCGCCGAGGCCGATCCCCTCGCCTCCCCCGACATCGATACGCTGCCGCAGGAAGGCATCGTGCTGGTGCTGGACCAGATCACCGACCCGCACAATGTCGGCGCCATCATGCGCTCGGCGGCGGCGTTCGCGGTCAAGGCGATCGTCACCACCGCGCGCCACAGCCCGGAGGCCACCGGCGTGCTGGCCAAGTCCGCCTCCGGCGCGCTCGAGCTGGTGCCGCTGGTGTCAGTACAAAATCTCGCCCGCGCGCTGACCGAGCTGAACGACCGCGGCTTCATGACGGTCGGGCTGGACAGCCAGGGCGATCAGGATCTTGCCGCAGTGACGTTGCAGCCGCCGCTGGCGCTGGTGCTGGGCGCCGAAGGCAAGGGCCTGCGGCAACTGACGCGGGAGACCTGCCGCGTGGTGGCGCGGCTCGACATGCCCGGCGAGATCAAGAGCCTGAACGTGTCGAACGCCGCGGTGCTGGCGCTCTATATCGGCGCGAGCCGGCTCGGACTGATGAAATAAGAAACGCCCGCTCGCAGCACGCGAACGGGCGCTGAAGAAGTATTTGCCGGCTCAGTAGTAGCGGCGCAGCACGCGCTGGCCGTAGTAGCGCCCGGCGTGGCCATAGCGGTGGACGCGATAGCCGTAGGGCGCGCGGTTGTAGCCATAGCCGTAGCCGGAGACCGAACCTTCGCGATAGACGCGGTACGGCGCGATGTTGCCGGGACCGGTATAGGTCGGACCCTGGTTGACGTAATAGTACTGCTGCTCCGGATCGGGCAGCCGCTCGCGGACGCCCCATCCCCAACCGCCACAACCGCCGCAACCCGCAAAGCCGAAGGCCACCGGCGCGACCGCGACCGGCGCAACAACGACCGGCGGCTGCCAGCAGGCGCTATAACCGCAAGCCATCGCAGGCGCTGCCGCCATGACGGCAACGGCGGCGATAAATCCCTTAATCAAATGACGCATTACGCTCTCTCCTGTAGGTGTTCTTCGTTGGCTCAGTCTTATCGGCGTGGAAAATGGGGTGGCCCGCGCCATTCATTCTGCTGCGGCGCGTAGATGATCGCGGGCGGATTGACGGGTACGTCGGACTGCGCCGGCAGCGGCGCCGACTGCACCGACCAGGACTGATGATAGCTTTCGGCCGGCTGCGGCAGACGGCGGTTGGCCGGCGGCTCGATTTCAAGGCGCCCGTATCCGGGCATGCGGCCGGCGCTCGGGTAATAGCGGCCGACGTTCGGAACCGGATCGATGTAGCGGCCACCATAGATGGTCGGCTGGACCTGGTTGTTCTGGCCGAGACCCCATTCGCCCTCGACCACCGCATAGGATGCATCGACGCCGTTAATGATGACGGGAACCCCGGGGCGGCCGGGAATGACGATGTCGAAGCCGCCGCCGGCAAGAGCCGTCGACGCCGTCGCCATCAAAACAGCCAGTGTCACGCCAATGCGCATTTCACGCCCCGCTTTCCTCGCTCACATCCTAATCCAGCGGCCGTTTCGAGAGGTTAAGGCCACCGGCGAAACTGCCGGTAAGCCTAACGCGCAAGGCTGTAGCATCGTTCAAATCCGGGATTTTGCGCTATCGAAGCGTTAACGGCTTAGCGACGGAGCGGAGTCTTAAGCCGTCATTCCGGGGCGATGCGAAGCATCGAACTACGGGGCGCCCTTGCGCCCCTGAGAATCTCGAGATTCCGGGTTCGCATCTTCGATGCGCCCCGGAATGACGCTCCCGCGCGACCCGGTCGATTGTCATTTGGGCTGCGATATCGCACCATCCGCCCTTCCCAACGCCAGCCAAAAGACCTGCGATGACGCCTCCCAAAAAGCCTGCGAAGAACGTGCTCTGGATTATGTGCGACCAGCTTCGCTACGACTATCTCGGCTGCACCGGGCATCCGAGCCTGAAGACGCCGAACATCGATGCGATAGCAAAGCGCGGCGTGCTTTTCTCGAACGCCTATGTGCAGTCGCCGATCTGCGGCCCGTCGCGGATGTCGTTCTATACGGGTCGCTACATGCGCTCGCACGGTTCGCACTGGAACGGCTGGCCGCTGCGCGTCGGCGAACCCACACTCGGCGATCACCTGAAGAAGATCGGCGTGCGCAACGTGCTGGTCGGCAAGACGCACATGGCGCCCGACCTTGAAGGTTTGAAGAATCTCGGCATCCCCCAGGACTCGATCATCGGCGTGCACGTCTCGGAATGCGGGTTCGAACCCTATGAGCGCGACGACGGCCTGCATCCGACGGGACGGCCGCGCCCGGCCTACGACAATTATCTGCGCGAGCACGGCTATGACGCGCCCAATCCATGGGAGCACTGGGCCAATTCAGGCGCGGCGGAAGACGGCAGCCTGCAGAACGGCTGGCTGCTGGTTCACGCCGACAAGGCCGCGCGCGTGCCCGACGAGCATTCAGAGACGCCCTACATGACGCGGCGCGCGATGGAGTTCATTACCGAGGCCGAGGACGACGGCCGGCCATGGTGCCTGCATCTATCCTACATCAAGCCGCACTGGCCCTATATCGCGCCGGAGCCCTACGCCAGCATGTACGGGCCTGATGACGTGAAGCCGGTGATCCGCTCGCAGGAAGAACGCGGCAACGCGCATCCGGTGTTCGCCGCCTACATGGAGATGCGCTACTCGCGCAACATGGCGCGCAACGAGGCGCGCGAGAAGGTCATCCCGGCCTATATGGGGCTGATCAAGCAGATCGACGACCAGATGGGCGTGCTGATGCAATTCCTCGAAGCGCGCGGCCTGCTCGACACCACGATGATCGTGTTCACGTCGGACCATGGCGACTATCTCGGCGATCACTGGATGGGCGAGAAGGATCTGTTCCACGAACAGTCGGCGAAGATCCCGCTGATCGTGATCGATCCCTCTGACGCAGCCGACTCTACGCGCGGCACCGTGAACGATGCACTGGTCGAGGCGATCGACCTGGCGCCGACCTTCATCGAGTATTTCGGCAGCAACCCACCGGATCACATCCTGGAGGGACGATCGCTGCTGCCGCTGTTGCATGGCGACAGGCCCGCCGACTGGCGCAAGGTGGCGTTCTCCGAATACGACTACGCGATGCAGGACGTCCGGCTGATGCTGAACCAGCCGATCGAGCGCTGCCGCCTGTTCATGGTATTCGACGGCCGCTGGAAATTCATTCACGCCTCCGGCTTCCGGCCGATGCTCTACGACCTCGAAACCGATCCGCAGGAATTTTACGACCGCGGCGCCGACCCCGCCTGCGCCGACGTGGTGGCGCGGCTGCAATCGGAACTGTTCGACTGGGCGCTGCATCCCAGGATGCATATCACGACGCCGAACGCCAAGATCGCCGCCTACGCCAACCAGCAACTGCAGGTGAAGAACGGCGTCCTGATCGGCATCTGGGATGAGGCGGAACTCGGCGCGATCAAGGAGAAGATCGGCTTGAAGCCCTGAGCTCCCGGCCGGCGCACGCGAATCCGTGGGGAGTTCGGTGTTGCGGCAGGGACACGTCGTGCCGGTAAATTGCCGCGTTCACGCCACGTTTATTGCAGTTCCGCGCGCGCCGGAGCTACGGTCGCCCGGCGAAACACCTCGCAACCCACTGAGGAGCGCAATGAAGCCATATCGCGGCGAACTCGGATCTGCCGGCCGGTCGGTTCTGTCCTGCCGCGCATCATGGCGTCCGCTGTATGCGATGGCTGTCGCCGCGTTGCTGCTGCTGGCGACCGGCGCAAACCCCACCCAGGCGCGGCCTACGGCGCAGGCGGCTTCGACCTCGCATGTCTATCTGCTGCGCGGTGTGCTCAATATCTTTTCGTTCGGCCTCGATGACATTGCGGCACAGCTCCGCGCGCAGGGCATTCCGGTCACGGTCGCGAACTTCGCCTCGTGGTCGTCGCTCGCCGACGAAGCCGCCGCCGCATACAGGAGCGGCAGGATCAAAACGATTGTTCTGGTCGGGCATTCCTCGGGCGCGACCGCCCTGCCCGACATGGTCGCCAAGCTGGATAAGCTAGGGGCGCCCGTCACGCTCGCCATCGGCCTGGATTCGGTGTTTCGGACCAAGCTCTCGGGGCGCGTCGGACGCTATGTGAACTTCTACATTGCCAACGGCAACGGCGAGCCGGTCGCAAGGACCGCGCAGCTGCAGGGCAAGCTCGAGAATATCAATGTGCAGAACGTGCCCGGTGTCGGGCACATGTCCATTGAGAAAAACAAGATCATGCAGCGGAAGGTGATCGCCGAGATCGACGCCGTCGTGTTCGGCCGGAAGCCGCGGGATCCCGGAGCGGAGAGTGCCGCAAGACCCGGGCGCGCGAGCACCGCAGCGGTACGCGAGTAGTCCAGCCGCCGTTGCCAACGGGACGAATGCCGCAAAATCTGCCGATTCCTGGACGATAAATTGCTCGCAAGGCGGGGCTTTCCAGTCGCGAGCGGAATGTACATGAGAAGTCCGAGGCCAGTTGCGGCCGTGGCGATCGGTGCAGCCCTTTTTGTCTGCATGCTGGCGGCCGTTTTCAGGCCAGCGGCGGCCAGCCCGCTTCCCCGCACGACCAATGCTGCGGTAGCAGCCTCTCCCGACGTCCCGCCAGCAGCAACCTCGCCGCAGGCGCGCGTCTACCTGTTCCGCGGGGCGCTCGGCCCGATTTTTTCGCGTGGCATGGATCGCCTGACCGACCGTCTCCAGAAGGCCGGCATCCGGGCTGACGTCTACGAATTCACCATTTGCCGGCTGATCGCCGACCAGGCCATCCGCGATTTCCGTGACGAAGGCGCGCCGATCGTCCTGATCGGCCATTCGATGGGCGGACTATGCGCCCTGACGTTTGCCGGAATCCTGAAGTCCGAGAACATCCCGGTGAGCCTGGTGGTCACCATCGATCCCGCGCAGGCAAGTCCGAAGGTGCCGCTGAACGTCGAGCGCTTCATCAACGTCTTCCTGTCCGACAATGTATTGGGCGGCGGCGATGTGGTGGCCGAACAGGGTTATCAGGGCCACTACGCCAGCTTCGACATGAAGCAGCACGCGGAAGTCACCCACATCAACATCGACAAGATGGACTCGATCCACGAGCAGTTGATCGCCGCCATTGCGCAACTTGCAACGATGCGCCTGCCGGCCGGGGAAGAGGCGATGCCGCTGCGCTACATTGTTCCTCCCGGTGCCCCACTGGTGCTGTGGGACAGCGGCACGCCGCAGCTCGCTCGTCCGGGCGACACCTTGCAGACGTTGGCGGCGCTCAACAATGTGCCGCTCTGGTCGCTTGCCCAGGTCAATCAGGTCTCGGACAGTGCACCGCTGTCGGTCGGCCAGCGCATCCTCGTTCCGCGCCGTCTCGTGCCGCCTGTCGCGACAGCGACGGCAACTGCGCCGCGACCGAAGCGATAATTCAGCGCGTCAGGTGGGCCGCAGGAACGGGATCAGCATCGGCACGCGACGGCAATACGAGCCATAGGCATCCGCACCGAGTTCGGCGGTGAGGAAACCCTCCTCCATGCGCGCCTTCAACCCCATCCCGAGCGAGATCAGCGCCGCCCCCAATATCGCCGTCACCGTTCCGACCGCGATGCCCGTTACCAGCATGCCGGCGATCAGCCCGGTATAGATCGGGTGACGCACCATGCCGTAGGGGCCGGTGTCGATGACCTGATGGCCTTCCTTGTGCGTGATCGCGTTCGACCAGAAGCGCCCGAGATGAATTCTCGCCCACCAGGTGAACGAAATCCCTGCGAGCACCAGGCACGCCAGCACGTAGACGCCGACGCTGCCGAACTGCCAGAGCGGCTTTTCGCCCAGCACCTTGCCGGCCAACGGCATGAAAAGAACCGCGCCTGCGAGAATGGGCAGGCGATATTTGAGCGAGTCCGCGGTCATCACGTGCTTCTTGGTCTGGCCGGACCAGAATGACGCCACGACCCAGCTGATCACCCACAGGATCCAGATGATGGCGAGCAATTGCGTGGGCCACGTCGTGGTCCAGCCACTCAAGGCAAAACCGAACCATTGGCCAGGATCGTTCAGCATGTCGCGGTCCGTCTTTCTACTATTCGATCAACCGCCGGCCCGGCGCTCGGCGCGAAACGGTCGAGGGCGCGTGCTCCGCGGTAAATCCCATTCGGTTTGATCTTGGCCGCCGTCCAGCAGGTGCGCAATGGTTTCGCGCAGGACCGGTTCGACCGGGCCCGGCGCGTAGCCCAGTTCGCGTTGCGCCTTTTCGATCGACAAGGCGCCCGCCCGCATTGCGATCCGAACGCCTTCGGCGGTGCCGGACGGAGGCTTGTGCGTCACGTGATCGGAGATGAACTCGAGCGCTCCCGTGACCAGCTCGGCGACCTTGCCGTTGACGTGAATGCAGCGGACGCTGCGCCCGCTGATCTCGGCCATGATCTCGAGGACCCGTCGCAGCGGCATGCTTTCGCCACCGAGCACGTAGCGCTGTCCGGGGCGTCCGCGTTCCATCGCAAGGATCAGCCCTTCGGCGGCATCGCGCACATCGACGAGGTTCACGACAAAATCGAGATGCAGTTGAAGACGCCGGCTGAGGAAATACCGCAGCATCGCCGTCGGCGGGGTATTGTGGTGGTCGTAAGGCCCGACCGGCATCGTGGGACAGCCGATGATGACCGGATATCCGGACGCAGTCGCCTGCATGGCGAAACGGTCCGCGAGCATTTTCGAACGCGTGTAGGGACCCGGCATGTCGTCCGGCAACAGCGCGTCGTCGGCGACCGCAGCGATCGTGGGAGAGGCACGGAACAGAATGGATTCGGTCGAGCAGTGCAGGAAGCGCTTGATGCCGCGCGCGCGCGCCGTCTCGATGACGACCTTGGTGCCGCCGAAATTGACGTCGTGAAAATCGGCCTTTCGCGGCACCCACATTCCGGGCAGGCCAGCCAGGTGATAGACCTCGTCGACCCCGTCCATCGCACGGTCGACCAGGTCGCGATCGAGCACCGATCCGCAGACATACTCGACTTGCGGCAGCGCGCGAGGCGGCGGCTGCAGATCGAGCACCCTCACCTGCCGGCCCCGCGCGATCAGCGCCGAGGCGAGGTGCTTTCCGATGAATCCACTGCCGCCTGTGACCAGGATACGCGTCATGCTACGGGTGCACTCAAGCCGAACTTATTCGAGATCAAGATGCCGCACCTTGCGGCTGCCCCTCGATGATGCTGGCGAGATCGCGCCGGAAACCGAGCGCGATAAACAGCTTCGCCATGACGAACATCGGGCCCAGCAACAGGTGGGTCGGATTGTCGACCAGCGCCGGCTGCCGCCCTTCGAACACACGATGCCCGATGATCTGCGATGCGACGCCGACGACGATCAGGATCGCCGTCAGCGACCACAGGCCGGCCGTCGTCGTATGCGCAGCGATCGCCGCAGCCGTCGAGAGCAGCAAGACAGCGGCGGCAAGGATACCGGCACCCAGCGCGAAATCGAGCAGGAACCAGTAGACGAGCACCGGGATGACGGCGATAGCGGCCGCGCTGGTCTCTATCCCGAATACCCTGACGGGCCACAGGCTGAGCGGAAGGATCGCAGCCAGGAACAGGAACACGATGCCGAAGACATGCATCGCGCAGTTCCATGGATCGCGATGATATTCGACGTAATCCGCAAGCTGCCGCCGAAAATATGAACTCATGCGGTGCTCATCCCGTGCTGTCGAAAAACGCGGCTGGACGGGTCAACCAAAAACCCGGCGCCCCTGCTTCATTGCCCAACTCCGGTCGGAGAGACAAGGCTAGTTAAACTTCGGAATCACCACCAAGTCAAAGCGCTGGCCCGGTGGTTTTGCGGCCCTTCGGCGCGGCTCCGCATGTGCAGGCGAATCATGCGTTAATTCAGGCAACTAGCGTGGCCCATGGGCTTCGGGAACCGGCGAATGTTGCGACAATTTCCCCCAGGCGCAGTCACGGTCTTGTGTGCATGCGCGCCCTCCCCCTTCGACCTCCAGTCGCCAGCGCGATTCTCGCCGATGAAAACCGGTCGCATCGCCGAGGTCGGAGATATAGTGCAGTTCGCGTGCCTTACTCCGACACAATGTGCGCCTGCCGCCACGCCGCCGGTGGCGTGCCGACCGTTCTGCGAAATGCACGATTGAAGGCGGCCTCGGAATCATAGCCGACCGCTTCGGCCACGCGCGCGATCGGATCGCGTCCGGATGCAAGCAGTCCGGCCGCGAGCTGCATGCGCCAGCGCGTCAGATACTGCATCGGCGGCTGTCCGATCAAATGCGTAAAACGCTGCGCAAGCGTCGAGCGCGACAGTCCCACCGATCTCGCCAGCTCATCCAGCGTCCAGTCCGCGGAGGGATCGCCATGCAGAAGATTGAGTGCCTGTCCGACATGCCGGTCGCCGAGGCCGGCGAGCCAGCCGGTCTGTTCGGGACCGAGCGCGTCGATGTGGCATCGGATCGCCTCGACGAACAACAATTCGCCCAAGCGCGCGAGCACTTCCTCCCCGCCCGTCCGGCGTCCTTCGGTTTCCGCCCTCGCCGCGCCGATCAGGAAAGCAATTCCGGAGTTCTCGCGATATGAACTGCGCTGCAGGTGCATCACCGCGGGCAGCGATTCCAGCAGCGGATTGAAAGGTCGGACGTCGCAGCCGAGAAACCCGCACAGGATGCGCGCGTCGGTGGGCCCGCTGTCGCCGACGCGGATCCTGTGCGGAAGCTGATCGTCCGTCGGACGACGGTAGTAGCTCAGATCGGGGATAGCCTGCATGCCCGGCGCACTCGAAAGCACGTGGGCCGCGCCTTGCGGAAATGCGATGATGTCGCCGGCATCGAGCCGCACCGAAGGCTTGTCGATCAGCCCGCCCCAGCAGCAGCCGTCGATGATGACGTGATATTCGATCACATGCTGCGCGCCCGGCAGCACGGCGGCAGCGCAGGCCGACGATGCCGGCGCCGCGGCCACCCAGGGTGCGCGGACGTCGAGATGGAAGAACATCGCACTGCTAAGTCGCACGGCGCGCAACACGTCGGAGAGAGCATCCGCCCCCATATTCGCAGCTCCAATCGGACGCTCGGTCACGCTTCCCGGACGAACGGCAAAAAGTTGAGAGAATTCAGACGTTCAGTCAAGCCGTCCGGCAGGCTGGTCATTTGTCGCACCCTGGTTCGGCCCTATGTCTCGCCGCGTCAAAGGAGACTGCAATGGACAAGATGGTGAGTGAACTGAACGAACAGAAGCTGGAAAGTTTCGTCGCGCGGATGCTGGACGACCTCGGCGCCGCCATGATCGCACCGCTGGTGCGCATCGGTGACGAACTCGGGCTGTACAGCACGCTGGCGAAATCAGGGCCGGCGACGCCGGAAGAACTGGCGCGGCGTACCGGAACGGTCGAGCGCATGGTGCGCGAATGGCTCAGCGCCCACGCCGCCGCCGGCTATCTGGACTATGACGCCGCGACCAAGCGCTTCGTCATGAATCCCGAACAGGCGATGGTGTTCGGCAATCCTGACAGCCCGGTCTACCTGCTGGGCTCGTTCGAGGTTTGCCAGGCTGTCATGGTGGACCAGCCCAAGGTGAGCAAGGCCTTCCGCAACGGCGGCGCCGCGGGCTATCACGAACGGTGCAACTGCCTGTTCAGCGGCATGTCGCGTTTCTTCGGCGTGAGCTACAAGGCCCACCTCGTGCAGGAATGGCTGCCCGCACTTGAAGGCGTGGTCGAGAAACTGGCGCGAGGCGCCAAGGTCGCCGATATCGGCTGCGGCCATGGCACCTCGACCATTCTCATGGCGAAAGCGTTCGAACGATCCAGATTTTTCGGGTCCGACAACCACGCGGATTCGATCGCCTGCGCGCGTGACGCGGCGGAGTGCGAAGGCGTCGCAGCGAGGGTCGAATTTGCCGTCGCCACCGCCAAGAATTTCGCAGGCCGCGACTTCGACCTGATCTGCTGCTTCGACGCGCTGCACGACCTCGGCGATCCCGTCGGCGCGGCGCGCCGGGTCCTGGAAGCGATGGCGCCCGACGGCACGTTCATGGCCGTGGAGCCACGTGCGGGCGATACGCTGGAAGACAACATGAATCCGGTCGGCCGGCTTTACTACGCCGGCTCCACCATGATCTGCACGCCGGTTTCTCTTGCCGAAGAGGTCGGACTTGCGCTCGGCGGCCAGGCCGGGCCGGCCCGGCTCGAGTCGGTCCTGCGTGAAGCCGGGTTTGGCCGTGTCCGGATCGCGGCCGAGACGCCGTTCAATATCGTGCTCGAAGCGCGGCGATAAACCAAAGCCGTTACGTCAAGTCGTTTCATTATTTCATGAGCCACCGGCGGCACTTCCCGTCGGTGGCAAAGGTTTCTTCGCCATGAACTCACAGGCAAAACAGATCGATCGCGAACACGGCAACGCCGGACAGATACTCGATCAATTGGTCGCCGCTTTCCTCACCGCGCTGGTCCGCGCCATACTGCATCGGCGCGGAAGGCATCGCACGAGGATGCAGACCTGAATCTGGTCAGGCGCTCTTCGCGCGCTTCGGCGCGCGGACGGGCCGCGATGCGGCTCGCTTCGACATGTTAAACGCGATAGCGGCGCGAATAAGCGCCTTCAACGCCTTTTCATCGAGCCTGTCGCCCTCGTGTATATCGATGGCGCGCCTTGCGTTGCCTCCGAGGCTGGAATTGAAGAGGCCTGAGGGATCTTCCAGCGAAGCTCCTTTGGCGAAGGTCAGCTTCACGACCGCCTTGTAGGTCTCGCCGGTGCAGATGATGCCGTCATGCTCCCACACCGGGACCCCTCGCCACTTCCACTCCTCGACCACATCGGGATCGGCCTGCCTGATCAGCGTCCGGACCCGCGCGAGCATCTCGCCGCGCCAGTCGCCGAGCTCCTTGATCCGCGCATCGATCATGCGAGAGGGAGAAGCGTCCTTTGCTTCCATCGAACCGCTCGTCTTCTTCATGGCTTGGCCTTCTTCATGGTTCTTGTCGTCCGCCTACCGCTCACAAGCGTTCGCCAGGCAATTGGCTGGCTTGCTTCACCCATGCAGCGAACTGAGTTTCGTCGAGTTGCACGCCCTCGCGGATATCGAGGTAGCGCACCTCCGGATGTTTGGACTCGCCGGCAGGCACAGGTCGCAGCGATGTGCCACGGAAGAAAGTCACTTTGATGTACTTCGTGAAGCAGTGAAAGCTCAGGAACCAGCCCTCGCCTTCGATCCCATAGAAGGGTGAATTCCATTTCACTGCCTTGCTCACACCGGGGATGGTACGCACGATGAGCGCATCAAGTCGGCGTCCGACCTCGCTTTTCCAGTCCGGCATCGCCGCGATATAGGCCTGCACGGGCGCGTCGCCGTCGCCCTTCGCGATCTGCGGATTGCCGCCCGACAGGAGGACCGGCTTTGTGGTGACCTTTCTGGCGGTGGTCTTCCTTGCGACCTTCGCAGACCTGCTGGATGCTTTGCCAGCCATTGCGTTCACTCCGGCCGGGCCAAAAGCTGATCCAGCTTCGCAAGGAACTGCTGCCAGCCGGCATTGGCGCCACCGTAGGCCTGCTTCTGATCCGGACGGAAGCCCGACTGCTCCATGCGCAAGTGGGTGCCCTTGCTGGTCGGCGTGAGCGTAAAGGTCACCACGCTCTTCAGACTGAAGGCCGGGTCGTCGTTCGCAAAATTCCAAGTGTAGGACAGCGTTCTGGAGGGATCGACGGCAAGAACCTCGCAGTCCAGCACGCCGCCCCATTCGCCGCGAAGATTGAAGCTGTGACCGACCACCGGCTTGAAGTCGTTCTTCATCAGCCACTCCTCGATCAGATGCGGCTGCGTCAGCGCGCGCCAGAGTTTTTCCGGCGGAAACGCAAACTCCCGTTCGACGACGACGGAGCGCGTTTCAATCGATGTGTCGTTCATTGGTCCATCCTCTTCAGCAGATCTTCGAGATCGTCGAACCGGTTCTGCCAGAAGCCGGCCATCTGGCGGGTCCAGTCGATCAGCGGGCTGAGCGCGCCGAGCTGCGCGCTGTAATGCGTCTGCCGGCCCTCATGGCGGTCGCGCACCAGGCCGGCCTGCTTCAGCACGCCCAGATGTTTCGAGACAGCCGGCTGCGAGATTCCGGCGCGCGCGGTCAGCGCTCCCACCGTCTGCTCTCCCTCGCGGCACAGCCGCTCGAAGATCGCCCGGCGGGTCGGATCGGCAAGCGTTCTGAACAGCACGTCGTGGCCGGTTGGCATCGATCTATAACCCGTTGGTTATTGATTGACGTATAACCACGGAGATATGGATTGGTCAAGCCAAGAGGCACGACGCATCAGGCTGACTAACCTCCAAGACTGAACGCCAGCCCAATGGCGCCGACCAGAATGAGGCTGACGGCCCAAACCGTTTCCAGATTGAACCAGCTCCGCGATACGAATTTCAGACCGAGATAGCGGTAGACCAGCCACGCGAGACATCCGCCGGCGGCGATCATCGCGGCGGCGTGGACGATGGCGACCAGCACCGCCGTGCCGAGGTTGGCATTGATGAGGCTGCCGGCCGCCGCATGCCCCCTGTCGAGGTCGGCTTCACCGCAGAGCCCGAGATAGATCGGCACCAGCATCAGCCCCGCGCCATGCGCGATGGCGACCGCAAACGACCACAGCGCCAATTGCGTCGGTGGAATCCGCGCCAGCGCCCGCGGATGGCTGCGGCTGGCAAGCCGGTAGATTCCGAAGGCGATGACAAGAAGGCTTGCGCCCACCTGGATCTGGCGCTGCCATTCGACCAGCGTGATCAGCAGCGCGAAGGGCAAGATCACCAGCAGCATGGCCAGCAGGTGGCCGATGGCCAGCGGCCCGAGCGCTGAAACCAGCGCCCGCGGACTTCGCTCCATCAATCCCGCCGAAACGGCGAGCGGCCACCCCATTCCCGGATTGGCGCCATGGTAGAGGCCGCTCGCGACGACCGCCAGCCAGAGCCAGGCTGGCGTCCAGTCAGTTGCACTCAAATTCAGACCGACGGATAGCAGAATGAATCGGTCGAGCAGTCCCCGCCATCGAGCCGGATCTGATGCGCCCGGTACCCTTCGGGGAAGCTCACCCAATAGTCCTTGGCCAGTTCGAGGCCTCCGCCTGGTTTTGCGATCGCCATCACTTCGGCCGCAGGCATGCCATCGGGATAGAATTGATCGTCCCAGGTCGAATACAGCGAGTTGGTCCAGTACACCCGCTTGCAGTCGCGGCTGATCTCGACCATTTGCGGACCGCCTGCATAGGCCTTGCCGTTCGGATGCGGCGTCTTGCGTACGATGCCGCCGATGTGAACGGACCCGGCAAGCTTCAGCTTCCGCGGATCAGAGACATCGTATTGACGCATCTCGCCGGTGCCCCAGCAGGACACGTAGAGAAACTTGTCGTCCATCGACAGGTCGATGTCGGTGACCAGCGGCGGCACCGCGCCAAAGCCCTGCAGCAGCGGCGGCAGTTGCTCCTTCGGCGCGGGCTCGGGCGGGATCGTCGCAGTCTTCTCGATGTGGAATTTTCCGCCCTCGCGCCACCAGGTCCAGATCGAGCCTTCGAGGTTGGTGGTGTCGACCACGACGCCCACGAAGCCGTACTCGCGCACCGGATCGTGCGCGGGCCGCACTTCCAGCGCCATTTGATGGTTGGCGCCGAGATCGATGGTCTGGACGTTCTTGCGCGCGCGCAGGTCCCAGAAGTGAATCCGGTGGCCGTATTTGTTGGAGAGCAGATCCTCCGGCACGATCCCGTTCTCGAACTGCGGCGGCAATGCCCACTCGCTGCTCACCATGTAATCGCGCGGCAGGTTCCACCAGAAATCATAGTGCTTGGTCTGCGAACCGCGATCGATCTCCCAGCGCCCGAGGACCTCGAAGGTCTGGCAATCCATGATGAAGATGCCGGGCGGTCCATCGGTACCATCCTTGCCGCCACCGCCGAGCGTCGAGACGTAGATGCCTTCCGGCCCGCAATGGATCGTGTGTGGCCGCGAGTAGCCGGTCTTTTTGAAGATCTCCTCGGGCTCGATGATCTTGTGAATTTTCGCATGCGTCGGATCGGGCTTGGTATCGATGATGTAGATCCGGGAGGACCGCATGCCGGGGATGATGAGATAGCGCCGCTCGAGAAAGGCGTGGCCGGCGAGCGGTGACAGCGCCGAAGAACACGCGTTCCAGCCGAAATGGTGGAACTCGTCACCCTTGTTGGGCATGGTCACGGTGTGAACGACCTTGCTGTAGGTCGGCGAGCCCGGCTTGACGTCGATGACGGCGAGCGCGTCGGGCTTCGAGAAATCAGGACTGAGCAGCAAGGTGTAGGCAAAGTTCTCTGCCGGAGCCTCCATGGCAAGCTTCGGCGATGCGTGAAACGTCGGGTCGGGCCGGATCGTCATCGTACTGCCTCCCTGTTCGCGTGAAGATGCTTGAAGCAGCTCAGCGGCAGCAGCAGAAAGAGCTCATGTCGGCGCGTTGAAATTCCTGTTGCGGTTCCGCCGGCCGGGGTCGCCTGGTGTCACAATAGACCGTGAAATAAATCACCAATACGGCGCGCTGAACAGGATGATGCACGGGGGGCAAGCTCTCGCCGTCATTCCGGGGCGTGCGCGAAGCGTACGAACCCGGAATCTCGAGATTCCGGATTCGGCTCTTCGAGCCGCTCCGGAATGACGTTCCAAATCAGTTCGTGATCTTGTAGCCCGTCGCGTCCACGATCGGTCGCCAGAATGCGGTGTTGGCGGCGAGCGCTTGGGTGAGGCCTTCCGGCGTCGAGCCGACCGGGATCAGGCCAATCGCCTCCAGCTTGTCCCTGGCCTCGGGCTTGGCGAGCGCGGTGGCCGCCGCCTCGCTCAGTTTCTTGGCAAGATCCGGCGAGGCGCCCGCCGGCAGCCACATCCCGTACCAGCCATCGGCCACCAGATCGACGCCGCTCTCCTTCAAAGTCGGCGCGTCGGGCAGGAACGGCGAACGCTGCGCGCTGCCGACCGCGAGAATCCGAACGTTGCCCGCGCGATGCTGCGGGATGGCGTCGGTCAGCGTGGAGATCGCGAACGGCATATGGCCGCCGACGAGGTCGTTGATGATCGGCGCGCTGCCGCGATAGGCCACCCGCGTCAGCTTGATGCCGAGCGCCTGCTCGAGCCGCGATCCCGTGAAATGCGGAATGGTGCCGTTGGAGGGCACGCCGAACGTGGCCTTGTCCGGATTGGCCTTCAGCCAGGCGACGAACTGCTTGAAATCCTTGACCTCGGCCGGAACCGCCGTGCCGACGAAGACGCAGAATTCGAAGCGCACGAGCTGGCTGACGGGCACGAAGTCCTTTGCCGCGTCAAAGCTCGGCGTGGTCTCGACCATCGGCAGCAGATACATCGTGGGCCCCGTGGTGACCAGGATGGTCGAGCCGTCGGGACTGGCGCCTTTGACCGCCTTGATGCCGATCAGCCCGTCGCCGCCGGTGCGGTTTTCGACGATCATGTTGCGATCGACCAGCGGGCCGATGTGCTGCGCCAGCACCCGGCACAATGCGTCGCCGCCGCCGCCTGCAGCAAAGGGAAAGATGATCCTTGTCAGCGGCCCCGACTGCGCGAATGCGTGGCCCGTGCTGGCGACCAGCGCGCATGCGGCGCTTCCGGCCAGAAAATTCCGGCGATCCATGGATGTTTCCCCTCAAGCGAATGCGGTTTCGTAGACCGTCATCATTCCGATCGCGATGGTGGCAAGTCCCACGGCGCCCTGCAAGCCGCGATTGGCCCAGGTCAGCCAGCGGGCGGAGACGGCGAGCGGCACCGCGATCACCGCCGACAGCGCGCCCATGCCGATCATCGAGCCGACCCCGAACAGCGCGACATAGCCGAGCCCGACAGCGGGGCTGGACGCCTGCGACGCCGTCAGCACCAAAAGCGCCGCGGAACCCGCCATGCCGTGCATCAGCCCGACCAGCAGCGTGCGCCAGCGAAAACCGTGTTCGTGTGCGTGGGTGCGGGCATGCGGCATGGTCTCGCCGGCATGGCTATGGGCGTGAAAATGCACCGTGCCGTCACCATGGCCGTGCTGGTGGAAATGCACCCGGTCGTGCCACAGCCGCCACAAGACATGGGCGCCGAGGCCGATCAGCATGAAGCCGACAGCGGTCTCCAACGGCGTGGCGACGCTCTCGGGGATCGCGCGGCCGAGCAGGATGGCGGCGCCGGCAAAGATGAAAAGCGTCAGCGTGTGGCCGAGCCCCCAGGTCAGCCCGTGCTTGACGATGTCGGCGACATGGCGACGGCGGGCGGCAATGCTGGATACGGCGGCAATATGATCGGCTTCGAGCGCGTGCTGCATGCCCACCAAAAACCCCAGCCCAAGAATTCCGAACATACGCCCCCTTGCACTCTCACCTGCCTCATCAAATACCAGTCCAAAGCCTTTGTCAGGTCAACACTTCATCGACCAGGCCAGGCCGGTGCCCTTGCGCGCTTTTGACGCCGGCCGGCATCACGCCGGTTTGAATCCGGCAAAAAAGAGCGCGCCGGAACCATCGGCCTCAGGCGCACTTAGCCCTGCATCATCAGCCACGGAGCATCCACCCATGAAGAAATCCGCAATTCTCGCCGCCGCAGCGGTCCTCGCCGCCACGCTGGCCGGCCCCGCGATGGCGCAGGAAGTCATCTACAATCCCGGCTATTGCGCGCAGTTTTATCCAAACGCCAACTGCCAGAACAAGGGGCCCGGCAATCCCTATACCGGCAGCTACCAGCGTCAGGTCTACGGCGACCAGGCATATCGGGATCGCGCGTGGCAGAACAGCTACAACCGCTGGGACGACGATAGCGGCATTTCGCCCGGCGATGTCGCAGCCGGCGTGGTCGTTGGTACCGCCGCCGCTGTCGCCACCACCCCGTTCGTCGGTGAGGACTACGCCCGCCGCAACGGTTTTGTGTGCATGCCGGGCACCTTGTTCCGCGGCGAGGACGGCCGAACGCATCTCTGCCAATAAGACGTTCAAAATTAACGACGAAAAGGCGGCCAGGAGCCCGGTTTAGGAACCGGGCTCCTGCTTTTGTTATGGATGCGTTTTCTTCACGCGACCCGGCTTCCACTTCGCTCAAAAACGCTAACGACGGCCGCTTTTTTACCGTTTGACCGCACAGAAGCGCGCTCTGGGGTTCTGGCCCTTTGCAGACAAGTCTGGTATTCGAACCGCCGAAGATCGGCCCACGCGGCGGCGCATCGCCGCTCAACGATCGCTTCAATTCGCCGGTTTAGCTCAGCGGTAGAGCAGCGGTTTTGTAAACCGAAGGTCGGGAGTTCAATCCTCTCAACCGGCACCAGCAACGACTGTCCAGCACGAATGATTATGTAGGCGATTGTGTCAGCGCGGCGGTCGCTCTTGCCCCGGGTTCGGGCGAAGCGTCGTCACCGCTTCATCGAGGCACGCTCCGCAACAGGAGTGTCTCCTGCGGAGGGCCGTCCGATTTCAATCCTGGCGTTGCCAGCGCGAACGCGGTCACGAGCAGCAGGATGCTTGCGGAGATGATGGGGAGACAGAAGCGATCCATGCCGAATTAACCAGCCGATGTTCTATCCGTTCCCGCGCCAATCGGATGCGTCGGCGCATGTTTGGATCAGGCTTGCACTCTCCATCGCAGCGGGCGGGCCCGCCCGTTCGAAGGTGAGCTAGCCGATCGAGCGGCTGTCCTTGCAGAAATTTGCGACGTTCGATGGAACCAAGTTTTCCTGCGCCGGTTGTGATGCACCGTTGCAGGAGGTCGCCATGGACCGTGTCACCCGCTGTTTGCAGTGCGGCAAGAGAATGGTACCGGCCCCCAGCTACACAGGACGGACCGAGTTGAAGTGTGTGTTCTGTGACAGGATGGGCCCGATGGAAATGGCGGAGCCGAATAAGCTGGCTGAAAGCGCCCTCGTCGCGCCGGTATCCGAGACAGCGCCTTAGGCGAGCTAATGCTCAACTGCGTCGCTTGATGCTCTCGATGTTGCCCTCAGGGAGCCATCCGCGCTGCTGGCGCTGTTTCACCAGCGCCCCTACCACCTGATCGCCGCCCCGCGTCAGCTGTGCATCGATCCAGCACCATTCCTCGTGGCCGCTGTCATAGGTGACGACGAACATCACGTCGTTGTTAGGTTGCATTTGCGCACCTCCCCGAATAGGCCCGGCAACAGGTTTGTCTTTGGGGACGTTCAAAGGGTTCAGGGAATTTCCCGCGCAAAACCGGTGGACGGCACAACAAAAAATCTGTTGAGGCTACGTTAGCGACACAAGTGTGTCGGTTGGCTCACACTTCGACCGGCCGAATCATGACATGATCTGCCTCGCGCCGCTCTCTGGCGCCGTTTCCTCCCGAACTTCACCCCGTCAACAGCGGCGGGGTGTTTTTCTTGCGCGACGTCCCGCTACCCCTGCGCAGCCAGCCGCCACGCGCCGATCGTCTGCAGCACCGTCAGGCCGCCGAAGCCTGCCACGACGGAAAAGGCCGCGAACCAGATCCATTGCGCCCTCTCCTTGTAGGCGAGAAATGCCGAAGCGCCGAGGCACAGCAGCGCCGGCGCGGTTGCAGCGAGAACGGTCCAGGCCAGCATCTTGATATCTCCGATTGGTCGGGGGTCACTCTGCTCCGGCGCAGCATGAAATACTGTGCCGGCGGTCACGTGAGCGGACTTGCGACGGGAACCAACGGTCGTTTCCCTCGTTCTCCCGGCATGAAAATACGCGAAGAAAACTGCAACATGGTCCTGCTGGCGGTCGTCACCCTGATGGCGGTGGTGGTCGCAAGCGGCGCCACGCTGGTCGAGCCGAACGACAACAAGCCGGTCCGCCTCGCCGATCAAACAGCCGCGCCGGAGCACACAAGCCCGCCGGCGCTAACGCGATCCGCCGAACGACCGATCATCAATGTCAGCGATCAGCCGCAGGTCCGAATCATCGGCGCGCCGTTCGTTCCCAACACCAATCCAAGCCAGCGCTAGGCATCCCCACGTCGCAACCGATCGCAGTCCGGTCAACTCCGGCGGCATATGCACGCCGGCAGCACCAACTGTCGCAGTTTTGTCACCTCTTCCACAAAAGCATTGTACTTATCCACCAGTCACTCCGCACTAGCTTGATTCCGCAGAATCGGTTTGATCGACTGCATCGGGCCGAGGTGATTCATGACATGGATGACGGAACGCGATCTCCTGATCGCGCAGACGATGGAGTTTGTTCAATCGGTGACCGGCAAGAGGCCGGACGCCGCGAGCATGGTCGCGCCGCCGGTCACCTCGCGTCCAGCCGAGCCCCCCCTCCGAACCGCCAGCGCTCCTGCCCCGATCAACGGCCCCGCGCAGATCCACGACATCGCGGCCCTGCTGGCCGTGAGCGGCGGCGTCGCCGAAAAGCCGAAACCGACCCCGCCGGCGCGGCCCGACCTGCGGGATGAGTTCCAGTCCGAGATCAAGGCGCGGGTCGCCAATTTCCGCGCCCACCAGGAGCGGTTCAACCGCGAGCGCGAGGCCTATTGCAGCGCCACCATGGCCAGGGTCCACGCCTCCATCAAGGAGACCGAACTGCCGCCACGGCTGGACAAATAGCCCGCACCGGCAGCACGACTACCTCCTCGCGATCTTCTCCAGCACCGGCAGCAGGTGCGTCATGAACGCCTGCGGATCCTCGCTCATCGGGAAGTGGCCGAGGCCCTTCATGATGGTGGCCTCGCAGCCGGGAATGCTGTTCGCCACCGCCAGCGTTTCCTCCGGCGTGCAGGAATAATCGTACTCGCCCGACAGCAGAAACAGTGGGCAGCGCCTGGTGTCGATCTGCGCGACCCGGCCGCGGATGTCGCCGTCGAGCTTGTAGAAATACAGGTCGCCCTTGAAGACGCCGGGACCACCCTGCATGTAGTGCCAGATGGTCTCCCACCTCTCACTTTCGGGCGCATCGGGCCCGACCAGGCCCGAGACGATGGCGCCGCAGACTTCGCCGCCATGCACGTCCGGGCGGTACAGGAAGTTGAGGTCGTAATAGGGATCGACATGCGCGCCGGCCTGCAGCCCGATGATGGCGCGAAAGCTTTCGGGATGCTCGAGCGCCAAGTGCAGCGCGATGCGGCCGCCGATCGAGCAGCCGATCAGGATCGGCCGGTCGAGGCCGAGGGCCGCCGAAATCTCCAGCACCATCGTCGTATATTGCGCCGAGGTGAGCTGATACTCCTCGTCATGCCAGCCGGCGGGCGGCGACGACTTGCCGTGCCAGGGCATGTCGAAGGCGATCACGCGATGCCTTGACGTCACGCGCGCATCGTTCATCAGGCCGCGATATTGCCGCCCGTCCGAGCCCGCGGTGTGCAGGCACAGCAACGGCGTGCCCTCGCCGGCTTCCTCGACATAGATCCGGTGCGGCCGGCCGAACAGATCGAGATGCATGTAGCGGCCGATGATCGGTTCGAACTTCGCGCTCATGCGGCGGCTCCCTCGGCGCGCAGCTTGGCGAGCGCTTCCTTGAAGTAGCGCAAGTGGGACATGAACACCTGCAGATTGCCCTCGGCCTTCAGCGCGCGCCGCTTGATCAGCGCCATCAGGTCGTTCGATCCCGGCGGCGGCCGCCTGCTCCAGAACTTCTGCCAGTCCTCCTCGGAAGCGCGCAACGCAAAGGAGGACGACGGCATCACGAACGGGCCAGAAGCAACCGATACGATCCGGCCCTCGTAGATCGAGATCAGCCAGGAGGCGCGGCCTGCTTCCAGCAGGAATGTGGTCGTCAAATAGCGCCCTCGCCGGACCAGGCCCTCGTCTGCGTTGACGCGCTGCTGCAGCGTTTCGATCATTTCCGTCCCATCCTTCCCGCCCGCGCCTGGGTCGCGCGGTGCGTGTTGACGGGCATGATGAGGAGATTGGCCGGGGCGTCAATCCGCTGCGCGCGAATGCATTATTTCAAAGCCAGGCACAGACCAACGCCACGTTGGCCGCGCAGGCGGCGAACAACGTAACGGTGAGCGCCAGTCGGACGCGCTCGCAGAAGATCTGGCAGATCGGGCTCATGGCCGGAAACATCCGGCGATTCTAGCAGACGAGTCTCGGGGATTCTTTTTCGCGGAATTTACCGGTCGTTTACGACTCAGGGACGGCTTTGGAAGTCCCACAAAATGGCCCGGAAAGGACGTTTTTCGACCTCACACGACTGTGAAGCTGACCGGCATGGCAGCCATAACCGAAACCCGGACCGGCCTGCCGCGTTGACCGTTTTTACCGGAGCCGACGATGCCCTACGCACTGTTCTCCAACGAGGCCAAGCTGAGCAAGGCCTACCCCACCGAAGCCGACGTCTGGAAGGTCGCCCAGAAGAGCGGCCTCGTGGTCGATGTGGTGTCTGAACAAGCGAAGATCGCGCCCCGCCGGGTGCTGGATTACGACTACGAGATCAAGTTCTGTCAGGCCGAGCCACATGAGGACCCTGCCCGCAACAAGGCCGACGCCGAGCGCGAGGCCCTCACCGAGTTGCAGCTGGCGTCATAAGACGCCGGCCATCCTGTCTGGCGCCCGGATTGTGGGGCATAATTCACGATTTGATAGATTGAACTAAGCAGCCGGGCAGACAGACGTCCGCAATGTCTGAATCCCGATTCGACGGGAAGACATCCGAAGATGTAGCGCCCTACGGGGTCGCCGAGACCAGCGACGCCTGTTCCGAAACGAGGGTTACGCAGGCCTTGCGCCGCTGAACGCCCCTGATCGTACCCGTCACCTTGAGCACCTTGCCGGCCCCGCAAGACGGGTCCTGCACGAAAGCGACTTCATAGGGAGCGAGCATGAGCGGTTCGGTCTTGAGGACGGTTTGGGCAAGGCACGGAAACGCCGCTGCGGAAAAGATCAGCCCTAACGCAAAAACACGCATGTTGTTTGTCCACCACCAGCCGGCAAATCCATAATAGCGGATCGTGACGAAAAGTTGCGTGCACCGCGAAAAATATTTTCGACCGTTCAGTAAAAGTCGGCGAGCCCCTCCCGCATGTGCCGTCCAATAAAAAAGGCCGGCGCGAAGCCGGCCTTTCTCGCGATGACGGATGTCCGTCTCAGTATCTGGAAGCCGCCGGGCCACCCCAGCCGAAGCGGTAGTTCACGCCGACCTTGGCGGTGTGCTCGTCGTTCTTGAAACTGCGGCCGGCGATATCGGCGGGACCTGCCGTGAAGGTGGTGTTGCCGAAATTGTAGTACTGGTACTCGGCCTTGGCCGACCAGTTCGGGGCGAACATGTATTCGAGGCCGCCGCCGACGGTGTAGCCATCCTTGTGGTTGCCGTTGGTGGTGAAGGCCGCCGGCACGCCACCCACGGTCACGCCGACATTGTTGCCGTCGCGCCAGGCGTAGCCGCCCTTGGCATAGAGCAGCGCCGGACCCCAGGTGTAGCCGAGCCGGCCGGTCACCGAGCCGATCTGGTCGGTGTTCGACGTCACCAGCGTACCGCCCGGGAAGAGCAGGCCATTGTTGCTGCTGCTGGGCAGCCAGCTGTACTGGGCCTCGGCGCCGAACACCCAGTTGGGGGCGAACTGGTAGTCGAAGCCGCCCTGTACGCCACCCATGAAGCGGGCATCGCTGCCCTGCAGGGAGTCGTTTCCGGCAAAGGCGCCGCCGGCGTGGCCGCCGATATAGAAACCGGTCCAGTTGTAGACGACCGCGGGCGCGGTATAGGCCGGCGCCTTGGCATAAGGTCGCGGCGGCATGTCCGCCGCAAAGGCTGGCGCCGCCATGGCGGCCAGCGCGGCAGCGCCGATCAAAACCTTCTTCATACTCGTATCCCCGTTACAGACGTTGCAGGTACCAAACCAAACAACGTGACCTCATTTGGGTTGCTTTGCGGCGAAGCCGCCGTACCAAATCCCCTCAGCTGTGACGCAAGAGCCACAAACGGCTTTGGTTCCTCTCATATAGGGTTGTTTTTTGCGTTAATTGGCCGGTTTCCCATTAAGTTGATGTCCGCGATGCCTAAGGCAAGGTTCAAGCCTCGCCGAAAAGTGATCCGGTTCCGTTCACGGTTCCGGCCCGGCAGCCCGGTCGGGCCAGGCTCCCCGCCTGGTCAACGCGCCCCAGGGCGCTACCGCGTCAACTTCTCCAGCTCGGCAAACGGCGCATACGCCACACCGGCGCAGGGCTCGCTGGCGTTGTCGAGGATGCGGTCGAACCGGCCGTCGACGAACACGAAGGCGCGCTCGCGCGGCTCGCGGTAGCCGCCGTCGGATTCGCGGGCGCTGAACCGGAGGCAGACGACGTAGCGCAGCCGCCCGCCGACGACGCGCTGGACCGGCTCGGCCATGACGGCGTCGCGCACGCCGACGGGGTTGTTGAGGTAGGTCCTCAGGAATGCCAGCACTTCGGCGCGGTAGTTGTTGGGAAAGGGCTGGTTGGAGACGCCGCGATCCTCGGTAAAGGTGATCGGCTTGCTGTCGTCGCTGGCGGCACAGGCCGCAAGCGCCATCGGCAACAACACCATCGCCGCTATTCTGGCTGATCTCCTCAAGCGAATCCCCTGCCGCCTTCGCCGCTTCTTAGACCGCCCGATGGCGAAATGGAATTCGCAACACGGTTATCCCGCGCTGGCCGCATTCCCGAAAAGTTGAGACGGCACCAGCCCACGGCCATGGGGAAATGGCGTGGGCTGGTGGAAACCCGCGGGCGCGGCGGGGCAATGGGATCGCAACGCGCCGGCGGATCCGTTTCAGCAACACGCAACGGGTTCGGGTGCGTGTTGCAAGATGGCCTCTGTGATCTGGCGCACGTCTCAGTGATGGTGGTGATGGCGATGCTGATGAAACCGGAAGTGCCGATAGTCGCGATGATGATGGCGATAGTGATGATGGTGGTCGCGGCCGGCCCAGCCGTAGGCGTTGAACATTCTTGAGTGCGCGTGCCCGTCCCTGACGGTCGGCGCGTGCGTGTCTCTGTCATAGCCGCCGGCGAGCGCGGGCGCGGCAAAAAAGGAAACCGCAAGCAGTGCGGCGGAAATTGTCTTGAGCATGATCGTCTCCTCATCCAGCGGATCTGCGCATCTTCGACCGGATGGTCTGACTTCGCCGATCACACAGACGACTTTGATGTGGCCGCGCTGAACCTCTCCTGAAGCAAACCTGTGGCGTTCGTTCATCGGGATAAAAAGTTCGTCATGCTCC